>Ga0268266_10001727_pt1 | contig 25010 bp, 21 predicted proteins | sample KBSS13metaG_FD_190356 | JGI IMG/M metagenome (GOLD analysis project Ga0268266, IMG submission 190356) | Switchgrass rhizosphere microbial communities from Kellogg Biological Station, Michigan, USA - KBS S1-3 metaG (SPAdes) (version 2) | ecosystem: Host-associated > Plants > Roots > Rhizosphere... | reverse complement strand
GGGGGTTTTGGAGTCAACCGTGACGATGGCCTGGGTGGGTCTGGGTCCCTCCTGAGCAGAGAGGAGGGGTGCAGCAAAAAGTGCAATCGCAAAGAAGAGCTTCGGAGCGGTCATGGGACCTGTTTCCTTTCTTCTGATTAGACGCGTCACACCCTGTCGTCGAACCATCCCCTACCCTATACTTTTTTGCGCAAAGTCTTCCAAAAATTGAACTTAGGTCTGGACCTCGGCACGACTTCCCTTTCAATCCCGGGTTTAACCGGAAAGCCCCGGACGATGTGTCCAGGGCTTTTCTTTTCTGATTCTATTTTAGCGAAACCGATGAAACTGATCGGCAAATGGATCCGGTTTCGTTTGTAAGAGTTCGGTCAACAACAGCTTGACAGGCTTTTGTGGCTGCGCCGGGGAGAGGGTCGCTACGCCCATTGGGCTTTGCTCCGGCCTACGGCAGTGCGGTTTGCCGCTTTTCAGCGGCAGGCATTAGAAGGCCAAGCCTGAAGGCTTGGCGTACCTAGAAGCCGGCGGCAGTGGTGAGAGGGCCAAGCCTAAAGGCTTGGCGTACCCAGAAGCCAACGGCGGCCATTAGGGAGACTCTGATTAAATCTCAAGCCTTGCCCAGTGGCCTGAAGCCGCGATGGAAACAATGCACTTACGGCGGGACTTTACAGATCTTCCTTAGTCGCCCCCTACGCGCACCTTGAGCCCGGTGCGGAAGGTAAACGGAAGCGATGGATAGCCGATGGGGCCGATGTGTTGCTGGGAGAGCAGATTTCCCAGCTCAGCGAAGACGGTAACGTGACGATTTGCCGTGTAGGTTCCGTAGGCGTCGAGTTTGGCGAAGCCGGGATCGAGGTTTCGATTCGGAAGCAGGAGGGTGTTGTCGCCGTTGACGTCGGCAAAGGAGAGGAAGGTCGAATCGTCGGAACGGCTGGCGAAGGCACCTTTGAGCGCGGCGGAGAACTTCGTCGTGGTGTACTGCGCGGCGAAGAAGCCGGTCTGGGGTGGACGGCGGAAGGGGCGCTGACCAACGAGAGGATAAGAGGAACCGATGGGAATACCGGGAAGATTTGGGTTCTCGTAGAGGGTACCGTTGGCTACAGCATCGGTCGAGAAGGACTGCTCCACCAGAGAAGCGAGGTAGGTATAACCGGCACGCATGAAGATGTGGGGTGTGGGAGCAAACTGAAGCTCTCCCTCGAAGCCCTGGGCGCGATAGGCGAGCGTGTTCAGCAGAGCGCCGAAGAGCTGGGCCTTGGTGGTGTCGATTCCAAAGACGGTCTTCAACGTACCGGGATCGACAAAGTCGAGCTGATGGCTGAACTGGTTATGAAAGTAGCCAGCCTTCAAGATGAGCGTCTGATTGAGGATGTTCTGGTCGATTCCGGCGTCGAAGGTTCGAGAGCGCAGCGCCTCGATGGGTCGAACGTTATAGGCAGCGATCAGATCGGAGGCGCCTGCGTCCGCGAGCTGCTTATAAAGAGAGTTGAACTCGTTGGAGAGCGAGGGCTCCTGCACGCCGGTAGCAGCATTGGCGCGGAGTTTGGTGCCATGGAAGAATCCGTTGCCAGGCCGCACAGGAACATAAGCGAGGCCGAAGCGTGGCGTACCGGCGGTTCCGAAGAGATCGTTGCGTATGATGCCGCCGCCGACCGAGTAGAAGATCCGGTTGAAGAAGTCGCCCTGGAACTGAAGCGTGTACTGATAGTTGGTTCGCTTTGTGAGGTCGCGGCTAAAGGCCGTGTTGGACGATCCGCGCTCATCTTCATAACGAAAGCCGAAGAGAGCGATTAAGTGCGGAGAGAAGGTGTAGTCGGACTGGAAGTAAAGTTCGTCGCGGAGCGAGGCAAAGTCGTTGCCAGTGGGAAACGTCGTGCCTGCGAGAAACGAGGCGCGTCCGGTAGCAGAGTAGCCATTGGCTCCGCGGATGGTGACGGTGTTGCCGAAGTAGTCCGGATAGGGGCCGAAGAACGATGGGACCATCAGCAACTCGCCGGAAGGTTGAAAGACGGTGAGCTGCTCCCGTTTGCGTGCAATGCCGTAGCGAACGAGATTGTGCCAGTTTTTACGACGGTCTTCGATGGTTGCGCCGGAATAAAGATCCTGATCGCCCTGTTTGCCATCCGCCGAGACACCGTAGAAGTCGTGCGCATTCGGGGTGCCGGTGGCAGAGACGCCGTTGCGGATGGTGAAGCGCAGCGAGGTGCTTCCGGTGAAGTTGTATCCAAGGTTCGCTGCGCTGGTGGAGGAGTGATAGCGATAAAGCGGAAGTGAGTTGGAGGAGTCAAAGCGTGAGAACGCACCGTAGTAGTCCAACCGTCGATGCGTTCCGCTCAGGGTGGCTTCATTGCGCCAGGTGTGGAAGTTCCCGGCATCGCCGGAGTAGTTGAGGATGGGGCGAAGGGTAGCGCCACGAGGCGTGGTGAAGTTGACGACGGAGGCTCCGGCGTCAGAGCCATAGAGCACGCTGTTGGGACCGCGGTAGAGCTCGAAGCCGTCGAGTGCAGTCGAGGAGACGGTGCCGAAGTCGAAGCGGCCACCGACATCTTCGGAGGTGACACCGTCGATCATGACCTTGTTGGCGTCGGAGTTTCCGCCGCGTACGAAGAGCGAACTTACGCCACCGTATTGACCGGTCTGGACGGCCGCGACTCCAGGGGACTGACGCAGATCATCGACGACACCGACACGGGTCTGCAAGGCGGTGAACGGAATGAGATTGATGGCAGAGCTGGCCTGCTGGACCGGAGTAGGAATACCGGTCGCGGTAACGGTGATCTGCGCGGTGACCGAGGCGACTTCGAGAGTGACGTTGCGGTTGATCACATCTGTGCGGCCACCGTAGAAGCTCTGCCCTATGCCAGAGGTAAAGGTTGGAGCCGAGGTCAACAGAAGGAAACGGCCGGAGCCAGTGCTGCGAATCTCAAAGGAGCCATCGGAAGCACTGAGGCCCGAGCCGGCGACGTTTTTGCCCTGAATGAGCTGGACCCGAGCGCCGGGAATGGCCGCACCGAGCGGATCGGTGACGGTTCCACGCACGATCACGGCACGCGAAGACGCGGCAAACGAGAGAAGCACAAAGAAAGAAGCGACACGGAAGATAAGCGAGACCGCAGACGAACGCGCGGATGCGAGCATGAAGATCGACTCCTCGTTCCCCCCTCGGGAACGTGGCTGCTGTGCGACAACGAAACCGGTCTCCTGACTGTCGCGTTTCAAACCTGCCCTTTCGGCTGTTCCCTTCCCGAAGAGATGATCAGTGGGAGTGAGCCAGGCAGGAATCACAGAGCACAAGGCGAGTGTGCGCGAATCACAGTTGCGGGGCAGTGGCGGAGTTTCACCGCGCTTCCCGAACATTTCGTTGCGTTACAAGATAAAATCGCGCAGCCCGGTTCAAACAGGCTGCAGGTTAAAGATGTATTTCAAGTTTGCGGCATGGGACGATGTGAAGTCAAAAAACAACCGCTTAGCGAGAAGGGCTATCAGGGATGAATTTCTTGGTGTCTTCGAGAGCAAAGCGGCCCAGTTCGAAGGGATGCGAGGTCTGTGCCTTGTTGTAAAGAGGATCGGAGGGGTACGGCAGGGGCGTAAAGGTTGGGAATCCCCAGACGCGTCCGTTGCGCAGATCGACGACCACTTTGGCATAGACAGAGATATTTTGGCTGTCGTTAGGCTGTCGCACGAGGAATACGCCGGGCTCGAAGAAGTAATCGCTGTCGGGAGACTGCGCAAAGACTGGATCGGGTGTGCGCAGCGGGCGAAGTACGAGAGCGAGGAGGAGAAGCGCAATCGCTGCGAGAAGTAGATTGGTCGTGCGAAGCGATTTCATGGAACTCCTGGAGCAGCACCCACCCTGCCGGGCGGAACCGCACACCCTTCGACTGGTCAGCTCTTCTTCAGAGCTACGTCCGTCAGGGTGACACTTATAGTATCTTGCGCGGCGACGGCCTCCGCAAACTGCGATCAGGGAATGAGGAGGAGTTTTCCGGTCGTCTTGCGGCCTTCAAGATCGCGGTGTGCCCGGGCGGCATCGGCCAGCGGGTAGACGTGTTCGATGCGAAGCTTGAGCGAGCCGCTCGCAACAGACTGAAAGATATCGCCGGCACGTTGTTCGAGCTCTTGTCGTGAGGCGATGTAGTCCTTGAGCGTGGGCCGAGTTACGTAGAGCGACCCCATTTGGGAGAGGCGAATCAGATCGAACGGTGGGACCGCTCCGCTGGATCCTCCGAAGAGAACCATGGTGCCACGCCGGCGGAGAATCGAGAGCGACTGCTCGAAGGTGGTTTTGCCCACGGAGTCGTAGACGGCATGAAGCCCGGCAGGCGCAAGTTTTTTCGCGGCCGCTGCAAAGTCTTCACGAGTGTAAAAGATGATCTCATCGGCTCCGGCAGCGCGGGCGAGCTCAGCTTTTTCGTCGTTGGAGACGGTGGTGAGGACGCGCGCGCCGAGCGATTTTGCAATCTGGATAAGAAGCAGTCCTACTCCACCTGCGCCAGCGTGGACGAGAATCTCGTCGCCGGATTGGATGGGATACGTGGAGTGAGCGAGGTAATGCGCGGTCATTCCCTGCAGCATGGCAGCCGCGGCCTGCTGCGACGTGATGGACTCAGGAATATGAACCAGCATACGAACCGGAGCTACGGCAAGCTGCGCATAGGTGCCAGGAAACTGCGTCCAGGCCACACGATCGCCCACCTTGAAGCCACTGGCCGATGTCTCCTCGCCGAGAGCAACAATGATTCCTGCGGCCTCTTGTCCGAGGGTGTAGGGCAGGGGCGCGGGATATCGGCCCTCGCGAAAGTAGACATCAATGAAGTTGACACCGGACGCGTCGATTCGGATCAGGGCCTCTCCCTTACCGGGAGTAGGTGTGGGGAGATCCATGAGCTGAAGCGCTTCGGGACCGCCGGGCTGGAGAATCTGAATGGCCTGCATGAAAGTTCGATGCCTCGTCTCTCGATTGGTTCCAAGAGGATAGCAGGACTTTCAGCGACGCACGATCAAGCCACGGCTTGAAGAATGAACGGCCGAAGATGTGGCTGCTATTGGAGCAGGCTCTCTTCCGAACGAAGCCGCAGGATTCGATCGACAGCATAGGGAGCGCGATGGGATGCCGTATGGAAGTGGCGCACCTGCAACTCTCCCAACAAACCGATGCCGATCATCTGCACGCCCGCGAGGATAAGGACTCCGGCGACTACGAAGAGAGGACCGTGCATGTCCATGACGTGCTGGCTGGTGATCACCTTGAGGATGAGCAGCCATGCAGCCAGAGCTGAGCCGGTGAAGGCACTGAGCGCTCCGATGGTTCCGAAGAAGTGCAGTGGCCGCGTCATGTACTTCAACAGGAATCGGATGGTGAGCAGATCGAAGAAGACGCGGAAGGTTCGGGAGATGCCATAGTGGCTCTTTCCGAACTCGCGCTTAGGATTGGAGATGGGAATCTCGCAGATGCTGGCACCGTACCAGGAGGCCAGCGCCGGAATGAAGCGGTGCATCTCGCCGTAGAGCGGAATGTTGTGGATGACTTCGCGGCGGTAGGCCTTGAAGGTGGTGCCGAAGTCGTGAATGTTAACGCCGCTGAGCGAGGCCATCAGCCAGTTTGCGATGCGAGACGGGATGCGGCGCATCACAAAGTTGTCGCCGCGCTGTGCGCGCCATCCGCTGACTACGTCGTAGCCCTCTTCAAGCTTGCCGAGGAAGTTGGGAATCTCGTCGGGGGAGTGCTGCAGATCGCCGTCCATGGCAAGGATGAAGTCGCCCTGCGCGTGGTCGAAGCCGGCAGCCAGGGCCGAGGTCTGGCCGAAGTTGCGACGAAGCTTGATAACGAGAACGCGCGAATCGACCGCGGCGATCTCCTCGAGCAAGCGGTAGGTGCGATCGCGCGAACCATCGTCGACAAAGACGAGTTCGAAGGAATCACCCACTTGCTCCATCACCGCCTTGAGGCGGTCATAAAGGGTTGTTACGTTATCTTCTTCGTTATGAAACGGAACAACGATCGAGTATTTCGGCACACTTTGATGATACTCCCGAATGAAATCGTAGTGACGAAATAGTAACGATTTGTAATCTTGTTCTTTACTGCGATTGAGCGGGCTGAGTCATGCCGGTACCGCACGTCCCGTCTAGTTCTACTTTAAATAAGTAGCTATATGTTTATGAAAATGTTGGATTAATTGTTTTTAAACATCTGCTTGATGCCTCTCAAAGCCTGGCGGGTTCGCTCCTCATTTTCGATCAGTGAAAAGCGGACATAACCGTCTCCGTGTTCGCCAAAGCCGACTCCGGGACTTACGGCGACCTTTGCTTCCTGGAGCAGCTTCTTCGAGAACTCGATGGAGCCGAGTGCACGGTACTGCTCCGGGATCTTTGCCCAGGCAAACATGGTGGCTTTGGGGAGTTCTACCGGCCAGCCGAGCTTGTTAAGTCCGGGTACGAGGACGTCGCGACGTGCTTTGTAGTTGTCGCAGATCTCCTTCACGCAACCCTGAGGACCTTCGAGCGCGGCAATCGAGGCGACCTGAATCGGTGTAAACGTGCCGTAGTCGAAGTAGCTCTTGATGCGTCCGAGAGCAGCGACGAGTTTCTTGTTGCCGACCATGAAGCCGACACGCCAGCCGGGCATGTTGTAGCTCTTGGAGAGAGTGAAGAATTCGACGGCGATCTCTTTGGCGCCCGGGACCTCGAGGATGCTCGGAGCACGGTAGCCGTCAAAGACGATGTCGGCGTAAGCGAGGTCGTGGACGATGTAGATGCCGAGCTCGCGGCAGAGCGCGACCACGCGCTCGAAGAACGGGAGATCGACGCACTGGGCAGTCGGGTTCGAAGGGAAGTTGAGGATGAGGATCTTCGGACGAGGCTCCATGCGCGGCAGCTCGTCCTCGAGACGTGCCAGTACCTCATTGGCATCCGAGTCGGCCACATTGATGCTTTGCACCTGCGATCCTGCGATCACGGGGCCGAAGATGTGGATGGGATAGCTGGGATTGGGAACGGCTACGGTGTCGGCATCGTCCAGCAGGGCGAGGCAGAGGTGCGCGATGCCCTCCTTGGAGCCGATGGTGACGATGGCCTCGGTCTCGGGGTCGATCTCGACGTTGTAGCGCGTCTTATACCAGTTGGAGATGGCGCGACGCAGGCGCGGGATTCCGCGGGAGAGCGAGTAGCGGTGAGTCTGAGTCTTCTGTGCGGCCTCGATCAGCTTATCGACGATTGCCTTGGGGGTAGCTCCGTCCGGATTCCCCATCCCGAAGTCGATGATGTCTTCGCCGCGTTTGCGTGCCGCTGCCTTCAGCTCGCTGGTTATGTTGAACACATATGCCGGGAGCCTGGTCAGTCTTCTGAACTCTTCCATTGCCTTTCTCGCTTGCCTCTCGATTGATGATGCCATTACTACAAGGTCGCGGCATCGCGCGGCCACAGGAAATCCACACGCGCTACTTTGCAGTAACGGCCAGCTGAACGGGAAGGCTCTTCGGCGGATAGCACGCCGCGTTGTCGCAAGCCTGATAGTGCAGGGTCCCGGCGATCGTATGCTGACCGGCCTGGGCCACGACTGGAACCTTCACCGTAAAGGTGCCCGTGTAGACATCGAGCTTTTCGCCGGGCTCAAAGCTGAAGCTGTAGGCAGTGCCCGCGGGATACTCGGCGGCGGCTGCCTTCACTCCCGCGTCAGGCTGCAGGGTCAGGTTGGTCGGAATCAGCAGCTCGGACTTCGGCGTATGCGAGTTCACGTGATATCCGTCGGCTACACGAAACTGCAGAGCAATCACGCTCTTCTTTCCTGCCGCGAGGTTCTGCTCCTCAGCCGAATAAGTGACATACTGCTTCACCTTTGCGGCAGGAGCAGGAAGCGTTCCCTGCTGTGCAGAAGCCAGGGTCGCAAGAAGAATCGTTCCTGCTGCAATGGCTCGCATCACAGCCCACCTGCCTGTGCAACAGCCCCCGACGCGATCGTCTTCTTGATGTTCGCCTCGATCTGATCCTTCGATCCAAGACCGGCCGTCTGCTCCACGATCACACCGTTGCGATCCACATAGAACGACATGGGCAGAACCTCGAGGCCGCCGTACGCATCCTGCACTTTGCCGTCCGTCAGAAGGATGGGATAGGTGACGCCGGACTTCATGGCCACCTTGGAGATTGCGTCCTTCCCTGCATCGGCATCGTCGGCGAGACCAAGAATCTCAAAACCCTGCGACCCATACTGCTTGCGGAACTGCTCGAACCATGGCATCTCCACCTTGCAGGGACCGCACCATGTAGCCCAGAAGTTGACCAGGACAGGGCGGCCCTTGTAGTCGGCCAGAGAGACCTTCTTGCCGTCGAGACTGGTCAGGGCAAACTGCGGCGCTTTTTTCCCGCGCATCTTGGGAGCCAGTTCATCGCTCTCCGCGCTGGCCTCTCCCTGCTTTTCCGGAATCAGAACGACCTGATTTTCCCGCGCCTTCTGCATCGCCAGTTTGCGCTCACGCAGATTGTGCCAGCCAGCCCAAAGCAGAAGGGCGACTCCGAAGACCATCACACCAAGAACCAATGCCCGACGCATCACGTCCAAACTCCCTTTCGGCCCGCGCCACGTGGGAAACAGATCTCCTGCACGCGCATCGAGTCTCTTTCTAGTGTAGACGGAAAGCCTTTTGTACCGTGATCCGGAACGCCTGATGACGTTCTTGATCAGCTTCGGTAAGGTTAAGGCGATGCCCGAAACTCCTCTGACCCCGGCGAATCATACACTTCCCTCGGAGTTTGTCCGGATTGAAGCGCGCGCGCTGCTGGAGCTTTCCCTGCGACTGGATGGCCCCATGCTCCCGGCCTTCACCCAGGCGGCAGACCTATTACTGGAGGCGATTGCGCGACGAAGTCACATCATCGTCACGGGCATCGGAAAGAGCGGCCTGATCGCCCGCAAGATTGCAGCCACCTTATGCTCCACCGGAACCACCGCGCATTACCTGCACCCTGCTGAGGCTGTTCACGGCGATCTGGGTATGCTCTCGCATGGCGACACCGTAATTGCACTTTCGGCCAGCGGTGAGACCGAAGAGCTTCTGCGTCTGCTTCCTCTTTTAAAACGCCTGGCCGACAAGCTGATTACATTTTCAGGAGACGTCGTCTCGACCCTTGCTCAGGCCAGCGACGTCGTTCTCGATACCAGCGTCTCGGCTGAAGCCTGTCCGCATAATCTCGCTCCCACCGCCTCAACCACCGTGATGCTGGCTCTGGGAGATGCACTTGCACTCGAGGTGAGCCGACGGCGTGGATGGAAGGCCGAAGACTTTGCCGACCTTCACCCCGGCGGCCGCCTGGGTAAGCGATTGGCGCGAGTGGCCGACCTGATGCACTCCGGCGATTCCCTCCCCCAGGTGCTGCCGTCGACGCCGATGCCCCAGGTCATCTACGAGATGTCCCGCAGAAAACTGGGCATGACGACTGTGCTGGGTGAGGACGGCCAACTGCTTGGCATGATCTCCGACGGCGATCTTCGTCGCCTGCTGGAACGTGATGGAGGAAAGGCGCTCGATCATATGGCGAGCGAGATCATGAATCCGCATCCCATCACCATCGATGCAGCGGCGTTCGCCTCGTCTGCTCTGGCCTTGATGGAGCAGAAGAAGATCACCTCTCTGATCGTCGTCACGCCTGACGGCGTCGCCGAAGGCGTACTCCACCTGCATGATCTGTGGACTCTGGAGTTGATGTAACAAGGATCCTCGATGGCCGAGCCTATCGTTCCCCCAGTGCCTGTCACTCCGGGCCTTCTCTGTGAAGAGAGCGGAGAGCTCGCGCTCCAGCTGCTGCGCTTCGAGCTGCATCCAGCCCATCGCGTGCCGACGTACCAGTTCCACGTAGTCCAACCAGAGACTCACGAGATCCTCGGCAATATTCGTCTGAGCGTGGGGTCGACACCGCATCTTGAGCGATACGCCGGTCATGTCGGTTACGGTGTTCTGCCAAAGCATCGAGGACACCGCTATGCCGCTCGCGCCGTCCGCCTCCTGCTTCCTCTCGCCTCGAAAGCCGGACTGGATCCTCTATGGATTACATGCGATCCGGAGAATCTCGCCTCACGAAGAACTCTGGAGCTGGCCGGGGCGGAGTTTGTGGAGATCGTGGAGGTTCCGGAGGATTGCATCATTCATCGCAACGGGCACCCGCGGAAGTGCCGGTACAGAATCACCCTCGGCGGAGAAGCCACTGGATTACGGCGATCCTAACTCCCCTCACTCGCCATCTGAACGCCAGAACGATCCACTGCGTTCAACATGATCTGTGTTCGACGGTCGGGGACAGCTTCGAGAAGCTGTTTGGTTTTGAGAAGTAAGCGGCCAGGATCGGTGGAGTTACTGACATCGCCATCTTTCATGCTGTATTCCAAATCCCAGCCCACTACGACCCTTAAAATCTTCGCTCTTGACCAAAGACCGTGGACCTTTCCCATCAGATCTGCGACTTCGACGTCGTTGAGGGTATGACAGAGCACAACGATATCGAACGGACGATCTTCGAAAAGGGCATCGGCGGCATTCGCGCTTAAACACGTGACGCTGGAACCGGTTTTCCTCAGAAGCGCTGCTCGCGTAGCGAGCAAGTTCATATCATGTCCGATTAAGACGATCCGAGCCATAGGCCATTCCTAATGGAGAAGGTTGAGCGCTTATTTTCCTGAGAGCAGGGAAAGCCTAAACCAGAATGAAACCAAACGTCAGTCGGCTACAAGACATAGCGGAGCAGCCCATCCTCAGATGGCTGCAGCAGCCGGTCATAAGAGGAGCGAACGATCTGGTAACACTCGCACGCAACCGTCGTCAGCCCCGGTCGATCGAAGATCTCAATGCGCCCCCGACTGTAACCAATCAACCTGTGCTGCTGTAAAACCCCGGCAGCGACGGTGACGGTCGACCGCTGCACCCCAAGCATCTGTGCCAGAAACTCCTGAGTAAGTTGCAAGGAACTGGATCCCGTTCGGTCGGCAGAGGCGAGCAGCCAACGTGCAAGCCGTGCCTCGACTTCGTGCACCCGGTTGCAGAGGACAGACTGGGTGATCTGAACGAACTGAAGATAGATGAACTGATGGACGATATCCCGCAGCACCCCCCCTTTGAGGAACTGCTCGCGGAGAATGGATGATCGAATCCGCATCCCCTCGCCGGACCCCTGCATCAGAACGGTATGAGCCATCTGCGGTCGATCGAACAGCGCAGGCAGACCGGCGAAACCTTCCCTGCCGATCAGTCCGACTTCGATGCTCTCCCCTTTCGCGGTCAGAACATCAGTGGAGATCAATCCGCTTATGGGGAAGTAAATGTATTCGATAGGCTGACTCGGTTCAGAGAGCGCCTTGCCTAAGGGAAGGTCGACCGGAACCAAGAACCTCTCCAAAGCCGCATATTCAACATCCGGAAGCTGCGACAGAATGGTGTTTCTAGAGCGCGCCCTAGCCTCTACCGCTAGTTTAATGTTGGGCAATCGAGTTCCTGCGTCCAAAGAAATGGGTGGCACATAGCCGCAGACTCTCAATGCTCACAGAAGCGTGGGCGCGCGCTATGCAATCCTCATGACGCTAATCGTTTTTTCGGGAAAAATCTGTCATCTGGCTAACATAGAACTGTGCCTTATCCGACATAGCGGGCGAGCGAGCGCTGGCTCGAAGATGCTGACAAACACGCGACGCATTCCGGCCCCCCAAAAAAACTTTCTCCACACCGGTTTAGAATGAAAGTTCCAACTTTATGCGCTGGTCGGCAACGACTTCGCGCCGGAAAGCCCCTCATTTACTTATGCATCGCTGGTCGCAACTCTTTATCCCAACCCTTCGTGAAGCACCTGCAGACGCAGAGGTCGCCAGCCACAAGCTGCTTCTTCGCGCCGGATACGTTCGCCAGCTCGGCGCCGGAATCTACAGCTACCTCTTCCTCGGCAACCGCTCGATCAATAAGATCATCGCGATCGTCCGCGAGGAGATGGACAAGATCGGGCAGGAGTTTCTGCTTCCCGCGTTGAATCCACGGGAGATATGGGAGGAGTCTGGCCGCTGGCAGGTGATGGGCGACAACATGTTTCGGCTGAAGGATCGCAAGGGAGCCGACCTGTGCCTGGGCATGACGCATGAAGAGGTGATGACCTCGATTGCCCGCAATGAGCTGCGCAGCTATAAGCAGCTTCCGCAGATCTGGTACCAGATCCAGACCAAGTTCCGCGATGAGCCCCGGCCGAAGGCAGGTCTGCTGCGCGTACGGCAGTTCATCATGAAGGACGCCTACTCCTTCGACATCGACGAGGCCGGGCTGGACGAGAGCTACAACAAGCACGATAAGGCGTATCGCGCGATCTTTACGCGTTGCGGGCTGGAGTTTGTCGGCGTCGAGGCGGATTCGGGAGCGATGGGGGGCTCGGCCTCACAGGAGTTCATGGTCTATACAGAAGCGGGCGAGGACCTGATCGCCAGCTCGGCCTCGGGCTACGCGGCAAATATCGAGAAGGCCACCAGCCGTCTGGAACCGGTGGTGGACCTTGCCCCGACAGGCGACGGCACGCCGGAGCTGGTCCATACGCCGGGACAGCGAACGATCGAAGAGGTGGGCACCTTTCTGAAGGTGCAGCCGCAGTACCAGATGAAGACGATGGCTTATATGGCGGCGCTACCCGAGGCCGACCACGCAAAACAAGGCGCGCTCCGGCCCGTGATCGTCTTCCTTCGCGGCGATCACTCGCTCAACGAAGCCAAGTTGTCCGCGCTCGCAGGTGGGGAGCTGCGCCCGATGACCCCCGAGGAGATCGTAGAGGTCTTCAAGGCTCCCGCCGGATACCTCGGCCCCATTGGGGTTGAGGCGGCACCGCATCCGAAGAAGCCGGGAACCCTGGTGATTCTGGATAAGGCTTTAGAAGGCCGGGCCAACCTGATCGCCGGAGCCAATAAGGAGGAATACCACCTTCGCAACGTGACCCCGGCACGCGACTTGAAAGCGACGTTGATCGCTGACGTGCGGAGTGTCATTGAGGGGGAGGGCGATCCGATCGATGGCTCTCCGCTCCGGATCGGAAAGGCCGTCGAGATCGGGCATATCTTCAAGCTGGGATACAAATACGCGAAGTCCATGGGGGCTACCGTGCTGAACCGCGACGGCAAAGAAGTGATGCCGATCATGGGAAGCTACGGAATCGGTATCGAGCGCATACTCACCGCTGCTATCGAGAGCTCTGCCGCGGCGAACGATGGAACCGCGTTCGCTCTGCATCCGGCCATCGCACCTTTCCAGGTGGTTGTAACCATCACCAACAGCGCCGATGCCGCCCTTCAGGCGGCCGGCGAAAAGGTCGCCACGGAACTTACCGGAGCCGGCCTCGACGTTCTGCTGGACGACCGCGATGAACGCGCCGGGGTCAAGTTTAAGGATGCCGACCTCATCGGAATTCCCTACCGAATCAACATCGGACGGGGGGTCGCGGAGGGGAAGGTTGAGTTCGTCGACCGCCTGAACCGGCATACGCAAGAGATTGCACTGGAGCGGATCGTGTCTACGGTAACCGAACAGATAACATCTGCCCTACAACCCTTGCTCCCTGCTTCTGCCGTCAAAGCGTCTTAAGAAGAAAGAGTCCCTTGCCAGTCAAACTCAAATACGGCAGCAATCGATCGAACAGTAAGCAAAAGAGCATCGTCGACCGGCTTCATCTGGAGAACCGCTTTGTACGGTACGCCCTGGTGGCAGCTCTAGGCTGTTTTGTCGTGTTTTTAGGCGTCGTCGGCTTCTATTACTTCAAGTACGAGAACGTCGTAAACGATCGGCTGGCCAAGGGTCCGATGTTCGCCAGTGTCTCGCAGATCTATGCGGCGCCACGCGAAATTCGCACCGGGCAGAAGCTTACCATTTCCACCATCGCCGCCGACCTTCGCCGATCGGGCTACAACAACAATCCCCAGCTCGGAACCTTCGAGGTGAATGGGGACAACATCTTCATCAAACCGGGACCCCAGAGCTACCACACCACCGACGGCGCAACGATCTCTGCTCCGGACGGCGTAGTCCAGAAGATCACCGCAGAAAATGGTGCCGCGCTGAGCGCGTACGAGCTGGAGCCTCAACTCATCACAGCTCTTTCAGAAGAGAACAACCGCGCCAAGCGGCGCATGGTTGTCTACAAGGACATTCCTAACGAGATGGTGCAGGCCGTCACCTCGATCGAGGACCGGAACTTCTTCGAGCACAGTGGCGTGAACTTCCTGCGCATCGTGAAGTGCGGAATCCAGGACGTGATCAGTGGCCGCAAACGTTGTGGCGGCTCGACAATCACCATGCAGCTGGCAAGGGGTTTTTTTCTCTCGCCGGAGAAGCGGTTTAAGCGCAAATTCATCGAGATTCTGATCACCTTCCAGCTGGAATCGCGTTTCTCCAAGCAGCAGATCTTCGAGATGTATGCCAATCAGATCCCATTGGGACATCGCGGCAGCTACGACATCAACGGACTGGGAGAGGCCTCTCAGGCATTCTTCGGCAAGGGCCTGAAGCAGCTCGACACCGCCGAGTACGCTCTTCTTGCCGGAATGATCCAGAGTCCGAGCCGGCTTGATCCCTACCGCCATCCTGAACGCGCCATCTCCCGGCGCAACGTTGTGCTGGATTCGATGGTGGAGACCGGAGCCATCTCCGCCAGCGAGGCTACACGAGCCAAGGCCGAACCGCTGCGGCTGTCCGCACCGGATGTCGACGCCAGCGAAGCGCCTTATTTTGTCGATCTGGTACACGACCAGCTCGTCCAGCGCATCAGCGACCAGGACCTGGCGCACCAGAGCCTTCGCATCTACACCTCTCTGGACCCTGACCTGCAGCAGGTGGCCTCCGAAGCCGTAGAGATCGGCATGAAGAATGTCGATGAGATCATCCGGAAACGCTACGCGAAAAAACAGGACGCGGGTCCGATTACCTATCCCCAGGTTGCGCTCGTAGCTATGAACCCGCATACAGGGCAGATTCTGGCTCTCATTGGTGGACGTCGCTATGGCGCGTCGCAGCTGAATCACGCGATCAGGCAACGTCCGACCGGATCGATCTTCAAGCCATTCGTCTTCGCGGCAGCCTACAACACAGCCCTCAATGGCATGAGCCTCGACGGCAACGGCCCTTTCACCGCAATCACCAGGCTCAACGACGATCCTCAGGACTTCGGCACAGCGGGGACTCCCTATACTCCGGGGAACTTCGTGAAGGGCGAGTATCCCGGCATGGTTACCGCCTTCGATGCCCTCGCACACTCGCTCAATATCGCCACCATTGCGCTCGCGCAAAAGATCGGCTACGGAAATGTCGCCGCGCTGGCCCGTTCCTCTGGCATCCTCAATGCTCGCGCTACGCCTTCCGTCGCGATCGGAACTTATAACGCTACTCCCATCGATATGGCTGGAGCCTACACGGTCTTTGCCAATGGCGGAGTCCACCTGAAGCCGTGGATGCTGGCCTCGGTCCGCAACAGCTCGGGCGATATCGTCGCCGACTACTCGCCGGAAGCGAAACAGGTCATGGATCCGCGCGCCTCTTATCTCACGCAATCTCTTCTGGAAGGCGTGATGAACTACGGCACAGGTTCGGTCGTGCGGGGCCGCGGCTTTAGCGCACCGGCTGCAGGTAAGACAGGAACAGAGCACGACGCCTGGTTTGCCGCCTATACCTCTTCCCTGCTCTGCGTGGTTTGGGTCGGTAACGACGACTATACCGACATCAAGATTCAGGGAGCGGATGCGGCTGCTCCTATCTGGGCCGAGTTCATGAAACGGGCCATCAAGCTGCCGCAGTACTCGGACGTAAAGTCTTTCTCGCCGCCCGAGGGCATTACGATCGCCCGCATCGATCGCGACACCGGTCTGCTTTCCGATCCCGCCTGCACCGTCCACGCGGTAAACGTCGCGTTCCTCGATGGCACTGCTCCCACGGGTAGTTGCACCCAGATGAACGATAACCCGCAGAACTTCTTCAAGAAGATCTTCGGACTCGGTGGACAACCTACGCAGGTGTCGCCCTATACCCCTTCAGCTCCAGTGAACGCGGGAACATCGGCGCAGCCCGGCAATCCAGCTGTCCCCGGAAATGGAAGCCCCGCCCAGCCCACGGCACAGGCCGCGCAGCAGAAAAAGAAGAAGAACATCTTCCAGAAGATCTTTGGCGGTGGCGACAAAGACAATAAGCAGCCGCAACCGAACCAGCCTCCCCAGTGATCGCGAACTAGTAGCGCTGCAGTCCTTCAACTTCTTCGCAGGGACGATAGAAGAACGAATCCGAGGCAAACTCCGCCACGAACAAATTCGTTGACTCCTCAGCCTGCTCCGCATTTCCCAGGAGAAGGCAGCTATCCTTGGCCATCAGGCGATGGATCGCACCAAAGACATGACTGCGATCCCGCTGCGAAAAGTAGAGAAGCACATTTCGCAACAGGACGAGATCAAAGACAGGAAGCTGCGGCAGCGAGGCACAGAGGTTGAGTTGCCGAAACTCGCACATCGCGCGCAGGCGTGGGTGCACCTCCCACTCTTCTTCATCGCGGGTCATGTATTTCAGCAGCATGCGAATCGGAAGTCCTCGATTGACCTCGAGCCTGCGGTAACGGCCCTCTTGCGCATACTCGACGACGCGTTGCGAGATGTCGGTTCCGAGAATCTGAATGTCCCAATAGGCCGTCTCCGGCAGATGCTCCAGCAACAGCATGCCCACGCTATAAGCCTCTTGTCCGGTGGAACTGGCAGCGCTCCATATTCGAAGCCTTCGCTCTGTTCTTTTGCGCTCGATCAGCTCGGGCAGAATCTTCGTTCGCAGAAGATCGAAGGTCTTCACATCGCGATAGAAGCTCGTCTCATTCACCGTCATCGCCTCCGCGACCGCGCGATGCAGATGTGTCGGGCGATTCGTACGCAACAGACGAACGAACTCTCTCAGATTCGAGGCTCCCGCCATCTTCGCGATCGGCGTCAGCTTGGCATCGAAGAGGGCGTTGCGCGACGGATCGATCAGGTTGGCCGACTGCGCCTGCACAACCTCACGAAGAAAGGCATAGTCTGCATCACTACAGGCCATGCGCCACCTCCCTTCTGAAGCTGGTCAGCGGTTGCGAATGAGCTTCAATCTTCCGGGACCGCCCGGCAAAGACGCGTTGATTCACCTCCCGCGCCATTGCATCCAGGGCAAGCACCGCCGTGGCGATGCCCGAGTCCGCCACTCGGCCCGGCATTCCCCACACCGCCGAACTCGCCTCATCCTGCGCCAGCACAACCCCACCATGCGAATGAATCGCGCGAGCTCCTTCCAGCCCATCGGACCCCATTCCCGTTAGCACGAGCGCCAGAGCTCCCGAGCCGCACATCCTTGCGGCCGATAGAAAAAGGTAGTCCACCGCAGGCCTGCAATGATGAAGAGGCTCGCGATAGTGCAGACGCACCTGGCCGCCCGAGACATCTCCATCGAGACGCGAGGCAAGCGGAGCTACCTCCATATGCGCATCTCCCGGAGCGATCCAGACCACTCCGGGTTGCAAACGGGCACCGTGATAAGCCTCCGCAACCCTGAGCTGGCAACAGCGATCCAGGCGCTCTGCCAAAACGCTGGTGAAGACCTTCGGCATGTGTTGAACGATTAAGGCAGGAACCGGAAGATCGGGAGCAATCCTCGGCAGAAGTTGCTCAAGAGCTGTGGGACCGCCTGTAGAGACTCCGATCACCAGCACTTCCACCGGAGCATGCACTCCTGCTACCGGGTCCGCTCTCCTCGGTGAAGTCGAAATCCGCACGGCATCGCGGTCGGATCGCTGCGCCAGTTCCACGCGGCGTCGTCCTGCAGCAAAGGCGGCAATCCTCGGCAACAGCTGCTGTACCAAGGAGGCAAGCGCGCTCTCAAGGTCGCGCTGCCCCGCCGGCTTCATCACGTAATCCGCCGCTCCACGGGCAAGCGCGTCGAGTGTCGCTCGGGCTCCCATCTCCGTGTGCGAGCTGCACATGATCACGGGAAGCCGCGGCCGCGTATTACGCAGTTGATCCAGAACATCCAGACCATTCATCCTCGGCATTTCAAGATCGAGGATCAGGACATCGGGGTTCATCTGCGTGACATCCTGCAGGCATTCCACGCCGTCGCGAGAGACCGTGACCAACTCCATTCGCGGCAGCTCGCTTCGCTTGTCTTCCGCATGGCGCTGGAACAGCGTTCGCAAAATCCCACGCATGACTGCAGAATCATCCGCTGCAAGAACACGCAAGGGCTGCGCCGCAACGATACTCATGGTTCTTATCCTCTTCTTCCGCTCTGCGCGGTATTACCCCAGGAAATCGTTTGAGTTCAGGCTGCAAATCCCAGCAGCAGCATCTTTTCGCGCAGGCTCTCGGGAGTAAACGGCTTCATCAGAAACTCATCGGCGCCGTGATCGAGTGCCTTCGCGATATAGGTGTTGTCTGCCTCGGTCGTGACCATCATCACCTTCATCTGCGGATTGAGCTTCGCGTTGCGAAGAGCCTTTACGCACTCCAGGCCATTCATCACCGGCATATTTAGATCCAGCAGCATCAGGTCAAAGTCGGCCTGGGCCTCCAGAACCGCAAGAGCGTCGCATCCATCCACCGCTTCCGCGCAGACCACTCCCATCCTGTGAAGCAGATGACGAAGGTATTCCCGGATAAAGCTCGAATCATCTACGATCAACGCCTTCATACTCCCTCCCGAAACATTCCCGTCTCCGCCAGTCGCGAAGGACGCAGCTTCTGAGGATCGAGCTGGATCATCAGACCGCTTTCCATCTTGTACGCTCCGTCAAAGAGCCATTTGCACTTTGCGTCCAAGGTGCTGGGATTCGCCTCCAGCATCCTGCGCTCGACCGTAACCACTCCTCCAACCGCATCCACCATCAGGCCAAAGCGCTCATGGCCGCCATCGTCGTCCAGGACCAGCACACATCCCGCTTCGGAGTTCTCGGGCAATCCCAGCAGAGCACGAAAGCTCACCGTCGTCAGCACATCTCCGCGATACGCCACGACCCCTGCCACAAATGCAGGCGCCATCGGAATCCGCTCCAACTCACGCCGACCCAACACCTCACGAATCTTTGCCGTATCGATGCCGAAGCTCTCTTCCCCGGCGAACATCGAGCACAGCGATGCGCTCTCGGTCTCTTCCTGCATCTGGCTTACGCTCTGCGCAACGATCTTCATGCGACCTCCCTCCAATCTTTCTCCTGCCCGGCTCCAAAGCCGCGGAAGATGGTCGTCAGCCGTTCTTTCACCAGGGCGAGATCAATCTCTCCAGCAGCTGCATCCTTCTCCAGCAGGGTTCCGTTGGACACATCGAGCACACGACGTACGACGATGCCCATTCGCGCGGACCTCGTCTGCGGATCGCCGCAGATCAGCACAGTAGCCGAGGCATCCTCGTCCTGCTGACCCGCGATCTCGATCTCGTCGAGCACGCGGCCCTCATCGCGAAGCTGCAACAGCTCCCCGCGATACTGCAGCAGCGGGCGTCCGTTGGCGTACTCGATACGGTTGAGCGGCACGCTCTCGATGCGCTCCACCACTCCCAGCGGAAGCGCCGTTCTCTCTCGCGCCCGATCTTCGAAGACCAGGAACGATGCCTCGTCCTGCGTGGCTTCCACCATCTGTTCCTCTTCCCGCTCTTCCATCACTGGCTTTACGCCAGCTCGAGCCGCGACCGCAGCGATATCCAAGATCAAGGCGAGGGTTCCGTTGCCCAGCACGGTAGCGCCCGAGAACAGGCCGATCTCTCGCAACACTGCCGAAAGCGGCTTGACGACAATCTCCTCCGGAGCGAGCAGATCGTCGACCACAAGTCCATACCGGCAACCCTCGGCCTCAAGCACAGCCATGTAGAACCCATGCTCTACCGAGGCGTTCTTCATACCAAGCAGGCGGTCGAGCCACACCATCGGCAGCAGACGCTCGCGCAGACGATAGACCTCCGAAGCTCCGACGCGCTCAACCACCTCAGCCGCATCTCGCGAGGGAATGTAGACCAGCTCAACCAGTGAGGTCTGAGGCAGAGCGAAGCTCTGGCCTCCACTGCGCACAACCAGCGCCGGAACAATGGCAAGCGTCAGGGGAACCCGCAGACGTAACGTGGTGCCGACGCCAACCTTCGATTCCAGCTCGACGCTGCCGCCTACCTTCTCGACGTTGGCACGCACCACATCCATGCCTACGCCACGGCCCGAGACCGTGGTGACCGCCGAGGCCGTCGAGAAACCCGGCAGGAAGATCAGCTGTAACGCCTCGCGCTCGCTCATCTCCTTCGCCTGCTCCGGCGTTACCAGACCGCGCTCAATCGCCTTAGCCAGAACGCGCTCCATCGCGATGCCAGCGCCATCATCGGCGACCTCGATCACAACCGATCCGCTCTGGTGGAACGCCCTCAGACGGAGACATCCCTCGGCGGGCTTGCCTGCGAGAACACGATCTGCCGGAGACTCGATGCCATGATCAACCGCATTGCGAACCGCATGGGTCAGCGGATCCTTGATCGCCTCCAGAAGGCTCTTGTCCAGCCCCGTCTCCTGCCCGGAGAACTCGATCCTCACATCGCGCCCACAGATTCTCGCCAGGTCACGAATCATGCGCGGAAACTTGCCGAAGAGATTTCCCACCGGCTGCATGCGCGCCTGCATCACGGTCTCACGCAGATCTGCCGTCACGCTGTCCAGCCGGCGAGCCAGCTCGGGGAAGTTCGTCGACTCCACTCCGCTCTGCAGCATCTGGTTGCGGGTAAGAACCAGCTCTCCCACCAGATTCATCATCCGGTTCAGGACCTCGACATCGATGCGCAGGGTCTTCTCGCTGCTGGGAGCAGCCCCCGTCTGCACGGCGCCGGGCGCAGATGCAGCCTCATCCTGGGCTGCAGAAGCCTCCTCCGTAACCTTGATTGGAACGACCGGGGCAGCCCTCTCGTGTGAGGGAGCAGGAGCCTCTTCTCCATTCAGCGCAGCCAGCTCGGCAATCAGGTCGCTGTCTTCGTCGCTGGCGCGCGTGCCTTCGCCGCCGGTCTCTTCGATCAACGCCAGAATGGCACGCAGCCGGTCGAGCAGACGCAGCAGGCCGCTGATCAGCTCCTCGGTGACAGCCAACTTTTCCTCGCGCAGGGAGCCGAGAAGATGTTCGCCAGCATGGGCCAGCTTCTCCAGGCGGCTGAATCCCAGAAACCCTGTCGTTCCTTTGATCGTATGCACCGCGCGGAAGATCTCCGCCACCAGCTGCTGACTCTCCTGCGGCCGTGTCTCAAGATCGGTCAGACACCGCTCCATGCGGTCCAGACCGTCCTGACTCTCTGCAATAAATTCCTGTGTAAGGTCGTCCACATCCCTCTTATCGGGAGTTGTGAACAAAGCATGAGCGGTGAGCGACTTGTCAGCAGCCAACGCACCCGATAGCCTCACTTCATGTCTCAAAACGAAGCATCGGGTCCTCTGTCTTCTTCCCAGATCGAAGATCTTCATCGACGGGCGCTGGCAGTCGCGGCACAAGCCTATGCGCCCTACAGCAACTTCCGGGTCGGCGCTGCCGTTTTGCTGGAAGACGGCTCCATCGTCGCTGGATGCAATGTTGAGAACGCCTCCTACCGCCTGACCACATGCGCCGAACAGAGCGCCATTGCCTCAGGAGTCGCGCTGCACGGCCCCCATATCCGCATCCGCGCCGTCGTCATTACCAACCTCAATCACACAGCCAGCCAGCCCTGCGGGGCCTGCCGCCAGACCATCCACGAGTTCAGTGCCTCTGCTACCGAAATCTTCTTTCCCGCAGGCGACGGCTCACTCACCCGCTCCACCATCGCCGAGCTTCTTCCGTCGGCCTTCCTCCTCAAAGGTCTCTGAGCCTCATGACCAAGACCATCCGCCCCATCGACGTCATCCTTCACAAGCGCGACGGCCTCTCCCTCAGCGATGAAGAGATTCGCGGCTTTGTACGCGCGATCGTTCGACGCACCCCCACAAGACAGCTCGTTACCGACGCCCAGATCGCCGCCTTCCTGATGGCTGTCTTCTTCCGCGGACTCGACGCTCGTGAGCTCGCCACCCTCACCGAGGCCATGCGCTTCTCCGGCGAGGTCGCTTACACCAAGGTCCTCAACACCTTCACCATCGACAAGCACTCCACCGGCGGAGTCGGCGATAAGACCTCCCTGCTGATCGCGCCCATCCTCGCCGCCGCTGGTCTCGCCGACCCCACCTCCGAAGGCGTCCCCGGCGTCGTCGTTCCCATGATCTCCGGCAGAAGCCTCGGCCACACAGGGGGCACCCTCGACAAACTCGAGACCATTCCCGGATTCGACACGCAGCTCGCCCTTCCGCGCATGATCGAGGTACTCCGCGAGTGCGGCGCCGCTCTCATCGGACAGACCCCAACCATCGTCCCTGCCGACCGTATCCTTTACGCACTCCGTGACCACACCGGCACGGTCGAGTCCCCCTTCCTCATCACCGCCAGCATCATGAGCAAGAAGCTGGCCGAGTCCCTCAACGCCCTTGTGCTCGATGTCAAAGTCGGCTCTGGAGCGTTTATGCCGACCTACGAAAAATCCCGCCAGCTCGCCGAGCTGATGGTCCAGACAGGTGAAGCCTCCGGCACTCGCACCGTCGCTCTTCTCACCTCGATGGACGAACCTCTAGGCCGTTTCTCCGGCAACTGGGTTGAGGTCTGGGAGTGCGCCGATATCCTGCAAGGACGACGTCACCCGATGTCCGCCGACCTCATCGAGCTCTCCAATGTCCTCTCCGGCTGGATGCTTCACCTGGCCGGCCGCGCCTCCACCCCCGAGGAGGGAGCCCTGCTCTCCGACCAGATCCTCCAGTCAGGAGACGCCTATCGAGCCTGGCTGAAGATCGTCGAGGCACAGGGAGGCGATCCTTCCGTCTTCCAGGATCCCGCCGCGCATCACAAGCCGACTGCAACCCAAATCCTAAGGGCAGATCGCTCAGGATATCTCACATCGATGGACTGCAAGGAGGTAGGCTGGGCGGTGCAGCAGCTGGGAGCAGGCCGCGCCAAACCGGGCGACCCGGTGAGCGCCCACGCCGGAATCGAGTCGCACGCCAAGCTCGGCGACCGCATCGAATCCGGCCAGCCTCTCTTCACCCTCTTGAGCGAAGACCCCGACTTACTGGAGCAACCCGAAGAGATGCTTCGCGAGACGATCGAGATCTCGGACAAGCCCTCCGGAAAAGTGCCCCTGGTGCGCGAAGTCATCTCCTCCTAACCCCACCCAGGTCCTCCGTAAGCCTCAGGCACCGGACGGCTGCCCATCGGTAACCGCTCGATATCTCTTCCGTTTTCAGGAGTCACCACAATGGACCGACAGTCGTCGGAAACCGCGTAGATTCAAGCGCAAAACAACACAGATTACATTCTGGAGACAAAATTCATCACCGCTTTTGGTGCGATTTGACTGATAATCAGTCCTGAGAAGCAACTCCATCAGCAGGCTCACTGGGCCCTCTTTGTAAAAAGAAGCCTGCGCCAGAAAGTACCCCTGATGAACTACGCTTTTCTTCCCGATCTCTCAGCGCTGACGATTCTCATCGTCATACTTCTGTTGCTTCGCCATCGCCATCCACAGAGGCAGGCGAATCTTTGGTTGCTTGGGCTCTTCTTTACTTTCATCGAGTCTGCGGCCCACATCTTCTACGCTCCCGTAGGGCTTCCCAGCACGATCCTCCATGCGACGGTGATCATCTGCTACCTGATGGCCGGTCTCGTCTTCGTCTGGGCTTCGGGAACCTATGAGTTTGCGGATCGCCGAACCTTTGTCTTTCTCCTCATTAACTCGCTGCCGTTGCTTGCACTCTGCGCGATGTACGGGCTGCATCTCTTCTCGAAGACTGCATTTCTCCCCTGGATCGGGGTTGGTCTGATCGGCGGCGTGGCTTCATCCCTCTATCTGCGTCGCAGCCCAGTCATTACCATGCTGCTGACCGCAGGCTGGCTTGTCGTGGGCTTCCTCGCCTTCCACGAGAAATACCGCCAGACGGTCTACTGGAGCCTTGGGATCGTCTACGCCGTCGCCACCGTGAACTTCTACCGCAAGCTGCCACGGAACAGCACCGGACGTCTTGCCATCATCACCGGCTTCTCGATCTGGTCGTTCTTCTTCTTCCTGCACCCTTTCATCGTGACCTATCGCACCTATGCCGACATTGCCTCGCACATCTGGAACCTGCAGAAGTCGCTCATCTCCATAGGCATGATCCTGGTCATGCTCGAGGAGCAGGTCTCCTGCAATCGGTGGCTCGCTCTGCACGATGAGCTGACCGGCCTCTCCAACCGCCGCTGCTTCGAAGACAGCCTCGCTGCTTCGCTCGACCGTTGCCGTCGCTCGCGCGCGACTCTCGCGGTCTTCATGCTCGACCTCGACGGCTTCAAACAGGTCAACGACACTCATGGCCACCACGCGGGCGATCTGCTGCTGCGCCATGTCGCGAACAGTCTCCGCGATCATGTCGGCTACGTTGATTCCATTGCTCGTCTCGGCGGCGATGAGTTCACCCTGCTGGCCTGCAACCCGAACGTCGGTTCTATCGAACAGCTTCGCGACTCCATCCGAGAGGCGACGGAGCTTCCCTTCCTCTTCGACGGAAATAGCCTGAGCGTCTCAGCCTCGATCGGGATCGCTCTTTATCCCGACGATGCCGATGACGCCACTCGTCTTCTTCGCATCGCAGATCTGCGCATGTACTCGCTTAAACAGGCGCGGACTCCCTTGCGCCATATCCGTCTCGACAGCGTGCCTGCGCTCACCGCCAGTGGACGTTTTCGTAGCCGGGCAGCATCAGGTCATCTCTAGAAAACTATTGGCCCCGCTCTCTTTCACCCGTTACACTCATCCCAGCAGATTCTTGCGCTATCTGTAGGAGAGCCAACTCTTTGCATCGATTCACCGGTCTTCTTGGACTCGTCGCCTTCCTCTCGCTCGCTTATGCCTTCTCCACCAATCGCCGTGCCATCCGCTGGCGTACCGTAGCCTGGGGACTCGGCC
>Ga0268266_10001726_pt1 | contig 25029 bp, 28 predicted proteins | sample KBSS13metaG_FD_190356 | JGI IMG/M metagenome (GOLD analysis project Ga0268266, IMG submission 190356) | Switchgrass rhizosphere microbial communities from Kellogg Biological Station, Michigan, USA - KBS S1-3 metaG (SPAdes) (version 2) | ecosystem: Host-associated > Plants > Roots > Rhizosphere... | reverse complement strand
CTGGGACGCATACAACCCCACCTCCGCACAGTACGCGCAGCTCACCCTCCCGATCCTGACCATCACGGGCAGTTACGACGACGATCAGCCGGGCGCCTTGCAACACTACCGCGAGTACATGCGCAACGCCTCTCCCGAGTCCAAAGCCCGCCACTATCTCATCATCGGTCCTTGGGACCACGCGGGAACTCGCACCCCCAGCGCCCAGGTCGGCGGCCTGACATTCGGCCCCGCGAGCCTGTTAGACCTGCCGAACCTGCACCTGCAGTGGTATGCATGGACTATGCAGGACGGACCGAAGCCTGCCTTTCTGCGCAAACCCGTCGCGTACTACGTCATGCAGGCCGACCGTTGGCGCTACGCCGACACCCTGGACGCCGTGACCGCGGAGCACCGGCCCTATTACCTGGACTCGAGACAGAATGCGACCGACGTGCTGACCGCAGGCTCGCTCCAGAGCGCAGCCGCCACCGGTTCCCCCGACCACTTCGTCAGCGATCCACATGACACACACCTGGCGGAGTTGGAGTACGACGCGGACCCGAATTCACTGACGGATCAGCGCCTGGTGTATGCACAGCGCGGCCACGAGCTGGTCTACCACACCGCACCCTTCGACAAGGACACCGAGGTCAGTGGCTTTTTCAAACTTTCGGCCTGGATCGCCATCGACCAGCCCGACACCGACCTCCAGGTACGTGTGTATGAAATCGGCGCTGACGGCAGCAGCATCGTTCTCAGCAGTGATCCCATCCGCGCCCGCTATCGCGAAAACGCTCGCGCCCCCAAACCGATACGAACCAAGGCGCCGTTACGCTACGACTTCGAGCACTTCACCTTCGTCTCGCGGCAAATCAGGAAAGACAACCGGCTGCGCCTGGTCATCACACCCATCAACTCCATCTACAACGAGAAGAACTACAACTCCGGCGCCGTCGTGGCCAATGAGACGCTCCAGGATGCACGCCCGGTAACCGTCACACTGTTCCATGACCACGCCCACCCGAGCGCCCTGTTCGTCCCTGTGGGCCAGCCGCCGTAGGGCGAACGACGCCCCGACCGCCGCGCCAGAATGCACGTAACCGCCCCTTGACCCAGAAAATCGCTCGCGCGGACCTCAATCGCCGGAACAGTCGCCGCGGCGGCGCGCTGCCACGTAATGGTTCTGACGGCACCTTTTCTCGTCGTTGGGTCCAGCGGTAGCGCCGGCGAGACGGGTGTCGCAGCGTTTTCCCCGTCTTCCGCCGCAAGACGAGCCGTCTCACGTCCAACCGGACCCGCACCGACCACAACATAGACACCCACTTCGCAATCCTCCAATACGTTGGACCTCAGGCGTCGACTTTGATCACCGTCTTGCCGACCGCCTGACGTGCGGCATACCAGGCCAATGCCTCAGGCGCTTCGTTGAAAGAAAACACGCGGGCGATCACGGGCCGTAGCCGATGCAGCGTTACGGCACGCACCACACCGGCCAACTGCGCACGACTCCCGGCGATCACCGGTCGCAATAGAGCTCCTGAATTGAAGACTTCGCTTGCGTCGATCAGTGACGAGTCGCCCCCCAATGCGCCCACCAGACTCACGCTCCCCCCAGTCGTGACGGCCTTCAGAGACTGCGACATGGTGCTGGCTCCGCCAACTTCGACGACATGTTGTACCCCCAGCCCAGCGGTGAGCCGCCGCACTTCGGCACCCCATTCAGGCATTGCCTGATAGTTCACGACCGCGTCGGCGCCGAGGGAGCGCAACTGCTCGGCTTTCTGGCTGTTGGAAGTCGTAGCGATTACGCGGGCGCCCGCGGCCTTGGCGAGTTGCAGGCAGAACAGTGATACGGCGCCCGATCCGAGCGTGAGTACGTCATCTCCCGCCTGTAAAGACCGTGTGCCCCCGGTCAACGCGTTCCAGGCGGTCACAGCCGCGCAGGGCAGCGTTGCCGCTTCCTCGTAAGACAGGTGCTCGGGAATGGGCACCAATGCCTCTTCTGGAAGAACAGCATATTCGGTGAGCAGCCCGTCCAGCGACCCCCCGAGTTGTGGCGCGCTGCCTCCGGCGAAAGGTCCATCCATCCAATGCGGAAAGATCGACGCGATCACGCGATCGCCGGCCCTCACGCGGTGAGTATCCTCGCCCAGCGCCGCAACTTCGCCAGCGCCGTCGCACAACGCCACCGCATCCGGCTTCACTGGGAGCGGATAGCGCCCGTACTTCAAGATCAGGATCTCGCGGTAGTTCAGCGAAGTGGCATGCACACGCAACAGCACCTCGCCGCGTCCCGGTTTCGGGATCTCTCGATGACGAAGCGATAGGCCATCCAGGCCGGCGCCAGACCCATTCAGATGCCAGCTCTTCATGACGTGTAGCGATTCTCCAAAAGTTCCACGAGCCGCAGTCTGGGTGCCGAGGGGCTATCCGTCCAACGCATTCCCGTCATACACTCGATGCATGAATGACATTGCCCTCCCTGCACCTTCACGTCTCGAAACCCGTGACTTGCGCCTCGTCGTTGCATTGGCTGCCGCGCGCACCACGGCCGCGGCTGGTAAGACGCTGCATCTCACACAACCGGCTGTCAGCCGCGCGTTAGTCGGGCTCGAACAGCGGCTCGATGTGACCTTGTTTGAGCGCACGCCACGTGGCCTGGAGCCGACGCAAGCCGCGCGCACACTGCTGGCAAGCGCGCCCCGTCTGTTGCAGGAGCTGAACGTGCTCGAGGCGCAACTGCGCGGCAAAGCAACTCCGCAACAGCGGCTACGGCTGGTGTGCGAGTGCTACACCGCGTATCACTGGATGCCGAGTGTCCTTCAAGCGCTGCAGGCCAATCTTCCGGGAATCGATCTCTCCATCGCACTCGAATGCACAGGCGATCCCATCGGGGCTCTGCAATCGGGGGAACTCGACGTGGCCTTGATCACCGAAGCGCCGACGCCACGCAGCCGAAGCGTCGGCGTAAAACCGCTGTTCTTCGACGAGGTCGTGCTCATCATGTCGGCCTCGCATCGTCTTGCAGGGCGGGCGTCACTGACACGTGATGACTTGCAGGACGAAACATTGTTCGCCGCGCACGTCCCGACACGCGACGCACAGTGGTTTCCCAAAACGACATTTTTCGGCAAGCGCGGCGAGCGCGCACTCCACTTCCAGGAGATCCCGTTGACGGAGGCTATAGTTGACTTCGCGCGCGCGGGACTCGGTATTGGTGTGCTATCGGAATGGGTGGCCGAGCCGCACCTGCAACGTCACGAAGTAGTCGCGAGACGGCTGGCTTCGGGGCCCATCCTCAGGCCCTGGCGCCTGGTATGGCGCAAGGACGTCGAGGAAGCCGCATTGCAATTGTTTGCAGCGCTGGAGAAAGCGCGGCCGCGTGCAATCTCCTTGCCGGTGACGCGTGCCCGGGTTCGCCGCACCGCGACTTGAGCCGGGCATCGGTATCCTAGACCCCAGTGCCCTCCCTCGGACCCTGTTGTGTCAACAGGACTCCCTGGTGAGGGCACCCGGGCCGCAAGGCAGTGATTACGCGGCGGCACGCCTGAAGTCCGCAAGCTGCGCATCCAGCGCTCGCCTGAAGGCGGGTCGCGAGGTGCAGCGGTCCAGGTATGCGACGAGGCGCGGGTCGAGTTTCGACGTGTCTGAATGGAAACGCAACACGGTTGCCATCATCAGATCACCGGCGCTGAAGTGCTCTCCATCCAGGAAAGCTTTATCGCCAAGGCTCTTGGCCAAAGCGTCGAGTTTCTTGTTCATGAGCTCAACGGCCCCCGGCCTGCGCAATCTGGCCCATTCCTCATTCGGATAGAGGTTGTCGATCACGAAAACATTCCAAACGGCAGGCTCCACGGAATTGAGCGCCGCGATCAGCCATTGGACAGCGCGGGCGCGCGCCGCAGGGTCGTTTGGCAGAAGCCCCCCCGAGCGCTCCGCGATATGCAGGACGATGGCCCCCGACTCGAACAGCACAACCCCGTTCTCCTCGAAAATCGGCACCTGCCCGAACGGCTGCAATACCCGGTACTCGGGTTTGTTCTGATCTCCCTGTTCGAGCAGGCGGACCTCATAGGCGAGCCGGGCTTCTTCAAGCGCCCAGCGGACGCGCAAATCGCGAACCAGGCCCTTGGCAACATCCGGAACGTGGCTGAAGGCGGATATGGTGATCATCGACATGGCTCCCATTCGTTTGACCGGAAATGCGGTCGTGCTTGTCACGGGAGCTATTTAAGACCGACCAACGGAAGGAATGAGAGTAACAAAGGTGACGGGATTTTTTTTGGCCGGCAGCGCCCCGAGGCGGGCTGCAGCCGCCACCGCGGCGATATGGCGCTCGAGAAACACTACGGTACCTGGTCGACCGCCACTGTCTGCACCGCTCTAAGACTTTCTGTGAGACACATCACTTCCAGCGGCACTCGCGCTCGATAGTGTTATCTCCCGTGGAAAACCACAAGAAACATTGGCGGGCCAGAGTTGTGCTGGCGGTACGCACGACGGGCGAAGACGGGCGGCTCGTAAACATCTTGCCTGGCGAATACACGTTGAGTGAGGAGGAAGGCGCACGCTACCAACTGATTCGGTGTGCTGAAAACCCCACCCGCCTATCGCTCTGGTTCGCCGACGTCCTGCTATGCACCTACATGGGCCAGCTCGAGATTCTCGGTGTGTGGCCGTAGGAAGCGTCTCGATCCCAGCCACCCCCACAGGTGAAGTGGCTGATCGGATTGCCGAAAGTCGCTTCGGTAAGTCGCGATGAGGGTCGCCCCGTCACCGTTGGAAGATTCGAGGTAGTGGGCGCGGCGGGCGACATTCGCCCTGTGGGCTTCGTGGACATCTGGTATTTTGGCAAGACGGGTCTCATCGAGCATCGACAGGCTTTTCTCGCATTGGGGCACGGGTATGTCGAGTCCAGACGCCGCGGTCACAGGCCAAGGTAGCGGTCCGTTACGTGGTGTGCGTGTACTGGAGTTTGCGGGTATCGGCCCGGGACCCTATTGCGCCATGTTATTGGCGGATCTCGGTGCGGAAGTGATCCGCGTCGACCGGCCCGGTGGGAATGGCTGGCCAAACCCAATCGTCGATCGCGGGCGGCACGTGATCGAGATCGACCTCCACGCGCAAGAGGGTATTCGTTTATGTCAGCGCGCTGCGGAAAAGGCCGACGCCCTGGTCGAAGGGTTTCGGCCGGGCGTGATGGAACGCCTGGGGCTTGGCCCACAAGAGCTGTTGCAGCGTAATCCGCGACTGGTCTACGGACGTGTGACGGGATGGGGGCAAGCGGGCCCGCTCGCCCGATCGGCGGGCCACGACATCGACTATATCGCTCTCACCGGAGCGCTTGCCGCCATGGGCGCGCCACACGACCCGCCCACTCCACCCCTCAACCTCGTCGGCGATCTCGGCGGCGGGGCGCTGTTTCTTGCGTTCGGCATTGTGGCAGCGCTCTGGGAGCGTGAGCGCTCCGGCCGCGGGCAGGTCGTTGATGCCGCCATCGTAGACGGTGTGTCCTCCATGATGAGCATGTTTGCCGGCCTGCCTTCAGACACAGGGGCATCCCTGGTGCGCGAGCGCAGTCTGTTGGGAGGAGCGGCACCGTTCTATCGTTGCTATGCCTGCTCGGATGGTCAGTACATCGCAGTTGGTGCGCTCGAGCCACGATTTTACGCGGAATTGCTCGAACGCATCGCAGCGCCGGTGGAGCTGCAACACGATCAGTACGGCACGGCGAACTGGCCGGAGCGTTGCAAGCTGCTCGAGAAGTTGTTTTCCCTGAAATCGCGCGAGCAATGGTCCCGGCTTCTGGAGGGCACGGATGCCTGCTGTGCACCGGTGTTGACTCTAACGGAGGCGCGTAACCATCCCCACCTCATCGAGCGAGGCACGTATATCGACGTCTGCGGCGTATCCCAGGTAGCTCCGGTCCCGCGGTTTTCGCGAACTCCCGGTGCGGTCGTCGGTCAAGGCTCCGGCCGAGCCGCGCTGAGAAATTGGGGAGTAGCCCTGGATGAGTGAGCTTCGTCAGGTCGAGAGTCGACACGTAACTCTTCAGCGGCCCTTTCAACGACGGGTCTCGATCAGATGAAGCCGCAAAAAGCACAGCGCCGCATCCCGGGCACGGTCCTCGATTTCGCGGAGGCTCGGTCGCCCGGTAACACCGAGCAACAAGCTCATCATCCAATCACGCCACAAGAGCGCACTGAACTGCTCGGCAAGCTCGGCGGGGCGGCCGCTAAGCAGGCCAGCCTCCTGGGCCTCAGACATGATCTTCCGCAAGGCAGCACGGGTAGTCTCGCGCCCGATCGAGTCGAGCGCCTGCGCCACCTCGGGCGCACGGAGCGCCTCGGCGATAGCAAGTCGGAATACCCCGAGGACCGCGGGATCAGTGACCTCACGCAGGAGCTGCGTCCCGAAGCCAGCCAACACCTCCATGAGAGTCTCGCGATCACGCGGTGTAGGCAGGTCCGCGGACATGCGTAGTCGACGCGCGCGCTCCGTGATGCAGGCCGCGAGCATTTTCTCTTTGTTGCCCACCAACGAGTAAAGCGATCGTTTCGATACCCGCGCGCGCGTAGCGATCTCGAGCGTGCTCGTCGCCGCGTAACCATGCTGCATAAACGCTGCGAACGCCGCATCGAGGATGCGACCTCGCACCTCGACGTCTTCGTCGCTCGCCCGACTGCGCTTTGAACCCGCCGTTGCCATCTCTCTTCCTGCTTGACATGGGTACCCAATAGTACCACACTGGCCCCATGGTGGTACCGAGCGGTACCAAGTTACACGATCCATCCTCATGCACCTCTGGACGGAGGCACTCATGATCAAGCCACGAATCCTCGTGACAGGCGCGACTGGAAAGACGGGCAGCGTCGTCACCGATCTCCTGCGGGCCGGTTATCCCGTGCGTGCGTTGGTACATCGAGAGGATGGTCGGCGCGAGCGGCTCGAGGGGCAGGGGGCCGAGATCGCGGTCGCCGAGTTGTGTGTGGTGGTAGCCCCGCTCAGCCCCGGCTTCAACTTAAAGCGTTACGACCGCGAATTGCGCGGCCCGTTTTCGTCGGAACCGCAATTCGCGCCCAGGATGCCAAGATGACTGTAGCGCGCCTTCTGAGAATCGACGCGGTGATCTTCCTGCTGTTTGCAGCAGGCCACTGGTTCTTCTCCCCTTGGGTCATCGGAGTCGAGGGCCACGCACTGGAGGCGTTGTCGGCAGCAGCCAAGACCCGCTATCCGGTCTTTGGCTTCATGCGCAGCTATTGGGACTTCCATGTCGGTTTCGGACACATGGCCGGAGTCACCTTCGTCATGGAAGCGGCGTTGCTTTGGTTTCTCGCGGACCTCGCGGACGGCGCATCCTCCATCAAGAGGCTGCTGGGCGTGCTCGTGATCGCGAATGTCGCGACAGCCGCCCTCCAGGTCGCCTATTTCTTCTGGCCGCCCATCATCCTATCGGTGCTCGCGACAGTGCTCCTGACGATGGCGTGGCTCAGGGCGCGATGAGATCGTCCACGAGCCAGCGGTCGCTGCCCTGCGCCTCGGGCTAGCTGCTGTTATCGATCCGTCAGAAAGGCAATTTCCCGCCAGAGGTCTTCCGCGCAGATGAGTCCGCCAGAGGTAGCATGAGCACCCAGCCACTTGTCGTGCGTCGAGACTGTGCCGTGGGCCACTTTGATCCGGTCGTAAGGTCCGAGGCACTCGCGACTGCCGTCCGAGTCAGTGACGCGCAGGTAGACCGGTCTCGTACACTCGAATGACGAATATCTGCGCTGGCCGAGTTCCCAGAAACCGTCATCGGCATAAGTCGCGGCCAGCCCGTTGTCAGGACCGCGAAGCGTTCCGTCCCGCATGGATTCTGAAAACGCCGCCCGTATGAGCACCGCGGCGTCGGTCCGCTTCGGAACAAACATGAGTGTGATCAAAGATCCAGTGCCTGCCTGGGAGCTGCCGCGGAAGTCAGACCTTGGCCGATACGCGTGGCGCACGACGCAGCCGTTGTTCGTTCTGAACTTCTGCCAGTGTGAGTTGCGTGGCAGCCGCGATCGCCGCCAGTACCGGATGCCTGGGGGCTGAGGGCATCCGCAGCCCGTGCACCTTCTCCCACGCCCGAATGCGAAGGTCAGCGCAATTCAAAGCCGAATGTTGTTCCGCTATCTGCGCACGCTTGAGTTGCGCGCGCTCGTACTCGGCGAGCGCGCGACGCTGACGGTAATCCGAAAGCACTTCAGCCTCATCGAAGTTGGAGTGCTGCTTTTTCGGTACCAGCAAAGTCATCGTCGCATTCATAGGGGGATTTCCCTGGAGGAGGGTCATCCCGGCGCGCAACGCCGGGATGACCACTGGGTCAATACCGAGACCTGGCGCCGCCGCCCGAGCGCGGCTTGTCCTGCGCCTCATTGATCCTGAGAGGGCGGCCGTCGAAATCTGCGCCGTTCAGTGCCTGCATCGCCCGAGAGGCATCCGCGTTCGACATTTCGACGAACCCGAAGCCACGGGGCCTGCCCGTATCACGATCGCTGATCAGGGAGAGTTTCTCCACGGTACCGTGCGGAGCGAACAGGCTGCGGACCGCTTCTTCGGTCGCTGTGAAGGGAAGATTGCCGACATATAACTTGGTCATGAGAATCTCGCAAAAAAGGACAGGGAAGGCGCCAGCGCGCAAACGTGGCGCTGCAACGGTTCGGGAGGCTTTTGAGATGACGCGCTGGCCTGTGTCAGATGCACCGGAACGGCAGCAGGCCAAGGAGACAAGGCGAAAGGATCACGAGCAAAACAGACGATAACACGTCCTGGCGTCCGACGTGAGGTTTTCACGAACCCGTACGCTCGAGCCTTCAGGCGCAATCGCGCGAGAGTCTCTCGACCGGTAAGAGCGGTACGCAATGCGCGCCGACGCCTTCAAGGATCGATTCACCGGTCAACAGGCGGGCTCTACGCCCCGAACATCCTCGTGCGTTCGCGCCACAACGCCAACCTCGCGAGCCCGATCCGCATGGGTCAAACAGTTCCTGCCTCACTTGAAACAGCAAGCCCCCCCCGGCCATTGTCAATGTCGCCTCCGGACCGCAAGTCGCGACCCTGGTGCAGCATGCGATCGACGGTCTGCGCAAGGACGTCTACGAAATCCGCCGGGACTAAGGCACGCAGGTCGTGGAAGCTGTCACGTGGCATTACTGAATAGCTCTCACAAGTCCATGCAAATCCTGCCCCTTAATGCCGCTTGCCGCCACTGCTAACCTGTCATCCAGACGAGACTTACATCGGAACCACTCATGCTGACACCTGGTGATGTCCAATCGGTCGCCCCCGCGCTCGATCGGTATACGCGGGGCTCCCTGCTGGGCGAGCTTTGGAAACGACCTCAGCTTGATAACGGTGTCAAGCCCGATGGCCCGACGGCACGGGATTTCCTAACGCTGCTCCCGCGGTTCCACCACAACGTGCCCATCGAACAACTGGAGCTGAAGCAATGAAGAAGCGAATGTTAGGAAGAAGTGGCCTCGAGGTTTCCGCCATCGGTTTTGGAGCCATGGGATTCAGTCAGAGTTATGGTCCGCCCAAGAGCAAGGAGGAGGCTATTCCGGTCATACGGGCGGCCGTCGAACAGGGAGTGACGTTCTTCGATACCGCGGAGGTCTACGGACCGCTCGTCAACGAGCAGATCATTGGCGAGGCTCTTGGGCCGTTCACGGGGCAGGTGGTCATCGCCACCAAATTCGGCTGGAAGCCGGCCTCGAGCGGCGAGAAGAGGTGGAGCGCGCTGGACAGCAGGCCGGAACACATCAAGGAAGTGGCTGATGCGTCTCTCAAGCGCCTCGGGATCGACGCCATCGACCTCTTCTATCAACATCGCGTGGACCCGGGCGTGCCGATCGAAGAGGTTGCAGGCGCGGTCAAGGAGTTGATCAAAGCAGGGAAGGTGCGCCACTTCGGCCTGTCGGAGGCGGGGGTGAGCGTAATCCGCCGGGCTCATGCCGTTCAGCCAGTCACCGCGCTGCAAAGCGAATATTCGCTATGGTGGCGGGAGCCCGAGGCCGAAATATTTCCAGTGCTCGAAGAGCTCGGTATCGGCTTCGTCCCCTTCAGTCCGCTCGGCAAGGGATTCCTGACCGGGCGCTTTGGTGTCGGGACGACATTCGAGGCGACCGATTTCCGCAGCAGCATCCCGCGCTTTTGGAACGGAGGTGATTGCGGGAGAGGGCAAGATCGTGACCGCCGGCGGGATCGATCTGCATGTGCATTTCATCTGTCCACAACAGCTCGAGGAGGCACTCTATTCAGGTATCACGACGATGTTGGGTGGAGGGACGGGGCCTGCATCCGGGACCACGGCTACAACCTGTACGCCGGGTCCATGGCATATTCGACGCATGCTCGAGGTGGCTGATTCATTCCCGGTCAATATGGGATTTTTCGCGAAGGGCAACGCCACGCTTCCCGCAGCGCTCGTGGAGCAAATCGAAGCCGGCGCATGTGGCTTCAAGGTGCACGAGGACTGGGGGGCAACTCCCGCCGCGATCGATTGCTGCCTGGCGGTCGCGGACGATCTCGATGTGCAGGTTGCCATCCACACGGATTCCCTGAACGAAGGCGGGTTTGTGGAGAACACGATCAACGCGTTCAAGGGCAGGACCATTCATACGTACCACGCCGAAGGGGCCGGCGGCGGACACGCGCCGGATATCATCAGGGTATGTGGCGAGCCGAACGTGCTGCCATCCTCGACGACTCCGACACGGCCCTACACGAGCAACACGTTGGATGAGGCGCTGGATATGGTGATGGTCACGCATCACCTCGACAAGCGCATACCCGAGGACGTGGCGTTCGCCGAAAGCCGTATCCGTAAGGAGACGATCGCTGCAGAGGATATTCTGCACGACATGGGTGCGTGCTCGATCATCACTTCCGACAGCCAGGCGATGGGCCGGGTTGCCGAAGTCATTCTTCGTACGTGGCAGTCGGCTGACAAGATGAAGCGGCAGTTCGGGCGCCTGTCGCAGGAGACTGGAACCAACGACAACTTTCGGGTGCGCCGCTTCATCGCGAAGTACACCATCAATCCGGCTATCGCCCATGGAATCTCCAGTTACGTGGGCTCCATCGAGCCGGGTAAGCTGGCCGATCTGTGTGTCTGGAGCCCGGCGTTCTTCGGCGTCAAGCCGGACATGGTGCTGAAATCCGGGACCATTGCCGCCGCGGTCATGGGGGACCCGAACGCTTCCATTCCGACCCCACAGCCGGAGTATTACCGCCCTATGTTCGGGGCATTCGGCCGCTCGATGGCTGAGAGTTCCGTGACCTTCGTGAGCCAGCCCTCCTTGGAGAAGGTCAAGTCCCTGGGTCTTGCGAAAAGAGTGTTACCTGTTGCGAATACCCGCAAGATCGGCAAGCGTTCCATGCTGTTGAACGATGCGACACCGCGCATCGATGTAGATCCTGAAACTTACGTTGTGCGCGCGGACGGGAGGTTGCTCACCTGTGACCCGGCCACCGTGGTACCGCTGGCGCAGCGCTATTTCATGTACTGAGATGACGATCTCGCACGCTACGGTTCATTGCCCGGCGGGCCATTGGCCAGGTGAAGTCGCGAGCGACTCAGTGAGCTTGGATTTCGATGCTCGCCATCGACCCCGCATCCGGATGACCACCGATGCCGGCCAGGAGATTCTACTCGACTTGCCCAAGGCCATTGCGATGTCCGACGGGGACGGCTTGCGGCTGGATGATGGCAGATGGCTCCGCGTGCGCGCGGCGCTGGAGCAAGTCGTTGAAGTGGGACACGAAGATCCAATCCAACTGATGCGCATTGCCTGGCATCTTGGCAACCGGCACCTGCCCACGCAGGTCGGTCTCAGGGCGTTGCGGATCCGCCCCGATCATGTGATCGAGCTCATGCTACGCGGACTGGGCGCAAGGCTCACGAGGATGGAGGTTGCATTTCAACCCGAGGGTGGTGCTTACACGGATGGGACGGATCTCCCGGGTCACTCTGCCGCTTCCTCACACCGGCATGAGTGAGGTTCGCTCTCCAATCACACCGCTTGGTCTATTGCGGCTGCAAACCTGGCTCTCTCCCGCGTTCCCCATCGGCGCCTACAGCTACTCACACGGACTCGAATGGGCGGTCGAGGCGGGAGAGGTTCACGACTGCGACACACTCGTGGATTGGCTGGAGGCGGATCTGTGTTATGGATCCGGGCGTAATGAGGCGATCTTCTTTTCGGAAGCGTGGCGGTGTGGAGCGATCCAGGATCGTCCGGGATTGATACGAGCCGCGGAGTTGGCCGCAGCGTTTCGAGGCACCGCTGAGCTCGCTCTCGAATCTTCTCAGCAAGCCAGTGCGTGCCTGACCACACTGGGCCGCGTTTGGCCTGATGAGCTGCTCGGCTGGCTAGCCGAACGGCTGCAGGAGCTCGAGATTTCTCCAGTGCTGTCCGTTGTGCTCGGATCTCGCATGGGAAAAGAGGGAATTCCCCTCGAGATGGCGTTGCCCGCCTTCTTACAAAGCTACTTCGCAGGCCTGGTGACGGCGGGTGTGCGCCTGATTCCCCTGGGGCAGACAGCCGGGCGAATTGCCGTGGCCAGACTGGAAGAGGCGGTGCTGGCCGTAGGCAGCGCCGCGGCGCAGTCCACATTAAATGAGGTCGGCTCTGCATCCCTCAGGGTCGATCTCGCATCAATGGCGCATGAAATCCAATACACGAGGTTGTTTCGCTCATGAGCACGGCAGCAAGCGCGGTCTCCTACACTCGGGCATACGGTCCACTGCGTGTGGGAATCGGGGGTCCGGTGGGTTCAGGCAAAACGGCGCTGGTCGAGTGCCTGTGCAAACGACTCAGAGATCATTTCGACCTTATTGTGATCACCAACGATATCTACACCAAGGAGGACCAGCTCATTCTCACCCGCGCCCAGGCACTGCCGGCGGAACGCATAATGGGCGTCGAGACGGGCGGGTGTCCCCATACGGCAATCCGTGAGGATGCTTCCATGAATCTTGCGGCCATTGACGATATGAGCGGTCGATTCCCACGCGCGGAGTTGTGTTTTATAGAATCGGGCGGTGATAACCTCGCGGCCACTTTCAGCCCAGAGCTGGCGGATCTGACCATCTATGTCATCGATGTTGCCGGAGGTGAGAAAATTCCCCGCAAGGGTGGGCCCGGTATCACGCGTTCGGATCTGCTCGTAATCAACAAGATCGACCTGGCAGCGTTTGTCGGTGCCGATCTTGCGGTGATGCAGGCCGATGCTCAGCGAATGCGCGGGTCACGTCCGTTTGTTTTTTCGAATCTGAAGAGCGGTACGGGGGTTGCTGAGATTGCGGAGTTCATCACGAGCAAGGGAGGGCTGACCGCGAGGCAGTAAGCGGCCCAGGCTCGTGTGGGTGATCCAAAAAACCGGACTCCTGCACAAGAGTCGCGCCGCGCCACCGCGCAATACTGCACAAGAGTCGCGCCGCGCCACCGCGCAATACTGCACACCAGCCACGCAGTCAGAACAGGAAACAGCACATGAATGAGCTCTGGCGCCTTTCGGCAAGCGAAGTCGCGCGCCTGGTACGCGCTCGCAAGGTGTCCGCCCGCGAAGTGGCCGATGCAGCGCTGCAAAGACTGGACTCGGTCAACCCTCGGATCAACGCGATCGTCGATTACCGCGCGGATCAAGTTCAGGAGCAGGCGGATCGCGTCGACGCCGTGTTGGCGCGCGGCGGCGATCCGGGGCCGTTGGCCGGTGTCACTGTCACTGTGAAAATCAACATCGACCAGGCCGGGTTCGCAACCAGCGATGGTAGTCGGTTACATGCGCAAAACATTGCCACAACAAACAGTCCGGCACTGGACAACCTGATACGTTCCGGTGCAGTGCTGCTCGGGCGCAGCAACGCGCCTACCTTTGCAGTGCGTTGGTTTACGAGCAACCTGCTCTACGGCGCCACCCGAAACCCACGTAATCCGCGCTTGACCCCTGGTGGTTCCTCCGGGGGCGGAGCGGCTGCCGTTGCAGCGGGTATCGGACACATTGGCTTAGGGACCGACATCGGCGGCTCGGTGCGCTATCCCGCTTATGCCTGTGGCGTGCACGGACTGCGGCCGAGCCTCGGGCGAGTCCCTGCGTACAACGCCTCTTTGCCGGAGGTCGGCGTTGGGCCCCAACTCATGGCGATCACCGGGCCGATGGCCCGCACGGTCGAGGACTTGCGCATCAGCCTGTTGGCGATGTCGGCTGCTGATCCGCGCGATCCTTGGTGGGTGCCTGCGCCCCTCGAAGGGCCCCTCACTTCCGCTACGCGCCGCACTCTGCCCGCGACCTGCAGGGATGCAGGTCGCGCCGGAGGTTGAAACTGCCGTTCGGGAAGCGGGGCGCCGGCTTGCCGATGCCGGCTGGACGGTCGAGGAGATCGAGAAGACGCCGCCTTTGGGCGAGGCGGGGCAGGTCCAGGAGCGGCTGTGGTTCGGCGACGGCTTCGATGAGTTTGCGGACGCAGTCGAGCGCGATGGCGATCCAGGTGCTTTGGCGATTCTGGCGGCGGCCAGACCTCGCGTCGCGACGTATCCGCCCGACGCGCTTAGCCGTGCGCTCGTTCAGCGCGCGACGGTTACCCGCCAATGGCAACTCTTTCTCAGCAATTATGCGGTGCTGTTGGTCCCGGTGTCAGGCGAGTTGCCCTTTCCGGACGGGCTGGATCTCCAGGGGGACTCAGGTTTCAAACGCGTATGGGACGCGCAGCTTTTGATGCGAGCGCTTCCGGTGATGGGCATTCCGGCTCTGACAGTTTCCTCCGGGCTCGCAAATGGCAGTCCGGTCGGCGTACAAATCGTCGCTGGGCGGTATCGCGAGGATCTGTGTCTGCGGGCAGGTGAGGCGATCGAGGCCCGAGGAACTCCACCGGCTCCGATTGATCCGCGCGGCTGAAAAAGAGGCACTAGGCGTCTGGCATTTCAGCGGGATCATCGATAGCCGGAAGATGCAGGATGCCCTTCGCGTCGCAATCAGTGGCTACTCGGCTAATCTGCGCGGTCTTGTACCTGGTGTGCGTATGAAGGCGTGAGGAATCGGCACTGAGGGCCTCTCGCAGTGGCAAGCCGACTGTCGAGCGTAGCGAGGGGCAATTCAAACAACTCGGCCAGCGCCACGTACCAGGCATCGTAGCTCGTTACGTTGTGACGAAGCTGCCAGATTCGATCCGCAAACGGCTCGAACGGATGTAGAAACAAATCAAGTTGCAAGAAATCGTCATACGCCGCGTTGGCTTCCGGCTCGGTAATCTCCGTCGCCCGTTCCAACCGGCGGATGACGTTTGCGACCTCCACGAGAATCAACATTCATCAGCCCTGTTCACGTGGGCTCGACGCCGTTGTAGACCATAACGTGGCGCCACGATCGCTCGCTAGCAACTGTTCGCCTCGCGCTATCGTTTCACGTTGCCCAGCGAGGAAGAACTGCAAAGGGAACTGCGACGTGAGCGCGCTCTGATAGAAAACCAGATGGATAACGGCGGAGGATGATTGCATCGGGACCCCCGGTATGACAAACGCGACCTCCAGCAAGGAGGTCTAATCAGCCGAGGCTGCCTTGGATCTGACGTCGCGCTTAGCAGTCGTGGTCGTCACGATCGCAATTGGACAAGAGTCGAAGACCGTCTTCGTCATACCCTCGTAGAGGTGCGTGCGGCAGGTGACGGTTGAACCTGGATGGAATTATACCTTTGGTTGAGCGACCGCGGGCAGCGATCCCTGGCGGAAACTGCGCGCGTTTAACGCGCGCGAATCTGTCAGGGCACGAGGATGAGTGGCCAAGGGCCACAGAGCGGTCGAATCGCCACCTCCTCGAGGCCGAGCTGCCTGAGGGGTCAGGCGGCGTTCAGTTGCAAGAAGATCCGACGTGCGTTCTCGGCCATCGCCGCGATCGCAGGATGTTTGATCTTGCGTTCTAAAGAGATCGCGTAGAATTCCGAGGTCACCGCGTCAGCGAGACCGATTCGTCCGAAGTCGTACTGGCGACGAAATTGCTCCTCCATAACGACCGGAACGGGTGCGAATCCGTGGCCGGCCCGCGCGAACTCACGCAGCAGCGCGTAGTCCTCGAATTCTCCGATCACGACCGGGTGTACATCGTGTTGGGCGAACCATTGATCGAGCGCGCGGCGAATCGCCGTGTCGTCCGTGGGTAGCAACACGGGCATGCCATTCAAGGATTTCGGAAAGCCCCGGCGGAGCGTTTTCGCCAGGGTCGCGCGCGCCATCCACGCTTCCGTGCAGGTCCCCAAATGATGGCTGTAGGCGCGGATCTTGAGGCTGGGCGTGATGGGTGCGTCAGACAGCACGACGTCGATTTCGTGAATCGCGAGGTTCGCCGCCAGGCGCTCGAGCGTGCCTTCACGGCAGATCATGCGCACAGACTGCTTGATCTGAAGGGCAGGCTCCAGAACTCGTAGAGCGATTTCCTTCGGGACCACATCATCGACCCCCACTACAAAGCGCAGCGGGCGCTGTGTCGAACGATGCTCGAGAGCCTCCACGAGGTCCCGTCCTAAACCGAATATCTCCTCGGCATAGCCGTAGACCAAGCGTCCGACCTCGGTTGGGACCAGTGTTCGGCCTGATTTCTCCAGCAACTTCTCACCGAGCCGTGCTTCCAACGTGCGCAGCTGTGCGCTGATTGTGGGAGCGGACAGCGCCAGTTCCTCGCATGCCTGGGTGAGGCTGCCGGTACGAACGACGGACCAGAAATAGAGCAAGTGCTGGTAGTTGAGCTTGCGAATGACGGCCATCATGAGAGTTTGCTCCCGCCGAAGTATTGGAAAGAATAATTCGAGTCAATCGAAGTGGCATTCTGCTCCAAAACAAAGCGGGTGGCGCGCGGCACACTAGGGCCTGAGCGTAAACACGCCTGAAAATTGAGCACGAGCATTCTTTTTGAGGGTGAAGCCCGGGGTTTCTGATTACGCTGCGTGAGGGATCTGGGGCCCGATCCCTCAAAGAGGGTGAGTTAGTCAGGCCCGACGCTGCGGTCTGCCTCGGGGCACTGCCCCTCCGAGCGTCAAGGGAGCGGGCGGATTACCGCCCAACCCTGGAGTCGGGTTCCGGACCCAATCCCGACGTTCAGCGTTTCCAACACCTGCTATCCAAAAAGGGAAAGCGGTCAGTCGTCGCTATGATCTCCTACGGCCGCTGCTTCCCTACAGCTTACGCCTAATCTTGTCCGCCCCGATAAATGAAATCGTGAAAATTTCCTTACGAGCAATTCGACGGTTCTGCGGGGCCTCATTGATCTGCCGGGATTTCACGATTGGTCTTCGAAATTTGACGGAGTAGACTATTGGTGGCCAAGGGGACCATGCCACACGCCATCCCGTTATGCTTTCGTGGCACCAACGCGTTGCGGCACGCCCGCTTCTCTTAGAGAGGAGTCTCAACATGAACAGAAAGAGTTTTCTTGTTGGTATCCTGGCGGCCAGTTGCTTCATCGGAACGTCCATGCTGATGCCGAACACTGCAAACGCGCAGGTGGACCCGAGAGTTGCGAAGTCGATGGCGAGCCTAAAAGCCATGGCAGCGAAATTAGGAGCGCCAAAGCTCGAAGGAAAAGAGCCTGTTGGCGGCAAAGAGGCTCCCGCTTTGTATTTCGGCTCAACGAAAATCAACAATAATTTCCACGTCGTTGACGCAGTCAGCAAGCAAGGTGGCAAAGGGATGACAGCGACGTTCTTTGTGGCGAGCGGAGAGGAGTACATTCGCGTTTCCACCAGTGTGCCGAAGCCTGACGGAAGCGGACGGGCAATTGGAACCGTGCTGGACCCCGCCGGCAAAGTCATTGCTGAAATTAAGCAAGGTAAGCCCTTCTACGGCGAGGTGACCATTCTTGGTGCGCCGTACATCACCGGCTACGAGCCGATGAAGGACGCGAGTGGCAATGTCATCGGTATCTACTACGTCGGTTACAAGAAGTAAGTAACGGACTCGGTGACTAGAGTAAGGAGTGTTGGTAATGGTCGCGCTGGCGGGGATGCGCGGTTGGCCGGATACGTCAGCGAGGCACTCCAAGCGATCGTGGGCTTGTGCTCCGTAGCAGCCGCTCGGGATCGGAAAAGCTCGTTCAAGCGATGGTCGCCCGCGGACGCCGGAAGGCACGTGGCTGTGGACAGGAAGAAGAGGGGCTCGCGAGCCCGGATCCCCTCGGCGAGGGTTAGTTACCGTAAGTGACTGGAGTTCGAGGCTGCGCGGATCCCACACTTCGCATGTCGCAACCGCGCAGCGACTGCACGCGCGAGTAGCTGAGGTAAAACCGGGGTTCCGCGACCGAGGGGAATCAAGATGAACGCCGCAACGAAACTTCGCGAGTTTGCCAGCTACTCCGTTCAACCATCCGCGGCGACGCCGCCTGCATCGAGTCAATCGGCCATGGACACCGCTATCAAGCGACTCCGCGGGGGAGCAACGCGCTTCGCGCGATTGTCCATAGGGGAGCGCCTGCGGCTCGCAGAAAACATGCAGCAGGGTTATCTGCGCGTGGCGGAGCGCAGCGTGCGCGCAGGCTGCCAAGCCAAGGGTATCGCCCAAGGCACACCGGCAGAGGCCGAAGAGTGGGCCACTGGCCCATGGGGCGTGATGCGTCAGTTGCGCCTGATCCGGGAGTCCCTTGTCGCATTGCAGCGCTTCGGCAACACGCCGATCGGGCCGGTGGGCCGCGCCCCGGACGGCCGCTTGTCGGTCCGTGTATATCCCGGCAATACCATCGATGGCCTGCTCTTCAAGAATTGGACTATGGACGTGCGGATGCAAGCCGGTGTGACCGAGCAGATATTGGAGTCCTCGCGCGCACGGTTCTACAAAGAGCGCGGTCACGACGGCCGAGTGGTATTGGTGCTCGGCGCGGGCAACATCGCCGCCATTCCGGCAATGGACGGGCTCACCTTCCTGTTCAACGAAGGGAAGGTGTGTCTCATCAAGATGAATCCCGTCAACGCCTACGTCGGTCCCTACATCGAGGAGGCATTTGCCGAGGCCATCAGAGAGAATTTCATTGCTGTCGTTTACGGTGGCGCCGAAGAAGGCCGCTATCTCGTCTATCATCGCGAGATCGACGAAGTGCATATCACCGGCTCCGACAAGACGCACGACGCTATCGTCTGGGGACCGCCCGGATTGGAGCGCGAAGCGCGGATCCAACGCGACGATCCGCTCCTGAAGAAACCTATCAGCTCCGAGCTCGGCAACATCACGCCGCTGATCATCGTGCCCGGGCCTTACAGTGAGAAGGAACTGCGCTTCCAGGCGGAAGATGCTGCGAGCTATTTCGTCATGAACGCCTCCTTTATGTGCAACGCTGCCAAGATGCTGGTGCTGCCCGAGGGTTGGAAGGGGAGTGAAACCTACCTCCAGGGAATGGAGGACATCTGCGCTGCGGTGCCGCCACGGCGAGCCTACTATCCGGGCGCCGAGGATCGTTGGCTAACGCTGACCACCGGCCACCGGAACGTGAAGCGGATTGGAGACGCCGGCGCCGGGACGCTGCCGTGGACTTTCATCAGCGGTCTCGATCCCGATTGCCGCGACGATCTTTTGTACACCCAGGAGCCGTTTTGCCCGGTGATCTCCAATACCAGGCTGGGCAGCAGCGACCCGGTCGAGTTTCTCGATAAGGCTGTGGAGTTTGCCAACAATAGATTGTGGGGCACACTCACCGCCGCGCTCGTTGTGCACCCGAAGTCACTCAAGGATCCGCGGGTGCGCGACGCGGTGGAACGCGCCATCACGTGCCTGCGCTACGGTACTGTTACGATCAACTGCTTCTCGGGCGTGTCGTTTGTATCTGCGTCACCGCCCTGGGGAGCCTACCCGGGCGCGAGCTTGGACAACATCCAAAGCGGCAGTGGGTTCGTGCATAACACGGCAATGTTGGAGGGGGTAGAGAAGGTGGTGATGCGCGCGCCGTTGACCGCCTTTCCCAAGCCGGGTTATTTTGCGACACACCGCACCGCGCATAAGATTGCGCCCAGGATCGTGGCGCTGGAGGAAAAAGCAAGCTGGTCGAAGGTGCCGGGTGTGGTATTCAATGCAATGCGCGGCTAGACCATCCTCTAGTCGATGAGCCCGGCACGGCGTTGGAGCTCCGCAGAGACCCGCGACAAGTCTTTATCCAAGTAGACCATGATCTCGCGCACGATAGGCTTGCGCCCGCCGGTGAGCGCGGGCTGATCAAAATCCTTTCGAGACACACACGCACCCCAAGGTTTTCTGCGTCCATCCAAGGCCCGATACCCCTGGTCACTGCCGCCACCGTTTAGCGGTTGTGTCCGCGTAGTGGAAGTTTAGCACCGTGAGTCATCAGCCAGTCCCGTCCGCTTCCGTGCTCGCTGCGCCGCGAGATGAATGAGCTGTTCCACGTATGCACATGGTGAGAGGACACTTCGTTGTCAGCGCGTCTCAATCCGGGAAGTTCAACGCTCGCTCGATCGCTTGGAAGCGCGGCTCTTTACGCAGTGGATCCAGGAGCGGATCCCTCTTCAGCCAACTCAGGGCCGGATCACGTAGACGCACGGCTGTTTGAAGCCATTCGAGTGCTTTTTCGGAATTTCCCCACTGCGCGTAGACCTCAGCAAATTGATACGCCGCGCGGTCGCCACCCTCGGCGCGGGCCTTTGTGACCATAGCTTCGGCGTCGTCATGTCGCCCTAATTTGTCATACACAAGCGCGAGGCAGTGGAGAGTCCACCCCCTTCGCCCCCCACCCTCGGCTTCGCACGAAGAGCGGGCGCTCTGCAAATCGCCCAGCCCGTAGTAAGCGAACCCACGCCACCCGTAGGCCCTCGAGGCGTCAGGATCGAGAGTGATGACCTCCTGGAACGCCGCCACCGCCTCGTTGTAACGTCGTAACACCCACTGTGCTTCACCGAGCTTGTAGTAGCTGCTGGTGCTCAGCGGATCGAGTCTGACCGCGCGGCGGGTAGCGGCGAGTCCCCCTTCGGTGCGGCCCATATTCACCGCAAACGCGCCGTAATGTTGCAATACTCTCGCATTGCCCGGCGCCAGAGACAGGGCGCGCGAATACTCGTCGCCCGCATGGGCAAAATCCAAAAATCCGTCTTCGAGAACACGGGCTAAGCCGAGATGAGCCTCCCCAAGCTCAGGCGCCAGCGCGATTGCCCGCTGGGCATCGGCGAGAGCCTTGTCATAGCTGCCGCGCTGCGCCGGGCCGGTCAAATACTCGCTGGCGTATTCAACGAGCGTCATTGACCGGCCGGCAAAGGCGAGTGCGTAATCAGGATCCAGGCGAGTCGCCTCGGTGAACGCCGCGGCTGCGGATAGCAGATCGCTAGCGTGGTGTTGGGTGCTGTAGGCCCTGGAGCCGCTTAGATACGCATCGAACGCGGGGGGATTGCGCGTACCGCCCAGCTCAATCTTCGCGGAGACATCTCCCAGCAGTGTGACTTCGAGTGCGCTTGCCACTGCGGTTGCGATCTCGGTCTGCAATTTCAGCACATCGCCCACATCCCGGTCATAGGTCTTTGACCACAGGTGAAACCCCGTAACGGCGTTGATGAGCTGTGTTGTGACGCGGACCGTTCGCGCGGAGCGGCGCACGCTTCCTTCGAGGACCGCCGCAACATTGAGTTTGCGGGCAATAGTGCCAATGTCATTGTCCTTTCCCTTGAAAGAGAAAGCCGATGTGCGAGCTGCGACCTGCAGCTCGTTGATCTCGGCCAGAGAATTGAGCAGCTCCTCGGTGAGCCCGTCCGAGAAGTACTCCTGCTCCTGATCGCCGCTCAGGTTGATGAACGGCAGGACCGCGATGGAATGCGGCGGCGGCGCGAAGGTAGCAGCGGTTGCAGGAGCCGGACTGGCGCGCGCGGCGGTCTGCGCGAAGGACGTCACCTGCTGAGGTCTCGCGACATGCTTGGAGATCCAGAACTTGTCGACGACAAAGTACGCGAGTGCCACGACGAGCACGGCGATGATCGCGCGATCTAGCCGACGCCCGGTGAGCTTGCGGATCGACTCGTGGTGCGAGACTTCAACTGTGGGCTTTAATCCCTCGGGAGTGATCTCATACACCCAGGCGAAGATCACTACGGCCGGGAAGCCAACACCCATGAGCATCACGACAAGGCGATTGGCCCAAGCCGGAACCTCCAGCATGTGGAACACCACGTGCACAGGATCGAGAATCAGCCAGCAGACGACCAGATACAGTGTTGCAACGCGGAAGACGTTACGCTGCTTGAGCTGCTCGAAAAACGGCAGATGCAGTAGTGGGTGATGCGCGTGCGTGCCCACTTCGCCCTCGAGGCGTTTGACCTCGCTCGACAGGGGTACTCGGTCTGGTTTTGTGGTCATAGGCGACCCCCAGGACGCCCAACACTAGTCCGATCTCGCGTAGAGGAACCAGGTCCTTAGGGATTCGCGAGTTTGCTCCGTAATCTCAAACTGCACCAGACGTCGTCTCAGTTTGTTGTGGATACGTACGCTGTTAGTCCGCCAAATTCATCCTGCGCAGCCATACGCGATAACGTGGATCCCGAGTGTACTGCGCGAACGCGGGATCGCCCTTGAGGCCTGCTACGGTTACGTCTATGTTTTTCTGAGCCCCTGCACGCAAGCCACCTCAATGCCTCTTCGAACTCTCCGCGGTATGCGCGGCCCTCGGCAACCTCATAAGGGTCCTCGGGCTCCCTGGATGCCCTCGCAACGCATTGCGAAGCTGCGTCGCTCAGCGCATCCTTTCCATCACATAGATGAGCGCGGCTCAGAATGGGCAGTCCTGAAGAGAGTGTGCCGCATCAGGACCCGCCGCACGAGGCGCAGGCCCCGACCGCGGCTGCGCACGCGGTGACTCCTTACGCACAGCGACCCGAGTCCTTCTGGGTCAGGATCAAGCGCCACAAGGTCGTTGAGTGGACACTGGCGTACATAGCGTTTGCGTACGCACTCTTGCATGGCGTCCAAATGCTGCGCGAGACATTCGATTGGCCGTTCCTCGTCCCGCGTCTCACCGTCTTCGGTCTGGTGCTCGGCGCCCCCATAGCGGTGACGCTTGCGTGGTATCACGGTCACAGGGCACGGCACCGGGTCAGCGGCCCGGAGTTGTCGATTCTGATTGCGTTGCTTGTGGTTGCAGGCAGCGTTCTGTGGTGGGTCTCGCGCCAGACTCAGGAGCACCCATCCACGCCGGCGGCTGAGAACAGTGCCGGCAAGTCCGCTGCTTCTGCTGCCGCCTTCAATCCGCCGCCGCACTCCATTGCCGTGCTGCCGTTTGTGAACATGAGCGGTGACAAGGAGCAAGAGTATTTCTCCGACGGGCTGTCCGAGGAGTTGCTCAACTCCCTGGCGCGAATCAACGAGCTGCAGGTTGCAGCAAGGACGTCATCGTTCTACTTCAAGGGTGAACGTGCGGACCTTCCCGCCATCGCGCACAAACTGAATGTGGTCTCGGTTCTCGAGGGGAGCGTGCGGCGCTCTGGAAACACCGTCCGCATCAATGCGGAGCTCATCAGCGCGGAGACGGGCTTTCACTTGTGGTCTGAAACCTACGATCGGGACCTGAAAGACGTGCTGAAGCTGCAGGCTGAGATCGCGACCGCAGTTGCAAGCGCACTGAAGGTGACTCTGCTGGGGAACCCTGCCGCGAAGATCGAGGTGGGTGGGACACACGATCCTGCCGCATTTGACGCGTATCTGCGGGCAATGAAGGCTTATTTCGCATCGAGTTGGTCTCTGTCCGTAACGGAACAGCAAGCTGCCATCGCGGTTTACACAGAGGCCATTCGCCTGGATCCCCAATACGCCCTTGCCTATGGCGGCCGCTCAATCGCGCTCGCCGCTTTCGCCGGATTAGACGCCGAGGGACTGTGGCCACTCGCACCTACGTTAGACAAAGCGCAGGCAGATGCACGCAAAGCAATCGCCCTAGCGCCTGATCTCAGCGAAGGGCACATGGCGTTGGCCATGATCTTTGAGGGATCTCTGGATTTCGCACGAGCAAGTCAGGAATACGCGCGTGCATTGGCGCTCGCACCCGGCGATGCAAGATTGTTGCGAGACTACGGTCTTTTCGCAGTGGAGATGGGGCAAACTGAGGCGGGCCTTGCGGCGGTGCGGCGTTCCGTGGCGTTGGACCCGATGAACGATGTCGGCCGCGCTTTTCTCGGTGAGGCTCTAGTCCTCGCGCGGCGTTACGGCGAGGCGATACTCGCGCTCAGGGAGGCTCCTAACAGCGGAATCATCAACACGTGGCGCGGATACGCTTATTACGCGAGCGGTAACTTCGACAGCGCCCGTGCGGCCTGCGACAGTGCCGATGAAGCTAATAAGCTCCCGTGCTTGGCGATTACCTACGAGAAACTCGGACGCCACGCTGATGCAGAGGCCATGCTGGCGAAATTGCGAACTCGGCTAGGTGATGCTGCGCCATTGTACTACGCGATGATCTACGCACAGTGGGGCGATACCGGCCGCGCACTCGATTGGCTTGAAACCGCAATGCGCCACAGGGACGCCTATTTGGTGCACGTGAGGACAAGCGTCGCCTTCGATCCCCTGCGCAAGGAGCCGCGCTTCCTGGCGATTGAGCGGGCCCTGAAATTTCCAAACTAAGTCGGGCGGAGTGACCGCGAGGTGCCTCTCTCGGATCCCTCGCTCTTTGCCAATGTCTGCTAACCGGAAATCTACCCAGCGCGCATGATCGACCGGGTTTTGGAAATTCCCAGATGTATTTGATAGCCGCGAGCTTTCTCCCAAGGGCCTGTTGACTTCATACACTCGTGCCATTCGGGTGCAATCCGAGCTTCGCACCAAACACCCGGACGAACACCATGCGGATTGCCATCTGTGGGCACTTGCGCGCCACGTGCGCTCGGGGTAGGCGCCAACGCATGCTGAATGCTGCCGCAACGGCCACCCTTTCGCTCATTGCGATGGCCTTGGCTGCTTGCTCGCCGGATGCTCTCAGGCTCTCTACCTCGCGCGCGGCTCACTGGGTTCAGACGGTGTGTGGCGCAACTCTGTCATCGATACCGGAGATGGTGCGCGGCACCGAACAACT
>Ga0268266_10001725_pt1 | contig 25033 bp, 25 predicted proteins | sample KBSS13metaG_FD_190356 | JGI IMG/M metagenome (GOLD analysis project Ga0268266, IMG submission 190356) | Switchgrass rhizosphere microbial communities from Kellogg Biological Station, Michigan, USA - KBS S1-3 metaG (SPAdes) (version 2) | ecosystem: Host-associated > Plants > Roots > Rhizosphere... | reverse complement strand
GCGGGTCGGCGCAGGAGGGCGGGCCGAAGGAGTGGTCGCCGTCGACCAGCGCGCCCAGGGTCGAGGCGGCCGCGGACGGGCGGATCGCGAAGTCGGCGACGGTCGCGGCGCGGGCGAGCCAGGCGTCTACGGTCCCGCGGGTCGCCTCGATCCGGCCCGCGGCGAGCCGCGCCAGCGGGTCCTCCCCGCGGCCCGCGTCGACCAGCGCGCCGAGCGCGGCGTCGGCGGCCGCGTCGACCATCCCGGCCCAGGTCGCGGCGGTCCGCATCGCGTCGCGGGAGAACCACGGGTCCCGGACCAGCTCGCCGGGCTCGCCGAGGACGGCGGTGACCGGGGCGTCGTGGAAGACGACGCGGTGGCTCTCGGAGGCGCGCAGGCCGGCGGCGCGGTACCAGTCGCGGTCGACCTCGACCGCCTCGCCGCAGTCGAGCAGGACCAGCGCCGGCGCGGTCCCGTCGTCGGTGCCGACCATCACCATCGCCGCGTCGACGCCGCCCGCGCCGGAGCAGAAGGTCTTGACGCCGCGCAGTACGAGGCCCGCGTCGGTCCGGTGGAGGCGCGCCGGCTCGCCCTCCTCGTCGCGCGGGTCGGCGCCCCAGACGCCGAGCAGGCGCCCGCGATCTTCGACCGCCGCCAGCTCGCGGTCGCGCAGCTCCGGCTCGGCGGCGACTTCCAGCCGCTCGACCGCGTTCAGGTGTCCGTCGAGGACGCGGGCGACCGAGGCGTCGGCGGCGGCGACCCGGCGCAGCAGGTCCCACTCGGTCGCGACCGAGGCGCCGTCGCGCGCGGCGCCGATCGTCGCGGTCAGGGCACCGGCCGCGGTGAGCGCGTCGAAGGCCCCGCGCGGGAAACGCGGCTCGCGGTCGAGCTCCGCCGCCGCCGCGGCGATTTCCGCCAGCGCCCCCTCGAGCGATGCCCGCGAGGCGGCGATCACGCCAGCACCCCTTCGCTCTCCGACACCGTCGCGGCGGTCAGCTCGGCGCGCTCGGCGGTCGCCAGCAGCAGCTCGGTCAGCGCCACCGTCTCCGGGCAGCCGTCACGCAGGGCGCCGGGGCCGAGGGCGTCGTGCATCAGGATCACGTCGCCGCCGCGCAGCCCGCCCTGGGCCTCCAGCGCGCCGAACATCTTCCGCACGTCGTCCCCGCGCCAGTCGTGGGTGTCGACGTTCCAACCCCAGAGGCGCAGCTCGCGCTCGCCGGCGAGCCGGCGCGTCGCGTCGGTCTCGACCCCCCAAGGCGCCCGCCAGGCGCGCGCCCGGACGCCGAGCGCCGCCAGCATGTCGAGGCCGGTGGTCAGGTCCGCCTCGATCCCCTCGGCGCTGCGCTGCGAATGGCGGACGTGGTCCACGCAGTGGAAGCCGACCTCGTGCCCGGCGTCGAGCATCGCCGCGACCAGGTCCGGGTGCTCCTCGGCCCGACGCGCCTGGACGAAGAACGTCGCCCGCGCCGCCCGCCGCCGCAGCGCTTTCAGGACACGCGGGGTCCAGGCCGGATCGGGCCCGTCATCGAAGGTGAGGCAGATGTTTCCTGGCACGCTCTTTCCGTACCCGCCGTCGGGTTCGACCAAATCCCTCGACCGGCGGTAGCCCCGCCCCGCCGTGGGTACTGGCCGGCCCGATGTCCACCCCGATCCGCGTCGCCTCGGTCCCCGCCGACCACCCCTACGTCCGCCATCTCGGCCTGCCTGGGGATGGGATCGAACGGCTGCCGGACGAGCGCAAACCCGGCCAGCGCGGCTGGTGGCCGCCGCGGATGCTGGAACCGGAGTGGGTCCGGCGGCACGCCGATGCCTTCGACCTCTTCCACGTCCAATTCGGCTTCGACGGCCGCCACCCGGAGCAGCTGCGCGAGCTGGTGGCGCTGCTGGACGACCTCGACAAGCCGCTCGTCTACACCGTCCACGACCTGCGCAACCCCAACCACCCCGAACCCACGCTGCACGACGAACAGATGGGGGTGCTGGTCGAGGCGGCCACCGCCCTGGTGACGCTGACCGACTGCGCCGCGGCCCTGATCGAGCGGCGCTTCGGCCGCGCCCCGGAGGTCATCCCCCACCCCCACATCGTGCCGTTCGACCTGCTGGACGGGCGCTACGCCGCACCCCGTCCCCCGGGCCGACCGCCGCTGGTCGGAGTCCACCTGAAGAGCATGCGCCCGAACATGGTCGGTGTCCCGCTCCTGCGCGCGCTCACCGACGAGGGCCTCGGCAACGCCCGCCTACGAGTCGACGTCCACTCCGAGATCTGGGACCCCCAGGCACCCGCCTTCCGGGGCGACGTCCGCACGACCCTGGAACACCTGGAGAAGTGCGGCGCCCTCGAGTTGAGGATCCACGACTACTTCACCGACGAGGAGCTCTACGACTACCTCGCGTCCCTCGACGTCGCGATCCTTCCCTACCGCTTCGGCACCCATTCAGGCTGGCTGGAGGCCTGCCGTGACCTCGGGACCGCCGTCGTCGCCCCGTCCTGCGGCTGTTACGCGGCCCAAGGAGACGTCTTCGAGTACCAGTGCGACGAGGACGGCCTCGACGCCGCGAGCCTGCGCGACGCGGTCCGTGCGGCTTGCGAGGCGAGGGGCGAGGGGGACCCTTCTCTCACGAACAGCGGGGAGGTTCGTTCAGGGTCCCCCTCGCCCCTCGCTACGGTCGCTCGGCGCCGGGACCAGCGGGGCGAGATCGCGGACGCACATCTGCGGCTCTACCGGCGGGTGCTGGCAGGAGCCGATGCGAAAGCGGCGGTGGCGTGAAGATCAGCGTGCTCGTGCCGGTGCGGGATCGCATCGAGCATCTCGCCAACCTCGTCGCCGGGCTGACCCGCGCGGATCGCCCGCCGACGTTCGAGTTGCTCGTCGGCTGGATGGGTGGCGGGGACCCGCGACATGTGCTCGGGCGTGCGAGGGGGTTCAGAGCCGAGGCGATTGTGGTGCCGGGCGAGGAGATGCCGCTGGCCGGCGCGCGGAACGCGTTGGCGGAGGCGGCGCGGGGCCAGGTGCTGGTCTTCCTGGACGCCGACTGCGTGCCCTCGCGGGGCCTTCTCGCCGCCTACGCGGCGGCGCTCGGGGAGCGGGACGCGCTCACGGTCGGGGAGACGCGTTACCTCCCCAAGGGCTTCGTCCCCGACGGCGCCGACGAGGCGGTGCTGCGGCGCGCGGCGCGGCCCCACCCTCAGCGTAGCGGCCTCTTCCCCGCCCCCGGCGAGGCCCGCACCGACAGCCGCCACGAGCTGTTCTGGTCGCTCAACTTCGCCGTCCGCCGCGAGACCTTCCGCGAGCGGATCGGTGGCTTCGACGAGGACTACCGCGGCTACGGGATCGAGGACACCGACTTCGCGATGCGGGCCGCGCGAGCCGAGGTGCCGCTCGCCTGGGTCGGCGGCGCGCTCGCCTTCCACCAGCACCACGCGCCGACCCGGCTGCGGCCGGAGGGCATCCCGGCGCTGGTCGCCAACGCGCGCCGTTACCGCGAGCACTGGGGCGAGTGGCCGGCCAGGGGCTGGCTCGCCGAGCTGGCGGCGGCGGGGCTGGTCGACTGGGACGAGGCGGGCGACCGGCTGGAGCCGGCGAGCCCGAGCAGGTAGTCGGCCGCGCGCCCGGCTCCGCCGCCGTCGGCCCAGGTGGCGAGGGCGTCGCGACGGAAACGCGCCTCCTCGAGGATCAGCGGCCAGCGCCCCGGCTCGGGCGGCTCGGAGAGGACGACCGCGGCGCCGTCCCGCGCCAGGTCCCGCCCCCGCGCCACCTGCTCGCCGAACGGCCGGGGGCGCGGCACGCAGACCAGGCCGCAGTTGGCGAAGGCCGCCTCGGCGACCGTGTTGGCGCCGCCCGGGGCGACGACCACGGCGCAGCGGGAGAGCAGGTCGAGATCGACCGGCCGTGGGCCGAGGACCTGCCAGCCGCGGGCGGCGTCGGCGATCGTCGCGTGCAGCTCCGCGCCGACCTCGCCGAGCACGAGCGCCCGCCGCGGACGCCCCCTGGCTCGGGGTCGCTCGCACCCGTCGAAGCGCGTGACCGCGCCGACATAGCCGGTCTTCGCGCGCAGGCCGTCGGGCGTGGAGGCGGGCTCGAGACGCTCCGGGTAGGGCGCGAGCAGCCCCGTCGCCCAACGGTAGGCGAGCCGGTGCGGCGGGTCGTCGCGCTCGCCGCTCTGCCGCAGATAGGCGACCCGGACTCCGCACAGGCGAGCAAGCATCGCCACCTCGACCGAGACGTCGACCAGCAGCAGGTCCGGCCGCCGATCCGCGATCCAGGCGGCGATCGCCGCCATCCGCGCCGAGAGCCCGCGTGAGCCGAGCGGGGCGAAGTGGAGCTCCGGCGGCGTCTCGCCGGGGTCTTCGCCGAGATCGGTATCGAGCGGCAACTCGACAGAACGATCCACCCCGAGCCGCTCCGCCGGCAGCGAGCTCAAGAACGTGACCTCCGCCCCGCGCTCGCGCAGGGCCGCGCCGATCGCGCCGTCCCGGGCGGCGTGGCCGTCGCCGTGGTGGTGCACGTAGATGCCGATGCGCGGCCCCCGCGCTTTTTCTACCTCGCATGAGGTAGAAAAACCGCGGGTTGGTGGGGCTGGGCTCACGCTGGGCGTCGTCCCACCAGAGTTCGATAGAAGTCGAGGTAACGATCGGTCATCGCCCGCAGCGAGAAGCGCCGCTCGGCGCGCCGCCGGCAGGCGACCCGCGAGAGCCGCCGCGCGCGGCCGATCTGATGCGCCAGGTCGGCGACGTCGTCGGGGCGGGCGAGGGTGCCGGTGCGCTCGTCGAGGATCTCCGGCAGCGCGCCGCGGGCAAAGGCGGCGACCGGGGTGCCGCAGGCGAGCGCCTCGATCGCGACGAGGCCGAAGGGCTCCTCCCAGCAGGGCGTCACCAGCGCCACTTCGGCCTCGCGGACCAGCGTGGCCAGCGCGGCGCTGTCGAGGTGTCCGGCGTAGGTGACCTCCGGCCCGGCGGCCGCCATGCAGCGCTCGAAGTAGGCGTCGTCGGAGACGGGGCCGGCGATCGTCAGCGGCACCCCGGCGATGCGCGCCGCCTCGACCGCCAGGTGAGTCCCCTTCTCCGGCACGATCCGGCCGCTCCAGACCGCGCCGCCGCTCCGCGGCCGGCGACGGAAGCGCCAGGCGTCGAGCGAGACGCCGTTCGGGATCACCCGACAGCCGCGCAGCGCGCTTGCCCAGGCCTTGGCGTTGGCGCGCGACACCGAGATCCAGCCGCCGCCCGCGCCCCCGGCGACCGCGATCGCGCTCTCCAGCCACGGCGTCGGCGGCGAGTGCAGCGTCGTCACCATCGGCGTCCGCAGGGCCGGCGCCATCGCCACCGGCAGGTAGTGCAGGCAGTTGTTGTGGATGACGTCGTAGCCCTGCCCGTCGAGGGACGTCATCAGCGCGAGATAGGCGTGGTGTTCCTCGATGAAGTCGCGGGCGGGCATGCTGACGTCGGCTTCCGCCGCGGTCGAGAGGCGCAGATGCGCGTGGCCGCTACGGGCGGCGAAGCTGGCGTCGTGGATCGTCACCTCGTGGCCGCGCTCGCGCAGGCTGCCGGCGAGGGCCACGGTGTGGGCCTCCATCCCGCCCGCGAAGGGCTGCTCGACGGTCTGGGTCGAGGACGCGATGATGCCGATCCGCAGCATCAGTCGGAGCGGTTGCGGGACCCTATGCCGGTGGAGAACTCGCCGGCGCGGAGCGGGCCGCCGGCCTTGGGGTCGAGCGGCGGAGTGTCGCCGCCGCTGCCATGACGCAGCCCGGCGAGCAGCTCGCCGAGCGCCTCGAGCGAGGTCGTCTTCGGCTCCCAGCCGAGCTCCGTCCGGGCTCGCGCGGTGTCCATCAGCGGCACCCCGAGGGCGAGGTCGATCCACCCGGCGTCCGCGGGCTGCAGATGCGCGCGCCAGGTCAACGAAGCGGCCGCGCGGAGCGCCTTCGCGGGCACCGGGAGCCGGCGCGCGTGGAAGAGCGAGGCGAGCTCCGGCGGGCCGATCGTCGGCTGCGCGGCGATGTTGAAGGCGCCCTCCGCCGTGCCGACGACCGCCAGCCGGTAGGCCTCGCCGATGTCGTCGGCGTGCACCGCCTGGAAGCGGAGTCGGGGGACGTCGGGGACAAAGGGGATCAGCCGCGGCCGCACGAGGAAGTTCGGCAGCAGCGGGCCGAGGAAGAAGCGGCGGATCTCGCTCGCCGCCTCGGCCTTGAAGATCAGCCCCGGACGCAGCCGCACGACGCGCATCCGGCTGCCCGCCGAGAGGTCGTCGAGCAGGCGCTCGACCCGCGCCTTGTGACGCGAGTAGGCGGAGGACGGGATGCCGTCGGTCGGCCAGGACTCGTCGACCTGCTCGTCCTTCGGTCCCGGCGAGTAGGCGCCGACCGAGGAGGCGTAGACCAGCGCCCCGACGCCCGCCTGCGCGGCGGCGCCGAAGACCCGCTGGCTGCCGAGCACGTTGACCCCCTCCATCGCCTCCTCGTCGTGGGACGGCTGGATCGCCCAGGCCAGGTGGACGACCGCGTCGGCGCCCTCGAAGAGCGGCGCCAGCGCCGTCGCGGTCACGTCGGCCTGCTGCCAACGCACCTTGGGGAGGGACAGCGAGTCCGGCACGCGGCGCGCGAGGCCGACGATCTCGGTGACCTGCGAGTCGCGTCCGAGGGCGGCGAGCACGCTCGTGCCGACGTTGCCCGTTGCTCCGGTGACCACGACTTTCATCGCGCCTCGGTACCCCACGCCGAACCTGTTTAACGACCGTGACCCGGGTACCCGAGCCGACCTGCCAACGAGAACCGAGGGGTGAGGACGATGGCGAACGAGACCGGCGAGGTCACCGGCACCAAGGACAAGGACTACAACATCATCTGGTTCACCGAGCAGTGCCTCAGCAACGTGCTGCGGCTCGAGCAGTACGCCGAAGACGCCGACCGCGCCGGGGACACCGACATGGCCGACTTCTTCCGCCGTGCCCAGGAGACCAGCCGCAAGGGCGCCGAGCAGGGCAAAGGGCTGCTGGCGTCACGACTCTCGGGGGGCGGCTCCTGATCACCCTTCCCCCCGGCCCCCGCGAGGGGGTCCTCTCACAGACGCTCGGATTCCACCGCGATCCGCTCGGCTTCCTCCGGGCGGGGCAGGTGGAGTTCGGGGACGTCTTCACGATCCGCCTGCTGACCGCCCGGCCGACCGTCGTCGCGGCGGCGCCGGAGTCGGTCGCCGAGCTGCTCGAGGCCGACCCGGAGACGGCCCACGCCGGCGAGGCACGGCGCAGCGTCCTCCCCTTCGCCTCGCCGCACTCGGTCTTCGGCGGCGACGGCGCCGCCCACCGCTGCGCGGAAGCCCACGTCTCGCCGACGCTCTCCCGTGGGGCGGTCGACGAATGGCGCCCGGAGATGGAGGCGATCGCGACCCGGCACGCCGAGACGCTGCCGCACGGCCGTCCCTTCCGCCTGCTGGAGGCGCTGCGCGAGGTGACCGACGAGATCTTCGTCCGGGTGGTGCTGGGGATCCGCGACGAGGCGATGGTGCGGCGGCTGGTCGACTCGATCCGCCACCTGCTGCGCACGCCCGGCAACCCGCCGGTGACGCTCCCCGGTCCCGGCGACGGGCTGGTCGGCGCGCTCGGCCAGAAGCTCTTCGAGCGGCGCCAAGCCCCGGCGCTCGCGGCGCTCACCGAGGCGGTCGGCGACCAGGGGCGGGCCGAAGAGCTGATGTCGCTGGTGATGGCCGCCCAGGAACCGCCGGCGATCGCGCTCGCCTGGGTGCTCGACCGGCTGGGGCGCGAGCCGGAGCTGGCCGAGGCCTACCTCGAGGCGCCCGAGGGCGCGATCGCCGATGCCGTGGTGAAGGAGACGCTGCGCCTGCAGCCGCCCGCCTCGGCGGCGCTGCGCAAGCTGACCGCGCCGCGGCGCGTCGGCGGCTTCGACCTGCCCGCCGGAGTCGACGTGATGGTCCCCTCGACGCTGGTCCACCGGGACCCGCGCGGCTTCGAGGACCCCGACGCGTTCCGCCTCGAGCGCTGGTCCGCCTCTCCCTCGCCCGAAGCTCCCTTCTTCCCCTTCGGCGGCGGCACCCGTCGCTGCGTCGGCGAACACCTCGCCCACGCCGAGCTCGCCACCGTCGTCCCCGCCTTCCTGCGCGCCGCCCGCCCGATCCCGCTCGCGCCCGAGCCGGAACGGATGGTCCAGCGCGCGACCGTGCTGGTCCCGCGCCGCGGCCTCCTCGCGCGGGCAACCCAATCCAACCGATAAGGAGTCGAGATGAACGTCGCAGACCGAAAACTGGCAGTGGTGACCGGCGCGTCGAGCGGGATCGGCTTCGAGCTCGCCAAGGTCTTCGCCGCGGAGGGCTTCGACCTGATCGTCGCCGCCGAGGACGAGGAGCTCTCGAGCGCCTGCGGGGAGCTCAGCCAGATCGGCCGCGGGGTCGACTCGGTGCGCGTCGACCTCTCGCGCCCCGAGGGCGTCGAAGAGCTCTACGAGAAGATCACCGCCGACGGGCGCCCGATCGACGCCCTCTGCCTGAACGCAGGGATCGGCGCGGGCGGCGAGTTCGCGCGGGAAACGGACCTCGCCAAGGAGCTGCGGCTGATCGACCTGAACGTGCGCTCGACCGTCCACCTCTGCAAGCTGGTGCTCGCCGACATGGTGGTGCGGGACTCGGGGCGGATCCTCTTCACCTCCTCGATCGCCTCGACCATGCCGGGCTCCTACCAGGCCGTCTACAACGCCTCGAAGTCCTTCGTGCAGAGCTTCGCCGAGGCGATCCGCAACGAGCTGAAGGACACCGAGGTGACGATCACCTCGCTGATGCCCGGGCCGACCGACACCGAGTTCTTCGAGCGGGCGGAGATGGAGGACACGAAAATCGGCGTCGGGGACAAGGACGATCCGGCGGAAGTCGCCCGACAAGGTTTCGAAGCGCTGATGTCCGGTAAAGAAAAGGTCGTGGCGGGTTCGCTGAAGAACAAAGTCCAGGCCGCGGCCGCCGGTGTCATCCCCGACAAAGTGAAGGCGGAGATGCACCGTAGGATGGCCGAACCAGGGTCGGATGGATAAAGACGTCCCGCCGCGGGACCTGCCGGCCGAAATCGACCTCGGCCGGCACCGCGACTTCGAGGGCCGGCAGCTCGGCCAGTGGGTGCGCCGCGCCTTCGTCCTCCTCCTCTTCGTCCTCATCGTGGCGGCGCTCGCCAACTTCTTCGGCCAGGCGGCGGCGACCGACACCGCCAGCGGCGCCGCCGGCTCGCTGAGCGTCAAGGCGCCGAGCCGCGTCCGCGGCGGGCTCACCTACCAGGGCGAATTCGCAATCCACGCGAAGGAAGCGCTGGGCGCCCCGACGCTAGTCCTCGACCGCGGCTGGGTCGACCAGACCACGGTGAACACCGTCCAACCCGAACCGGCGGGCTCCACCACCGACGCCGACGGGAATCTCAAGCTCCGCTTCCCGCCGATGGGGCCCGGTCGCACCCTGATCGTCTACGTCGACTTCCAGGTCAACCCGATCAACGTCGGCACCCACGACGCCGACGTCTCCCTCTATAACGGCTCGGAACCGATCGCCCACATCTCCCGCACCCAGATCGACTTCCCCTAGGACGCCATGGACATCGTCATCCGCGCCGCGGTCATCTTCGTCTTCGTCTACCTGCTCACCAGGCTGCTGGGACGGCGCGAGCTCAGCTCGCTGGAGCCCTTCGACCTGATCCTCCTCGTCGTCCTCGGCGACCTCGTCCAGCAGGGCGTCACCCAGAACGACTCCTCCCTCACCGGGGCGATCCTGGCGATCTCCACCATCGGCCTGCTCACCGTCGCCCTCTCCTACCTCAGCTTCAAGTTCAAACGCCTGCGCCCGGTCCTCAACGGCGAGCCGATCGTCCTGGTCGAGGACGGCAAGCTGATCGAGGACAACCTCAAGCGCCAACGCCTGACCCGCGAGGAGATCGGCGCGGAGGCCCGCCTCGAAGGCATCGCCGCGATCGAGGACGTCCGCTGGGCGATCCTCGAGACGAACGGCCGGATCAGCTTCGTGAAACGGGAAGACGAGGGGTAGGTCAGGGACGGGCGAGGGACGCGAGGCGGGGCCGGCGAAAGCGGCCGTCTCGGTAACCGAAACTCGACGCGTGTCTTTCGTGACACCGCCGATCCCGCCCGAACCGGGACGGAGGTGTGGAGTTCCGGGCGGAAGCGTCACGAAACCCCGCATTTCCCCACGAAACCCGCACGTCCTGGGCGTCTCATCGCGGTCACAGCCAGCCAGGACCGCGATGAGACGCCCAGGACGCCCCTAGGACTGCCGCCGCGGCTGGTCAGCCGCGCGCGGCGAGGCGCTGCCGCTGGGGCTCGACCGTGTACTTCGGGTCCCTCGCCGACGCCATGCCGGCCTCGAAGAGGCCGAAGCGGGTCAGGGCGGAGCCGGCGAGAAGGCCGGCGCCGGCGGCGATCGCGGCGGGGCGGTTGCGGCGGGCGAGGAGGCGCGCGCCCATGGCGCCCGCGGCGGTCAGGGCTTTGGCGATCTTCAGGCGCTTGCCGGCTTTGCCCTCCTGGAGCGTCTCGGCGATCATCCCGAGGCGGCGCTCCATCGCCTGCTCGGCACCGAGCTCGACCAGGGCGCCGAGGACGGCCATCCGGACGGCGGGCTCGTTCTCGGTCCGCGGCGCGACGATCAGGCCCCAGCCGGCGGCGGCGCTCGCGGCTGAGCCGGCGAAGAGGTAGGGCAACTCGCGGCGGCCCTCGTGCCAGGCGGGGACCGCGGTGTTGGCGATCAGCGCCGCGGTGTAGGTGGCGACGGCGGAGCCGAAGACGGCGGCACCCAGACCGGCAATGCGGCCCTCGCGCGGCAGGCGGCCGAGGACATCGCTCGCGGCGGCGCCCGCCGCCAGCGGCGTGTAGCCGACGAGGATCCAGACGCCGACGCTCATCGGCGAGGTCGGCTTGAAGACGCGGAGCATGTTGAGGAAGCGCTCCGGGCGGCCGAGGTCTTTGATCAGGGCGGCGAGCGAGACGCCGATCGCGCCGATCGCCATCCCGCGAGAGCCGCGGGCAAGAGCCGGCCGGCCGGTGAGGTCGGCGCCCGCGGCGAGGATCGAGGACGCGCCCGCGAGGCCGCCGGTGAAGAGGTAACCGGCGATCTCGCGCTCCTCCCAGACCGGCGGGTTGATGATCGGCCGTCCGTAGTAGGAGTCGCCGGGATGCTCCTCACGGGGGAAGTTCCGGTCCCGGCCGCCGCGCTTCGGGCTCACCGCCGCGCCCCCGCGAAGCAGGCCGCGGCACCCGCGAGCAGCGCGCCGGCGGCGATGCCGACCTGCTTCCACGTCTCCGGCAGATCGCGCGTCGTCACCTTCGGATCGGGCGGCAGCCCGTACACCTCGGGCTCGTCGAGCAGGAGGAAGAACGCCCCCGCGCCGCCGACGCCGTCCCCCGGGTCCTCGCCGTAGAGGCGGGCGTCCTCGACGCCCCGCTCGCGCAGCTCCTGGACCCGGTCGCCGGCCCGCGCGCGCAGCTCCTCCAGCGCGCCGAACTGGATCGAGTCGGTCGGGCACGCCTTCGCGCACGCCGGTTCCTCCCCGTCACCCAGCCTGTCGTAACAGAGCGTGCACTTGAAGATCCGCCCGTCTTCCTCGCGCTTGTCCAGCACCCCGTACGGGCAGGCCGGGACGCAGTAGCCGCAGCCGTTGCAGATGTCCTCCTGGACGACGACGGTGTCGAACTCGGTGCGGAAGATCGCCCCGGTCGGGCAGGCGTCGAGGCACGCCGCCTCGGTGCAGTGCTTGCAGACGTCGGACTCCATCAACCAGCGGAAGTCACCACCGTCGCGCTGGAAGTTGGCCTGCTGGTCCCCCAGCGGCAGCCGCTGCTCGACGAAGGCGACGTGGCGCCAGCGGTTCGCCCCGAGCCCGATCGAGTTGTCGTGCGAGCTGCCCGCCCAGCCGACCAGGTCGTCAGGGACTTCGTTCCACTCCTTGCAGGCGACCTCGCACGCCTTGCAACCGATGCAGATCGAGGTATCGGTGAAGAACCCCATCCGCTCCGCCATCAGCTCACCCCCGTCGCCGCGGTGATCCCGGCGCGCCGCCGGTAGTCCTCGACCAGCTCGGTCCGCGCCGCCCCGCGCGGGCGCCGTCCAGGCACCACGTCGACCGAGAGCGCCTTCACCTCCTGGATGTGGGAGCTCGGGTCGAGCGCCATCGAGGACAGCTCGTTCATCGAGTCCCCTCGGGCGATGCCGTTCGGCCCCCAGTGGTAGGGCATGCCGATCTGGTGGACGGTCCGCCCGTCGACCCGCAGCGGCGTCATCCGGTCGGTCACCATCACCCGCGCCTCGACCGCGCCCCGGGCGCTGACGATCGTCGCCCAGCCCGAGTGCTCGAGCCCGCGCTCGGCGGCCAGCTCCGGCGAGACCTCGACGAAGAACTCCGGCTGCAGCTCGGCCAGGTAGGGCGTCCAGCGGGACATCCCCCCGGCGGTGAAGTGCTCGGTCAGCCGGTAGGTGGTGGCGACGATCGGGAAGACCTTCGCCCCCGGCTCGTCGGGGTCCGGGTGATAACGGTTCCACTCGTGCTCGTAGATCTGGCGCGCCGGGTCGCGCTGGTGCTCGTGGAGCTGGTTGCGGACCGGCGAGTCTTGTGGCTCGTAGTGGGTCGGCAGCGGACCGTCGGCCACGCCCGCCGGGGCGAAGAGCCAGCCGCGCCCGTCGGCCTGCATGATGAACGGCTCGTCGCCGCGGATCGCGTCGGGGCCGACCGCGTCCTCGTCGGGGACGTAGTCCGGCCGCTTGGTCGCCTCGAAGTCGGGGGTGTCGAGGCCGGTCCATTCTTCCTTCGCCTCGTCCCACCAGACGAGTTTCTTGCGCTCCGACCACGGCTTCCCCGAAGGATCCGCGGAGGCGCGGTTGTAGAGGATGCGACGGTTGGCGGGCCAGGCCCAGGCCCATTCGGGGCCGGTCCAGTTCTGCTCCTCTTTCGGCGTCCGGCGCGCCGTCTGATTGACGCCGTCGGCGAAGCAGCCGCAGTAGATCCAGCAGCCGCATGAGGTCGAGCCGTCCGCCTTCAGCTCGGTGTAGGCCGAGAGCATCTTGCCGTCGGGCCCGCGGCCGTTGATCTCCCGCAGCACCGCTTCGGCGGAGGGCTCGTCGTGCGGGCCCTCGGTCGGGTAGTCCCAGGTCAGGTCGAGGATGGCCCGGTCGCGCTCCTCCTCGGAGCCTGCCAGCCGTTCGCGGATCTTCCGTCCCAGGTGGTAGGTGAACCAGAGGTCGGAGCGCTGGTCGTCCTTCGGCTCGACCGCCTTGTTGTGCCACTGCAGCATCCGCTGGGTGTTGGTGAAGGTGCCCTCCTTCTCGGTGTGGGCGGCGGCGGGCAGGAAGAAGACCTCGGTGTCGATCTCCTCCGTGCGCATCTCCCCCGACTCGATCTCCGGCCCGTCCTTCCACCAGGTCGCCGACTCGATCAGCGAGAAGTCGCGCACCACCAACCAGTCGAGCTTCGACATCCCCAGCCGCTGCATCCGCGTGTTGGCCGAGCCGACCGCCGGGTTCTGACCGAAGAGGAAGAACCCCTTCACCTTGCCTTCGACCATCGCCATCGTCGTGTCGTAGGTCGAGTGGCTGCCGGTGAGCCGCGGCAGGTGGTTGAAGCAGTATTCGTTGTCCTCCGTGGCGGCGTCCCCCCACCACGCCTTCAGCATGCTGACCAGGTAGGCGCGCATGTTGCCCCAGTAGCCGCGCGCGGGCGAATCGGCCTCGACGAAGTCGTCCAGCCCACCGTGCCCGTGCGCGTGCGGCATCGGGATGTAGCCGGGGAGGGTGTCGAAGAGGGTCGGGATGTCGGAGGAGCCCTGGATCGAGGCGTGGCCGCGCATCGCCATCACCCCACCCCCGGGCCGTCCCATGTTGCCGAGCAGCAGCTGCAGGACCGAGGCGGCGCGGATGTACTGAGAGCCGATCGTGTGCTGGGTCCAGCCGACCCCGTGGACGAAGGCGGTGGTGCGCTCGCGGCCGGAGTTCTCGACGAAGAGACGGCAGACGTCGGCGAAGACGTCCTGCGGCACGCCGCACACCCTTTCCACCATCTCCGGCGTGTAGGCGGCGTAGTGGCGCTTCATGATCTGCCAGACGCAGCGCGGGTGCTGGAGGGTCTCGTCGCGCTGGATGTGGCCGCGGCCGCCCGGCCCGCCGAGCTCGCTTTTCTGCAGGCGGTCGACGTTGCCCTCCTGGTCGCGCTGCCCCGAGGCGGCGTTGACGAAGGCGCCCTCGTATTGCCAGCTCTCCGGGTCGTAGCTCATCTCGTCCTCGTCGTAGCCGGAGAAGAGGCCGTCGGCGCCCGCGTCCTCGAAGTCCTCGCCGACGATGGTCGAGGCGTTGGTGTAGGCGAGGACGTACTCGCGGAAGTCCGATTCGGTGGTGAGAACGTGGTTGATGACGCCGCCGAGGAAGGCGACGTCGGTGCCCGCGCGGAGCGGCACGAAGTGGTCGGCCATCGCGCTGGTGCGGCTGTAGTGGGGATCGACGTGGACGACCGTCGCCCCGCGTTCCCGCGCCTCCACCACCCACTGGTAGGCGACCGGGTGGGCCTCGGCCATGTTCGAGCCCTCGAGCACGATCAGGTCCGAGTTCTGCAGGTCCCCGGGGAGGGTCGAGGAGGCGCCGCGGCCGAAGCTGGTGCCGAGCCCGACCACGGTCGAGCTGTGGCAGACCCGGGCCTGGTTCTCGATCTGGATGATCCCGAGCCCGGTGAGGAGCTTCTTGATCAGGTAGTTCTCCTCGTTGTCGAGGGTGGCGCCGCCGAGCGCGGCGATGCTCATGCAACGGTGCAGGAGATCGCCGTCCTCTTCGTGCTCCCAGCCCTCGGCGCGGTCGCGGACGACGCGGTCGGCGATCATGTCCATCGCCGTGTCCAGGTCGAGGCGCTCCCAGTCGGTGCCGCCCGGACGCCGGTAGAGGACGTGCCGTTCGCGCGAGGACCCGGTGGTCAGCTGCTTGGTCGCCGCCCCCTTCGGGCAGAGCCGCCCGCGGCTGTGGGGGGCATCCGGATCGCCCTCGATCTGCACGATCTCCTCGTCCTTGACGTAGATCTGCTGCGCGCAGCCGACTGCACAGTAGGGACAGACCGAGCCGACGACGCGGTCGGCGGTCGCGGTGCGGGCGCGGAGGCCCTCGCTGCGGCGCGACTTGACCGCCGGCCCGCGACCGAGCTTGTCCTCGCCCAGCACCTGGCGCAGAAGTGGGAAGTCGAGCGGTCCTTTCATCTCATCAGGGCGCGCGTCATTTGGGCGCACGTCGCCACGCCGTCTCGGTACCCCCGTCCTGTTTATTGAATCGTCGCCGGCCTGACTCCCGGGGGCGCTCGACCAGCCGCGCTCCGGAGTCGCGGGCGGGGTGCTCGCCGCCGTCGCGTAGGCGGACGCAGACGTGCCGGGTCACGAGGAAGACGGCGATCGGCAGCAGGATCACCAGCGCCCGATAGCCCCACAGCTGGTCTTCATAGGGGACGCCGAACTGGACGAAGGCGCGGTCGGCGGAGCCGGCGAAGAAGATCGCCGCGACGAAGGTGAAGACGGCGGCGCCGATCGCGGTCCGGGTCGGGTTGTCCCGGGGCCGGTCGAGGAGGTTGTGGACGCCGCGGTCCCCGGTCCATTTGCGCTCGATCCACGGCCACAGGTAGAGGAAGCCGAAGACCGCGCCGGGGAAGAGCACGCCGCCCCAGAAGGGGTTAGGGATCAGCGTGTAGTTCCCGATCACGACGTCGAAGTGGGGCATCAGCCGTAGCGCGCCGATCAGCCAGCCGAGGTACCAGTCGGGCTGGGCGCCATTCGTCCCCAGATATGGCTCGTACGGTCCCCACTGCCAGATCGGGTTGATCTGGACGAGGCCGCCGAGGGCGAAGAGGACGGCGCCGGTGGCGAAGAAGAGGCCGAGGCTGCGCAGTGCGTAGGCGGGCCAGAGGGGCGTGCCGACGACGTTGCCCTCGCGCCGGCCGCGGCCGCGGAACTGGGTGTGGTGCGGGCGGGCGATCAGGGCGAGGTGAATCGCCATCAGGGTGCCGATGAGGACCGGGAAGACGAAGACGTGGACGAAGAAGAGGCGGCTGAGGAAGTCCGGCGCGCCGGGGAAGCGCCCGCCCCAGATGAGGGTGCCGAGCTGGCCGCCGACGACCGGGATCGAGAGCGCGACGCCGTTGCCGATCGCCAGGCCCATGCCGGAGAGGAGGTCGTCGAGCAATGAGTAGCCGACGTAGCCCTCCAGCACCGCCAGCACCAGCATCGTGAGGCCGACGTAGTAGTTGATGTCGCGGGGCTTGCGGAAGGCGCCGGTGAAGAAGATCCGCATCAGGTGGATCGTGATCGCGGCGAGGAAAACGTCGGCGGCCCAATGGTGGACCTGGCGGATGAGGAGGCCGGCCTGGACGTCGAAGGAGAGCCTGACCGCGGAGGCGTAGGCGCGGGTCATCTCCTGACCGTGCAGCGGGGCGTAGCTGCCGTGGTAGACGACGTGCGCGGTGCTCGGTTCGAAGAAGAGCGCCAGGTAGGTGCCGGTCGCGACCAGGATCAGGAACGCGTACATCGCGATCTCGCCGAAGAGGAAGGTCCAGTGGTCCGGGAAGACGTAGCGCAGGGCTTTGCCGATCGCTCCGGCGCCGCCGGTGCGGCCCTCGAGGAAGCGGAAGATGCGCCGCGTCGTCACCGGGACCGCCTCACGACTCTTCCTCGACCCGGCCCCAGGAGGCGCCGACCTCGCCCGAGAGCGGCCCGGCCGCGACCAGCGTCCCGTCCTCGATCCGCAGCGGCAGCTGCGGCAGGGGCCGCACCGCGGGGCCGAAGATCCGCTTGCCGCCGTCGAGCACGTTGAAGGTCGAGTAGTGGCAGGGGCAGACCAGCGCCGGCCCGGGCGATTTTTCGGCGAAGAGCGGATAACGGAACAGCGAGATCGCGCACTGCGCGTGGGTGCAGATCTTCGAGAAGGCGAGGATCCCTTCAGGCGCCCAGTCGGCGCGATCCTCCGGCAGTTCGAGCTCCTCCGGCCGCACCCGGACAACCGCGAGCGAGGTCGCGAGCCCCTCTTTGTCGGCGCCCTCGGCGAAGGCGGTGAGGAACGAGCCGACCTCGAGGTCGGAAGCCTTGACGGCCATCCCGTTCTCCTCGACCAGCCGCACCCCGTCCTTCCAGGGCGACTCCGCGAGCCGATCCCCCACCGCGGGCCCGAGCGAGGCGAGTGGCACCAACGCCGCCGCCCCCAGCCCGACCCCCGCCGCAGCCCCGGCCGTCCCGAGCAACTTGCGCCGCGTCACCCCGTCGCCGCCTTCCCGCACCGTCAGCGCCGCCTCCTCCTCCGGTTGATGGGCCGAAAACTTGCCTATATGTCTAGTTTTCGGCCCGTCAACATCGTGGTCGGGCTGGGCGAAGTCGGGGCGGGGCTCCTCCAGGGTCTCCTGGGGGACGACCTGGGACGCGGCGAGGATCAGGGCGGCCGCGATCAGCGCCAAGGCGACGGCGATCGAGAGGCCGAGGAGCTGGGTGTTGGCGTCGGCGAAGGCGTAGATCGCGACGAAGGCGAGGGCCGCGAGGGACGCGGCGAAGAGCAGCATCGCGGTCCAGGTCTCGGCCTTGGCCGAGGCCGGGAGCTCGCGGTCGCGCCGCACCGTCCGCTTCTTCGAGAACCGCAGGATCACCCCGGCGAGGAGGTAGCGCCAGATCGTCTTCATCGCGGCTCCTCCGCTTCGTCATCTGCCTTGCTGCCGCCGAGGCGCTCACCGATCAGGCGGGCGATCAGGAGCAGCGCGGCGATCGCCGCGAGCCAGGCGACCAGCCCCTCCGGCACCGGCCCGATGTGGCCGATGCCGAACCCGCCCGCGTCTTCGGGTTCCTGCGTCAGCTCGACGTAGGCGGCCAGTGAATTCACGTCCTGAGGCGAGATCAGCTCTTCGTTGAAGCGCGGCATCAGGTAGGGCCCGACCCGGATCGCCTCCCCCACCTCGGTCGGCGTCGATTCCCCCAGCGGCGGCGCGTACCCGCCGATCGCCACCCCGCCCTTGCCGCTGATCGCATGGCAACCGGCGCAGGAGTCGGTGAACAACCGCATCCCCTCGGCTACCGATCCCTGGTCGGGATCGACGTTCGGGATCGCCGGACCGTCTCCGAGCGACCCGACGTATTCGACCAGCGCTTCGATCTGGGAATTCGAGTAGCGCGGTTCGCCGCGCAGCGGCTCGTCGCCGACCTGGCCGAGCGGCATCCGTCCCGTCCGCAGGTAGAAGTCGGCGGCGGCTTCGCCGGCGTGGATCAGCGACGGGCCCTGTTCCTTCACGCCCTTGCCGTCGAAGCCGTGGCAGCTGGAGCAGCCCTCTTCGAATAGCTCCCGTCCTTCGTTGGAGGCCGAGGTCGCGGGCGAGGCGGCGGCGCGAGCCGACGCGGGGGTCGGATCGCTCGGCGGTTGACCCCAGACCGCGATCGCGAACCCGGCAAGTACGACGGCGGCGATGATCATCAGAGGGCGCCTTACCCGCCTACGCATGGGCCACCGTCCTCTTGGCCCGCCGCTCTTCCCGCACCACCGCCGCCCACGCGATCCCGGCGGCGCCGAGCCCGAGCGGCAGCATCGAGGCCAGCATCGCCACGCCCGCGCTGCCGTAGCCGTCGAGCATGAGTTTGATCGCGCCCGAGTCGCTCGCGCTCATCGCCGCCATCAGCAGACCGGCCCGCGCCCAGGGGTCCCAGCGTCCGGGCAGCGGCTCGACCGCCAGGCAGACCGACCAGAACCAGAGGGCGGTGACGAGGAAGATCGCGTGCTCGGCGACGTGCAGGCCTTCCTCGCGCAGCGCGTCCCAGAAGAGCGGAGTCCAGTGGAAGGCGAGCTGGGCGCCGACGAAGGCGGCGAAGGCAAGCGGCGGCCAGAGCAGGCGGTCCAGCCACGGCGAGCGGAGCGCCGCGGCGAGATCGCGCGCGGCGGGCTTCGGTAGCGAGCGGAGCAGAAGCGTCACCGACCGGGAGAGGACGATCAGCGGCGCGCCGACCGCGACCACCACCCCGTGTCCGGCCATGTGGACGGGCAGCGAGATGTCGTCGAGGCCGACCCCCAGGCCGATCGCCGCCAGGCCACCGGCGAAGCAGGCGGTCCGCGTCCATGGCCAAGGGCTCGCCACCCGAACGCCGCGGGTCCGCGCCGCGGGAGTATCGGACCGATCCGCCGGCCGACCGGCCCCGCGGGCCAGCCAGACGTACGCCGCGAAGAGCGCCACCGACGGGACCACGATGCCGAGGGCCTCGGTCACCCTCCCACCGTCCTCCGCTCGGCGACGATCTCGCGGATCAACCAGACCAGGGCGAAGACGCCGAGCTCGGCGCCGATCAGGAACAGCCAGAGCCCGGCGGTCGCGCCCAGCGCGGCGGTCGCCGTCGCGAGCGCCAGCACCACCACCGGCACGCTCACCCGCGCCAACAGCCGCGGGTTGCCGGTAGGCGGGCGGACCCGGTTCCAAGCCGAGAGCAGGAGCAGCGGGATCGCCCCGCAGAGGAAGAGCAGCGCCGGCACCTGCTCGCCCCAGAGCGCCAACATCGTCCCCAGCGCCAACTGCAGACAGGCCCAAGCCAACAGCGGCCCGCCGCCCCCCTTCGGCCCGCCCGTCACCGCTCCACCCCCCGTGCTTCCGACCTTTGCCGCCATATATGGCGGCTAAGGTCGGAAGCACTCTCGGCGGCGGCGGCTTGGCGCAGGTCGAGGAGCGGCGCGTAGGAGGTGATCTCCGGCAGCGAGGTGAAGTTCGTCGCGGGCGGCGGCGAGGTGGTCCACCACTCGAGCGTCTGTCCCTCGCCCCACGGGTCGTTCCCGGCGGGCTCGCGCCGGCGCAGCGAGACGACGATGTTCACCAGCACCATCACCACGCCGATCGCGATCACGCCGGCGCCGATCGAGCTCAGCAGGTTCAGGTCCCCCAGCCGCGGTTCGTAGTCGGCCACCCGCCGCGGCATCCCGTCGTAGCCGAGGAAGAACATCGGGAAGAAGGTGAGGTTCGCCCCGGCGACGAGCACCCAGAAGCTGGCTTTGGCCAGGCGTTCTCGCAGCATCGCCCCCGTCATCTTCGGGAACCAGAAGTGGAGTCCCGCCATCAGCCCGAAGAGGCTCCCCGCGAACAGCGTGTAGTGGAAGTGGGCGACGATGAAGTAGCTGCCGTTGACGTGGTAGTCGAGCGGCGGCGAGGCGACGACGATCCCGGTCAGCCCGCCGATCAGGAACTGGAGGACGAAGCCGAGGGCGAAGAGCATCGGCGCGCGGAAGACGAGCGAGCCGCCGACCATCGTCCCGATCAAGTCGAGGTACTCGATCCCGGCGGGCAGCGCGAGCAGCGTCGAGGTGAGCGAGTAGTACTGGTTCTTCACCGCGCCGGTGATGAACATGTGGTGTCCCCAGACCGCCATCGAGAGCGACGTGAACAGCAGCAGCGAGAGGACCAGCGCGCGGTAGCCGAAGAACCGTTTGCGGGAGAAGGTGGCGATCGATTCCCCCACCGCGCCGACGAAGGGGAAGAACATCACGTACACCACCGGATGGCCGTAGAACCAGAAGAGGTGTTGGTAGGCGATCGAGCCGGTGGCGCCGGTGAAGACGCCGCCGAGGTGGCGTTCGGCGAGCAGCAGTCCCATCGCCACGATCAGCACCGGGAACGAGGCGACGACCATGAAGGTGGTCGCCAGCATCGTCCAGCTGAACACCGGCATCCGCAGCATCGTCATCCCCGGCGCCCGCAACCGCAGGATCGTCAGCAGGATCGTGATCGCGATCAGCAGCGAGCCGAGCGTCGCCAGCGCGACGCCGATCACCCAGAGGTCCATGCCGACCCCGGGCGTGCCGCTCGAGTTCGACAGCGGGATCGTACCCGTCCAGGCCGCGTCCCCGGCCCCGTTGTTGGTGAGGAACCCGGAGTACATCGCGAGGCCGCCGCAGAGGTAGACCCAGAACCCGTAGAGCGCCAGCCGCGGGCCCGCGATCTGCGAGGCGCCGATCTGCAGCGGCACCAGGTAGAGCCCGAGGCCCAGCGCCGCCGGGGTCAGGAACAGGTAGATCATCCCCGAGCCGTGCATGGTGAAGAGCTCGTCGTAGGTGTGGGTGGAGACGAGCTGCAGGCCCGGCTGGGCCAGCTCCGCCCGCATCGTCAACGCGAGCAGCCCGCTGAGCAGGAAGAAGAAGGTCGCCGCGATCGCGACCTTCGCCGCCGTCGCCTTGTGGTCTAGCGATGCGAGGCCAGCCACCGTTCATAGCTCCCTTCGGAGAGGACCCAGACGCCGAAGCCCATCTGGGTGTGCCGCAGTCCGCAGTATTCGCTGCCCGGCCTCATGGCCACCGGCGTCGAATTCCATGACGAAGCGATTCGTCTTGCCGGGGATCGCGTCTTTCTTGAAGCGCTGTTCCGGGATCCACATCGCGTGGATCACGTCGGAGGAGGTGAGCGAGAAATCGACCGGGCGCCCGACCGGCACGGCGAAGTTCGGCGGGTGGTTGGAGTTCCCGACCACGCTCACGCCCTGGCCGGGATAGCTGAACCGCCATCCCCACTGGAAGGCGACGACGTGGATCTTCACCGCGTCGGCGGCCGTCGGGTCGTCCTCCTTGGCCTCGGTGCGGAAGGTGACGAAGACCAGCAGGGCGATGATCGCGACCAGCAGGAGCGCCACTCCGATCTCCAGCGTGTTGTGCTCGTCGCGCTGCGAGGGGCTCCGCCCCGGCCGCGCTCGATAGCGGACCAGGGCGAACCCGACGAAGGCGAAGATGAAGACCGCGATGCCGACGCCCAACCAGAGGTAGAGCGACCAGACACTCGAAAAATCACTCCGCGTGCTCGCCACGTCCGGGGAATACCCACGGAACGCGGCGAGCATCACATGCGAAGTTAAAACCTCACTTCAGCGTTTTTTTGCTTTCGGTTTGGCTTTGGCTTTCGGTTTGCCTTTCGGCGCTTTTTTCGATTTCGTCGCGGTCCCCGCGGCGGTCGAGGCGACCTCGCCGGTGGGGTCTTTCGGCAGCCCCGCGGCCTGGCGCAATTTCTGCGCGATCTCCTCGATCTCACCGGCGTCCGGACCGGGCGCGAACAGTGCCTCCTGCGGCGGCAGGTCGTGGGCGAGCGCCCCCTCCGGATGGATCTCCTCGGCGACTTCCAGCTCCTCGCCGGTTTCCGGATGCGGCCCGTTGAAGACCGCCGACAGCTCTTTGAAGTCGTCGGGGGACCAGCGGTACAGCTTCAGGTGTTCGCCGCGTTTGATGTGCGGCTGGCACTCGGGGATTTTGTCGGTCGGGATGCGCGGGGACGGGAACAGCTTTTCCATTTTCGAGCCGGTCAGGTTCTCCAGCGCCCGCGCGTAGGCGACCTGGTGGACGCCGCCGCGGACCAGCAGATAGCCGGTCAGCGCCCGCGCCGCCGGATGGTCGACGGACTCGTAGACCTTGAGCTTGTTGTTGCGCGCCCCGGTCTCGAGGAAGAAGTTCCAGGTGAGGTCCCCGATCAGATCGCCGGTGGCGTTGACGTAGTCGCCGTTCCACGGCTTCCCCATCGAGTCCTGGACCATCGCCGAGGCGCCGCCCGCGAGGAACTCCTGCGCGTTGCGTGCGTCTTTCAGCCCCCGCAGCTCACCGCGTTTGCCCGGTTTGCCGTCGCCGGCCCCGGTCAGCATCGTGTTGATCGCGGTCGCGACCAGCTCGATGTGTCCAAACTCCTCGGCGGCGATCGAGGCGACGAGGTCGTAGAACGGCCGCGCCCCCTGGCGGTTGCGGAAATTGAACGACTGGTACGTGTAGTTCATGAACGTCGACATCTCGCCGAACTTCCCGCCCAGCAACTCCTGGACGACCGAGGCGCCGTTCGGATCGGGATCCGTCGGCGGTGGTATTTCCGCCTGCAGGCGGTCTAGTCGCATGATCATTCGGACATCTCCTCGGGTTGCGGTCGGAACGTTGCGAGGGGGTACCCAAAGGAAGGACGCATAGTCGGAAGTAGGCACGCCCCGGACGGCCGGAGCGGCCGGGACAACGCCCGTCCCCCCAACCCCCTCCCCAGAACCGATGACGTGAGCTAAGCTCCTCATGGGTCGCTCAGTGGCGTCAGACGCAGCCGGGCCTCCTACCCATAGCAGCGGATCACGCGCCGCCAACACCGGCCGACGGGATCTCCGACTCACTTCCAGGACTGGAGATTTCCATGCTTGCTCAGCGCGAAGAGCGGTTCGACGGACCGCTCACCATCGAGAGAACGAGGTACGGCGACGACGTCATCGTGTTCTCCCTTGCCGGCGAGTTCGACCGCACGGCCATCGAGGTCGGCCGCGAGGCGCTCGAACCGACGCTGGAGAAGCCCTGCGCGATGGTCGTCCTCGATCTGACCGAGCTAGAGTTCATGGACTCCAGCGGCGTCGAACTTCTCTACGAGCTCGCCCGCGACCGTCCCGGCAAGGAGGCGCTGCGGCTGATCCGGAGTCGCCACGAGGGCGTCAACCGGGTGCTGGAGATGACCGGCGTCGAGTCGGTGGTGACGACCGTCGCGACCTGAGCGGACCGCGCCCCGCGTTTCGCCCGCGAAGCGCTGCGGGTACCCAGGTCCATGAGCGACCTGTGCTCGGCGACTGGCTCTTCTGCCCACACATCGAAGGCGACGGCTGCGGATGCCGCGAGCCGCAGCCCGGTCTGGTGGTGGAGGCGGCGGCGGCTCTCGGGGTACGCCCGGAGCGTCGCGTCGTGACCGGGGACACCGCAGCCGACGTGCAGGCCGCCGCCCAGGCGACCGGCGCGGCGGCGGTGGTGGTCCCCAATGAGGGGCGGCGATGAGCCGACCCGATCTGACGATCCTCCGCGTCCTCGGACTGGGCGACCTGCTGACCGCGGTGCCGGCGCTGCGCGCGCTGGCCCGTGCCTTCCCGTCCCACCGGCGGGTGCTGGCGGCGCCCGCCGAGCTGACCCCACTGCTGGGGCTGATCGAGTGCGAGGACGGGCGCTGCATCCATGAGCTGGTCGACCTGCGCGGACTCGACGACGATCCGGCGAAGCTGCCGCGGGCGCCCGAAGCTGCCGTCAACCTCCACGGCCGCGGTCCCGAGAGCCACCGGCTGCTGCTGGCGAGCGAGCCGAACTGCCTGTTCGCCTTCCGCCACCCCGACGTGCCGGAGTCCGAAGGGATGCCGGCCTGGGAGGAGGACGAGCACGAGGTCGACCGCTGGTGCCGGCTGCTGCGCGAATCGGGGATCGAAACCGACCCCGACGAGATCTGGATCACGCGCCCGGGCCTGCCGGTGCCGCCGCGGGCGCGCGGCGCGACGCTGATCCACCCCGGCGCCGCGAGCGGCGCGCGGCGCTGGCCCGCGGACCGCTGGGCCACCGTGGCGCGGGCCGAGGTCGAAGCGGGCAACGTGGTCTTCCTCACCGGCTCCGGCGAGGAGCGCGACCTCTGCGAAGAGGTCGCCTGCGCCGCGGGCCTGTCGATGGGCTGCGTGCTCGCCGGCCGCACCGACCTGCTCCAGCTGGCCGCGCTGGTGGCCTCGGCCGGCGTGCTGGCCTGCGGCGACACCGGCGTCGCCCACCTGGCGAGCGCCCTCGGCGTCCCGTCGGTGATCCTCTTCGGGCCGACCTCGCCGCGGCACCGAGGCCCGCCGCCGCACGCCATCCACCGGCCGCTCTGGGCGGGGCACGATGGCGATCCTCATGCTGACGCGCCCGCTCCCGGCCTGCTGGAGATCGAGCCCGAAACCGTGATCGGCGAGCTGGCGACCCTCCACGCCGGCGCCCGCCGCTGAAGACCGAAGCGCGGGACCAAGAAATATTGCTTGCACGGGGAGGAATGGACCCCGTCGTCCCGATGTGCTTAGGTTCCACCCTTGCCTAGTCCTCGGTCACTGAGCCGAGGAGCGGGGGAACCACCGGCCGACCGGCCTGGGGCGAATCGTCGTCAGAGACGTAGCGCACGTTGAGCGCGAGCCCGTCAGCTCACCTCGCAGGCACGTCAACGAATGGAACGAGGTCAGACTTGAACCCCCTGATGGATGCCCGGCAAGCCCGCCGGGGCGGTCGCCGAGCACTGGCGGCCCTGATCGGAGCCGCGCTGATGCTCCTCGCGCTCAT
>Ga0268266_10001723_pt1 | contig 25047 bp, 22 predicted proteins | sample KBSS13metaG_FD_190356 | JGI IMG/M metagenome (GOLD analysis project Ga0268266, IMG submission 190356) | Switchgrass rhizosphere microbial communities from Kellogg Biological Station, Michigan, USA - KBS S1-3 metaG (SPAdes) (version 2) | ecosystem: Host-associated > Plants > Roots > Rhizosphere... | reverse complement strand
GCGTCGGAGTGTGAGGGCTTCAGATCCGCGAGCGCTTGCTGCAGGATCTGTGCGTCCGCCCCGTCCTGCGGTCGTGGCGTTTGCTTGGTGAGCAGCAGTCCCTCCAAGCTGACGGTCGCGACGGGGATTCCCGCGAGTTCCAACCACTGCCGGTGATCGAGCAACGTCGAGTAGGTCTGATCGCTCACGTTGAATACGACGTCCAGCACGAACGCGTGGGCCACCCGGATGCGACCACGCTGCTCAAACCACGCCGGTTCGAGAGCCCGCGCGAGCGGATCGGGCAGGGCTGACAAAGCGGCTTGCAGGCGTTCGCGCGTGAGGGTATCCGCCGGGCACAGGAGGTCGATATCCGAGGTCGCACGTACATAACCGTGAGCGGCGAGCGCGTACCCGCCGATCAACAGGTAGTCGACACGGTGCTCGGCGAGCGATGACAGCAGAACCTTCAGGTCCGCGAGCGTGGCTGGCCGGCTCGTCGAGTCATCCGCCGCCGTGCGCTTCGCCCGCAGCGCCATGGCACGGGCCAGCCCGTTTTGTTGGTGTTCGTTCGCCGCGGCGTGGGACGCGAAGTAATAGACGCCTCGGGAAATCCCGGTTGAGGGTGCCAGGTGGGAGAGCGTTTCCCTGAACCGGGCGCCGGCCGCCAGCGCCTCGCCCGTGGCCTCTCGCAAGAGGGGCGGCTGTCCTCGGGTGCCCACGGTCTTCATCTTTGGCGGTCCTGCATACCGCCATGATAGCGAAAGGGATGCTCCGTGGCTGCGGCCGGCCCCGTCAGCGCGACGCGCGGCCTGTCCGGTGCCCCCTGAACGCGCCGTGCGCGTTTGGGTTGATTTCTCATCGATAGACCACGAGTCGTCCGCGGGTGGGGTGTGGCACTGTGGGCCTCAGTTGTTCACAGGACGTATGTGGATTGGGGTTTCCGATAACCCCTTGGACGGGAGGTCCCGCATGGATCGCGAGTTGTATTCGATTGAGCAGGCGCGCGCATTATTGGGTGGAATTGCCCGAAATACATTGTATGACCTGCTCCGCAGCGGGGCTTTGGCCAGTGTGCCGATCGGGCGGCGGCGGTTCATTTCCGCGCGCGCCATTGCGGCGTTCATTGCCGAGAGCTCCACGACCGACGGGCCGGAGGGGGCTGTGGCCGCGATGGCGCAGACCGTGCAGGCGCGGTTGGATTCGGCTTCGCCGAAGCGCCGCTGAGGTAGCGTTCGCGCCGGCGCTCGTTCTGGCTGCGGGCACGGGTGGACTGCGCGGCAGCGGGGGCCGGTTCGGTCTTCGCTGCGCGCGACGCTCACTGGAACATCTGCCGCGATCGCACGCTCGCGCGAGTCGAAGTCCCGGACAGGCTTCGAGCGCACTCTGGATTCCGCTTCGCCGATTTGTGGCGGGTCGCCGAGTTTGGCATCCCTCGATTTCTTCCGAGTGCCGCAATCGTCAGGTGTTCGTCATCGTCTCGTGGCAGCTGAAGCCCGTTGCGTTGTATGTGTTAGAACGAATCTGGTAGAACGAATCTGGGGAGGTACTGCGCCCGCCAGTGCATTCGGTTCTTTCCCAAAGAACGGATCATCTCGCTCGCCGGCGCGACTCTTCACTCAATGATTGTTGTGCCTATGTGTCCGCAAAATGTTCGCGATTTCCGCATGTCCCCCTACCTCGGCAACCTGCAGAGGGGTCTCTGAGAACTCGTTCTTGAGCGATGTGTCCGCACCGAGGTCTAAGAGCCTCTTGACCGCGGCCACTTGCGCCGACATGGCCGCATAATGCAGGGGGGTGTGCCCAAGGTCGCCCTTCAAATTCACGTCTGCACCAGACTTAACCAACACCATGATGTCGTCAAGTTCTCCTTTCCTGGCTGCAATATGCAGAGCAGTATCGTCCATCGCTCCGGGTTGATCTGCCCTAGTCAGCTCGATACCGAGAAACTCAGGATGTGTCTGATACTTCGCCAAGACGTCTTTCAATTTGTCCATATTATGGGCACTTGTTAGTGCACTTTGCCTTGTGCTCTTGTTTCAGATTGTTCAGTCGATTCTGCCAAGTTTGGATCTTCGTGTCATGCCTCCCGGGGAGCCATTTGGCATCCCAGGCTTGATATAGGGCTATGCATGCTTCGGCATGGTCAATCTGCTTGGATAGAGTGGAGCAATCATTGCTTCCTGGTTGGGGCGGAGGCGGCCTATCGCAGAAATTCTTTGCATATAGGTCCTCTTCTTGCCGCGCCGGATCTTGTGGGACAGCCTGGGGCTGTGTGGCCTCATCTTGTGCCTTGCTACTGTCACTAGGCGTTGCCAGTGCTGCAGCTCCTGCCGCACCAGCACCCCCCCATGTCAAGATATCGCCAATAACGCCACCCCAACAGATCGGCTGTACAGGATCAACGAGACAGGTGGCCTCCGCGGGATTGGGAATCAAACCGGTCGGATCGCTGAATGACAGTGGATTGCCGCCGACATAGGCATACGTGTTGATTCCACCACGCACCCCGATCGGGTCGCTCTGCGTGTACCTGTCGGTCGCTGGGTCATAGTCCCTCGCATAGTTGTAGCTCAGCCCCTTCTCGGCATCGTAATACTGGCCGGGAAACCGCAGGTTGTAGGCGAGGGTGCCCGCTCCCGGGGTTGGCGGCATCCGTGCCGAAGGGGTCAGCGTTCCAGGTCCACATCGGCGTATTGTCGCTCGGTCGAGTGATCTGGCGGGGCGTATTTAACTGATCCGTGTGGATGTAGTAGATCGAGACGGTGGATCCGTTCGGGCGCGGGGTGGCGACGGGGATGTCGCCGAGCCAGACGGTTTCTTCGATCAGCGCCCCGGTGCCATCGTATTCGCCGAGCAGGTGGCCCGCTTCGTCGTAGGCGTTGAGGACGGTGCCGTTGACGCCGCCGCTGATCCGGATCCGTTGGCCGAGGGCGTTGTAGACGGACGTTTCGGTGCTCGAGCCGTTGGGGACCGGAGGTGCGGTACGGTTATCCCTTAGTCAGGAGTCTCCTGACCTCTGGAGGCAGGTCAGGACGGCGTTCAATGTGTCTCCTGACATCGTCCGCCATTATCGGATCGGGGTCCTTGAACGAGAGTGCTACTAGCTTTGCTAGCTGATCCGCTGTCAGGTTTTGTTTGAGCCACCAGTGGAAGGCTCCGTTTCGGTCGTGCTCTGCTCCGCGCTCGTCGCCAGCTCGGTACATCTCGAATTGCTTTTCGAACAACGTGTCAGGGTACATTTCCCATTCGATCCATTCCGGTGGATACCCCATGAGACTCAGGAATTCGGCCTTGTTCATTGGAAGATCTGCTCCGTCGTCAAGTGGATGAGGATTGTCTCGTGGCAAGGGTCAATAAGCAGGATCACTGTGCGTCAGCGCCCATATGAAGAATCCCCATGGTGTCATCCGTTGGAACGTATATGGGTTGATGAAACCACTTTCCTTTATGGGTGCGATTCTGCCGTACTTGAAGATCTGCTGTTGACGCTGCCGAATGAGGTCCTTGCTTTCTTCCGATAAGGACGCACAGAATTTCTTCTGCTTCCGTGTCAACCTCTTTGCGTCGTCGTCCGACAGAGGCTCGAAATCCTTTGTACTCACTCGCGGTCCGTCGTTCGCTCCAATGTGCACATGGGGTGGATCGTGTTCCGCTCGATAGTCCGTTGCCTCCGGTCCGGGATTTGCGTGTATGGATGTTTCACCTTCGGCTCCTGGGATATCGGGGATTTTGATCAATCCGGTGGGGTCCGCCCACCGCAGAGAATCGCTCGTTACATAGGCAAACGTGTTGAGTCCGGCATCGAGGCCCATGGGGTCGCTCTCGACATATCGACCAACGGCAGGATCGAAGTCCCTGAAGTAGTTGTAATGCAGCCCACCTGACCATCGAATAATTGGCGGGGGAAGTGCAGGTTGCCGGTAGTGCTGTTATCCGTTTGTCTCCCGGTGCCGAATGAGCCACATCAGTGCAAACCACGTTAGAGCCAATTCGCCGAGCTGAAACCACGGATAGGCGACGTCACTATGTGCGGATATCGCGAAAAGGATGTAGTGATAGATCAGTGCGCAAGCTACGAAAAAGGCACCAAAGAGGACTGTTTTCCGCGCTCGTCCGCAAAGCAACCAGGCGATAACGATGGCAAGGGGCAGCAATCCGGGAATGAGCACAACATGACGAACAATGGCAATGGACCACGCGAGGGCGCCATTTTCGGGTATGCCCCGCTGACCACCGCGAAAGTCGAGGCTGGCCAAATATACGATCCCAAGGTAAATCGCGGTACAAAGGCAAATGATGAGCCACCGAAGTATTTCCATAATCACTTTCAACACTGCGTTATCTCTTGGCCTTTCCGAGCTGTTCAATGTAGTAGGCGGCGAGGATCGTAGCGCGGCTTGTTCTCTGGATCGTACGGGACAAAGTTTGGCCAGGTGCCTTGTGGCCATTGGTTGCCTCCATACCAGAACGGGTTGATTCCCGCATCCATAAAGGCTTTTTCGTGATAGGCGTCGATTGCGTTACCTTTCACGCACCCTTGGCAATCAGTCTTTCCGGCGGCTCGGGCTGCTTTGTCTCCATTCACGAGCCCATTTCGAATGGCGCTGAATATTGCTGACTCGGAGGCAGTGGCCGTATTTCGGTTCCAAGCGTCCGCGATGCCGGCTTTCATGAGTAAATTGATATCGCTTCTCTGTGCACGGCACGCTGATGCACCAGACGTGTAATAGGCGCAGTGCGATTTGGCGGCCATGTCGTCGTAATACTGGCATACCGTGGTGTCACCGTAGCCATCCCAGTCCCATGGCTTGAGGCCGAATGGGTCTGACCAGATCAGCGGATCGCTCGCAACGTAGGCGTAGGTGTTCTTTCCACCCCGTAGCCCGATCGGATCGCTTTCGACATAGCGGCTTACCGCAGGGTCATAGTCCCGCGCATCGTTCTGATGCAGTCCCGCCTGTCCATCGAAAAGTTGGCCGGGGAATCGGAGGTTGTAGGCGAAGGTGCCGGATCCGGCCGGGTGGGGGTTGGCCGCATCCGTGCCGAAGGGGTCCGAGTTCCAGGTCCACATCGGGGTATTGTCGCTCGGGCGGGTGATCTGGCGGGGCGTATTTAACTGATCCGAGTGGACGTCGTAAATCCAGACCGTCGATCCATTCGGGCGCAGGGTGGCGACGGGGATGTCGCCGAGCCACACCGTCTCTTCGATCAGGGCGCCGGAGGCATCGGGGTTGCCCGTAGGAGAGTTAGTCGAGACGTTGAGGTTGTAGGCTACAGTCCATCGACAATCTTTGTGGCTCCGGTCGCGCGGTTGACTGAGATATCCCAGTGATTTCCCGGCCGCAGAAACCGTTTTTCGCCACTGATTAGGAAGTGCCATTCTGTTGGTGTGTGTTTACCTGGATGGACAGAATAGTCGCCAACGGTGTGTTTCGTATAATTCAGGAAGGCTGCCTCTGCAATGGCTGAGGCGGCCTGTTCGGTCTCGACAGGTGCGATTGCGGCATAGCTCGAACGAATTCCGAACGACAGGCAAAGTGTCAACAGAAGCGATGCAATGAGTTTCATTACGGTTCTCCGCAATAGTGTTCAATCTCGCGGTTGTCACGGCGGATATCATCTTGAGCAGTTGATTTGCAACTGGGGCAGGACGTCTTCAAAAGCTTCTGATCGCAGGCTTTCCCGACCTTGTAAGCGTTGCACTCCGACTGTCGAACAAATGCCCGGTAGCCAGGATCCATAAAGAAGCCGGGCAGATATCCTCGGGGTTTATTGCGGCAAGAATCACTGCCAAATTTCTTCTTCCAATCTGCGATATGAGCTCGTTCGTGCTCCCTAGCACATTCGACGTCGCAGGCGCCCTGTTGTTCTTTGGACAGGATGATTTCGTATTCGCCTTTTCCGTCGCATTGAATAGTGCCCGCCGCAAGGCCGGTGGGATCGTTGAAGGAAGCCGGATTGCTCCCGACGTAGGCATAAGTGTTGACCCCGGCCTTTAGGCCGAGGGGATCGCTTTCGGCGTACTTGCCGACCGCCGAGTCATAGTCACGTGCCATGTTGTAATGCAGTCCCGCCTGCCCGTCGAATAGTTGGCCGGGAAATCGGAGGTTGTAGGCGAAGGAGCCCCCGCCCGAGGGGTTGGCATTCGCGGCATCCGTGCCGAAGGGATCGGAGTTCCAGGTCCACATCGGGGTATTGTCGCTCGGGCGGGTGACCTCGCGGGGGGTATTTAACGCATCACTGTGGACATAGTAGATCGCGACTGTGGCGCCGTTTGGCCTGAGGGTCGCGACCGGGATGTCGCCCAGCCAGACGGTTTCTTCGATCAGCGCGCCGGCGGCATCGTACTCACCCAGCAAGTGGCCGGCTTCGTCGTAGGCGTAGAGGACGGTGGGAATCACGCCGCCGCGCTTTTGACCTGAGTGGTGGATTTTCCTTCGTTGGTCGTGGCAGTCAAAGTCGCGGGCTGCAGGAGGCGCGGGGCAGAGTCAGCATTACCCCTTCTTGGTTTTGTGGAGGAGAGAATTGCGTTTTCTGTAGGCCTCAAATTTCTCCACCGCCGCGTCGACTCGATCGAAGTAGTCCTCATAAAAACCCGGCTCAGCAAACTCCGGTGGATCGACATAATACTCATCGTCCACTGTCTCGGTGATCCAGCCATCAGGAATGGAAGGATCAACCATTTCAAACAAGGCTTTCGGATATAGAAGCGGCTCGTCGTGGTCATCGATCACGCGAAAGTTTTTGCTGTCCAGTCCGACAACATCGTAAACCGCCCCAGGGGACAGCCCACGATGTTCCGACTCGTCGACTAAACGATCATGAACAGTTGTCTTTGCTTTGACTTTCATCTTCAGAATGGGTCCGGTTCCCCAGCAGGCTTCCAACCGATCTTGCTACCGTTGTTCTCGTACCAATGCCATTCGTTACCCTTGCTGTCCCAGCCCTTCTTTTTCACCCAGTCTTTGGCCTTTCCGCCGAACTTGTTGCACAGCTCTTCGACTTTGCGAATCTTATCACCCTTTGCAATTTGCTCGGAATTTCGGGTTATCTGCTTGATAGCTTCGTTACTCAGCGACCTGCGAAGCTTGTTCGACAGAGCTGCTCGAATTACCTGTGCCTGTGCAGGGGTCGCCTGCTCGAGCAACGTTTCAAGTATTTCGAAATTCCCGGACGCAATTGCTTCTGTAATTGCCGCTTCGACAGACGTCAGTCCTGAGGGGTCGATGTAGCTGATCGGGTTCCCATTCGCATATGCATACGTTGAATAACTTCCTCCAGTCAGCCCAACCGGGTCACTCTCAACGTACCTTCCCACGGCCGGATCGAAGTTTCTGAAGTAGTTGTAATTGAGTCCCGTCTCAGCATCGTAATACTGTCCTGGGAAACGCAAGTTGAAGCTGAAGGTACCCAAGCCCGACGGGTTTTCGTTCGGCCCGTCCGTGCCAAACGGATCGCCGTCCCAGCGCCACACGACATCCGCGGTGCTGCGGCGGGTAATGACCCGAGGCACATTCAGATGGTCGGTGTGAATGTAGAAGATGCTCACGCCGCAGTCGCCAATCCGCACGCTGGCGACGGGGGTATCCCCCAACCATACGATTTCCTGGAGGGCCGCGCCGGTTCCGTCATACTCGCCGATCAGATGGCCCGCCTCGTCATAGAGGAAGAGTGTGGTCGAGGCGGAAGTGGCCTTCTGGATCCGCTGACCCAGTGCGTTGTAGAGATAGGCAACGGCGCCGGAGGTGCCCGTGACCGAGGCCACCCGACCGGCGTCGTTGTAGGTGAACGTGTGGCTGCCATCGCTGAGGGTGTTGCCGGCCGCATCATACGAATACGTCCGCGCGAGCGCGCCGGTGGTACCGCTCAGTCGGTTGCTGGCGCTCGCCACCGTGAAGGTGCTCGCGGAGTCGCCTCCCTGAGTGAGCCGATTGCCATCGCCATCGTAGGTGAAGGCTTGCGTCCGGCTCGATGTGGTGGCGGAGGTCAGTCGATCCATGGAGTCGTAACCGTAGGTCCAGGACCGCGCAGGCACCGTCGCGTCGGACACACCGGTGATGCGGCTGGCCGAGTCGAGCGAGTACGAGTGGGCGCCGGCGCTGCTGATCTGCTCGATATTACCGTCCGCATCATAGGCTCGGACGGTGTTGGTGCCATTGCCCCACGTCCATCCGTTGACTCCTCCAAAGGGCTCGTACGTCACACTGCCCAGCACGGGGGAACCGCCGATCGAGATGCTCGCGATCTGATGGTTCGCATTGTACCCGTAGGTCACGACTCGGCCCGAGGGCAGTGTCAGAGTAGTGAGGTTGCCATTCGTATACGTGTACGCCAGCGACAGGTTCACGGTTCCGACCGTCTGCGTCTTCCCGGTGACCCGACCCACCGCATCGTAGGTCCAGGCCATCGAGTGGTTCGCATCCGAAGCCCCGGTCAAATGGCCTTTCCCGTTGGACCCAGCATCATAAGTAAAGGTCATCGTCTGATCGGTCGATCCGCCCAGGCTGTAGGCCACCGACGTCGCGCGATTGAGTGAATCGTAGCCATAGGTCGAGATCGCTCCGCGCGCGTCCGTGGAGGTGGCGAGGTTTCCGGCCGCGTCGTAGGTGTTCTCGGTGGCGCCAGTGTCGGGGCTGACCTGGGAACTGAGATCCCCGAAGCCATTATAGGAATACCCTGTCGCGAGCCCGCGCGGATCGGTCACGGAGGTCAGGTTGTCCTGGGCGTCATACCCGAATTGCGTGAGACCGCTCGCCGGATCGGTGATCTGTTTCAAGCGGTTGAGTTCGTCGTAGGCGTTGCTCGTATTTCGGGCGAGCGGGGCGGCCATGGAAATCTGATTGCCTTGGCTGTCGTAGGCGAGGGTGGTGGTCACCGCAGCGGTCCCGGCGGCGTTCACGTCCTTCCAGAGTTGGCTCAGGGTGTTGAAGACGCGCGTGTGGGTTTGATGCAGCGCATTGGCGGGGTCGAAGGTGGCTTCCGCGGTGCGGTTCCCCATCGCATCGAGTGTGTAGGCCAGCTTGTTGCCCGAGGCGTCGGTGATCTGGGTGAGACGGTGTGCACTGTCATAGCTGTATGCGAGGTAGCTACCATCGGGTAAGGTCACTTTCTTGACCAGGCCCGTGGGCCAATAATCAACCGTCGTGGTCTCACCGGCGGTTTGGCGGCCCGTGAGTCGCTGGCGGGCGTCATAGGTCAGGGTCGTCAGGATGCCGTTCGGATCGGTGAGGGTGAGCGGTTGACCGTAGGCATTGTAGGTGTTGTACGTTGTGGTTTGGCCGGCTCCGTTGGTGACCGTGTGGAGCTGGCCGCACTCGTTACCCGTCGTGCAGGTGTAATAGGTATAGGTGGTGACATCCGAGACGTCGGTGCGCGGACCATCTGCGGTCAGCACTCGGCCGTAACTGTCGTAGGTGTAGGTCCAGGTGCGCGAGACGTTCGGGCTGACGCTGGTGTCGGTGAGGGTCTGGGTGAGCGCGTTGCCGCTCGAGTCGTACGTGAAGGTCGTGGTGCGGTTGGGTTCCGTGATTGAGTCCGGCTCGCGGAAAGTGCTGTTCCAAACCGTGGTGATTTTGCGCTGACGGGTTCCGCTGGCCGGGGCGTAGTTGGTCAGGCTGGTTGGGCAGGTGCTGCCCGGCGCAAACCCTTCGACTCTCACGAGTTCGAGGCCGCGCGAGGGGTCGTTCGCGTAGCAAGTCAGATTGCCGTTGTAGTCGGCCCGGCTCGAGACCCAGCCGGCCGCGTCGTAGCTGGTGGCGGCTCCTTCCTGGCAGGTCGGGCATTGGGAACCGCTGATGGAGGCGGGCCGGTTGATATCTCCGATGCGCGTGTAGACAAAGGTCCGCACGGCACCCAACGCATCGGTCGTCGTCACCGAGTTGTCGGTGTTGTAAGCCAGAGAGACGGCGTTTGCGCCGCCTGCCTCTGAAGTGGCGGTGGACCGCTCCTGAGAATCGTAGCTCCAGGTAGAGAATTGAGTGCCGCTTTCGTCCGTCTCAGCGGTCAGTGCATTGATGAAGCGGCTATCCCCCGTACGTATAACTCCGGGTGGTCCCATCCAGATTCGTCACCGCCGTCAGGACGCCCTGCGCGTTGTAGCTGTAGTTCACGGTGGCGCCGCCGTTCAGCGTGATGCTGCCGATGCTGCCCTGAACGTTGCGGGTCACCGTCAGTGAATTTCCGAAGCTATCGTTGACTGCGCTCAGTGATCCAGACGTGTCATAGGACAGTGTTTGGACCACTCCTGAGCGGCTCGCAATCGAGAGCAGTACACCACTGGAGTTATAGGTTTCGACGTTATCCTGGTCGTCGGTCAGCGTAAACCCCGAAGCACTCTTGGTCAGGCGCAGCGACGTTCCTTGCGGGGCTGTGAGAATTCCACCTTGCAGGGTAAAGCGAACGATCTGCCCATCTTCTCGGATCGCGTCGTACTCGCTTGCCGACGAGGATGCCGCGCCCAGGGCCGTCGAGAATAGGGGTAGCGTGCCGATAGTCGTGCTGCCATTTGATAAAACGCAGGTACCGTTGCTGTAGCTCGCAGTGACGTTTGCCCAGGCGCTTACGTTCGACCTGATCGCAGCGAACCCGAGCTGACACGCGTCCGATTGCGTCGCATATTGCGGCGAAGCCGTCCCGTTGGTGGGATAAAAGGTCACGGGTGGGTCAGTGACGGTTGTGATCGCTTGATCATAGGAGTGGCGCCACCCCGGCACGTGGTCGGCACCCTCTACGTCTGCGCTGTTATAGAACCGCTTGAAGCCGATTGCGCTCTGCGCGCTTGAACACTGCACATCGGCCTCGGTCGAAAAGACGTTGCCCAGAGCGGGATTGATTGGGTGGCCTACAGCATTTTCTGAGCAGGCTTCGCATACCGGCGGCGGGGTGTCCTCGGCGAAGTACTGCGGGCACGTGTTGACGGAGGTGTATTGTGGGTAGGCGGGTACTTCGGTGACCGTCGGCGGGACAACTGGGGTCGTGCGGCATCCGCCTCCATACCATTGGCAGTGGGAAGGGTCGCTCGGGGTGATCGTGTTGTATCCTGGGCAGGTATAGGCTGCATTGTTTGTGCTGGGGCTGCCCGATATCAATGCTCCGAGGTTGAATGTATCTGACTGCACATCGCCGCTCGAGTTGGTAATGGACCAGTTGGCTAATGAGCAAGCGGCTTCGGGAGTCGCTGCGACCTTCGGGCCGCCGGACTGAGCATAGGGATTATAGTAAACGAATGAGCAGGACTGTTGCGCAGTCGCAGGCCCCGCAAAAATTAAAGCCGCCCACACGACTGCAACATGCAAGGCTAAGTAGCGCAACCGGAGATTCAGCCAGCTACATCGACGCATCATGGGGTCTCCCGAGAGTACGCCTGGTTCCTGCATCGCCGGAGTTCAAATGGTTCTCGACCGGCAACGATCGGTGGGCGAGCATCATCGAAACTGGGTTTAGGTCAATCACAGATCGCTCCGGCTAAGAGGGTCACGGCGCTCACGGAATTGGAGTAGGCACTTTCGTTTCCGGCCGCATCGGTGGCCCTGACTCGGTAAACATAGGTAGAAGAGGGGGTCAGCCCCGTGTCTGTGAAGGAGGTGGTGAGGACGGAGGCGATCTGCGTGAAGTTCGTGCAGCCAGCACCCTGGCAGCGCTCCAGCTGGTATCCAGCGACACCCACGTAGTCCGAAGCCGCCGTCCATGCAAGCTGGATCGCAACGCCGGACACCGCTGCCGCTGATATAGGGCCCGGTGTGGTGGGAGGTGTTGTATCCCCACCTCCGACACTCCCGTCCAAGGGTGTCGAGGCCGTTGCGCTGTTTGAATAGGCACTGAAGTTGCCTGCCGGGTCCCGCGCCCTGACGCGATAGGTGTAGGACGAGGCCGCACTCAAGGCGGTATCGTTGTAGGCGGGCGTTGTGGAGGTCGCGACCTGCATGAAGCTGGAACACCCGGCTCCCTGGCACCGCTCGATAAGGTACTCGGAAACCCCAACATAATCGGTAGATGCGGTCCAGTACAAATCGATTTCACTCGTCGAGACCGGATTAGGTGTGAGTCCAGTGGGTGCGGACGGCAGCGTGGTGTTGGAAGTAATCCCCTTGAACGCGATGAGCTGCATGACCCAGTAGCCGGAGGAGGCGGTGGACGTGGCACTGTAGCTGCCGGGGGTGGCTGCGATCGCATCTTCAACCAGATTCCACGAGCTCACCAGAATCTGGGTGTACCCCGGGCCGGCACCGCCCGTATAGGAATGTTGTACATTGCCGCTGGCTACGAGCAGTTCGTTTGCGGCGCTCGTGGTGAGGTTACCGCTGTTGAGGGTCGCTCCGGTGCCCGTGGCGGCCGCTGCGACATCAAACGGACTCGTGGTATCGACGCCGGAGAATTCCAGGGCACGTACATCCGGATAGCTCACCGAGCTGTTGAGGGTGATTGTGACCGTATTGGCACCGGCCGCTGCAGCCGCAATGTTCTTGGCATAGTAGACAACCTGAGTGGTTCCACTCGGGTTCACCGTGGGGCCCGAAGCCACGACATACGCATTACCTTGCGTGTCTGTAATCGATGTGACTGCGGAACTCGCCTGGTCCCAGCCCACGAACACGACGTTCAGATCACCCCCAGCCTGCGCGGACTGGAAGGGCACACTCACCGAGGATCCCGATCCGGGAGATGCATAATTGCCCTGTACAAATGCCAGCGGCGCCGCCCACGTCACCTCGCTTACTTGGCCCGAATAGCCGCTCAGATTTCCGGTTCCATCCGAGGCACGTACGCGATAGGTGTAGTTACTGGACGGATCCAGCCCCGTATCCTGAAAACTGGTGCCGCTCGAAGAGCCGACCTGGGCAAAGTTCGAGCAGTTCGCACCCTTGCAGCGCTCGATCAGGTAGCCGGTGACTCCGGTATCGTCGGTCGAAGCCGTCCAGGTCAAATCGATCTGGCCACCGTATGCGGCCGTCGCGACGAGCCCGCTCGGGACCGTGGGCGCGGTGGTATCGCTGGAGGTATTGGCGGCACGGAAAGCGACCTGTTGCATCACCCAGTATCCACCGGTAGAGGAGGAGGTGGCGCTGTAAGTACCCGTCGCCGTCAATATCGCATCCTCCACCAGATTCCATGAGCTCACGAGGATCCGCGTATAGCCGCTGCCCGCACCCCCCGTGTAGGAGTGCTGTACGTACCCGCTGGCAACCAACAGATCGTTGGGCGAAGTCGTGGTCAGTGCGCCGCTATTCAAGGTGGTACCGGTCCCCACTGCGCTGACGGTCACATCCAGCGGATGGGTGGTGCTGACGCCGCTGAATTCCAAAGCACGGATGTCCGGATAGCTCACTGAACTTGCGAAGGTCACCGTCACGATGTTGGTGTCCGCAGCCGATGCAGCGATATTCGTGGCGTAGTACACGAGCTGGGTCGCGCCACTCGCATTGACCGTCGGCCCGACCGCCGCGACGTAGGTGTTTCCATTGGTATCGGTGATGGACTGCACCCCGGAAGTCGCCTGGTTCCAGCCAACGAACACGACGTTGAGGTCGCCGGCTGCCTGCGCCGATGGGTACGTGACACTCACCGAGCTGCCAGAGCTCGGACTTACCGCCTGACCCTGAACATAGGTGATGCTCGCACTGGCGATGCTGGCCAGGGCCCATAGAGCGAGCGTGACCACCGAGGATAGAAGACGTCTGATGAGCATGGGGGATCCATCGCCTCGTCATTGGAAATTCATGGCCCACGAGCCGTCCTGAGCCCATCGCGGACTCGAGTGAGCGGACTGCGAAAGAGGAACTAACTCAACAGAAGGATCGCGTCATTCGAGGCAGTCGGCGCCGTGTGACGCGAAGCAATCTACTGTGAGGTAAAGACTTTGAAAGGTGGGTGATCGGTTCGGGCAGGCCGCCGGAATCGAAGCTATCCACAACCGCCGCATCCATAGCGACTCCCTGAGTATCAAACTACACTCAACATCTTACTTTTATGTGACACGACCTTTGCGATCCGTGTCGAAAGTGACCCCATGTTCTATACAACACGAAGTGCTGTCAAGCTCCGTGCGGCTCCATGTTGGTTTTCACACGCGCGGGGTGATTCGCGGACGCCCCGAGACACGGCCCGGCGTTTGTTCAGATCCGCCTGTGCTCAGGGGTCCTCTGTCAGTTGCAGTGCAACAGAGTTGGGTTACTGCACCACCGCCAGTGTGACGGGAAAGCGGATGCGCATGGACACCGGTTTTCGCTCGCGGGTGGCGGGTATCCAGCGAAGCGCGAGCGCGTAGTCCATCGACGCCGCATCCACGGCGGCATCACCGCAACTGCGGGCAATATCCACCTGATTGGCTTCTCCCTCGGCTCCAATCACCGCGACGAGAACGACAGTCTTGGATTGTCCCGACATCAGCCCGGCTCTGCGCGCGAACGCAGTCACGTCCACCGTCTGAATCGCGCGTAGACGGGGGGCCGAGGCGGCCGCCACGATCTCACCCAATGCGCCGTCGTCCGGATCCTCAAACTGCACCACGCGCAAGGCATTCGTGTTGGGCACGATGGCAGACAATCGGACCTCAGGCCACTGCACTTTATCGCGCGTCGGTGGCTGGAAAAGGATTCGACTCCCGGTGATTTCGATTGGGGCGTCTCGAGAGGAGACGTCAGCGGATGGTGTTGTGGCTACGGTCATGGACAGCGCCAGGGCGTGGACCAGCACGACGACCACGCCCACCCCTAATCTCGAGTAGATGGTTTGCAGAGTGAGCGTACTCGGCCTCCCTGACTCGCTCGTTGACTCACCACGGCGAGTCGAGTCGCGATGGCGAGGGTGGCGATCAGGCACCGCTCTCACGGTTGCACTGGATCACCTCAATGCCTCCCATACAGATCTGTTGCGTTTCGTCATCCATGGTCGCGGATCTTCACCGGATTGATGGAGGTCGCGCAAGTGCGGATTGCAACACCGGTCAGCCTTTATTTTTCTCGAGACGCTGAGATATTTGCAGCGCTCGTCAAAGAGGCTCTGACGCACATTGTCGTCGAGCGTTCACCGGAAGGGAGTAACTGCCCGCGTCAGTGGTGAATTGGATGCGGTGCCAGGTGGACTGTGAGGTCACGGCCGGTTCGATTATGAATTGGTCGCTCTGATGCAAGCTTGCCTGTCCGTCGAAGAGTTGGCCTAGGAGGCGCAGGTTGTAGGCGAAGGCGCCACCGGCCGACGGATTCGTGTTCGCGGCGTCTGTGCCGAAAGGATCGGAGCTCCGGGTCCACATGGCGGTATTGTCGCTCGGGCGGGTGACCTGGCGGGGCGTATTTACCTGATCGGAGTGGATGTAGTAGATCGAGACCGTCGATCCGTTCGGGCGCAGGGTCGCGATGGGGACGCGGCCCAGCCAGATGGTTTCTTCGATCAGGTTGCTCGAAGTGATGCCGAAGGAATGCGGGGCAGTCGTGTGTCACAATTCGCATTATGAGGGCCACACACGCTAATCTGCCGATCGGTCGCTACGTGCGCGAAATCAAGCTTCGCCGAGACAAGGTGACCTCGTTTGACGCCTATCCCTTTTCATTGCCGGTCGTGCGGGGACTCGACGCGCTCGACTTGCATCCGGCCGTCACGTTTATAGTCGGGGAAAATGGCAGCGGAAAGTCGACCCTGTTGGAGGCGCTCGCGGTTGCGTGGGGATTCAATCCGGAAGGGGGCACCAAGAACTTTCGGTTCGGGACGCGGGCATCGCACTCGGTGTTGCATGAGTACTTGAGGTTGGTCAAAGGCATACAGCGTCCGCGTGACGGCTTCTTCCTGCGGGCTGAGAGCCTGTTCAACCTCGCCACGGAGATCGAACACCTGGATGAGGACCCTACCGCCGGAACCCCGATCACGAACTCCTACGGATACCGGTCGCTGCATGAGCAGTCACATGGGGAATCGTTCTTTGCTGTGATGATGCATCGCTTCGGCGGTCACGGATTCTATGTCTTGGACGAGCCGGAAGCTGCGTTGTCTCCTACTCGGCAATTGGCGATGCTCTCGCGCATACATCAACTCGTCCAAACGCAGTCGCAGTTTGTCATCGCCACGCACTCGCCCATCTTAATGGCTTACCCGAACTCCTGGATTTACCAGATCGACGTCGACCGTCTGCACCGGGTCTCGTTCGAGGAAACCGAGCACTACATCGTCGCCAAGCGCTTTTTGAATGACCCCAGAGCCCAGCTGGCCCGACTGCTCGAATAGGGGCCTCTCGTATCAGGAACCCTCAGGTTGTAATCAATGATGCACGCGCCGGCCGGGTTGGGATTCGCGGCGTCCGTGCCAAACGGGTCGGAGTTCCAGGTCCACATCGCCGCATTGTCGCTCGGGCGGGTGACCTGTCGGGGCGTATTTAACGCATCACTGTGGATATCGTAGATCGAGACGGTCGATCCGTTCGGACGCAGGGTGGCGATCGGGATGTCGCCTAGCCGGACGGTTTCTTCGATCAGCGCGCCGGTGGCGAGCAGGTGGCCGGCTTCGTCATAGGCGTACAGGACGGTGCCGTTGAGGCCACTTGAGATCTCGATCCGTTGGCCGAACGCGTTGTAGAGGATCGTCTACTTTGAAATTTGAGAGCCATTCAGAGCGCACAAACCTCTTGTGTCGATGAGGCGGTTGAGTCGGAATTTACTTGGAAGCGCGCTGCCCGGTGCGGGCTGCCTCAACTTCTGTAATAGAGTTATCGATGGCCTCGATGGCGGATTTCGCCGCTCCTTGAAGTTGTGCGTCATGCACCTTTTCGACGGCAGTCCGGCGCGTCCTTAGGGCCGCGAGTTGGGCGTCGAATTGGTCCTCTAGCTCGAGCGGTAACATCGTCAGGGCATCTGACGCTTCGTGCTGGGTCAGGGAACCTGTTGCAACCATGCTGAGGAAACTTCGCATGTCGTATACCGAATATCGTCCCAAGGCACGCAGCGCATCCTCGAGTTCTCCGCCATCGAGCCGGCGTACTGCTGGAGCCAAGAGTTGCGCGGCAAGCTTGTTGCCGCCGGCTGTGAGATGATCCAGCGATTGAATTTGGCTGTTGGTCAGTGTAGAGCTGCACGCGTCAGCCTTCAATCTCCTCATTTCATCGTAATTACGTGCTGTCGGTTCCTTTAAAAACGAGGCGATTGCTTCCGAGCATGTTCGGCTATTCGCGCTTGCGCGCGCGGCGTCACCCGCATGGACAATGCGAGCCGCGCTCGCGAGCACGAGGAGACTCGTGATTGTGAGGCCGATCAAGTGAGTTCGTTTCATGGCAGAGAAAACCTGAAGTAGGGCGTGGAGGGTATTGTCGGCCCGAGGGGGATGGAATTGACGTTTACGGTAATGCGGCCGGTCCCGTCCTCGTTAATGAGGTTCATGAGTTCTTGCAGTGTCGCTCTGGAGCCACCCAGGAAATCGAGACCGCGAACGTTTCCAACGCCAAAGCATCCTTTGAAGTCGCGAGGGTAACTGCCGTTGTGAATCTGGATGTTCCGATAGCCGGTCACCCCTCTCAGCTCGACCCGGTTGGGTTTGGTGGTCACGACGAATGAACGCGTCATAAGAGCCAGATGGGATAGGCGCCTTGCAACCGCAATCTCCGGCGTGATTGTTTTCCATCGTCAATCCTTGGTTGGGCAGCAACGGTGCCACGGTGCTCGAGGCGTCGAAGCTGCCGTACACGCTGTTGCCAGTCGCTGAAATCCCTTGGCGATTGATGTTAATCGTGACGTCCATTCCGGTGGGGTCATCAAGAGAGAGGGGATTAGCCAGTGAATACGCGTAGGTGTTGATATCGCTGCCGAGCCCAATCGGATCGCTCTCCGCATATCGACCTATGGCCGGGTCGTGGTCTCTCAAGTAGTTGTAGTGCAGCCCCGCCTGACCATCGAATAATTGGCCGGGGAATCTCAGGTTGTAGGCGAAAGTGCCGGCGCCCGCGGGGTTGGGGTTGGCGGCATCCGTGCCGAAGGGGTCGGAGTTCCAGGTCCACATGCTGGCATTGTCGCTCGGGCGGGTGACCTGGCGGGGCGTATTTAACTGATCGGAGTGGACATAGTAGATCGAGACCGTCGATCCGTTCGGGCGCAGTGTCGCGACGGGGGTGTCGCCGAGCCAGACGGTTTCTTCGATCAGCGTGCCGGTGGCATCGTATTCACCGGAGTGGGACTAGTGTTGAGACTCTCCTGTATGCAGGGCCTTGATCGTTGCTTCCACACCTTTGAGGCACTGTGTCTGTAGGTCGGCGTTGGCGCCAGGTGCCCGGTTATTCAAGGTAATTCGCAGTTGTTTGACATACTGCTCGACTCCGCCCGGTAACTCACTATCGCTGTCGAATCGACATTCGGTGCCAGGTTCAGTCCACCAAAACTCCTTGAGTAACGGAAGTACCTCATATGGTGCTCGAAGTAGAGCGGCAACAAGAGACTGATCGAGATCCTCACGAGCACCCGCGTCTGTGACTGTGTACAACGAGTGCGCGATTCGAAGCCAGCGCGAGTCTCCCGATCTGATGCCGGGAAGTACCGATGTCTGCCAGGTCCCTGACCGCATTAGCCATTTGACCGTATCGGGCGCTCCTTTAGAATTTTCGAACGATATGACTTGTTGCGGGGTCACCGTGCGCATGATCGGCTCTGTTGGGCCGCTCGCAGCAGCGGCGAGGGTCGTTTGACCCAGCATGAGTTCGGCGAGCAGGATGAGGATCAGTCTCATAGGTAGATTACCAAGGTGATGAGGACCGGCGCGTGGCGTAGCCCGGCAAGCTACTATCGAAGGACGGGATGACCGGGGGTATCGTAGGCAGCACCCACAGCTTTGAACCAGGCTCTGAATCAATCAACGTGTTGAGTGATTGAATGTCTGTGACCGTTCCAGTGACACAGCCTTCGGAGCAGAACGGCGGCGTCTTCGATGGACCGAACGGATTGGCACAACTGTGCGAGCGGATATCTGTTCGGCCTCCATCCGAGAATCCATCGCATGGTTCCAGCACTCGGCCGTTAGGTTTGCTTGTAGAGCCACTCGTCCATCTCCAGCACCCTACTGGAATGGGCCCTCGTCCTACCTTTGAGTCGCATTGATGGTTATTTTTACAGCTGCTACCGCCGCCGTTGTTTCCCGAGCTGACCGGAATGGATACGGCAGCATGACTGGCACTGTCAGGTTCGCAATGAAGTGTCCCTTTGCCATCGTCAAAAGTCAGTTTGCAAGTGGCGAGCCCGAAGAAATCGGAATTGCTGTTGGGATTTCCGACGACGTAGGCATACGTATTGGTCCCGCCTAGAAGACCGATCGGATCGCTCTCGACGTATTTTCCGGTTGCCGGATCAGAATCTCGAAAGCCGTTCCCATGCAATCCGGCCTGTCCGTCAAAGACTTGACCGGGGAAGCGGAGGTTGTAGGCGAAGGTGCCGGCACCCGCCGGGTTGGGGTTGGCGGCGTCCGTGCCGAAGGGATCGGAGTTCCAGGTCCACATCGGGGTATTGTCGCTCGGGCGGGTGACCTGGCGGGGTGTATTTAACGGGTCCGAGTGGATGTAGAAGATCGAGACCGTCGATCCGTTGGGGCGCAGGGTGGCGACGGGGATGTCGCCCAGCCAGACGGATTCTTCGATCAGCGCGCCGGTGCCATCGTATTCGCCGAGCAGGTGGCCGGCTTCGTCATAGGCGTAAAGGACGGTGCCGTTGACGCCGCCGCTGATCTGAATCCGTTGGCCGAGGGCGTTGTAGAGGGCCGTTTCGGTGGAGGATCCGTTGGTCAGGGTTTGTAGACGTCCCGCGTTGTTGTAGGACGCCGTGACGGTGGAGTAGCCGGTGGTGTTGCCGGCGGCGTCATACGCATAGGTGCGGGCCAGGGCGCCGGTGATGCCGGTGATCCGGTTACTCGTGGGGGAGATCGAGTAGGTGGAGGGGGCGGAGCCGGTTTCGGTCAGGCGGTTGCCGTTGGCGTCGTAGGTCCAGCCGCGGGCGATGCTGGCGCTCGTGCCGCTGGCGAGGCGATCGAGCGGGTCGTAGCCGTAGGTCCAATTGGCCGCGCCGGGATTGGTGTCCGTTAGGCCGGTGATGCGGAAGGCATCGTCGTAGCTATAGGTCTTCGTGCCGGCACTTGCGATCTGGCTGATCTTGCCGTCGGTGTCGTAGGTGCGGGTGGTGGTGGTGCTGTTGCCCCAGGTCCAGCCGCTGACCGGTCCGAGCGGTTCGTACGTCACGCTGTTCAAGACAGTCGTGCCGTTGACCGCGATGCTGGTCACTTGGTGATTGCCGTTGTAGCCATAGGTGACGGTCTGACCCGACGGCGTGGTCAGGGTGGTGAGATTGCCGTTGGTGTAAGTGTAGCCGACGGACTTGGTGATGCTGCCGACGGTTTGGGTTTTGCCGGTGACGCGACCGAGGGCGTCATAACTCCAGGAAAGGCTGTGGTTGGCATCGGAGGCGCCGGTCAGATGGCCCTTGCCGTTGGTGCCGGTGTCGTAGGTGAAGCTGACCGTTTGATCGGTGGTGCCGCTGCGGCTGTAGGCGACGGAGGTCACGCGGTTCAGGGTGTCATAGCTGTAGGTACTGACGGCGCCGCGAGCATCGGTGGAGGTCGCGAGATTGCCGGCGGAGTCGTAGGTGTTTGAGGTGGTGCCGGTGTCGGGGCTCGTTTGGGTGCTGAGATCCCCGAAGCCGTTATAGGCGTAGGCTGTCACGAGACTGCGGGGGTCGGTGACGGAGGTCAGGTTGTTGTTGGCGTCATAGCCGAACTGCGTGAGGCCGCTCGCCGGGTCCGTGATCTGCTTCAGGCGGTTGAGCTCGTCGTAGGTGTTTGTGGTATTGCGGGCGAGGGGCGCGGCGATCGAGGTTTGGTTGCCTTGTGCGTCATAGCCGAAGGTGGTGGTCACCGCGGCGGTGCCGGCGGCGTTCACGTCCTTCCAGAGTTGGTTCAGGGTGTTGAAGACGCGGGTGTGGGTGCGATGCAGCGCATTCGCCGGGTCGTAGGTGGCTTCCGCCGTGTGATTGCCCATCGCATCTAGGGTGTAGACCGTCTTGTTGCCCAATGCATCGGTGATCTGGGTCAGTCGGTGCGCGCCGTCATACGTGTACGTGAGGTAGCTGCCATCGGGTAACGTCACCTTCTTGAGTAAGCCCGTGGGCCAATAGTCGAACGCGGTCGTTTCGCTCGCGGTCTGTCGGGACGTGAGGCGCTGCCGTGCGTCATAGGTCAGAGTCGTCACGATGCCGTTCGCATCCGTGATCGTGAGCGGTTGGCCGTGGGCGTTGTAGGTGTTGTACGTCGTGATTTGGCCCGCGGCGTTGGTGACCGTCTGCAGCTGACCGCACTGATATCCGGTGGTGCAGGTGTAATAGGTGTAGGTCGTGACGTCGGCGACATCGGTGCGTGGGCCGTCGGCCGTCAGCACGCGCCCGTAGCTGTCGTAGGTGTAGGTCCAGGTCCGCGAGATATTCGGGGTGACGCTGGTGTCGGTGAGGGTCTTGGTGAGGGCGTTACCGCTCGTATCGTAGGTGAAGCTGGTGGTGCGGTTGGTTTCCGTGATCGTGCTTGGCTCGCGAAAATTCGCATTCCAGGTGGTCGTAATCTTGCGTTGACGCGTTCCGTTCACCGGCGTATAGCTGGCGAGGTTGGACGGGCACGAGCTGCCTGGTGCGAATCCTTCGACTCGCAGGAGTTCCAGGCCACGGGCGGGATCGTTCGCGTAGCAGATCAGATTGCCGTTGTAGTCGGTGCGGCTCGAGACCCAGCCCGCCGTATCGTAGGCTGTGGCGGCCGATTCCTGGCAAGTGGGACATTGTGAGCCACTGATCGACGTAGGTTGATTGACATCCCCGATCCACTGGTAGGAAAAAGTGCGAACTGCCCCTAGGGCATCCGTCGTCGTCACGCTTCCATTTGAGTTGTAGGTCAGGGTGATGGCATTGGCGCCCCCTGCATCCTGAGTTGCGATTGCTCGGTTCAGAGCATCGTAGGTCCAAGTCGTCTGAGTCGTACCCTGCTCATCGACGAAGCCGGTGAGCAATGTTGGACGACTGAGATCGTTGTATTGGTATGAGCTAGTCGTGCCGTCCAAGTGAGTCACCGTAGACAGGAGCAACGCGTTGCCGTAGGTGTACTGGACCGTCGCTCCGCCATTGACGGCGATGCCACTGATACCACCCCAGGTGTAGTAGCTGAACGTCAACGAGTTGCCAAAGCTGTCGACAACCGATGTCAATTGGCCAGAAGTGTTATAGGACAGAGTTTGCGTAAAGCCGTTGCGGCTCGTGATGGACTGAAGGACTCCAGAGGCGTCGTACTGTTCAGTGTTATCTTGGTCGTCTGTAACCGTAAAGCCGCTGCTCGTGGTCGCCAGTCGGATGGACGAACCGATCGGGTTTACGATTGAGCTGCCAATCACCAGAAATCGCAGCGTTTGCCCATTTTCGCGAATGAGATCGTATTCCACGTCAGGATCGGTCGCAGACACCGGGGGGTTGCCATCGGCAAAAACAATGAGGCTCGCGGTTTCACCCGAAGGCATGGCGACGTTACAAACGCTCCCCCCGCCGTAAGTAGCGGTCGCATTCGCCCAGGTGCTGTCGCCTGCCTGTAGGGCTTGGAAGCCTTGCGTGCACGCCACCGCGGCGGAATCATACTGTGGAGACGTGGTCAGGCTAGGTCCCGGGTAGGGAAATTGCACAGCCGTGGATTTGAGAATGCGAATCGATCCGCCGTAGGAGTGTCGCCACTGCGGAATGTTCTCATTGCCATTTGGGTCTCCACTGTTGTAGAAACGCCGGAAGGCCACTGATCCCGCCGGTCCGGCAAAGACGACGTCATCGTCGGTCCTGAATACACTGCCATCTGCCGGATTGATCGGATCTCCGCCCACCTTGTTGCAGGTCGGACAGTCTGGAAGCGGGATGGCTCTGAGAAAGTACTGCGGACAGGGGGCGGAAAGTTCCGAGACGACCCAGCCTGAATCGCCTGCGTCGAACGTTCCGCAGCCGTCGATCCTGCAATAGTTGGGTGTTCCTTCGACAGTGTCGACCTCGTGGATGCGGTAGGTGAGATTGTGTTCGGCCTCGCTGCCACTTACGTGGGCGCCGACAGAATAAACGCGCGTTGACCAGTTGTTCGAGCCCACATAACTACTGTCCCATGAATGGGCGGCCGCACTGGCGCTCGGGAAAACCTCGGTGCCGGGGATGCCACCACCCCATCCGATGGTTGAGCAGGCCTCTCCGTATGCGGTGTTGCCGAAAAGCGTAAGCGCTCCGAGCCAGAGCAGCCCATACATATTTTGCATCCACCGATCGCGCCGCGAACTCGACACGTGGTGAACCGGCGTCATTCGACACTTTTGATCAGAAAGAGTCGTCGACATGCCAAGAATTTCAACCTGGGCATCGACGGCATGCGACACACTGGCCATGGCTAAGAGAGTGAGTGTGGCCCACCCGGACCGAACGGGTCGGGTCAGCCTCTCGATCCATCGCTTCATCGGTGAGGAGCGTTTGCTCATGAGAGTTCCTGAGCCCATCGCGGACTGGAGTGAGCGGTGTGCAAGTGAAAGGAATCAACCTAACAGAAGCGTGCGTGATGCGAGGCTGACGACTTGCTAAAACACACAGTAGATCGCCAGGGAATAAACGACTCATCCAAGCTGAGATTCGGCGCCCAATCCATAGCTCCTCCCGCAACGTCGAGTTACACTCGATGCGTTACTGTTGTGTGACACGCGGTGCGCGCCGTGTCTAGTTTCATCGCATGTTCCAAATAACGAGAAGAGCTGTCAAGCCTCGCACGTGTCAATGTTATTATTTGCATTTCGCGCCGCTAGCGGACTGATGGACTGCGGCGGGTTTTCGCGGCGGCGGTGGTGCCGGTCTCTAGTACTCGTGGAGCATCAAATCAGAGCGACTCGTTGTTTGCTCGGTCTCCAACTGTAGCCAAAGGGCGTGAACCCGGTGGGATCCGAGATGATTCCGGGGCTGCTCCATGCATAGGAGTAGGGTGCCGTTGCGGCCGCCTGGGGCTGGATTGCCACCGTCCTCGGTTGGTGCGGATCATCGAGCGTCGGCCAGGACGCCGCTACCGTTTTATTTTTGTGGATTTACTGAGATATCTAACACGTTCGCGCAAGAGTGCCGACAACCGTGGTGCTGGACGCCAAAGGGATCTTAAACAGGTGCGTCAATAGGGAACTGAATCCGGTGCCACACGGCGTTCGAGGCGGTCTTCGCGTAGCCGGCGAGATCGGGGAGTTGTTCGATCTCCGCCGGCAGGACGGCGGGCTCGATGATGACCTGGTCACTGATCAATCGTCCCGCGAAAGAGATCCGTCATGGCAATCAAGCGGTGACGCTTGGTCAGATGCAAGCATCCAAACACCTCAAAGTTGTTGAGTCCCAGATGTAGGCGCAGAAAGTCTTCGGTCTTCTCGCGATCCTCGAGGACCGGTTCGCCACAGCGGTACTGGATCTCGAGCAGGCGGTGTGCGCTGGCGACAATCTCGTGGGGTTGTGCCAATCGAAATCCGGCGCCGTCGGGTACATACAAGTGGTTCATGGTGTCGTCCTTGTGACATCGAGGCGACTTGCCTCGGGCGTCCGCTTCCCGAGCGCCGCATGTTCGCTGTCAAGCCGCGCCTCGAACGGACAGAGCCCGTCGCGGGGCACACGCCGCATCGGCCGTGAGCCGCGGCGCGGCCGGGTGCGTTCTTGACAGCGAAACCGGCGCGGGACACTAGGACGACCTAGGCAAGTCCCCTGGCATCGCGGCCGCCGCGGTCAGCGAAGGCGCGCCGCGGCCGGGGTCACGCAGCGCGCATGTCAGGATCGTGGCGGAGTGGCGGCTCTGTCGGCGAGTCCTCGAAATTCGCGCGTTTGCGCTATTTCGCGCACGGTGGCGAGGGGGATGTTGGGGCGGCCGATGGCCTGGCCGAGCGGCTGTCGAAACTGCAACAGAACTGCAACAGCGAGACAAAACTAACTAAGGAGGCACCGCCCGGAGGGTGTGCAAGTGCCTGATTTAATTGGCTCCCTGGGTTGGAATCGAACCAACGACCAACGGATTAACAGTCCGACGCTCTACCGCTGAGCTACCAGG
>Ga0268266_10001722_pt1 | contig 25048 bp, 21 predicted proteins | sample KBSS13metaG_FD_190356 | JGI IMG/M metagenome (GOLD analysis project Ga0268266, IMG submission 190356) | Switchgrass rhizosphere microbial communities from Kellogg Biological Station, Michigan, USA - KBS S1-3 metaG (SPAdes) (version 2) | ecosystem: Host-associated > Plants > Roots > Rhizosphere... | reverse complement strand
GTATCAAAACCTTTCCATACTGATGAGCTCTTGCTGAAAATGGCCGCTGTGCTCGAAAACAAAGTACTAAATAGCGACAGGCAAACGGTAAAGCAACCGGAACAGGCTCCTTTGGCATTCATAGAGCATATTTTACCTGATAGGGTAACCGATATGAATTTTCTCACCCAGTTTGCGGGTGGCAACAAAGAAAAAATGCACAAATACATTGGCATGTTCCTCGACAATGCCCCAAAGCTGCTGGCAAGTGTAGAACAGGCACTATCATCCAAAGATTACCAGACTTTGAAAATAGCGGCTCACTCCTTAAAGCCACAACTATCTTACATGGGTATCAAAGAGGATGTAAGTCACATTTTCCTTATTGAGCAAACAGCCGGGGAGTCTGCCCACTACGAGCGTTTACCACAGTTAGTAAATGACCTTAAGCGTGTTTGCGACAAAGCATTTAAAGAACTAAAAAACACCGCTTTGGTATAACTCCTTATTACTTGCAATATTTTGACATATCGGCAACATTCAATAGGTAAAAAATAACTATATTTATCACCTGCGGCAAGAACGCAATAACTAAATTTTAAAAGGTGATAAAGAAATTTTTGTTGTTCACAGGCTTGTTTGCCTGTAGTATGCATGTATATGCCCAAAATCAGGCAAATACTTACAATGTATCTGTATTTAAAAACAAAGGCGTTGTTGCAATAAATCAGGATAAAATAGCTGCTGTAATAAAGGTAGCGAAAGAAGCTTTCCCTGCATGGAGTGTAGAAACCGACAAGGCAACAGGTTACATGAAAGATATGTATGGACCTGCAATAAAGGTTCCCGGCACGGGCATTAATGAGTGGGCTACCAATACTATGGTGCAAAAACTTCGCTCGCTTGATGTGAATGCTACCGAGTGGCAGCAGGTAAGTAACTTCTCTACCTCTAAAGCCGCTTTCGCTAGCTATGTTCAATTCTTTGGCGGCCATAAAGTTGCATTCTCTAAATTATCGTTTAGGTTTACCATCGATGGCGGGCTGGTAAGAGTACAAATGAAAAACTTCGGGCAACCGGCAGATCTTACACCTAAACTTGCACAAGCAGATGCCGCTGCTGCTGCACTTGACGGCATAGATGCCGTATCTGTTACATCCAATGAAATAAGTACCGAGTGGGAATGGTTTCCAATTCCTTCCGCTCACGGATATACATTGCACCCCGCATGGCATTTCACTATCAAAGGCAATACACAAAGCAATGCACCTGTGCAGCTTAGTGGTTATATTGATGCCATAGATGGTACTGTGCTGTACAGAATAAACGAAATAAAAGATGCTTATGACATAACTGTAAAAGGAGATGTTTATAAAGATGGCACCTCGTCACCAGCGACTTTACAACCATTGACAAATCTTGCATTAACCATAGGTAGCAGCACTTATTATACTGATACTGCAGGTTACTATAGCAATACCTCGCTTGCCTTACCGCTCACTACTGGCATCAACCTTTCTGGTCGCTGGTCTGTGGTAAAGGATATGCCTACAGGCACTACACCGTCTTTTAGCACTTCTATCACCGCTCTTGGCACACTTTACACATTCCCCACTACCGCCCCTGCCACAAGCAGGCACATTAACGCATACTACCACGTAAACAGGGTACACGACTTTATGAAGATGCATTACCCTTCATTTACAGGTATGGATGTAGCCCTGCCTACAAATGTTGATTTAACCAGCGGTACCTGTAATGCTTTTTACAATGGAAGCTCTATTAATTTCTATGCTGCTGGCGGTGGTTGCGTTTCCTTTGCCCAAATAGGCAGTGTAGTGTACCATGAGTACGGACATGGCATATCAGATAAGTATTACACTATGGTAAACAGCGCTACAATACAGAATGGCGCATTGAATGAGGGTAACTCTGACGTTTGGGCCATGTGCATCACGCACAATGCTATTGTAGGAGAAAATGCATACACTACAGGTGGGTACATTCGCAGGTACGATAAAACAGCCTATGTCTATCCGCAGGATATAATTGGCGAATCGCATAACGATGGCCAGATTATAGCGGGTGCATGGTGGGATGTAGGCGTTAACCTCGGCAGTGTGGACTCCATGGCTAACCTCTTCACTGATTGTTACAACGAAGCACCTGATGGCCCGGATGGTACAGAAGGTGACGTGTATCATAGAGTGCTCATTGCAGCATTGCAGAATGATGACAATGATGCAAACCTGAACAACGGCACACCGCATTTCAGGCAAATCGTTTCGGCTTTTGCAAAGCACGGCATTTACTTGTTGTACGATGCTACTTTAACGCATAAAGAGCTTGACAATCAACCTGCAGGACTTGATATTCCCGTTACAGCTACGCTCAATATTCACAACACATTTTTCTTTAGCAACCTGAAACTGGTTTACAAGTTAAGGGGCACTACCACCTGGGACACGCTCACCATGGCAAATACCGGCGGGACAAATTACGCGACTTCTATACCGGCCTTATCAAAAGGCAACATTATAGATTACTATCTCGCACTTACAGATACGCTCAATTATACCGATGCTTATTACCCTGCAGCATACAGTCCTAAGTTATCTACCCTTCAGACCTCTATTCCTTACCAGTTTGGCGAAGGCCTTGTTGCTAAAATAAGCAACACATTCGAGGACAGCGCTAACGTCAAGGGATGGTCTATAGGCAACAACACCGGAGACAATGCTACAGGTGGTATATGGATATGGGCTGTTCCGGTAGTATCTCATGTGCGTGTAGATACAGGCTATATTGTTTGCCAAACCGGGTCTGATCATACTTCCGGCAGTGGAAAATGCCTGGTAACAGGTAATACCTCTCCCTATTTAGGCATAAATACTGCAGATGTAGATTTTGGCAAGACAACGGTAATAACCCCCGCTTTCGACCTTACAGGTTATGCTAATCCTGTTATTGAGTACTATCGCTGGTATGGCAATGACATGGGGGATAACCCTAAGGAAGATTTGTGGCAGGTGCAGTTGCGCGATAGCACTACAGCTTACTGGAAATATGTTGACCAGACCTACCAGTCTGACTATAATTGGAGGAGAAGGATTTTTGCTTTAAAAGAATACATGAGTTCCAAATCAAACATCCAGTTGAAATTTGTTGCACAAGATCCATCTGAATCCGGCTTATATAATAACGGCCAAAGCACGGTGGAAGCAGCCGTGGATGATTTTTTCATTTATGATATAGAATCGCCGGCCGCTGTGGCTATTCAGGCACCATTAAAGGCTGAGATATACCCTAATCCCGCTAACGAAAAGCTGGAAATCAATATCCCTCAGGTCAATACGGCAGGCAATATCGGTATATACGACCTTTCAGGCAAGCAGTTGGGAAGCGTAGCGTTAAGCAGTACTGCCACTCATTACGAGCTGGATACGCGCATGCTTACACCCGGACATTATTTTATCGTTATACAGACGGGCAAAACCATTCAATCACAGCAGGTAGTTATAAAACACTAGCTATTTATATAAACTTGAGTATGAATACACCCGGCACCAGGGGCGTATTTTTTTGCAAAATGGCGCGAAGATACTTTGTGTATTTTCTCTTTCTTATCATTAATATCATTTGGTATGTAAGATTTTTTTTCTATTTTTCACGTTAATTGAAACTAAACCGCTTTATGGCTACAGAGACTAACCGCTCCATTTTCCTGGTTGACGATGAACCAATTCAAAATGAAATGCTTAAAGATTACCTGTCAGAAAGGTTTCTTTATGATATTAAAACATTTGATAATGGCGAAGACGCACTGAAAAATATGGGCCAGAATCCTTACATAGTAGTACTGGATTACCACCTTAGCGCTCACAACCCTAAAGCAAAGAATGGCGTAGAAATACTGAAAACGCTGAAAGAAAGCTATCCGGAAACGCAGGTTATCATGCTCAGTGGTCAGGATCAGCTGGAGGTAGCTATCGATAGCATGAAGTATGGCGCTTATGACTATGTAGTGAAAGGGGAAACTGCCTTTAGTCGCATGGAAAACATTATTAATAATGTAAGCGAGCTGCATAAAGTTAAAACCATCAACAACTCCTACAGGCGTGTTATAACTATACTTAGTATAGTTATTGCATTAGTGGTTCTCTTAGCTGTATATCTGCAATTCGCAGGCGCTTATAAGAGCCTTTAATCTATATAATTAACTGATTTTAACAGCAGGGGCAAATGTATTAAGTCCATCTTAGTTACATTTGCTTCTTATTTTAATAGCATTTTTTCATGGACTTAGCCCAACGATTAAATCGTGTTTCTGAACCGCAGACGATAAAAATGGCTAAACTTAGCCGGGAACTGAAAGCAAAAGGAATCAACATTATTGACTTAAGCCTGGGTGAACCTGATTTTCGTACACCTGAACATATATGTGATGCCGCCGTTGAGGCGATGAACGAGGGCTACACAAAATATCCGCCGGTAGCTGGTTTTGCCGATCTGCGCCAGGCTATTTGCTTCAAATTAAAGCGCGATAACAACCTTAGTTATGCACCTGAGGAAGTAATGGTTTCTACCGGCGCCAAGCAATCTTTGGCAAATGCAGTTCTAAGCATTGTTAATCCCGGTGATGAGGTGCTGATCCCCACTCCTTATTGGGTTACTTACCGCGCGCAGGTGCAGCTTGCAGAAGGTGTGGTAAAATATATCCCAGGCACTATTGAGAACAATTTTAAAATCACTCCGCAGCAACTCGAAGCCGCAATTACAGATAAAACAAAACTGTTCATTTACTCATCTCCCTGCAACCCTACAGGTAGTGTATATAGTCGTGATGAGTTGGCAGCATTGGCCGATGTATTCAAGCGCCACCCGAAGATATTTATCATCAGCGATGAGATTTATGAATACATCAATTATGTTGGTCATCACGAAAGCATTGCTCAGTTTCCTGAGCTGCGCGATCGCGTAGTATTGGTAAATGGCTTTTCCAAAGGTTTTGCTATGACTGGCTGGCGCCTGGGTTATATAGCTGCAAACAAGGAAATTGTACAGGCCTGCGAAAAGCTGCAGGGACAATTTACTTCCGGTGCTAATTCCATTGCAGAGCGTGCAGGTATTGCTGCACTCACCGGCGATCTTACGCCAAGCAGAAAAATGACTGAAGCTTTCCATCAGCGCCGCGACTATGTGATAGCCGCGCTAAAAGCTATCCCGGGAGTTAAAGCAAACGTACCCGATGGTGCTTTTTATGCATTCCCTGATATCAGTTCTTTCTTTGGCAAAAGCGACGGCGAAACGATGATAACAAACGACGAGGAGCTTTCTATGTATTTGTTGCATAAAGGCAACATCACTACTGTAAGTGGCTCTGCATTTGGTGATAGTAATTGTATACGCATCTCCTTTGCCACCTCGCTGGATACATTGAAAGAAGCACTGGAGCGCATGCGAAAGACACTTGCCCTGCTTAAATAGTCTTATCTATTTTATTTTATACTCAGCTTGCAGTTTTTCAAACTCAGGGAGCATCTTTGTGTATATGCTATCCAGTTCATCGGGGTGCTCCCTGTAATAGTTCAGGCTTTCGTTAAATAATTGTTCCGATACCTTGTGATGGGCTAATATTTCTTTATAGTACACCCCTAGCGAGTCCATGTTTCTCCCCGTCAGCTTATGCACGGTATCCTTTGTCACCATAGTGCTGTATGCTTCTGCAAGCTGTACGTCAAAAAGTATTTTTCCCATTTGGCTTTGTGATAGATGGTCGCCGGACTGTTTTTTCTGGCAGGCTGTCGCTAATACCACACACAGCAGGAGGGCTATATACTTTTTCATTTGTGTTTATTATTTATTTTAGGCTGTTATATTTAGCCGCATCCGGCACATCCATTGCCATAAGTATAGGTATATACTGCGCACGGTCAGGTTTAGGTAGCTGTGTCAGTATTTTTATTATTTCATCAGCCTTCGCATTGAAGAAAAACTGCAGCAGTATAGAGTTAGGGTTTTCTTTATTTATCTCGCTTAGTTTTGGCAAACCATTTAGTATTTTCATTTTTGCAGTGTCAGGCTTATTATACATATTGTCAAGGCCTTCACGGTGCAGCGTGTACCAGTAGCTACGCACATCCTGGAAGCGCGGGCTTAGTAGTTGGTCTATTATCCAGTAGCGGTTACGAGTCCCATCTACAGCTTTCCAACCAGGTATAGAATTACCTGCTTCCGGTGCGTTATTAACTATGTTCTGAGCTTTCTTCAGGTAGTCCGTACCACCATTCGGTGAAAAGCTATCATAGTCCAGTCCTATTATTATATAAGAATAGTATGCAAGCACAGCCGTTAGGTTTGACGCTAATGGATCAGTACCACTTATATTTCTATCATCAAACTGCAATGCACCATACTGTGTAAAGTGAAATACTATATCCTTGTCTACATAGTTTACTGTAGTGCTATTGTACGACGAGTTATATACAGGTCTTGAAGCCTGTATACTTAGTGTTCCCTGGTAGCCATTGTCATCCCCGCTTATCTTACCCGTAAGATTAAAGAGAATATTACAATCTATTTTTTCCGCTGTTTGAAATTCATCGCTTGTCCATTTGCGGGTATTCATAAAGTCTGTTACAGCTTTAGTCATATCCTTAAACACTTGCGGATCTGTATTTAATATCTTTTCATGCAGTATAGTCACCTTACAGTTCAGCTCTTGTGCCTGCACTGCCACACCACTTACTATCAGCAATATTAAACTAAGCAGTTTTTTCAGCATGTCTCAATTCCAATATATGATTCACAATAGCCTCTGCGGCTTCACCTTTACTTTGCAATGGCAGTGATTTTTCACCTGCGGCATCTATCAGCGTTATCTTATTTGTATCATGTCCAAAACCGGCACCTTCATCCCGTAGCGAATTAAGCACTATCATGTCTGCATTTTTAGCTTGCAGTTTTTTCTTTGCATTATCCAGCTCGTTTGTTGTTTCCAGCGCAAAACCGATCAGCAATTGCCCTGTTTGTTTTATTTTACCAAGAGATGCAAGTATATCTGTTGTCTTCGCAAGTTTCAACTCAAACGTTTCATTTGCCTTTTTTATTTTCTCACCTGCTATTTCTTCCGGCCGGTAGTCTGCAACCGCCGCCGCAAGTACAGATATCTGCACTTGTGGAAACACATCCATACATGCTTTATACATTTCAGCAGCACTTTCCACTTTTACGGTGGTGACATTTGCATGGTATGTTTGTAAATGAGATGGGCCAAGCACTAATGTTACTTGGGCGCCTTTATGCGCCAGTACTTCAGCTATAGCTATCCCCATCTTCCCGCTTGAGAAATTACCAATAAAGCGTACAGGATCTAATCGTTCATAAGTAGGTCCTGCCGTTACAAGCGCTTTTATTCCTTTTAGCGGCTTATCATTGTCAGAGAAAAAATGGTCCAGGTATTTTACTATATCCTCAGGCTCTACCATTCTCCCCTCTCCTATCAGTCCGCTGGCCAGTTCACCATGCGCCACCGGAATTATCTGGTTGCCAAAAGAGCGTACTTTTTGCAGGTTTTGCCTTGTGCTTGCGTGCAGCCACATATCCTCATCCATAGCCGGCGCTATAAACACCGAGCATCTCGCCGACAGGTACACAGCACACACCAGGTTATCGCAAAGACCATTTGCCAGTTTAGCCAATGTATTGGCACTGCAGGGTGCAATGATCATAGCATCTGCCCACAATCCCATTTCCACATGGTTATTCCATGCAGCCCCATCGCTCACATTACTCGCAACTGTATGTTTCGATACCGTAGCCAGCGCAAGCGGACTCACAAAGCTTTCAGCCGCTGCTGTAGTTATCACCTTCACGTCTGCGCCTGCCTTTATCAGCAATCGCACCAGTTGTGGTGTCTTATATGCAGCAATACTACCTGTTACTGCAAGTACAATCTTTTTGCCTGCTAAATGCATTGAGAATTATTATACTATAAGCCTGTTTTGGCCAGCTATGCAAGTTACGATTTTTAAAGAAGTTACATATTTGCAGCTCCTATCTTACCAAAATTTTAATATCTCTCAGCTGTCTTCCCGCACAATCCGGACAGGTAGCCATTATATCCGTAAAGCGTACCACAGTATTCGGTGGCAGCTCCTTCACTGCTTTCTTTACTTCTATCGGTATAAAAAGCCCCTGCACCGGGATGGATATGTTTTTGTCTTTATACTGCGCCTTAAAAGTGTACTTCTGTATTCGATACGGGTAGCTATACAGCGAATTAGGAAATATCATCTGCATGTTATCCTGGTTCAGCAATTCCTTCTTCGTTACTATACTGTCTTTCAGAGCTCCTACCTTAGCCCTTGGCTCCGGTATTGTAGCCGCAACAAAGCTCACTTCCTTATAAATTTTATTAGTCTTCTTATTTACAACCGCCAGTCTCAATTTCTTTGCTGTTGTATAGGGCATGGCCAGGGCAGTAAGGGTATCGCCATGTTGTTTTATATCGCCTATTCTCAACGCCCTGTCAAGGCTTTTTAGCTTCAGCTCTGCGGCACTCACCCCCACACCATATACCTGTATCACATTATTCCCTTCCACAAACAGCACCATGCTATCTGCCATGGCACAGTAAAGATTTCTAACATTCACACTGTCACCTTTTCCATATACAAGGTGACTGCATAGTAGCAGCATCAAAACAGCAAACTGTTTCATAGGGATTATTTTTTTGTAGCTATTCTTATTACAATATAGGCTAAGATAATAAGCAATAATATTATTACCACAGCTTGCATAGCCCAGGGATTATCTTTTATCTGCCTGCGCTTTTTCTTTTTCGGTATAAGCTGCCTGCGCAGTGCATGGTTTATTCTATCTACGCTATCCCTTGTTTCTGCGGGCTGTATATTTTTTAGTCCTTCCACGGCGTCACTTTCCATTCCCTCATCGCCAAGCCACTGCTCCACTTCATGCTGCTCTTCCGGCGACAAGCGTCCCTCCAGGTAAGCCAATAGCTTATCCTCAGGCAGTTTGCCTTTACCATCCTGCAATATATCTTTCAGGTCGCTCATTTGCGCTCAGCTAGTTTTTTCAGTAGTATCTGTTTCAAGTTTCTTTTCCCGTTTTGTATATAGCTTTTCACTTGCTCAAAGCTATAACCCGTCTGTGTCATTATCTGCTGGTAGCTTTGTTTCTTCAGGTAAAATAACACAATTGTCTGCTTTTGCTCCGTATTCAGCTCTTCAAGGGCCACTTCCATTTGCTCCAGTGTATAGTCTTTCCACTGTATTTCTTCTCTATTTGTTTCTGCAGCTACATTACTCAGCCACTCATCACCCATTATGTGGGTTTTATCCCGCAGCAACTGCAGGCAGTGGTTTCGCATCAGTATATAAAGCCATCCTTTAAAATTATGTATTGCTCCCTCCGGCAAATGGGTAAGCACTTTTTCAAATACCTGCTGCACCGCATCCTGTGCTTTTGCTTTATCTTTTGTGTACTTCATGGCCACACCCAGCAGCAGCATGGTATAGCGCTGCAGCAGGTAGCCAAGCCATGTATTATCCCTGCCCTGCCTGTAGGCTTGCAGCAACTCTTCATCGCTCAGTTTGCTATGTTGGGAATAGTTTTCCAAATGCAACTTCTTATAGTAAAGATGAGAAAATCCCTAAAATCCATAACCATTATTAAACAAAGGCTTCTTTTAATAATTTACTTAATACGTATAGGTTCTTTTTTTCTTTATAATAACGTAGGTTTGCAGCGTTATTTTCAGAACATACAACAATTTTTTATCAAATATGAATTTCCAACTTTCAGAAGAGCAGATTGCAGTACAAATGGCAGCCCGCGATTTCGCAAGGAATGAATTACTCCCCGGCGTTATCGAGCGTGATGAAAAACAAAAGTTCCCGATTGAGCAGATTAAAAAATTGGGAGAGCTTGGCTTTTTAGGCATGATGGTTGATCCTAAGTACGGCGGTTCTGGTATGGATACCGTTTCATACGTTTTAGCTATGGAAGAAATATCCAAGATAGATGCTTCTACTTCTGTTTGTATGAGTGTAAATAACTCGCTTGTTTGCTGGGGCCTTGAAAAATATGGCAACGAAGAACAAAAGCAAAAATACCTTACAGCTTTAGCTTCAGGCCAAAAGCTGGGCGCCTTCCTGCTTAGCGAACCCGAAGCCGGTTCTGACGCCACTTCTCAGCGCACCACTGCTGAAGATAAAGGCGATTACTATTTATTAAATGGCACTAAAAACTGGATTACCAATGGTAGTTCTGCTTCTTATTACCTCGTTATAGCACAAACTTATCCTGAAAAAGGCCACAAAGGCATCAACGTGCTGATAGTGGAGAAAGATAGCCCCGGCGTTACAGTAGGTGCTAAGGAAAATAAGCTGGGTATCCGCGGTAGCGATACACACAGCATCATGTTCCAGGATGTAAAAGTATCTAAAGAAAACCGCATAGGTGACGATGGCTTCGGCTTCACATTTGCCATGAAGGTATTAGCAGGCGGCCGTATAGGCATTGCCGCTCAGGCCTTAGGTATTGCCAGTGGTGCTTACGAGCTTGCTTTAAAATATTCTAAAGAGCGTAAAGCCTTCGGCACAGAAATATCTAATCACCAGGCTGTAGCATTTAAGCTTGCAGACATGGCAACAGCTATAGAAGCTGCCCGCCTGCTTTGCATAAAAGCTGCATGGGTTAAAGACCAGGGCCAGGATTACACGCTTGCTGCATCTATGGCTAAGCTGTATGCTTCCGATATTGCTCAATGGGTTACCAACGAAGCAGTGCAGATACACGGTGGTTATGGCTACGTAAAAGAATTCCACGTAGAGCGCCTCATGCGCGATGCTAAGATCACGCAGATATACGAAGGCACCAGTGAGGTGCAGCGTATAGTTATCAGCCGCACTGTTCTTAAAGGCTAAACTTACTTATACTTATATAATTAAAGCAAAAAGGCCTTAACAATTGTCAGGCCTTTTTGCTTTATAAACATGCATCTGTATCTGTTACATCAGGTAAGGATAAATGACGCCGTAGCAACCATTAATTTTATTATTTAGAGCTGGTTCTTAGATTAAACTTCATAAGAGAACACAGACTTATGACTTACGATTAGTTCATTAACTTGCCGCCATGCATATTCATCTTGTAGATGCAATTGTAAAAGGGATTTTGTTAGGTCTGTTCATGGCTTTCGCTCGTGTCGGTGTCCCCACCAACACGCTCGCGGAGATTAACCCAATCACCTTCCGTCATGTTCAAAACATACAACTAACCCCTCACGCTCAACAGACTTACGACTTTTTATATATTTGTAACAAATAATACACTTATGAAAAAACTAATTTATGCCTTATTTATTCTTCCTGCTGTTGTACATGCCCAAACAATTACGACGGTAGCAGGGGATGGCTTGACTGGTTATTCCGGTGATGGAAGAGCAGCAACCCTGGCTCAATTAAATCAGCCTAATACAGCAGTTGCAGATGCTAAGGGTAATTTGTATATAGCAGATTACGGCAATAATGTAATACGTAAAGTAGCAACCTCCGGTATTATTACCACCATTGCAGGTACGGGCACAGCAGGCTATAGTGGTAACGGCGGCGCAGCGACTGCTGCTAAGCTTCGTAATCCGAATGGAGTTATTTTGGATGTTATTGGCAACCTCTACTTCTGCGATTATTCAAACCATTGTGTGCGTAAAATTGACACTTCTGGTATCATTACTACCATTGCCGGTACTGGTACCAGTGGTTATAATGGTGATAGCATAGCAGCCAGTTCAGCAGAGCTAAGCTATCCAATTACCCTGGCTTTTGATCACTCAGGTAATATGTACATTGCTGATGCAAACAATCAGCGTATTCGTAAAATAAATGCCTTAGGTATCATTTCTACTGTTGCAGGTACGGGTACTGCCGGTTTCAGTGGCGATGGTGGCCCTGCTGTTTCTGCAGAGTTAAACAACCCTTATGGCGTAGCGCTTGATGCTGCAGGGAACATTTATATAGGCGATCAATCTAACAATCGCATACGTAAAATAAATACTTCTGGTACCATCACCACTTTTGCGGGTACAGGTGCCTCTGGTTATGCTGGCGATGGTGCTGCTGCTATCTTGGCGAAGTTAAATACGCCTACGCAGGTATGGGTAGATACCGGCAATAATCTGCTAATTGCAGATCGCTTTAACAACTGTGTGCGGAAGGTTAATGCTTCTGGTACAATTTACACTATTGCAGGTACAGGCACTGCAGGTTATACAGGTGATGGTGGCCCTGCCACATCTGCTACTCTGCATGAGGTTCCGGGTGTTTCATCAGATGTTCATGGCAATATTTATATTGCCGATTTTGCGAACAATTGCATACGTAAAGTGACCAGCCCGCGCCTCGCTGTACAATCTGCACCTGCCCTTGCTGCAAACGTCACGCTATATCCTAATCCCGCCCATAATGAGATTATATTGCAAACTACAGGTTCAAGCTTTAAAGAAGTTGTTATAACAAACTTACTAGGGCAAACCGTAAGGGATATTAAAATGCCACTCGTAGATAATTTAAAGATTAATATCGCAGATTTGCCTGTAGGTGCTTATTTAGTGCGCATCAACAATGCATACATTGCAAAATTTGTAAAAGAATAAACTATTTTTTAAATACTATCCTCTAAATTCTGAACTTAAGGATTTTAGGGGATAGCATTTATCCATGGAGGCATCCCCGCCAACACGCTCGCGTCAATTATCATCTTTCCAAGCATTACTCAAAACTTACAACTAACCCCACGCGCAACAGACTTATGACTTACCACTTACGACTAATTCATTAACTTGCCACCATGCATATTCATCTTGTAGATGCAATTGTAAAAGGGATTTTGTTAGGTCTGTTCATGGCTATATCCGTAGGGCCCACCTTGTTTGCAGTTATTAAGTATAGTCTCAATTTAAGTTATAAAGCAGGATTGGCTTTCGTACTCGGCGTGTCCATCAGCGATATCATGTATGTCACCATTGCCAATCTTGCCGCTGGCTGGCTTCGTTTTCTCGAGTCCTATGAAAAGCAGATAGCTTTTGGCGGTGCCGCCGCATTGATGATAATGGGCCTGTATTCTTTTATTAAAAAGCAAAAGCCGCAGCGCCCGTCCAAGATACCCATCACCATATCAGGTGGTCATTACTTCAGGATATGGCTCAGCGGTTTCCTGGTCAATACGCTCAATCCTGGAGCACTTATCACCTGGCTGGGCGCAGTTACCATTACCGCAAATAGCTCAGGTTCATATCGTTTTGTATTGTTTGGCACCTGCTTGACCATCATCTTATCGGTCGATTTTTCGAAGGTCTTCCTTGCCGCCAAGATTAAAAATCTGCTCACGCCCCGCCGCATAGCCATGCTGCATAAAGTATCCGCCGCATGTTTGTTCCTTATCGGGGCAGCCATATTTATTAGTACATTATTTAATGTACAGGGGCAGCATAAAAACGGCAAGGGCGGCATCAATAAGATTTTGACATATAGATATAGATTAATCGAAGATGGAAAAACCCATTTACCTTTAGTATCTTTGCAGCCTCATGTCTGACGCGATACGCCACGAATGCGGATTAGCCTACATTCGTCTTTTAAAACCACTCGCTTTTTATCACCGGAAATACGGAACAGCTTTCTACGGTCTCAACAAATTGTACCTGCTTATGGAAAAGCAGCACAATCGTGGCCAGGATGGCGCCGGTATTGCTACCGTAAAGCTGAATATCGAGCCGGGACACCAGTTTATGCATCGTTTACGCATCAGCGGCCCTCAGGCTATTTCCCAGATATTTCAGAACGTGCAGCAGGAGGTAGGTGACCTGGAAAAAATGTATCCCGAGATCCGTCAGTACCCGGGCTTGCTCAAGGGCTATCTCCGTTTCATGGGCGAGGTGATGGTGGGACACCTGCGCTATGGTACGCAGGGCAAGAACAATGTAGAGTTCTGTCATCCCTTTGTGAAGTCGAACATTAACCCCACCCGCAACCTTACCATGGCGGGTAATTTCAATCTGGTAAATACAGACGAACTTTTTTCTATACTCGATGCCCATCCTACCACCACTATGCGCGAAAGCGATTTAGGCGCAATGATAGAGATGGTATACTACTACCTCTGCCAGGCCGACGATACAAACCCGGAGGATCTGAATGTAGAAGGTGTCTTAAAGCAAGCTACCACGCATTTCGATGGTGGCTATGTATTCAGTGGCCTTATAGGCAATGGCGATAGCTTCGTAATGCGCGACCCGCATGGCATTCGCCCGGCATATTTCTACAAGAGCGATGAAATAATAGTAGCTGCGTCCGAAAGACCGGCCATCATGACAAGCTTTAATGTACCTAAAGAAGAAGTTCATGAGCTGAAACCCGGTCACGCTATTATCATAAAAGCAGATGGTTCTTTCGCTCAGAGGGATATCCTGCCTGCAAGGGAACTGAAGGCTTGTAGCTTCGAGCGTATTTACTTCAGCCGTGGTAATGATGTAGAGATTTACCAGGAGCGTATGAAGCTCGGCCGCAACCTTTCTGACAAGGTACTGGAAGCTGTAGATAAAGATCTTAAAAATACTATTGTATCCTTTATACCTAATACGGCAGAGATAGCATTCTATGGTCTCATAAAAGGTTTGGAAGACTACCTGCAAAGCAGGAAGCTGCAGCGCATACTCGAGCGTCGCGATACTATTACCGAAGAGGAGCTGGGAGAGCTTATCGGCCGTCGTGTTCGTATAGAGAAGATTGCTATTAAGGACGTAAAGATGCGCACGTTTATTACAGAAGATGCTTCGCGTAATGAAATGGTGCAGCACGTGTACGATATTACTTACGGCACCGTACAACGTGGTGTTGATACCCTTGTTGTTATTGACGATTCTATAGTGCGTGGTACCACCCTTCGCGAAAGCATTATCAAAATGTTGGACCGTCTTGGGCCTAAGCGCATTGTTATCGTTTCTTCTGCCCCGCAAATTCGTTACCCGGACTGCTATGGCATAGATATGAGCCGCATGGGCGATTTCATTGCCTTCCAGGCTGCTGTTGCTTTGCTAAAGGACAGAGGCATGGGTGATAAGCTGAATGAGATATATAACCGTTGCAAAGAAGCAGAAGATAATAAGAATCTGCACACCGAAAACTTTGTAAAGGCTGTGTACGAGCAGTTCTCTGCGGACGAGATAAGCAAGAAAATAGCTCAGATGCTACGCCCTGACGACGTAACAGCTGATGTGGATATTATCTATCAGTCTATAGAAGGCTTATACGATGCCTGCCCTAATAATAAGGGTGATTGGTATTTCACAGGCAACTACCCTACACCGGGTGGTAACCGTGTAGCTAACCGTGCCTTTATGAACTATATGGAGCAGAAAGAGGGCAGGGGCTATTAAACCTACTGCGCTACATCAAACCATACAGGCCGGTCATCGTTCCAGTCGCCGTTATAGTTAATGGTTAGCTCTTCGTTCGCTGCTATGTCGCGTACAGTCTTTATGTGTATGGTATCGTTATCATAGTTCATAAAGTACTCGCAGTTGGACGAGTAGGAATGATTATACACAGGTATATAACCTAGTGCCATGCAGCATTGCTCCGTGTCATTTGCTTCCCATTCAAAAATATAATCGTGCAGCAAAGTTTGGTCCAGCAGCATTCGTTCTTTAAAGCTCATCACTATCACCGGTGATACCTCTATCACAGTATCAGCAAGTATCTCAGCATTTGAGAACACGCCACGTCCCTTTCTTTCAGTCACTCCTATATATATACCCGGTAGTATCATTGGTTGAATAAATAATAGTAAATGTGTAAAAGATGGAATAATAATTCTTTTGAAAAAATAATTTTTTTATATTTTGTACTCCAAATTTACTCTTTATGCGAAGGTTAATCCCCACCCGGGTTATTTTACTTGCTTTTATTTTTGCAATAATTCCCGCCCTTTCCTTTGCTCAGGGCTCTTTTATGCGCAGCTATGCGAAGTATAAGGAAATGAAAGAAAGCGGAAAAAGTGTGAAATCATACCAGCGTTATGACATTGGTTTTTCTTTTGCCTTTGCCTCCGCCGACTACAAAGACCATTATACTACTGTAGATATGAATGGCGATCTTTTTGATACTACCTTAAGGAGGAAATTGGTTGCCAAATCAGTATATGGTGCAAGTTTTAGCACTTACTTCCCTGTAGCCGGTATGGGTGAGAACAGCATACTTGCAATTGCAGTAGGTGTAAGAGCCAACCTATATAAATGGAATACAGGTAACGTAGTGCTGGGACCAAACTACACGTATAACTACGATTATCTAACTATGGATATGGGTGTACCGATAAGCGTAGATATGAAATGGGGCTGCGATGCCATGCTGGACAAAAGCAACCGCACCTGCTTTACCATAGGTATAGGTGGCCAGCCCACCTACCTGATGACAGGTACACCAACAGGCCTCAATTCTGATGGTAGTGTTACTCTTGCTGGTAGCAATGTATTTAAAGTACAGCCGTTTATTAAAGCAGAAGCTGGCTTTTTTGCCGGTATATGCTTTAAGGTAAGAGCAATGTATAACTTTGCTAATATCAAGTACCTGGATATGAGCAGTGATAACGAACAGATTTCCTTACAGGGTACATCTAATTTCAATCTCTCGATTGTTCTTATGCCTTTCTCATGGGATTGGGGTAAAGAACAATGGTGGAATAAGAGGTGAGATATTACCTACCAAACAAGAAAGCTCCCGTTCCCGGGAGCTTTATTTTTGTATTCGAATAGTGTAAATTATAGTTGATTTTTGGCTGCTTGGGTTTCTGCGCCTATAACATTTTGAGCTAAGATACCGGTACGGCCTTCTTCAGGCTGCACTATTTCAATTTTCACTTTAGCCAGGCCATTTCCTTTGAAATCCAGCTTTTCGGCAGCTACACCTGCAAGATCTATCAGGCGTTTGTTAGTAGGGGCCATGCGATCGTTGATGCGCACGTACACTACTTTGCCATTGTCCACATTTGTAACTTTTACATAGGAGCCAAGTTTCAGCTTATTAGAAGCAGCAGTGTATTTGACATTGCTAAAAACCTCGCCAGTAGCGGTTTTACGACCTACAAACTTACTGTGGTAAAAACTTGCAATACCGTTTTTGCCAGCAGTAGCGAGCTTTTGAACTTCCTGAGCCCTTAGGCCCAAAACCGTAAGAGATAGTGTTGTAACGATAAATAACTTCCGCATACTCAATTGTTATTTTTACAAATGTAACCAATCAGAGGCTGAAAAACAAACACATATTAGCGTTTGTTATCATTCCTTCTGTTAAACTTCTGTGAACCACCTCTATCACCACCACGGTCTGCACCTCTATCGCGGCCACCACCGTAAGCAGGGCGGTCGCCATAAGCAGGGCGATCGTTAGGGCGCCTGTTGCTGCCGTAGCTTCCGCCACCAGCTGCTGCGCGTTCACGGTCACGTTGTTCTGCTTCTTCCAGACGTACCTTTCTGCCTTTGTGTTTCTTCTGAGACAGTACCTGCATAATGTATTCTGCAGCGCTGTAAGGCACATTAAAGAAGCTGCTCAGATCACGAACCGTAATCCTTTCAATGGTATTAGCTTCGATATCTGTGCTTTCTGTTATAAACTGCAACAACTTATCGCTATTGGTAAAGCCTTCTTTAATACCGAGGTTTATGAACAGGCGTACTGTTTTATTACCCTTACTCCTTTCTCTGCTGGTATTGTCGTAGCCGGCATTAAGGTCTTCAGAGTCATTATACATGTCAATAGTGTCCTTCAACTGCAGCCATATAAGACGGCGGATGAGCTCATCTTTGTCCATATCCTCGAAACGCTCGTGGATATTAGATTGATAAAGCGCTGCGAAATCGTCCTGCGGAACAGAGTTAGCTATCTGCTCCAGGTAGAAGAACAAGCGCTTGCGCACTACTTCAGCACCATCAGGAATATCGCTCTTGTGGAAGCGTTGCTTTACAATGCGTTCTATCTGACGGATGTTGGATATTTCTTTAGGAGATACGATAGACATACAGATACCTGACTTGCCTGCACGAGCTGTACGGCCGCTACGGTGTGTGTACACTTCGGGATCATCAGGTAGCTCATAGTTAATAACGTGGGTAATGTCGTTCACATCAAGACCGCGCGCCGCAACGTCAGTTGCTACAATAGCCTGGAGGGTTTTGTTTTTGAAGCGCTCCATTACTTTGCTACGCATCTTCTGATCCATATCGCCGTGTAATGGGCTAACGTGATATCCCTGGCGCATCAGCTTTTCGCTTATATCCTGACAATCCTGCTTGGTACGGGTGAAGATGATACCATAGATACCTGGAGTGAAATCGAGCAAGCGACGCAGTGTTTCGTAACGGTTGTGGTTATTCGTTACGTAGTACTGATGGTCGATGTTTTCATTAGTCATGTTGGCAGTACCTACAGAAAACTCTTCCCATTTCTTCATAAAGCGCTTGGCTATACCGCGCACTTCATTTGACATGGTAGCTGAGAATAACCAGGTATGCTCACGCTGTGGCGTATTCTTTAGTATAAAGTCGATATCCTCACGGAAACCCATGTTCAGCATTTCATCGGCTTCATCCAGTACTACGTACTGCACTTCGTCCAGCGATAATGCTTTGCGTTCCAGCAAGTCTATCAGGCGACCGGGAGTAGCTACTACTACCTGCGGATTAGCGCGTACATCGCGAATCTGACCGCTAATTGGTACCCCACCATATACTGCAGCCACCCTAAATCCCTTCATGTGCTGCCCGTATTTCTTCAGTTCCTCTACTATCTGCATACACAACTCGCGTGTAGGACTAAGTATAAGGCACTGTACATTTTTCTTGTTCACATCAGTATGATGGAGCAAAGGCAGGCCAAAGGCGGCGGTTTTACCGGTACCCGTCTGAGCCAGCCCTATTATATCTTTGGGGTCTGTTAAGAGTGTCGGTATTACTTTTAGCTGTATAGGGGTAGGTGTTTCGAAACCCATATCCTTTACGGCCTGGGCTAATTCTTCCCGCATTGGGAAGGAAGCAAAAGAATTCATCAATTAAGAACTTTTATATAAATGAGGCGCAAAGGTACGCTTTTTAAATTTGGCATTGGGTTTAGTCGTAAGTTGTAAGGCATAAGTTGTAAGTGTAGGGGTGTAAAGTGCTGATTCTGAATGGATATATGCCCCAATTGTGCCCCACCGGATACGCGTCCGGAAAGGGTAGCTTAGTATTTCCGGAATTTCCGCTTTTTTCCAGTGGCGGAAATTTAGCAATCTATAATATGCATTGATGGGCTTGTGTTTGAGTGGAATTTCCGATTTGAGTTGAGAATTTCCAGCTGATACCCGCAGAGCCTGTTATTATATAAAGCGCAGAAATTGCTGACGGCGCGTTATAGTTCTTAAATAACTTTTATGCGATATCTACGTATCGCGCCGGGCAAATATACTATTGTAGTACAGGCGATAGCAAAAAAGATATACACATCAATATGTTCAAAGCATTATTTCTGCTGGTTAATCAAGTGAAATTTGTTTAATAAAGATTATGATGGATAAGAATTGAATTGTATTTTTAATAGGGATGATTTGATATTATGATATTCAGCAGTTAAGATGCTTAGACACCATTATTGGATTTTTGCCTTATTGATAATACTGCTTTCCTGCAGCGATGTACAAAAGAAAGAAGGGCAAAAGAGTGGTGCACCTGATGCAGAAGGTATAGTGCCGGGAATAAATGTTGCTGCAAAAGCCGGGGTAATCATCCCTTGTAGTGACCCGGTAATTAATAGAGCGGGCACCCCAATTTCTCCAAAAACGCTTAACAGTTCGGCTACAGGATACGTTCCTATGGTTAACTATAATACAGAGCAAGGGCTATCCCTAAGTAGCATTTCCTGTAGCTATGCCGATGATAAAGGAAGGTTATGGTTTGGTACTTATGGCGGTGGGGTCAGTTACTATGACGGGAAATCGATGATTAATTTAACAACTGTGCAAGGGCTATCAAAAAATACTATTTATAGTATAATTGAAGATAGGAATGGGCGCTTCTGGTTTGGCACAGATGGAAACGGAGTAGATTGCTATAATGGGAAAAAGATAACTAATTATTCAATACACCAGGGACTTGCAAATAATGTAGTAAGAGTACTACTGCAGGATAAAAGCGGAAGGATATGGATAGGCACAGATAGAGGTGTGAACTGCTATGATGGAAAATCATTTAAACGCTATAGTACGGGGAAAGGGATATTAAGCCATGGTGTAAGAAGCATATGTGAAGACAAAAACAATAATCTGTGGTTTGGCACGAATGGAGGGGGAGTGTGTTGCTATAATGGCAAATCATTTGTTAGCTATTCAAAAACCGATGGGTTAGCCGACAATAGAGTTCTAAGCATTGCTGAAGACAATGCAGGCAATATGTGGTTTGGGACCAATAAAGGAGTTAGCAGTTTTAACGGCAAGAGCTTTATAAATTATCCCGTTAATAATGAAATAGCTGATAATGATGTCTACAAAATAATAAAAGACAATAAAGGAAATATCTGGTTTGGCAGTCTTGGCAATGGCGTGTACTGCTACGACGGTCGATCGTTTACTCATTATACAAATAATAACAGTGGGCTTGCAAGTGATTTTGTAACTACAGTTACAATGGATAAGGCTAATAACTTATGGTTTGGAACACTCGGAAACGGGATTAGCCGTTATGATGGCCAGGCATTATCGTACTATACTACAGCGCATGGACTACCGGGAAATCATATAAGGACTGTTTTGCAGGATAGAAAGGGAAATCTTTGGATAGGTACGGACAGAGGTGGGCTTAGCAAATACGACGGCAACTCCTTTGCTAACTATAGTACAGCACAGGGGCTGGCTAATAATAATGTGTGGTGCGGTAATGAAGATAGAAATGGCAATTTATGGTTTGGTACTTATGGCGGTGGAATAAGTTGTTTTGATGGTAAAAGCTTTAAAAACTATTCTACCAAGCAAGGGCTACCATCAGACAAAATATTGTTTATCAATAATGATAGGAAGGGTAACATTTGGTTTGGAACAGATACAGGGGGCGTAGTTTGCTATAATGGGGTATCATTTATTAACTATACTACCAAACAAGGGTTAATACATAATAGCGTATGGTGCGGATATGAAGATAAGAAAGGCAATCTATGGTTTGGAACTGCCGGAGGTATAAGCTGCTATAATGGCCAAACATTTATTAACTATACTTCGGCTCAAGGTATTGGGAGCAGCATTGTCTTATGCGCTGAGGAGGACAGTAAAGGCAATTTGTGGTTTGGGACTGACGGTGATGGACTGCTACGATATGACGGTAAAAGCTTTTATGGCATTACAACTCATAATGGATTGGCTAATGATGAGGTGTATGATATTGTGATGGATAAACAAGATAATATGGTGTTAGGGACGAATTTGGGCCTTTCAGTTCTTAGAGGATTTATGCAAAAGCAAAAAAACAGTGAGCCTCATTATTCTTCCATAAATAGAATTTCTCCCAATAGCGGTGTTTCAAACGAGGAGCTTGGAAAATATTACGTGCCGATCTTCGAAAAATACAGCGAAGAAACAGGCTACCCAATAAAAGATATAAATTCCAATGCTATGTTTTGTGATAGCAAAGGTATTGTCTGGGCAGGATGTGGAGATAATAAACTGATAAGATTTGATTACGATGCTGTGTTTAAAGACACTTCAGCGCCATTAGCATTTGTTCAATCATTAAAAATAAATAACGAAGAGGTTAACTGGTATGATCTTTTAAAATACTCAAACAGGCAGGATAATAAGACTGAAGCAATACCACCGGGGAAAATAGAAGAAGTAATACAATATGGACATACATTAAATAATAGCGAACAAGGAAAAATAAAAAAAGGATTAAAAGATATTCAATTCGATGGATTATCACCTTTCAGCTTTTTACCGACGAATTTAATTTTACCATATAGCGACAATGAAATAACTTTTGAATTTTCGGCTATTGCGCCTGCAAAATATTCCTTAATACGCTATCAATATATACTGGAGGGATATGATAAAGAATGGAGCCCGGTAACAGATAAAACAACCGCTACATTTGGCAATATCCCTGAAGGGAACTATGTGTTTAATATCAGAGCGCGTAATGTATATGGCGTGTGGAGCAAACCTGTATCCTACTCATTTAAGATACTCCCGCCTTGGTATAGAACATGGTGGGCGTATTGCCTCTATATTCTTTTTCTACTAAGCTTGATAAGGTTATATGCTTATAGGCGAGAAAAGCATTTAAACACTGAGAAGAAGAGGCTGCAGGAGATTGTTGAAGAGCAGCGACGAGCTGAAGAGAAATTAAAACATAGCGAAATAAGACTAAAGCAGGCCCAAGAAATAGCGCACCTGGGAAGCTGGGAAGTAGATTTTGCTACCGGTGTTTCAATTTGGTCGGAAGAAGCATGCCGGATATATGGACTTGAACCGAACGACAATTTACAAACCTTTGAGAACTGGCAATCTTTTATACACCCCGATGACTTTGACTACGTGATGAAGATGACTAAAGACAGCGAAGCCAGCTTAACTAATAACACATTCTTTCATAGAATAGTGAGAAGAGATGGAACTGTGAGACATGTCTATTCGCAATCGCAATACGAACTTAATGAGGAAGGCAAACCAATAGGCGTATATGGAGTAGTACATGATATAACAGAGCTGAAAGAACATGAGGAAGAAATAAGAAAAAGCAATGAGCGATTTAAGCTGGTGATGAAGGCAACGCGCGAGGCTATTATAGATTGGGATATTGAAAGTGATACGACGGTGTGGGGGGACGCGTTTTATGAATTGTTTGGATATAATGCAAGTACATCTCATGACCATTTATGGTCGGAGAATATACATCCCGATGATAAGGCAAGGGTGATGAGCGAGTTGCAAAAGGCAATGCATGATAAATCTAACGACATGTTTTTTGCGGAATTCAGGTTTCTGAAAGCAAACAGGGAAATAGCCTATGTGCAACACAGGGGGATATTTATAAGAGATAAAAATGGCAAACCTATAAGAGTGATAGCCTCCATGGTGGATGTTACTACTACAAGAGAAAGGCTTCATAAAATAGAAGTGCAAAATGCGGCACTAAAAGAGATAGCATGGATACAGGCGCACCTGGTGCGCGCGCCGCTTGCGAGCCTGATGGGGCTGGTAGCGCTAATGAAATCGAAAGATGAGTATGGGATTAATGAAGCTGACTTAATAGATAAGATTCAAACCGAAGCCTTCAATCTTGATGAAATAATTAATACCATTGTTAGAAAAGCTGAGGCAATCAAGTCTGATCTGAATGATGTTTAGCGCTTACCTTATTTCTATATGTTTAGCTACTGCATCCATATTTTCTTTTTTTGGTAAAAAAACCTGTAGAATACCATCTTTATATATAGCGCTAATGTTGCCGGTATCAACTACATTGTCAATAGTAAAGCTACGGGTAAAGGATCTCAATATATATTCCCTACGGAGCCAGTTATCATTTTTGTTATTATTTCCTGACTTTCCTTCATAGGATACGGTTAATAAAGAGCCATCAATATCAATCTTGAAATCGTCTTTTGGCAAGCCGGGCGCAACTACGTGTAACTCATAGATTTTATCTGTGTCACGAATGTTTACCTGTACAAGGCGAGGATCACCGATATTACTAATGTCAGCAAATAATCGATACTGCTTTTGCTTGATGGGTTTCGTGACGTTGTACTTGTATTGCTTTATAAAATTTCTCTTATACCAGGACAATAGCGGATTTCTTAATAAACCAACAATGCATGCAAATACAAAGGCTTTTATAGCTATTTCTCTATAATCACCTTTAACGTCAATAAATAAAAAAAACTCTGCCGCAACAATTAAGGAAACTACAAATGCCAGGGCTGTTTTTTTATATGACATGGCTTGTCTGCGTTGAAATTTTCATAGTTTTTATAGTAAGGTTTTATTCAGCTACTCAATACAAAATCATAAGTTATCAATATCAGAATTGAAAAAAAGGGAATTACCTACTCGAAGAGTCAGAACTGAGACAGCAATTTGTCAAAAAAGGATCTGAGGGTTTATGGGATTATTAATATATATAATATTGTTTTTACGCTATAAAGCTAAGAAAAACTTTATTTAATATAACAACCAGTGTATCAAATAAATGTAAACAATTTCATTTTGCAGCAAATATAACATTACCCGTTAATAAACTGAATAGAGATTATTTATATAGTGGCTTCGGAAACAATTGTTGCCGATAATCGCCTTTCGTTTAGTGATACGAGCGTTATTTCAACCCAGACATAGGAATGTGGTAAAATATTCAATGCTTTTTCGGGCCATTCTACGAAGCAGTAGGCATCTTTTTGGAGGAGACAATCTTCGAGGCCGGCGTTGATGGCTTCTTCGGTGTCGCGGAGGCGGTACCAATACATGTGATATATTATCTGTTCTTTGCCCTGAGTGGGAAAGCGATACTCATTAATAAGAGCAAAGGTGGGACTGCTGACTGCATCCTCCACCCCGAGTTGTGTGCAAAGGGCATGAATGAAGGTGGTTTTGCCTGCGCCCATTTCTCCACTGAAAGCCAATATGCGGCAGGTGTGGGCGAATTGCCAAAACTGCTGTGCAGCAGCATTAATATCCTGAAGCGTAAATGTAATACTGAAGGAAGACATACGGAGACGCGAAGATACATGAAAGGACGCTGCAAAATAAATGGCAGGCCGGACAAAGGGGCACTTATGCTGAGGCAGGAATAATACAAAACTGCTATCTTCAATTCAAATACTTTTTAATAAATTAGCCATACTACAAGCGGTGGTAAAACCGTTTTGGAATTAATTACCCTACTATGAGGATATTTTTTACCAGCCTGCTACTCCTGATGCTAAGCATAAATGGCTTTGCGTATAATGCAGGTGTGTGGCAGGCGATAGAC
>Ga0268266_10001713_pt1 | contig 25110 bp, 26 predicted proteins | sample KBSS13metaG_FD_190356 | JGI IMG/M metagenome (GOLD analysis project Ga0268266, IMG submission 190356) | Switchgrass rhizosphere microbial communities from Kellogg Biological Station, Michigan, USA - KBS S1-3 metaG (SPAdes) (version 2) | ecosystem: Host-associated > Plants > Roots > Rhizosphere... | reverse complement strand
GCGGGCACGGTTCACCGGTCTCGACGTCGATGATCTCGGTGCCAGGCGGTAACGGGCCAAGTGCGCCAGGCGGAGTGTCGGGTGTGCGGCCGATCGCGATGCCGCCCTCCGTCGACCCGAACCCGTCCATCACCAGGGTGTCGAACCGGTTGGCGAACCGCTCCACATCGGCAGGCGCGCCCTCGTTGCCGTAGACCGCTCGCAGCGGGTTTTTCGCATCGTCGGGACGCTCGGGCGTGGCGAGCACGTACGACAGCGGTTTGCCGACGTAATTCGCATACGTCGCGCCGTAGCGGCGGACATCGAGGATGAACTGCGACGCGGAGAACTTGCGCCGCAACACAAGTGAGCCACCGCATGCGATCGCCACCGCCCAGCCGACCAGCACCGCGTTCGAATGAAACAGCGGCATCGACACGTAGCACACGTCGTCAGGGCCGAGCGAGAAGCGCTGCGTCATCGTCACCCCCGCGATCGCGACCTTGCCCTCGCTGCATTTCACCGCCTTGGGCTCGCCGCTCGTACCCGAGGTGTAGATGAGCATGAACAGGTCGCTGGGATCGGCGTCGTACCCGACGACGGGTGTGCCCCGGTAGGCGGCCACCTCTGTCGCCCACTCCGGCGAATCGACATCGATATAGTCGACATCGAGTCCGGTTGCCGACGCCGAATCAGCCAGTACCAGTTGGCAATCCGCGTGGGTGACGTCTCGCGCCAGCGCCGCGCCGCGCCGCACCGGATTCAGTCCCACGGGGACGATTCCCGTCAGCGCCGCAGCGACGAGCACCGCGGAGAAGAACGGGGTGTTCTGCAGCAGGACGCCGACGTGCGGCGGCTTGTCCGGATCCAGGCGCGCCTTCAACGCGGCAGCGATCGCGGCTGCGTGTGCGATGTGGTCCCGCCAGCTGGTGAAGTCGTCCTCGAAGTAGACGCCGCGATCGTCGACCTCGACCAGTGGGGTCAGCAGGCCGGTGACGGTCGGCAGGCCTTCAGTCACTGTGCCGTGCTCTTCGCGCAAGCGCTCATCGCGCCTACGCTGGGGTATCGGCCAATTCACGGCCGATGCGCAGCAGCTGCCCGGTCGCGCTGCCGACGGCGAACTCGGTCTGCTTGGCCGCAAGGAAGTACCGGTGCACGGGATGGTCCAGGTCGATACCGACGCCGCCGTGCACGTGCACGGCGGTGTGCGCCACGCGGTGACCGGCGTCGGCCGCCCAAAACGCCGCGGTGTTGACGTCGATGTCTGCGGGGAGGTCCTCGGACAACCGCCAGGCCGCCTGGGTGACCGTCAGGCGCAGCGCCTTCACATTGATGTAGTCATCGGCGAGCCGCGACGACACGGCCTGGAAGCTGCCGATCGGCCGGTCGAACTGCTCGCGCTCACGGGCGTAGGACGCGGTGAGCTCCAGCGCCCGGTCGAGCACGCCGAGCTGATATGCGCTGCGCCCCAACGCGCCGTGGGTGGTCAGCCAGCCGACGACCTCCTCGCCGCCGACGACGCGATCGGTCTCGACACCCTGCAGTTCGAGGTGGCCGATGCTGCCGAGTCCGGTGGTTTCGAGGCTCGTCACCGTCACGCCCGCGTCGTCCTTGCCGATCAGGAAAACCTTTGTTCCGGAATCGGTTTCGGCCGGAACCAGGAACGCGTCAGCGACAGGTCCGAAGCCGATCTGGGTGCGCGAGCCGGTGAGTTTGAATCCAGAGCCACTAGCCTGAGCCCGTACCGGGCCTTCGCCCATCTCGCCGTCGAGCGCCACTGCGATGATCTTCTCGCCGGCGACCGCGGGCGTCGCCCACTCCTGCTGCAGCGCTTCAGAGCCGAACTTCGCCAGCGCGCCTGCGCCGAGCACCACCGAATCCAGGTAAGGCACCGCTGCCAGCTGACGGCCGAGGGCCTCCAGCACAGCCACCTGCTCGAGCACGCCAAAACCGCCACCGCCCAGCGATTCTGGTGCTGCTGCCGACAGGATGTCGGCCTCGATCAACTTGCCCCACAGGTCACTGTCGAAGCGCTCGTCGAGCTTGTCGAGCTCGCGCTGATGCTCATTGGTGCACACCGCGTCGGTGATGGTACGGGCCAGGCCGCCCAGATCGTCCGCGGCTTCCGTCGTCTTGAAATCCATGATCTTCCTTACCGATTGACCCGGGGCAGTCCGAGCGCCACCATTCCGATGATGTCGCGCTGAATCTCGTTGGTGCCGCCGCCGAACGTGAGGATCAGGCAGCTGCGATGCATGCGCTCGACACGCCCACGCAGCAGCGCGCCGGGGGAGTTCGTGCGAAGCGTGCCCGCCGTGCCAAGCACCTCCATCAGCAGCCGGTAGGCCTCGGTGGCCAGCTCGGTGCCGTACACCTTGGCCGCCGAAGCGTCCGCGGGAGACGGTGAAGCCTCGGCGGAGGACGCGAGCTCCCAGTTGATCAGCTTGAGCACCTCGGCCTTGGCGTGCACCCTGGCCAAATTCAGCTGCACCCATTCGGAGTCGATCAGCCGGTTGCCGTGGATGTCCTTGGTGTTCTGCGCCCATTCGCGAACACCGTTGAGCGCCAGGAAGATCGGCTGCGCAGAAACGAGTGCGACACGCTCGTGGTTGAGCTGGTTGGTCACCAGCTTCCAGCCGGCGTTCTCCTCGCCGACGAGGTTCGTGACGGGTACCCGCACATCCTGGTAGTAGGTGGCGCTGGTGTCGACTCCGGCCATGGTGTGCACCGGGGTCCACGAGAAGCCCTCGGCGGTGGTCGGCACGATCAGCATCGAAATGCCGCGATGCTTCTTGGCTTCCGGGTTCGTGCGCACCGCCAGCCACACGTAGTCGGCGTAGGCGATCAGGCTGGTCCACATCTTCTGGCCGTTGATGACGTAGTCGTCGCCGTCACGCATGGCGGTGGTGCGCAGCGCGGCGAGGTCGGTGCCCGCGCCCGGCTCGGAGTAGCCGATCGAGAAGTGCAGTTCGCCAGCGGCGATCTTGGGCAGGAAGAACTTCTTCTGCTCCTCGCTGCCGAAATGCATGATCGTCGGGGCGACGCTGTTGATGGTCAGGAACGGCACCGGCACGTTCGCGATGGCTGCCTCGTCGTTGAAGATCAGGCTCTCCATCGGCGTGCGCTCCTGGCCGCCGTACTCCTTGGGCCAGTTCAGCGTGAGCCAGCCGTCCTTGCCCATCTGCTGGACCGTCTCGCGGTAGACGTTGCCGCGCCCCATCTCGCCGCCATCGCCGGCGGACAGCGCCTCGGCACGTTCAGGCGTCATGAGTTTGGTGAAGTAGGACCGCAGCTCGCGGCGCAACTCCTCCTGCTCCGGGGTGTAGCCGATCCGCATCGCCATGTCCTCACGTCTTGGGTACTTCTGGTGTATTAAGAAAGCCGTCATATGGCCCGCTTTCACCCCCGGTTGTAACACGTTCTAGTCTTGGGGTCCAGGCCGGTGCCACACTGGCGCGCAAAGCAGCAGGGGCCGCGTGGCCCCCGAAAGGAGACTGTCATGCGAGTGGAAGTGGACCGTGACCGCTGTGAGGGCAATGCCGTTTGCGTCGGAATTGCCCCCGACCTGTTCGATCTCGACGACGAGGACTATGCGGTGGTGAAGGCCGACCCGGTGCCTGCCGACCAGGAGGACCTGGCCGAGCAGTCGATCGCGGAGTGCCCACGAGCTGCCCTGATCCGCAGAGACTAGAGGTATTCATAAAGTGACTGTTTCGAACGACGCGACCGATCTGTCCGGACTGGTCGCGGTGGTCACCGGCGCGGCGGCGGGGCTCGGCCGCGCCGAGGCCATCGGGCTTGCCCGAGTCGGCGCCACCATCGTCGTCAACGACATTGCGGGCGCGTTGGACCGCTCCGATGTCATCGACGAGATCACGGCTGCCGGCTCCAAGGCCGTCGCTGTCGCAGGCGACATCAGCGCGCGGTCGACCGCCGATGAATTGGTGGAGACCGCCGATGGCCTTGGGGGTCTCGGCATTGTTGTGAACAATGCGGGGATCACGCGTGACCGGATGTTGTTCAACATGTCCGACGAAGACTGGGATGCGGTGATCGCAGTGCATCTGCGTGGGCACTTCCTGCTGACCCGCAACGCCGCCACCTACTGGCGGGCCAAGGCCAAGGAAAACGACGGACAGGTCTACGGCCGCATCATAAACACCTCCTCGGAGGCTGGCCTGGCGGGACCCGTCGGCCAGGCGAATTATGGTGCCGCCAAGGCCGGCATCACCGCGCTGACGCTGACCGCGGCGCGTGCGCTGGAGCGCTACGGGGTGCGGGCGAACGCGATCGCGCCTCGTGCCCGCACCGCGATGACCGCCGACGTCTTCGGCGATTCGCCCGAACTTGCCGAAGGGCAGATCGACCCGCTGTCGCCGGAGCACGTGGTCAACCTCGTGCGGTTCCTCGCGTCGCCCGCTTCACGCGATGTGAACGGACAGCTGTTCATCGTCTACGGTCCTACCGTGACTCTCGTTGCGGCGCCGACGGCAGAGCACCGCTTCAGTGCGGATTCCGAGGCTTGGGACCCGTCCAAGCTGTCGGAAACGTTGCAGAATTACTTTGCTGGCCGGGATCCTGAAAGGAATTTCTCAGCAACGGCCCTCATGGCTCAAGGAGAATGACGTTCTCCCTTTGAGGACCTTGTGCAGAGCTAGAACGTGTTACAGAATGACCTGGGTCACAGTGGCCTTGACCTGCACAAAAGTTACGATTTAGAGTAGTTTTCCCGTTCTTTGACACTGCGAACTTGTTCTAGTTAGTATGATCCGGCTCACTAAGAGCAACGCTTAACAAAAGGGTGGGAGAACCGCCGCGGGGAGTGGTTTCGAACTCTTCGCCAAGGCGCACGTTCCGCGCCCCGCCAGAAACGGAGCCGAGGTTGAGGGAGCAACTCGCCATTCCGGCTCGGGCCGTCGGCGGGTTCATGGAAATGTCTCTCGACACCTTCCGGGCGATCTTCCGTCGACCCTTTCAATTCGGTGAGTTTCTCGATCAGACCTGGATGATCGCGCGGGTTTCGATCGTTCCGACGCTGCTGATCTCGATTCCGTTCACGGTGCTGGTCGCCTTCACCCTCAACATTTTGTTGCGCGAAATCGGCGCCGCGGACTTGTCGGGATCGGGTACCGCTTTTGGCACCGTGACGCAGCTGGGCCCGGTCTCAACCGTGTTGGTCGTTGCCGGCGCGGGGGCGACCGCGATCTGCGCCGACCTGGGTGCCCGCACCATCCGTGAGGAAATCGACGCGATGCGGGTGCTGGGCATCGACCCGATCCAGCGCCTGGTGGTGCCTCGCGTTCTGGCGTCGACGTTCGTGGCACTGCTTCTCAACGGTCTGGTGATCGCGATCGGCCTGAGCGGCGGCTACGTGTTCTCCGTGCTGTTGCAGGGCGTAAACCCCGGCGCGTTCATCAACGGCCTGACCATCCTGACCGGGTTGGGCGAATTGGTCATTTCAGAATTCAAGGCATTGCTGTTCGGCGTCATGGCGGGGCTCGTCGGCTGCTACCGCGGTCTGACCGTGAAAGGCGGACCAAAGGGTGTCGGAGAAGCCGTCAACGAGACGGTCATCTACGCCTTCATCTGCCTGTTCGTGATAAACGTCCTCATGACGGCAATCGGCATTCGGATCCTCGGCAGATGAGCGAGCTGGGGAGCTACGACATCACGCTGCGGATGCGGCGGGCGCTCCGACGGGTGTCCGGCGCGGTCGACAGCTTCGGTGAACAGGCCCTGTTCTACTCGACGTCGGTCCGATACATACCTTTCGCGCTGCGGCGATACCGCACCGAAACCGTGCGGCTGATCGCAGAGATGACGTTGGGCACGGGTGCGTTGATACTCATCGGCGGCACAGTCGGCGTCGCGGCGTTCCTCACCCTGGCCTCTGGCGGGGTCATCGCCGTGCAGGGCTACCAGTCGCTGGGCAACATCGGGATCGAGGCGCTGACCGGCTTCCTGTCCGCCTTCCTCAACGTGCGCATCGTCGCCCCGATCATCGCGGGTATCGCACTCGCCGCCACCATCGGCGCCGGCACCACAGCCCAACTCGGCGCGATGCGCATCGCCGAGGAGATCGACGCGGTCGAGGCGATGGCCGTGCACTCAGTGGCTTATCTGGTTTCCACTCGGATCATGGCCGGGCTGGTGGCGATCATTCCGCTGTACTCGCTGGCCACGCTCGCGGCGTTCTTCTCTGCCCGCGCGATCACCGTCTATGTCAACGGACAATCCGCCGGCCTCTACGACCACTACTTCAATACGTTCCTGATACCGACAGACCTGCTGTGGTCGTTCGCCCAGGCCATCGTGATGTCGGTCGCGGTGATGCTGGTGCACACCTACTACGGCTACAACGCGTCGGGTGGCCCCGTCGGCGTAGGCGTCGCCGTGGGTCAGGCGGTGCGGACATCGCTCATCGTCGTGGTCGTCATCACTTTGTTCATCGCCCTCGCCGTATACGGCGCGTCCGGTAACTTCAACCTCTCGGGGTAAGGGGAGACGTCGTGTCGAGGACTGCCGCGATCAGAATCGCCGCCGCTGTGTTGGCGTCGATCATCGTGGCGTTCACTGTGTTTACCTATCTGGCATACACCGCCGCCTTCACCCCCACCGACTCCATAACGGTGACGTCGCCGCGCGCCGGCTTGGTGATGGACAAGGAAGCCAAAGTCAAATACCGCGGTGTCCAAATCGGCAAGGTCGAAGACATCGCGTATACCGGCGATCAGGCGAAGTTGACGTTGGCGATCAACCGCGACCAACTGCGTTACGTCCCGTCGAATGCGTTGGTGCGCATCGGCAGTACCACGGTGTTCGGCGCGAAGTCGGTCGAGTTCATTGCACCGCCGCGGCCGGACCGCACGCCGCTGCATCCTGGCGCCAACGTCGAGGCTCAGTCCGTGCAGCTGGAAGCCAACACGTTGTTCCAGACACTGACCGACGTGCTGCACAAGGTCGACCCGATACACCTGAACGCAACACTTTCGGCGATCGCCGAGGGTTTGCGTAATCATGGCGACGACGCCGGTGCCGGCCTTGCGGGGTTGAATCAGTTTCTGGCGCAGGTGAATCCAAAGCTGCCAACAGTTGAGTCGGATATCGCGCAGACGGCACAGGTCGCCAACATCTACGGTGATGCGGGCCAGGATCTGGTCACTGTGATCAACAACGTGCCGACGATCAACCAGACGATCATCGATGAGCGGGACAACCTGAACGCCACGCTGCTCGCGACAATCGGTTTGGCGAACGCGGGATCCGACACGCTTGAACCGGGAGCAGACGATTACATCGCGGCGATCCAGCGGTTGCGGGCACCGCTGAAGGTGCTTGGCGACTATTCGCCGGAGATCGGCTGCGTATTGCAGGGCACCAAGATTGCCGCTCAGCGCGGAGAACGGGTTGTCGGCGGCATGCACCCGGGCGCAATGGTGAGTTCCAGCTTCGTGCTCGGCGTGCCGTCGTACACCTACCCAGAGAGCCTGCCCATCGTGAACGCGTCCGGCGGTCCCAACTGCCGCGGCCTGCCCGACATCCCCACCAAGCAGTACGGCGGCTCCTGGTACCGGGCGCCGTTCCTGGTCACCGACAACGCCTACATCCCGTACGAGCCCTTCACGGAGGTTCAGGTCGACGCGCCGAATACGTTGCAGTTCCTGTTCAATGGCGCATTCGCAGAACGGGACGATTTCTGATGGGCCACCGCGGACTCCTGCTCAAGGTGAGCATCTTCGCAGTGGTCATGCTGTTGGTATCGGCTGCCTTGGTGGTGATCTTCGGCGAGTTCCGGTTCGCCTCCACCAACACCTACCACGCCACCTTCAGCGACGCGTCGCGGTTGGAGAGTGGCAACGATGTGCGCATCGCAGGCGTACCAGTGGGCAGTGTCAAAGACGTGAAGCTAAACCCCGACAACACCGTCGATGTGGCGTTCACCGTCAACAAGAAGTATCAGATGTATACGTCAACGCGTACGGCGATCCGATACGAGAATCTGGTTGGCGACCGCTACATGGAAGTCACGTCGGGTCCCGGTGACCTTCGGAAGTTGCCGCCGGGCGGTACGGTCAGCATCGACCACACCGAGCCCGCGCTGGATCTCGATGCCTTGCTCGGCGGGCTGCGTCCCGTAGTAAAGGGCCTCAACGGCACTCAGATCAACCAGATCAACAGTGCGATCCTCGAGCTCTTGCAGGGCCAGGGCGGCGCGTTGTCGCAATTGCTTTCTGACACTGGAACATTCAGCCAATCCCTGGCCGATCGCTATCAGGTGATCTCGGAGGTGATCCACAATCTCAATGAGGTCCTGGGCACCATTGACGGGAAGAGTGCACAGTTCGATGCCAGTGTGGACCAGCTCCAGAAGCTGGTAAGTGGATTGGCGCAGGGCCGCGACCCGATCGCCGGGGCCATTCCACCGCTGGCATCCGCTGAAACGGACCTGACCGACCTCCTGGTGAACTCGCGCCGGCCGGTGCAGGGGATACTCGAAAACCTTCGCCCGTTGGCTACCGAGCTCGACAACCGCAAGGGAGACATCAACAAGGTCATCGAACCGCTCGCCGAGAACTACTTGCGGCTCAATTCCCTTGGCGCATACGGGTCATACTTCAACTACTACATCTGCTCGGTGTCGCTGAAGTTCAACGGGCCGGCGGGGAGCGACGTCTTTCTGCCAATTGGCGGCGTCCCGGATCTGTCGAAGGGGAGGTGCTCGGAAAATGGATAAGACGCTGCGCTCGGGCATCTTCGGACTGGTGATCGTCATATGTGTCTTGATTGTCGCGTTCGGTTACACGACGCTGCCTTTTTATCCGCAAGGCAAGCAATACGAGGCTTACTTTGCCGACGCCGGCGGCATTTCGCCGGGGAATGACGTCAACGTCTCCGGCATTGCGGTCGGTAAGGTGACCGGGGTCGCACTCGCGGGCGACGTCGCAAAGGTGACGTTCACCGTCAACCGCAAGGTCCGACTGGGTGATCAAACGCTGGCATCGATCAAGACCGACACCGTGCTGGGTGAGAGGTCGCTGGCGGTGACCCCGCGAGGCGGCGGGTCAGTGACGTCAATTCCCGTGGGGCGCACCACAGTTCCGTATACGCTGAACATGGCGCTACAGGATCTTGGTCAGAATTCCGCCGAACTCGACAAGGGGCAGTTGAACCAGGCGTTGAGTGTGTTGACCGAATCCCTGCGCGACGCAACCCCTCAACTGCGTCGAACACTGGACGGAGTGGCGTCGTTGTCTCGCAGCATCAATGCCAACGATGAGGCGTTGGGCCAGCTGTTGGACCACGCGCAGAAGGTGACGAAGGTGCTCGCCGACCGGGCCAATCAGGTGAACCAGCTCGTCACTGACGGTAATCAACTATTCGCCGCGCTCGACCAGCGCCGTACCGCGTTGAGCAACCTGATCGCCGGCATCGACGATGTCTCACGCCAAATTTCGGGATTTGTGGCCGACAACCGCCGCGAGTTCGGTCCGGCTTTGAAGAAGTTGAACCTCGTGCTCGACAATCTCCTCGAGCGCCGTGAGCACATCAGCCAGGCGATTCGCCGGTTGCCGCCTTATGCCACCGCCCTCGGCGAATCGGTCGGTTCCGGTTCGGGTTTCAACGTCAACCTTCCCAACGCTGTACCAAACATCGCACAGCAGGAGCTGTTGCTGGACCTTTACTTCCAACCGGGCAAGGTTCCAGACAGCCTCGCCGATTTCATCCGCGGATTCATCGACGAGCGGTTGATCGTAAGGCCGAAGTCGCCATGAGCCGCTGGTTGCGTTACGGAGTCATCGGTGCTCTGGTGGTGGCACTGATCGGTGGCATGTACGTGGTGTGGCCGCGAGTCGGAACATACCGCGTGGTCGGCTATTTCACGTCGGCAACGGGCCTGTACCCCGGGGACGAGGTCCGCGTGGTCGGTGTGCCGGTCGGCTCGATCGAATCGATCTCAGCGGAAGCCGATGCAGTCAAGATCACGATGCGGGTGCAGGACGACGTCAAGTTGCCCGCTGATGCCCGTGCACTCATCATTTCGCCGAATATCGTTGCGGCCCGGTTCATTCAGCTCACCCCCGCATTCAAGGGCGGCGCGGCGATGAAGGATGGCGGCAGTATCGGGCTGCAGCACACCGCTGTTCCGGTGGAATGGGACGAAGTCAAAACGGAGTTGACGCAACTCAGTCAGCAGCTCGGACCGCAGGCGGGCCAGGTTCAAGGCCCATTGAGCGCGTTCATCGACCAGGCGGCCGACACCTTCGACGGAAACGGCGATTCGTTCCGGCGAGCCCTGCGCGAGTTGTCGCAGACCGCAGGGAGGTTGGGTGACTCACGCACCGACCTGTTCGGCACGGTCAAGAATCTGCAGATCCTGATTGACGCACTGTCGCGGAGCAACGAGCAAATCGTGCAATTCAGTGGGCATTTGGCGTCTGTGTCGCAGGTTCTGGCCGAAAGCTCGCAGGGGCTGAACAACACCCTCGGCACGCTCAACCAGGCCCTGTCAGACATTCGCGGCTTCCTCAACGAGCACAATGAGACCCTGATCAGCAGCGTCAACAAGTTGACCGACTTCACCAGCCTGCTGTCGAACCAGAGCGACGACCTCGAGCAGTTACTGCATGTCCTTCCGAACGCGATGGCGAATTTCTACAACATCTACAACCCGGCCCAGGGCACCGCGAATGGTCTGCTCAGCCTGCCCGAGTTCACAAACCCGGTGCAGTTCATCTGCGCAGACTTCGACGGCGCAGGCCAGCCCGACAACTACAAGCGAACCGAAATCTGTCGCCAGCGGATGGCTCCTGTGCTGCGGCGCTTGATGATGAACTACCCGCCCATCATGTCGCATGGAATCAACACGATCACCGCGTACAAGGGCCAGATCATCTATGACACCCCGGCCACTGAGGCCAAGGCGCAGACCTACATCCCGTATCTGCAGTGGATACCGTCAGACGGACGGTATCCACCCCGATCCGGTGAGGGCGGAGATGTCAGTTCGTTGCTCCTGCCGCCGAATCCCGCTCCCGGCCCACCGCCACCGGCGCAGCCGTACACGTTGGGCCCCGTAGTGCCGCCGGCAGGACCAGCGCCGGACGCGCCTGCGCCCGCTGCGGTCGGCCCGCTCCCTGCGGAGGCGCCGGTGCCGGCCGACGCCGTACCACCGATGCAGCCGGTCAGCCCTGGAGGCGGCGGATGATGCGAAAGTCGATGAGCCTCAACGTCGGCCGCGCGACGCGCGGCACGGTGGCCATGGGTTCCGGCGTCATACTGCTGGCCGGCTGCCAATTCGGCGGGCTGAACTCGCTGAACATGCCGGGCACCGTTGGCCACGGCGCCGGCGCTTACTCGATCACGGTGGAGCTGCCGGATGTGGCCACGCTGCCGCAGAACTCGCCGGTAATAATCGACGACGTCACCGTCGGCAGTGTGTCGGGCGTGGAGGCCGTACAGCGCGCGGACGGCACTTTCTATGCGGCGGTGAAACTTTCACTGGAACGCAACGTCAAGTTGCCGGCCAACGCGATCGCACGAGTCGGGCAGACATCGCTATTGGGCTCGCAGCACGTCGAGCTGTCGGCTCCCGTGGGCCAGCCGGCGGTCGGGGAGCTGCGTGACGGGTCGCGGATCCCCGAGAGCCAGGGCGGCCGCTTCCCGTCCACCGAGGAAGTGCTGTCCGCGTTGGGTGTCGTCGTCAACAAGGGCAACCTTGGTGCGCTGCAAGACATTGCCCAAGAAGTCTCCACCGCAGTGGCCGGGCGTGAAGGCCAGTTCGCTGACCTGATTCCGCGGCTCGCCGAGCTGGCAGCGTCGTTGAATCGGCAGACGGACGACATCATCAATGCGGCCGAAGGGCTCAACCGTTTCGCCGGAATCCTCGCGCGCCAAAAGGACAGTCTGGACCGCACCCTGGACACGCTTCCCGCAGCGTTGAAGGTGCTCAACGACAACCGCGCCAACATCGTCGACGCGTTCGCCGGGCTGCGCAGGCTCGCCACGGTCGGGGCACGTATTCTCTCGGAGACGAAGAGTGATTTCGCCGCGGAAACGAAGGACCTGTACGCGGTCATCAAGCCGGTCAACGACAACCGCTCTGCGCTGGTGGACTCCCTGGACTTCCTGGCGACGTTCCCCTTCCCGGGTAAGAACTTGAAGCGCGTTGCCAGGGGCGACTACTTCAACATCTGGGAAGTTTTCGACCTGACCCTTCGCCGGCTGGGCGAGACGATATTCACGACGTCGTTGGGCTTGGACCCGAACATGAAGCACCTCGACGAAGTCGTCAGCCCGCCGGACTTCCTGGTCGGGGAGATGGCGAACCTTTCTGGGCAGGCCGCAGATCCGTTCAAGATTCCGCCCGGTACCGCATCGGGTCAGGAGGTGCCACCCAACTAATGCTGAACCGAACTGCGCGAATCCAACTCGCCATTTTCGCCGTCGTGACCGTGCTCACCGTCGCGGCGATCGGGTTGTTCTACCTGCGCGTCCCGGCTCGGCTGGGAATCGGCGCCTATCAGGTCACGGCGAACTTTGCCGCAGGCGGTGGCCTGTATCAGAACGCCAACGTCGCTTTCCGCGGTGTGCAGGCAGGACGCGTTGAGTCCGTGACGCTGACTGACGATGGCGTCGCCGCGCGGTTGCGGCTCAACAGCGATGTCAAAATCCCGGCGAACTCGACCGCGACGGTCAAGAGCGTCTCTGCGGTCGGCGAACAGTATGTGGATTTCGTGCCGCCCGAGCATCCGTCGCAGGCGGTGCTGGGCGACGGTTCCGTCATCCCGAAGGAGCGCACGGCGATCCCGCAGGACGTAGCCGACCTGTTGCACCAGGCGGACCAATTGGTGAGCAGCCTCAACAACACGCGTCTTCAGGACCTGCTGCGAGAAACGTTCAAGGCGTTCAACGGTTCTGGGCCGGAACTTGCGCGGCTGATCCAATCGACGCGGTTGTTGATCGATGAGGCCAACTCGAGCTGGCCGCAGACCTCGGCGCTCATCGACCAGGCCGGGCCGTTCCTGGACACTCAGATCCGTAGCGGCGACGACATCCGGTCTTTCGCCGACGGGCTTGCGCGCTTGACGACTGAGGTGGCCAACGCTGATCCTCAGCTGCGGTCGGTGCTGGCGAACGCGCCGTCGACGGCCGATGAGGCAAGTCAGACGTTCGAGGGCATTCGCCCGTCGTTCCCGGTGCTCGCGGCCAACCTGGCCAACCTCGGCCGCATCGGTGTCATCTACAACAGGTCGATCGAACAGGCGCTGGTCATCTTCCCTGCCCTGCAGGCGGCTCTCATCACCATCGGCGGCCAACTACCCGCGGATGAAGGCGGCAAACAGGACTTCAAGATATCCATCAACGACCCGCCTCCGTGCAACGTCGGATTCCTGTCGCCGATGGATATTCGATCGCCGGGCGACACGACGTTGCGCGAGTTGCCGACGGACCTGTATTGCAAGGTGCCCCAGAACGATCCGAGCGTGGTACGCGGCGCGAGGAATTACCCGTGCCAGGAGTTTCCCGGTAAACGGGCTCCAACGGTTCAGCTCTGCCGGGATCCGAAGGGATACGTCCCGATCGGCAGCAATCCGTGGCGGGGGCCGCCGATACCGACGGGTACACCGGTTACTGATCCCCGAAACATCTTGCCGCCGAACAAGTTCCCATACATTCCACCGGAAGCTGATCCCGACCCGGGCTATCCGGTGGCACCGGGGCTGATCCCGCCGGGAATCCAGCCGGGTCCGGGTCCTGCGCCGCATCAACCGTGGCCGTATATCCCGCCCCCGAACGACAATGGGCCGCCGCCCCCGGCGACGGCATGGATACCGCCGGCTCCGTATCCGGATGCATGGCCGCCGCCGGCGAATCCGCAACCGCCGTTTATGTTTCCGGGACCGTATAACCCGGTGGCCCCGCCACCGGGGCCGGCGCCGGCACCACCACCGCCACCGGCGCCTGCGGAGCTGCCGCCGTCGGCGGTCACCCCGCCGCTGGCCAGCGGAACCGCTTACGGCACGTACGATCAGCACACCGGTGTGTTCGTCGACCCGGCAGGCGGTACTGGCGTGTTCGCGGCAGGTGCCTCTGACATGCGGCCACAAGAGAATTGGGTAGATCTCATGCTTTATCCGAGGCAGACGTGATGACGTCCAGTCCCACACGCTCACCGCAGGCTGCGCGCCGCCGCGCATCGAGGGCCGCCGGTCCCGCGAACGGAAAGTCGGCCGAGACAATAGCGGTGCGTGTTGAGGCGCCCGTTTCAACCAGCGGCACCAATGCTCGCAAGGCTGTCAGGCCAGCGGCGCCTCTACGCCGACCGGCGAACCGTCGGATGGTGGCGATCGTTGCGCTGGGCGTCGGATTCGTGGCAACGGCTCTGCTGGCCACTGCGGTGTCGGTGATGGTCGTCCAGAGAAACCACACGGAAGCCATGCAGGCGCGCAGCCAGCGATTCATCGACACCGCCACCCAGACGGTGGTGAACATGTTCAGCTTCAAGCAGGACACGATCGATGACAGCGTTAACAGGTTGTACGACAACACAAGTGGGCCGTTGCGCGACATGCTGGGGCGGAGCAACAACGTCGAGAACCTCAAGGCGATCTTCCGGGACACCGGTGGTAGTTCGGAGGCGGTGATCAACGGCGCTGCGCTGGAAGGTGTTGACGGCATCAGTGGTAACGCGTCGGTGCTCGTGTCCGCCCGGGTCACCGCGAGCGATATGAACGGAAACAACAGGCCGTCGCAGCCCTACCGACTGCGCATCGTCGTGCATGAGGGCGACGACGGACGAATGACGGCATACGACCTCAAGTACCCCAACGGTGGGAACTGATGCGTTGGTTCGCGAGCATCATTGCCGGCCTACTCACCGCCGCGTTCGTGGGGTTGGCCGCGGTGGGCGGTTCGATGTATTGGCAACGAGTGGAAATGCGTAGTGAACAAGCCGCCCGGGATCAGCTGGGACCGCTTGCGCAAAAGCAGATTCCTGCCGTGTTCAACTACGACTACAAAACCGTGGAGCGCAGCCTCACTGACGCCTACAGCCTTCTCACGCCGGACTACCGCAGGGAGTTCGAGAGCAGAGCGAATTCAGACATCATCCCGCAGGCGCGGCAGCGCGAGGTGGTGAGCCAAGCCAACGTGGTCGGCGTCGGAGTCATGGACGCGCAGCGCAACTCCGCAGCGGTGATGGTGTACCTCAACCGGACGGTGTCCGATAAGTCGAGTCGCGAGCGGCCGATCTACGACGGCGTGCGACTGCGCGTGGAATACAAGCGCATCGACGGCAAATGGCTGATCAACTACATCACTCCGATTTAAAGGAATTCGTCGGCTCGGATTGGTTGGTCCGCTCCGCGGACGCTGTGCCCGCCAATGCATCGAGGAACGACCGTGCCCACCGGTCGACGTCGTGTGCCAGCACCTGCCTGCGCAGGGCGCGCATGCGCCGCCTGCCCTCTTCGGGGGCCTGATTCAACGCCGACTCGATTGCATCCTTGACGCCTTCGAGGTGATGGGGATTGGTGAGATAGGCCTGGCGGAGTTCGGATGCGGCGCCGGTGAATTCGCTGAGGACCAGCGCGCCGCCCAGATCACTGCGGCAGGCCACATACTCCTTGGCCACCAGATTCATTCCGTCGCGCAACGGGGTGACCAGCATGACGTCGGCCGCCACGAAGAACGCAATCAATTCTTCGCGGGGGATCGGCCGGTGCAGGTAATGCACGATGGGATGACCTACCTCGGCGTACTCGCCGTTGATGTGCCCGACCTGCCGTTCGATGTCCTCGCGCATCTCGATGTAGCTCTCGACGCGCTCCCGGCTCGGCGTCGCGAGCTGCACGAGCACGGTGTCGTCCCGCTTGGCCCGGTGTTCGGCGAGCAGCTCCGAAAACGCCCGCAGCCGAACGTCAATGCCCTTCGTGTAGTCCAGCCGGTCCACACCGAGCAGGATCTTGCGCGGGTTTCCCAGTTCGCTGCGGATCTCTCGCGCACGCTGGCGGATGGCGCGGCTGCGGGACTGCTGGTCCAGGGCCGTGGAGTCAATGGAGATCGGGAAGGCGCCGACCTTGACCGTGCGGAAGCCGACGTCGATCTCGCCAAATTTGGAACGCACGCCGACGGTCCCGCGTGAGGTGTTCGCGCCGACGAGCCGGCGCGCGAGGATCATGAAATTCTGTGCGCCGCCGGGCAAGTGGAACCCGACCAGGTCGGCGCCGAGCAGGCCCTCGGTGATCTCGGTGCGCCACGGCATCTGCATGAACAGCTCGACCGGTGGGAACGGAATATGCAGAAAGAAGCCGATGGTCAGATCGGGCCGCAGCATCCGCAGCATTTTCGGGACAAGCTGCAGCTGATAGTCCTGCACCCACACCGTCGCGCCCTCGGCCGCCACTTTGGCGGTGGCCTCGGCGAAGCGCCGGTTGACCGTGACATAGGCGTCCCACCACTCTCGGTGGTAGATCGGCTTGACGATCACGTCGTGGTACAGCGGCCACAGGGTGGCGTTTGAGAAACCCTCGTAATAGTCGGCTACCTCGTCGGCGGACAACCGGACCGGGCACAGGTACATGTCGTCCTGCTCGATCGGTTCATCGTCGGCATCCGGTATACCCGGCCAGCCGATCCACGCGCCGCGGCGACGGCGAAGCAGCGGCTCCAGTGCGGTGACGAGGCCACCGGGGCTCCGCTTCCACGTCGTACTGCCGTCGGGCAGCCGCTCCATGTCGATGGGTAGCCGGTTGGCCACCACGACGAAGTCCGCCTCACCGGGGCCGTGCGCTTGGCGGTCCCCCGGACTCACTTAAGCCTCGAGCTTCGGTCCAATGCCGAGCATCGATAAAAAGATCCGGCATTCGTCGGCGTCGTTCGCGTATGCAGCGACGACGCGCCTGGCCTGGCGTGCAGTGCTGTCGGCAAGCGGCTCCACGTCGCCGATCTCGGCGGGGTCAGATTTCGCAGGCATATGACAACCTTACCGACCGCGTGGTCACCAGGGTCGATGCCGTCCGCTACGGGCTCGAACTGACGGTCGAATGTGGCACCGGCTGGGGCCCCATGGCCTCCTCTTCCTCGGACAGGCCAATGCACTGGCCGGAGTTGTGGCCGGTGCAGGGGACGCCCTCAACCGACGGCAGGTCGGGATTGCCGGGGATGCTGCTCAGCGGTGAGTTCGGCACGGTGTGTGGCACGCAGGTGCCCGTGTAGAGGTCTTCCTCTTCGCCAGTCGGGCACTGGGCCAGCGGCACCGAGGCGCTCGGAATGGTGACGACGGCGATGGCCGGGGCTGCGGCCACGGCGATCGCGAATCCGCAGGCAAGGATCAGTCGTCGTACTGAAAGCTCAAGGGTCGCCATCGTCACGCCTTTACCTAGTTATTGACAATCTCGTCGGGGATTCTATGGAAGCTGAAAGAAATCTGCATACATTCCGTTAGTTCCCTGAGAGTGCGACCCTTGGGCTTGCGAATCAGCCGGGGTTATGGGCTGGCTTCGATGGTCGAGCGCGGTACAGGCTGAGGCCCTGCGTCCGCCTCATTCTCAGCCAGGCCGATACACGCGCCTGAACTGCGCCCACCGGTGCACGGAACGCCCTCGATTTCTGGAATGTCGGGATTGGCTGCCGTCGAGGTGAATCCCTCGGGTGAGTTCGGCACCAGGAAAGGCGTACAGGAAGCCGTGTAAACGTCCTCTTCTTCGCCGGTGTCGCATTGCGCTAGCGGCCTGGAATCCGTTGGATGCGCGGCGATTGCGACGGCCGGCGTGATGGCAACCGCGAGCGCGAATCCGCCGGCAAGCAGCAGGCGTCGAGTGGTGATCGAATCTTTCGTCATCGTCGAATTCTACGAATGCTGAAAGCAATCTGCAGACATTCTCCGTGTTCACTGGGAATGTCTCTGCGACGCAAACAAAAAGCTGGGGCACATCTCGGCGCCCCAGCTTTTTGAAATTTCTGCTACGGGCTCGAGCTCACGGTCGAATGCGGCACCGGCTGCGGGCCTTCTGCCTGCTCCTCTTCGGACAGGCCGATGCACTGGCCGGAATTGCCTCCGGTGCACGGAATGCTGTCCACCTCCGGGAGTCCTCCTGGCGAGGTCACGCCGACCTCAGGTGAATTCGGCACCAGATCCGGCGTGCATTCACCGGTGAACGTGTCCTCGGACTCGCCGCCCGGGCAGGCCGCGATCGTGGGCGCGTGGGTGGGCATGGCGACGACGGCGACCGCCGGCGCGCCCGCAATAGCGACTGCGAACCCGCCGGCAAGGAGCAGTCGTTGTAGTGGAAGCTTCAAGGTCGCCATCGTCACGCTTTCTGTAGTTTTGCTGTTGGTTTGTCGCCCGAAGTTGTGGCGGCAGAGGGGATCTGCTAGCGGAGACCTTACGCTGCCGACCGGGAAAACGCCCGGTCAACGTCGATAAAGTGGTGCGGTTGTCCCAATTCTGAAAGGTTGCTGTCAGATGGCTGTGGCACCACTTCGCGACCGCTTGCTGTGGCACCGTAATGTGCAAGCCGTCAATGGTTTTTGAGCGAACGAGGTGGTCCGCTGTGGCAAGCCCTGACCTGACCAGCGCCGAGGAGATCGGCGGCGACGCGCCCCAGCAGGTGACGTACGAGACGCTCGAAGAGGGCACGATCGCGCGGATCTGGCTGAACCGGCCCGAGGCCCAGAACGCCCAATCGCGAACGCTGCTGGTGCAGCTTGATGAGGCCTTCGGCCGCGCAGAGGCCGACGACACGGTGCGCGTGGTGATTCTGGCCGCCCGCGGTAAGAACTTCTCGGCAGGCCATGACCTCGGTTCGGAGGAGGCGCTGGCCGAGCGCAAGCCCGGACCGGGGCAGCATCCCACGTTCCAACTCAACGGCGCGACCAGGTCGGCCGTTGCGGAGAGGACGTATCTACAGGAGTGGCACTACTTCTTCGAAAACACCCGGCGCTGGCGCGATCTGCGCAAGATCACCATCGCGCAGGTGCAGGGCAACGCCATCTCGGCGGCGCTGATGTTGATCTGGGCGTGCGACCTCATTGTCGCCGCCGACGATGCGAAGTTCAGCGATGTGGTCGCCGTACGGATGGGGATGCCCGGCGTTGAGTATTACGCGCACCCATGGGAATTCGGCGCGCGCAAAGCGAAAGAGCTTCTGCTGACCGGTGATTCGATCGACGCCGAGGAAGCATATCGGCTCGGCATGGTGTCCAAGGTTTTTCCGCGCGCCGAACTCGAGGACAAGACGCTGGAGTTCGCGCGGCGCATCGCCGAGCGGCCGACCATGGCCGCGCTGCTGGTGAAGGATTCCGTCAACGCCGCGGCCGACGCGATGGGCTTCACCGAAGCGTTGCGACACGCATTCCACATCCACGAGCTCGGCCACGCACACTGGGCGGCGGCCAACGAGAACCGCTATCCAGTCGGCCTGCCGCCCGACGTACCGGACTGGCGCAGCCTTGGTGCCCCCAAGCTCGCCCGCCGCGACGAGCCGTGACGTATAACTAGAACCTGTTCTAGTAACGCGGCGAAGGGGGCAGCGGTGCAGCTGTCATTGGCGGAGCGAACGGTTCTGGTTACCGGCGGTGGCAGCGGGATCGGCAAGGGTACGGCCGCCGCAGTGGTGGCCGCGGGCGGCAACGCGATGCTGGTCGGTCGCAACGCCGACAAATTGGCTGCTGCGGCCGATGAGATCACGGCGCATGGCGGCCCAGGCGCGGTGCTGTACGAACCTGCCGATGTCACCAACGAGGACGAAGTGGCACGGGTCGTCGAGGCGGCAACCGCGTGGACCGGACGGCTGTGGGGAGTGGTGCACTGCGCAGGCGGCAGCGAGACCATCGGACCGATCACGCAGATCGACTCCGAGGCGTGGCGGCGCACCGTCGACCTGAACATCAACGGCACCATGTACATGATCAAGCATGCCGCGCGGGAGATGGTCCGCGGCGGTGGCGGGTCGTTCATCGGTATCTCGTCGATCGCTGCGAGCAACACGCACCGGTGGTTCGGCGCGTACGGGGTCTCCAAGGCGGGTATCGATCATCTGATGCAGTTGGCCGCCGACGAACTGGGTGCGTCGTGGGTGCGAGTGAACAGCATCCGGCCCGGTCTGATCCGCACCGAACTCGTTGCGCCCGTTCTTGATTCACCGGAGCTGAGCGCCGACTACGCGACGATTACGCCGTTGCCCCGCCCCGGTGAGGTCGAAGACATCGCCAATGCGGCACTGTTCCTTCTCAGCGACGCATCGAGCTACATCACCGGCCAGGTGATCAACGTCGACGGCGGCGTGCTGGTGCGGCGCGGCCCCGACTACTCGGCGATGCTGGAGCCGATCTTCGGCGCCGACGGGCTGCGCGGCGTCGTCGCGACCTAGCTTCGGGCGTCGCCCTAGTCCCGTGCCGCTGGGTTCGATCCGCCTGCCTCCCAGGCGGATAGCGCACCGACGGCCGACCAGTCCAGGTGAGCACCACCGCTGGCGAGCAGCGTCAGGAAGCGATCCCGCAGCAGGCTGGCGATCGGCAGCGGAGTCTGCAGTGCCTCGGCCGCTGCGAGAACCAGTCGGATGTCCTTCTGGCCGAGTTCTGCGGCGAATCCCGCGGGCTCGAACTCGTCACGCGCGATCAGGCCGCCGTAGGTCTTGTACACCGGAGCGCCGAACAGCGTCGAAGTCAGGATCTCGAGGTACTCGTTCCTGTCGACGCCCGCTTTGGCCACCAAAGCCATTGCTTCCCCGAGAGATTCGATCACCGAGGCGATCAGGAAGTTGCCGCTCAACTTCACCAGGTTGGCTGCCTTCGGCTCGTCTGACACCACGAACGTTCGCTGGCCGATCGCGTCGAACACAGGTGAGAGCGATTGCAATGCATCGCCGTCTCCCGCCGCGACCACGAAAAGCTTTGCGGCTGATGCTGCTTCCGGCCTGCCGAAGACCGGTGCAGCGACGAACCCCTGGCCTGCTTCGGTGTGTGCGGCTGTCAACCGCTCCGACAGCGCGACGCTGATCGTGCTCGACGAGACATGCGTCGTGCCGGGCCTCAGCGACGCCAGCACTCCGTCATCGCCGAACGTGACCGCTGAGACAGCGTCGTCGTTGGCCAGCATCGTGATCACGATGTCGCCGCCGCACGTCTCTGCAACGGTCTTCGCCGGCTTGGCGCCCTGCTGTGCCAATGCCGCGACCTTGTCCTGCGACCGGTTGTACGCAGTCACCTCGTGGCCGGCCTTCAGCAGATTCGCGGCCATGCCGGCGCCCATGTTCCCCAACCCGATGAACCCAATCTTCATGGCTTCCACCATGCCGGGTATTCCTGTGGGAAGCCGGGCGGGGTGAGTTCGAGAGATCGAGGCTAACCGCCCGTTGGGGCTGGAATCTTGTCCTTGCAGTAGGCGTAGACGGCGATGCCGCCGAAGTCGGCGGACTTCTGAGTCGACCACTTGGTCTTCTTGACGATCATGTTCAGCGCGTCGTTGACGGTGCCACCGTGGTTGAGCAGGTCGCACGTGGAATGGGCCAGGTCGAGGGCGTACTGGTCCGACTTGACGCTGATACCCTTCTGCTGAAGGCCCTTCAGGAATGCCTGGTCCAACTGATCATCGGCGGAGGCCGGCGCCGCCAGCGCCGTGGCTGTGCCGACCGCAACCGCGATCGCCGCCAACAAATGCTTCTTCCTCATCTGTCTCCCCAGTAACGTCCCCGGCCTTTCAGCAGAGTACGCGAGCAAAGGAACGGCTGCCAGGGGCAGTTAGTCAGGCTTGATTCTCTGCAGCGCGATGAACTGCATTGATGATGCCCTGGTAGCCCGTGCAGCGGCAGAAGTTTCCGGACAGGCCTTCGCGGATTTCCTCGTCCGTTGGTGTGGGGTTGTCCCGCAGCAGCGCGGTGATCGACATGACGAACCCAGGCGTGCAGAACCCGCATTGGAGGCCGTGGCACTCCCGCAGCGCTTCCTGCACGGGGGACAGTTCGCCGTCCCCGGACGCCACGCCCTCGACCGTCGTCACCTCGCAGCCGTCCGCCTGCACCGCGAACATCAGGCAGGAGCGCATCGCCTGCCCGTCGACCAACACCGTGCACGCCCCGCAGGCGCCGTGCTCGCAGCCCAGGTGCGTTCCGGTCAGGCCGCACCGCTCACGCAAGTAGTCAGCGAGCGTCAGCCGCGGTTCCACCGTCGCCTCGGTCGACTGCCCGTTGACGGACACCTTCATCGGCCACTCATGCATCGCTTGCCTCCGCGGTCGCAGACTTCCAAGCACGCGCCACCATGGTGGCCCCGACCTTGGCCCGATAGGCGGCCGACCCCTGCAGATCGGCAGGGATGTCGGTCAGAGCACTGATGGCGAGCCTGCCGACCTCATCGGCTGTGATGTCGTCGACGGGACGCCCTATGACGGCCTGCTCGGCAGGTGAACCCCGCAACGGCGTCGATCCGAGACCGAGAAGCCCTATCCCGCAGCGGCTCACGCGAGCGTCCGCGTCGAGCTCCACCGCGACGGCTGCACCGGCGATTGCGAAATCCCCGTGCCTGCGCGCGAACTCCTCGACCGCGAAACCCGACCGCGACCCCCACACGGGAAAGCGCACCGCCGTGAGGATTTCGTCGGAGGCCATGGAGTTCTCCCACAGTCCGCTGAAGAACTCGGCCGCCGGAATATCCCGTGCGCCACGCGGCGAGACCGCTTCCATCTGCGCATCGAGCGCCAGTGCGACCGCCGCGTACTCCGCCGCGGGGTCGGCGTGGGCGATCGCGCCTCCGAGCGTGCCGCGGGTGCGGATCTGGAAGTGGCCGATGTGCGGCGTCGCCAACGTCAGCAGCGGCACCGAATCTGCGACCTCGTCGTCCATCCCGACGAATGCATGCGGCGTCGCGGCGCCAATCCGAATCTCGTTGTCGCGCGCATCGATACCCACCAGCTCAGTGATGCGTGAGATGTCGATGAGGTTGTCGAAATGAGTGAGGCGCATTGCGAGCATAGGGACCAGGCTCTGTCCACCCGCCAACACCTTCGCATCATCGCCGTACTCGGCAAGCAGCCCGACGGCTTCGTCGACGCCGTCGGGCCGGTGATACGCGAATGCGGCTGCCTTCATGACACCAACCGTGACAGCGCATCCAGCAGATCATCGGAGCGACGGTTGCGTCGGCGACCCAACAGGAAGCCGATCACCCCGCCCGCCACCAGCGCGACCAATGCGGGCGCGAACCGCTTGGCCATCGGCACCGCGACGACCTTCAGCAGGTCGACGGACTCCGCGGCGGCGGGTTGGCTTGCCGCCGTGATGGTTTCGGCCGTCGGCGCGGCTGTCACGCTCGGCGCGGCTGTGGTGTTCGGCGTCCCGCCGAGGATGTCGGCCTCGAGCGCCTTGGCGAATTGTGCGATCAGATTGCCCGCGACGTCGCCGAGGACGCCGCGACCGAACTGAGCGGCCTTGCCCGAGATGGTCAGGTCCGTCTTGATCACCACGCTGGTGGCGTCGCCTTCGTCCTTGAGCTGCGCCGTGACGACGGCGGCAGCGTTGCCGTTGCCCCTGGTCTCCTTGCCGTTCGCCTTCAGCACCACCCGCTGCGCCGCCGGATCCTTCTCCAGGAACGCGGCATTTCCCTTGTAGGACACGGTGATCGGGCCGACCTTGACCTTCACCGCGCCGGTGAACTCGTCCCCGTCGACGGTGAGCAACGTGGCGCCGGGCAGGCACGGGGCGACACGTTGGACATCGGTGAGCACCTCCCATGTCTTCGCCGCAGGCACCGCGACCCGAAATTCGTTGTTCAGTTCCATTATTGGGTCTCCTCGATCAGTTCGACGATCGCGGCGGGCGAGGCCGGCAGCCGAGTCAGGGTCACACCGAGCGGAGCCAACGCGTCGTTGATCGCGTTGATCACCGCAGGGGTCGAGCCGATGGCGCCGCCCTCGCCGACACCCTTGTAGCCGCCGATACCAGGACCGGGGATCTCGACGTGGCCGTACTCGATCGGCGGCACCTCGGTGGCTGTCGGCAGCAGATAGTCGACAAACGTTGAGGACAGCGGGTTTCCGTCGTCGTCGTAGGCCATGTTCTCCAAGAGCGCGCCCCCGATGCCCTGCACCGTGCCGCCTGCGATCTGCCCCTCGACCACGTTGGGGTTGATCATCGCGCCGACGTCCTCGCTGACGATGTAGCGCGTCAGCGTGACGTGGCCGGTCTCGACGTCCACCTCGCACGTGCATGCGTGGGTGGCGTTCGCCCAGTGGATCGGTGCCTGCGAGGTGAAGCGCGCGGTCGCCTCCAGTGTCGGTGGCATGCCCGGCGGCAGCTGCTGCGGCTCGTAATACGACCGGTAGGCAATATCGGCGAAACTCACGCTCTTCGACGGGTCGTCGCGGACAACCGCTTTCGATCCGCTCAGCTCAATGTCGGCCTCCTCGACACCCAGCCGATGCGCAGCCATGGCCACGATCTGCTTGCGCAGTATCCCGCCTGCCTCGTGAACTGCGCCCGCCGTCATCGGACCGGACCGGCTGCCCTGGGTGCCCGCACCGTACGGTGTCACAGCGGTGTCGCCCTGGATGGTGGAGACGTCTTCGATGTTGGCGCCCACCGCGTCTGCCGTCAGCTGCACGACCGTCGTCTCGATGCTGTTGCCGGTCGAGCCGCCGTTCACGTAGACGTTGATCTTGCCTGTCGGCTCCATCCGGATGGTCGCACCTTCGGTGGCGAGGTGCCCCGTCGCCGCGCCCGTCGGCTCGATGTAGGCAGAGAAGCCGAGCCCGATATAGCGGCCCTGCTCGAGGGCTTCGCGCTGTTCGCGGCGAAACCCTTCGTGGTCAAGGATTTTCACCGCCTGCTCGAAGGTGTCGGCAGGTGCGACGTGGTCGTAGGGCATGCCGTTGGGGTTGAAGTACGGCATCTCGTCGCCGCGCAGGATGTTGCGCCGCCGTAGCTCGACGGGATCCATGTTCATCTTGCGCGCGGCAATGTCGAAAAGAACCTCGCGCGCCAGCGTTTCGTACTGCCACGGCCCGCGGTAGGCCGCCAGCCCCGCCGTGTTCGAGAACACCGTCTTGTAGTTGAAGCTCGCCTTGGGGATGCGGTACGGCCCGGGGAAGAACATCCCGATCGCAGCGGTGGTCAGCACGGGGTAGGGCGTCGGATA
>Ga0268266_10001712_pt1 | contig 25118 bp, 18 predicted proteins | sample KBSS13metaG_FD_190356 | JGI IMG/M metagenome (GOLD analysis project Ga0268266, IMG submission 190356) | Switchgrass rhizosphere microbial communities from Kellogg Biological Station, Michigan, USA - KBS S1-3 metaG (SPAdes) (version 2) | ecosystem: Host-associated > Plants > Roots > Rhizosphere... | reverse complement strand
ATCCGATGGCCAAGGTTAGCACAGCTACTGCGGCAGTCTGCGGAACACTCGCCGGGTCGAGCCGACGGCGGCCCCATCAGCGCCGATAGCGCCGAAACGCCTGCCGTTACACTGGCGATGTAAGATAGTGACCCAACGCAGATGTGCATGGCGAAGGCCACTGACTTGCGCCCAATTCCCGCCTCAGCAAGAGGCAAAAGGCAACGCTGCATGGCCGACCGGACCATCGCCTATTACAGAACGTGCATCGCAGACATCGACGCGATGAGTGCACTGACTCACCGCTCGTTCCCAGCCCATACGCATGACCAGTACGGGCTGGGGACCGTCGTTTCCGGAGAACACCGGTCTCGCAGCGATCGGAAGCAGGTTACCGCGGGACCGGGCAGCATGATTTCGGTCAATCCGGGGGAAGTGCATGACGGCCACGCAGTCGGTCGACGCAGCCGTGCGTGGCGAATGATCTATTTCAACTGCGACTTCCTGAACGAGCTGCGCTGTGAAATCCTGGATCGCGAACCGGGAGAATTCCGGTTTCCGGCCGCAGCTTTTCAGGACTCGAAGCTCAGGGCGCTGTTCGAGTCCACGTTCGCGGCGCTCGTCGGATACGAGGATAGCCTGTCGACGCTTCGTGCTGAATCCCTGCTGCTGTGTCTCGTACACCAGCTCGAGCAGTCCCGTATTCCCACGCGTCCTTCAGCCGTTACAGCGACCCCCTGTGTTCGCCGCGCCATCGAAGCCATTGACGCTGAACCGGGCAACTCGGGTCTGACGCTGCAACATCTGGCCGATGTGGCGGGTTTGAGTCGATACCAGCTCATTCGCGGGTTTGCGCGCGCATTAGGACTGACCCCGCACGCCTACATCGTGCAAACACGACTTGCGCTGGCTCGCCGGCTCATCAGGTCCGGAGAACCCATTGCGGATGTCGCATTCCGGACCGGATTTGCCGATCAGAGTCATTTATCCAACGCCTTCCGCAGGCAGTTCGGGGTCTCTCCCGGATCCTACTGCTCCGGCTTTCGCTAGGGGTTGCAATTTTCTTCAAGACCGGCGGACGCCCGGTGCGGTGAAGTCAGCCACCGCAGCCTGAAGGGTCAACCATGGATATCATCAGAAGGTGTCGAAACGACGAACTGCCAGCCCTGCTCGTCATCATCAACGACGGCGCTGAGGCTTATCGGGGCGTTATTCCCGCGGACCGGTGGCATGACCCGTACATGGATGCCCATATGCTCGAGGCGGAGATTGGCGCGGGCGTGGATTTCTGGGGGTTGGAACGGGATGGACGACTCATCGGCGTCATGGGCATACAACGGGTGAAAGATGTGGCGCTGATTCGTCACGCTTACGTGAGAACCTTTGCACGGCGGGCGGGGGTAGGAGGCGCGCTAATGAGGCATATCCTGTCGGCGACTGACCGTCGGGTGTTGGTCGGAACGTGGCAAGCGGCAACCTGGGCGATAGCCTTCTACGTGCGACATGGATTCCGCCTGTTGGATGCCGCGACCGCGCGTGAACTGCTGCAGCAATACTGGGACATCCCCGATCGACAGGTTGAAACGTCCGTCGTGCTGTCAATGCCGTGAGCTTTGTCGACCAAACGTCGGCGCGCAGCAGCTCGCATGCTACTGCGGTAGCCTGCGGAACACCCGTCGGGCGTTCGAGTAGTAGACTTTGTCGATGACCGACTTCGGCAGCGCCAGGCCTTTGACGTCGGCCTTGATGGCGTCGATGTGCTGCACGCCGGGGGTTGCGAGGTACAGCCAATCGGAGCGCCAGAACTTGTCCGCCTCGACCTCGAACGGTGTGCCGTCCGACGGCGGATTCTGCGCCCGCTGGCGCGGATCCGGCGGGTCTTCCGTCAGATCGGTTCCGTACAGCAGCCGGTCCTGGTACTTGAGGAAGAACTGTCGCACCTTCTCCCGGTCGGCGTGCGACTGGTACTGCACCTGGGTCATGCGCGCCGCGAGATCGACGCTGGCGTTCGGATAGCTATCCAGGAACTTGGCCAGTACGTCGACGCTCCACTCGAGGCTCGCCATGTGAGCCCCGACGAAAATGAGCTTGGGATGACGGGCGACGAAGCGGTCGCGGGCCGCCATGAGACTCTCGTAGCTGGGCATCTGCGGATGCAGGTACATGTAGTACTCGGGGTGATCGCGGAAATAACTGCGATCGTTCTCAGTAGTCATCTGGTCGAGCGGCAGCCAGCAGTTCCTGGGCTCGGCCTGGTGCGCAACCAGTGGTATGTGCTCGGCTTCGAGGTGGTTCATGACGCCGTCGAAGCGCCGGTCGTCCAACATGATGAGGTGGTGTTGGGAATCCCGCTCCACCATGCCGACGTTCTTCCACACCTTCACTCCGACGGCGCCGCGCGCGATCTCGGCATCGATGTGCCGGATGGTGTCGGCCGTCCAATTGGGGCTCTCGAAGCCTTTCATGGAGAACGTCGTCAAGTAGTGAAAGCGCTTCGGATCGGCGGCCTGCAGGGTATGGGCCACCTGCGCCTGCTTCTCCAGCTTCGGAAAGTCGGGGTAGTCGACATTGATCGACAGGAGCTCAAAGCCGTCCTTGGCGGCGATGTCGAGAAAGTGGTGATCTTCCGTGTTTGCATGGACGTGCGCATCGAACTTGCGAACGTGGGTGAAATCCGTCGCGGCGTAGGACGACTCGTCCGCTGCCATAGCCCCCACGGCGGCCGATATTCCTGCAATACCGGCGACGAGGCCTAAAAAGAACCGATGAATCATGCAACATCCTCGACGGGGCCACTCCCGAGCCGCCGCGCGAGCTCCGCGACGCTCTCGCTCGCCAGGAGCGCGCCACCCAACTTCGCCGCATACAAGGCGGCGCCCGCCGCCGGCGTGAGTCGCGGCTCCACAAATTCATAGCTCCGCTCTCCGGCGCCCAACGCCTTTTCGAGCAGCGGTTGCAACAACCCTTCCAAGCGAAACATGCCACCCGAATAGGACACGGGAAGCGGTAAGCGCAGCGGCACGTGGAGTTGATCACGGACGGCATCAACGATCTCCGCAAGCTCCTTGGCCGCCTGCTCAAAGAGCTTACGAGCCCCGGCGTCGCCCGCACGCGCCGCCCGGGCTACCAAGGGAGCCAGCGCGGCCAACTCGCTGCGCGCCAAGGCCGGCGGTCCGTAGATCGCGGCACACAGGTCATGATCGGCACGGAGTTGAAAGCGCTCCCGGATCAGCTCATAAAGCGCCGCCTTCGGCGCCCGCCCATCGCTCATACGAGAGAACAACGCCAGTCCCTCGCGCGCAATCCAGTAAGCGGAGCCCTCATCGCTATAAAGTTGTCCCCAGCCGCCAGCCCTTGCGCTTCGGGTCTCGAATTCACCGTAGGCGATGGAACCCGTGCCGGCGACGATGTTGATGCCGTCCTGGCCGGCCAGCGCACCCGCCCAACCGCAGACCATGTCGTTTCCGCAGCGGTAGCGCGCAGAGGGCAGCACGTGGGTCACAATGCTATCCAACCGCGAGAGCATTGCGCTGTCCTCCCCATAGGCCGGCAGCCCGAGGAATGCAAACTCGACTTGGGAAGCGGTCATCCCCGCCTGTTGCAGGGTGCTTTGAATGCCTGCGGTCAGCATGGCCTGCACCGCATCGACACCCGTTTCGATGTAGTAAGCGGATGCCCCACGGTGCGCGGCCAGCACCCGCCCCTTCTCGTCGATCAACAGGAAGTCGGTTTTGGTACCGCCGCCGTCGACGCCGAGAAACGCTTTCACCGGGCGGGTTCCCAAGGGTAGATCGAGACACCCTGCACGACCCGATTCACGACACCACGCGCATTCGGCGTATCGGGACGCAGCCCCAGTGTGAGTGACTGCAGGAACGCCAGTATCTGGGCAAACACTACGTAGGGAAAGCAGAGACCCAGGTTGGATGCTCCGGTTGCAGCCGGAACGGTCACCCAGTCCAGCCTGGAGGATTCACTATCGGGCGCAGTACGGGCGCAGAGCGCCACGACTCGCGCGGCGACGCCGTCAGATTGCAGCTCACGCAGGAGGTCCGTCTCATACTGCCGGGGGTAGGGATCGTTGGACAAGAACATCACGACCAGCGTTTTGCCGTTGACAATGGTCTTGGGTCCATGGCGAAAACCCAAGGGCGTTTCGGCCAGCGCCACAACTTTTCCATCACTGAGCTCGAGCATTTTCAGCGCGGCCTCACGTGCCAGGCCCTTGAACTCCTGCCCACCCAGGTACACTACCCGCTCGAAGCCTCCGCGCGCGAGGCTCATGATGTACGGTACTTGCGTGCCGAGAAGCTCCGCCGCCCCGCGCGACAATGCCTCGGGACGCTCCCGGCCCAACAGATCGAATGCCAGCGCGACGGCAAGCATCATACCAGTGAAGCTCGATGTCATTGCGAACCCGCGGTCGTTGGTCTCCTCGGGCAACAGGAGAGCGTACGCGTTCTGCAGCAGCTTGCCGCGGCGGTAAAGCTCACCCTCGGCATTGCAGGTGACGATCAGGTGATGACAGTCGGATACGTACTGCTCGGCGAGGCTGAGTGCTGCCCCGCTCTCCGGACTGTTGCCGGAGCGAGCAAATGACACCAACAGCGTCGGGACCCCAGGATCCAGCCAGCTCGCAGGGGCCTCCACCAGATCCGTGGTGGCCACAGCATCCACGCGAAGCCGCGTTGCCGCTCTCAAGGAGGGCGCCAGGCACTCACCGACAAAGGACGAAGTCCCGGCACCGGTCAACACGATCCGCAGGTTGGATCGAGCGAGCAACGGCTGCAGGAACCTCCGCAAGGCATTCCCCTCGCGGCCCATGAGATCTCCGATTTTTCCCCACACCAGCGGCTGCTGCGAGATCTCGCGCGCCGTGCAGATACCGCGTGCCGCTTCCAGATCGGCTTGCGGGTGCCCAAGATAATTCATTCGCTTCCTCGGTCGACCGCGGCAGGCCCGGCCGGATTGGCGGGTCGGCAAGCGCGTTCATATTGACGTAAGACCTGTTCGACGCCGTCGATCACCAGCTCGCGCGGCTCGTTTTCGAGCTGGCCCGCGCGGATCGCTGCATACTGAGCCGGCAGATACTGACTGATCAACGTCAGCGGAATCCCCCGGGCCGCCAGGCTCTCGAACAGTTGTGTGCACGCCCGCTCCACCGTGGGCGTGCTCCAGTAGTAACGAATCCGGTCGCTGAGGCTGAACTGGAGGTCGAACTCCTGCTGTGCCGGGTTGGTGTAATAACTCTTCCAGTAGCGCGGATTGCGCTTCATCTGCGCCAGCATAGCCTCCTTCAGCGCGGCTTCCGGCAAGCCGAGCTCGCCCGCGATGTCGGACAAGGCCCAGAACACCTCGCGCAGCGCGAAGGTCAAGCCCGGCCCGACCTTGAGGATTGCAAAGTGTTCCCGGACCAGCGCCTCCAGAGCGCCGGGTGTCTGGTAGTCCGTGGAATGGGCTTCGAACACCATGCCGTCTACCGGCTCGATGCTCCGACTGAGCGCGGTGGCTTTGGCCGGCACGAAATCGATTACCTGGTGATGATCGAACTCGACGCCGGGCTGCACGACGAGTCCAACCACCCGGGCCCAGGCAGCCTCGAGCCCGTGACGCTCGAATGCCCGGCGATGGGCTTCAATCGTTGCATGAGCTGCCGAGGGGGTGGTGACTGCAAGCTCGTGCAACGTCTCATGCGCACCGCCGGGCACCGGCACTTCGGTACCGATGATGTATACGGGCGCCTCGCCGCCGGCCTTGCGCCACGCGGCCTCAGCGGCCGCGCACAAGTTGGCCGTGCGCTCCGCAATCAACTCATCACCCAACGACCGCGGATCGTCCGCGCAGGACATCGAGCAGTCGAGATGGATTTTGCGGAAACCCGCGGCAACATACTCGGCCACCATCACGTCCGCCTTCTGCAGGGCAGTGGCGGATGGCAGGTGTTGCCAGCAATTGGGCCCCAGGTGATCGCCGCCAAGGGCGACGCGGTCGTGTGCCAGACCAACAGCGGTCGCTAGCGAAAGGACGCGCTCACGGAAGTCCGCGGGCCGCATGCCGGTGTAGCCGCCATCCTGGTTGACCTGGTTCGAAGTGGCTTCGATCAGCGCAACGCCGCCGGTACGCGCGGTCAACCGCAGCGTGGCTTCCAGAACCAGCGGGTGCGCCGAGCACACCGAGTAAATACCTACCTGAATGCCGGCCTTGTGACGGCGAACGAGATCCAACATCGCGTTCATGTGGGCTGCTCGACGAGCTTCTCTTCCGGCTCGATCGCAAGGAGCGCCGCGGCCAGGAAGGCCAGCACAACGGCGATGAGGGTGATCGTGTTTGGCATGACGCTCAACACGATCATCGAGACGATCGCAGTGATCATCGGCGCGCCCGCGTTGGCGAGCGGGGCGACTACCAACGCACGACCGTAGCGGAAGGCATAAACCAGCGTGAGCGCGCCAACGGCATTGAGGATCTGGGTCATTGCCGCAAGCCCGGGCCCCTGCCAGCCGTAGTTGATCGGAACCGAGAAGTCCGTCATCCACAGCGCCACCGGAACCAGCAGCAGGCTGGCCAACGTCATGTATAGGAAGATGTTCTCCGCGTTCATCGAGGCGTTAGCGAGCTTCATGAAGTAGCCCTGCACACCCCACGCAAGCAGGATGATCAACGCGTAGATGAACCAGGTCACGCCTTGCTGACCGGCCGCGCCGGCCTCACCGCCGGGCATGTAGTTGAACAGCGGCAGCGCCACCAGCGCCAACAGAACACCAAACGCACCGACCTTGCTCACCCGCTCTTTCAGAAACGCCATCGACAGGCCGATGGTGACCACCGGCGACAACGCGATGATCGGGAAGATCAGGTACGTGGGCCCGGTGTGCACGGCATGGAACAGCAACATCTGGCCACCCGCCCCGGTAAACCCGATCAACGCCCCGAGCAGGATGGATTTGGCGTCGTACTGCACCTTCCATCCCACACGCTGCATCGCATAGATGGCCGGCGGAATCATGGTCAGCGTCCAGACCACATACACCAGGGTCTCAGGAAACCCGTGCCGGGTCGGAAACTCGGCAAAGGCTCCCCAGACTCCCCAGAACAGAGTGGTGACCAACGCGTAGATGAACCAGGGCTTGCCCATTCTCAGAAGCGGTACGACACGCCGGCGACGTAGCTGCGGCCATAAGCGGTATAGCCAAATCCAACCCCGCTCGCGCTCTCCCCCACCAACTGGCCCGGCGCCCAGGGCAACAGTGCATTGCCGTTGAGGTAGGTCCGGGCGATCGCGTTCGTCAGGTTGCGGCCTTCGACATAGACCTCGAAGCCCTGGAACGCACGCCAGTGAACGCTCGCGGTCACCCAGGAGAACGGATCGGTGATCGCGGGCCAGCCTGGAACTTCGGTGCACTGGTTGCAGCGGCTGGTGTAGCGCGAGGTGTAGTCCCAGTTGACGTCAGCGCTGAAGGGACCCTTGTCATAAATGAGGCTGGTCGAGACCGTGGTGGGTGGGGCCTGGTTGACCGCACCGGTCGGGTTACCATCCTGATCGTAGCCCTTGCTCCAGGTATGCGTGACCTGGAAGTGCGCACCCAGACCATTCTCCAGAAAGTGCTGCCAGGTCAATTCGATACCGGTGTAGGTCTCCTTGTAGCCGTTGGCCGGAGCGCCGACGGTCCACGGGAATTTCACACCCGTCACCGTGCCCGGAGGCCCACCATCGTACTTGATGGTGCCAAGATCTACGAAGAAGGTGCTACCTGTATAGATATCGTCGCGAACTTTCTTGCCGAATACACCCAACGTCAAGGCCGCGTGCGGCTGGTAGTACCACTCGGCCGACAGGTCGAGGTTCCACGCCTTGATGGGCTTTAAACCCGCGGTGCCGGTGTAGGTGAGGATCGGTGTGCCGTTGGTGGCCTGGTTGGTCGCGTTGGGGGCGAGCTGATTCAGATTCGGGCGAGCGATCGTTTCACCGCCGGCCGCGCGCAACTGCAACTGATCCGGCACCAGCCAATAGGCGAAGTTCGCCGACGGCAGAGCGAAAGTATAGGAAGAGTCTTCCGAGAAGGCGGTCGCATCGGAGTATTGAACGACGTACGTGACGGTGGATGCATTCGGATCCGCGGTCCACAAGGACACAGGCACGTTTTGCGCCGTCACCGCCTGGGTCTTGGTGTGAACCAGGCGCACGCCGACGTTCCCGGACCAACGGTCGCTCTGGAAGGTCGCTTCCGTGTAGAAGTTGAAAGTCTTCTCGATCACATCATACGAGTTGAACGGGTTGCGCTGCGGCAGCGTGGTCGCGAAGTTGAATGGCGTGCAGGTGGTCGGATCGGTGGAATCCGTGCAGAACTGCGGATTCGGCTTGCCGTCCAGGCTCTTCATGAAATTGAGGAGCTGCGCGACGTTCAGGGCCGGGACTACGGACGGGTAGGAGCCCCCGGCGCCCTGCATGAAGTGCGGCGGGCTGGTCATGGAAATGACATTGAAGCCCTGGCTGCCGAAGCTGTAGGGAGCACACTGGACCGGGCAACCGGCGGTGTTATACAACAGGCCGTATTGACCTGAGCCGTTGGTCCAGTCGTTGCTGACGTCCTCGCGAGTCTTCTCGCGGTGGCTGTAGCCGGCACCGAAGAGAATCGAGTCGAGTGGCCCCTGCGATACTCTGAACGCCCCGTCCAGGGTGAAGCCGGTGACCTGGTCATGCACCGAGTAGCCGTTCAGGCCATCGTAGTGGGTCGACCAGTACTTGTTGTTGTTCAATGCGCCGGAGTTCATGAGCGCCGTGTACGAGCAGTAGGCCCCGTTGGTCTGGCTGACCGTCCCCGACGGGCAGGCGGTCATCCCGAGCTGGCTCGGCGGAATCAACACGTTCAGGCTCGGCAGGGAATGCGGCTGATCCTGCATGACGAGAATATCGGGCGCCGTCGGATCCTGGGAGACGAGGCCGGCCGTTACGAAGGTATCGGTGCCGCCTTCAGGCCGGCTCGCTGCCGAGCGGTAGGCATCGAAATTCATTTTGAGCCGGTCGGTGGCCTGCCACTCGCCGCGCAGTCCGTAGAGAGAGGTGACGACGTTGCGGTTGATGGTGTTGTTCACGATCTCGGGCTGGAACCCTGCCGCCGTCACGCCAGTAATCACCCCGTTGTTGATCGTCGGATTACTCCAAAGCGGGTTTTCCGCGGCATCGAGACCGTAGGGAAAATAGTACGATTGGTTGTAGCCGTTCTGCTTGTCCTCGAGCTTGGTCCACAGTCCGTCCGCAATCAGCTTGAAGCCATGAAAAGGACGCCACTCGAAACTGCCTGAGAGAGCCTCACGCTTCTTGTCGTCAAAAACAGAGCCGAACGTGATGCAACAAGGCGTCGCGGTCAGTGGGGTGGCCCCGGGAGGCGAATTGCCGTCGGCATCCGGAAAAGGATACGTGCTCGGCCCGTAGATGTTCTGGCTATAGGCATTCAGCGAATCCGTGCGCGTCTTGTTGTTGGAGTAGACGCCGCCGATCAGGACACCGAAGGTATCATCGAGGAAGGTGTTCTCGAGGAACGCGGAGACTTTCTTGCCCCACAGCTCGGACATGTCGTTGTAGTTGCCTTCGACATGCGCACCGGCGTGGAAGCCCTTGTTCTCGAAGGGGCTGGCCGTACGCAGGTTGACCGTACCGCCGATGCTACCCTCGAGGGCGGAAGCCTGGGTCGACTTCAGTACGTCGGCCCCGGAAATGATTTCCGAAGGCAACACGTCGAAAGCGAGGTCGCGCGCATCGTCGTCGGTGGCGAGGATGCGATTGTTCAGGGTGACAATGTTGTATTGCGGGCCGAAGCCGCGGACGCTGACCTTCTGGCCCTCACCACCGGTCGTACGATCGATGGTGATGCCGGGAATGTGTTGCAGGGAGTCGGCGACATCGGCATCCGGAAAGCGACCCAACTCCTCGGCGTTGATGGAGTCCTGGACCACCTGGGAAAGCCTTTTGTCCTCCAGGGAACTCTCGAAACTGGCGCGCAGGCCGGTGACGACCACCTCTTCCAGCTGCGGTTGTTGCGGTTGGTCAGCCGGTGCGGCAGGGGTGGCCGGCGCATCGGCCGCAACCGCCGCTCCACCGGTCGAGATCAGCAAAGGCACCCAGAAGGCAACGGACGCAGGCTTCGGTCGCAGCACAGTCGCTCCCCACACCCTTTTCAGAGGGTTCTATTTTTCGGCCAAGTCGCACGAAAACCGAAAGTCAAAGCAGGTATTTAGCCCACCGTGGCTTTCGATTGCTTTCGTTTCATCTTATTTCTATTTTCGCGACTGTCAAGCGCTCAGGACGTCAAAACCTGGTCCAGCAGTTGCCGCACCGCCCGTTGCGCCTCCAGGATGGAGCAACGGTGATCCATGGCCCCCGCGAGGTCCGTATTGGCGAAGGCGATCCGACCGAACGGCGCCCCCCGCAGGACATCCCTGGGGGCCGGCTTGCCGTCCTTGCCGAAGAAGAACCCTGGTTGCGGACTCAGGTAGGCATGCCCCCATCGGTTCAGAATGATGGCGGCAATGTCACGGCGGGGGTCGAAGCCGGCCACCGCAAACATCCGGGTGAGCTGCTCCCGAATACGAAACTCGTACTCCCGAAAGGACGTCGCCAGCATCTGCGCACGTCCCCGCGCTCCCTGCTCGCGGGTGGGCAATCCAGGCGTCGGGAACAGGACCTTGAGAGTCAACACGATCGGTGAGTCAGGTGTCAGAACCGGATCGACCGGGCCGACCGTTGCGCTCCGGTAGAGATTGAGCTCGCTCCCGAAGCCGTCGAACCAGCGACAGCCCGTGATTCCCAGCTTTTTCAGAAAGCGCCAGTTACGGACAGCTACGTTAGCCATCAGGCAGGGCGAGCGATGAAACTGGGCGTAGGCCTCGGCTTGTGCGGTGGGTAAATCCTTGACGATGTGTTTGGCGGTCCAACTTCCTCCGGCGATGACGGCGGAACGAGCTCTCACGCGCTCCACGCGACCGTCCCTGGCATAGGCTACCGACAGCCAGTCGGCTGTCTCGGGACTGCCCTGGTGCTGCACAGAAACGACGGTGGAAGACAGTCGTACGCGCACATTGGAGTCGGGAGTATCGAGCAGCTCGAACCGAACTGTTCCCCGGTGTACGCCTTCGATCGAGTGATCGCCTTCGATCGCAGTGGGAATCAGGGTCTTGACCACCAGGCGCGCGATAGCGGCATTTCCGCCCGGAAACATTTGCGCGGCGTCGGCTTCATCTCCGAGCGGATGCAGCATGTCGAACGCATAGTCGCTATAGGCCGAAAGAGCGTCGGGGCCGAGGCCGTAGGCGCCCCCTTCCACGGCCGAGAGGTACCTGCGAATGGTTTCACGGCTGATGCGGAAGCGTTCGATGTAGTGCTGCTCGAGCGTTATGGAGTCGAGATAGCGTGCGACCTCATCCCCCTCATAGCGCGGGCGCGTATCCGCACCAACATCCGGCTCGCCGTCTCCAAACCAACGCAGGAGCTCGCTTCGAACGCTCTGTGACACTGGCGCGCCCTGCAGGCGCTTGCCGATCGGGTCTATCAGCCAGGTGCCCTCCCCGCCTGTTCCAAACCAGAACCCATACTCGCCCGTCCGCATACCCGCCGTGTCGTAGGGAGTTCGGCCGAGAGCCGGCGCGGTGCCCGTGCCACCCCAGCGTTGATATTGCAGACGGGGTGCGGTCAAGCCGATGGATTCGTAAAAGCGGCCGATGGTGCTGTGAGGGTAAGGAACGAAGTAGATGGCCGAGCCTTGATGCGCGATGAGGCGCTTGCCATCGACCTCGAACTCATTACGCTTGGCTTCGCCGCCGAAGATCGGGTGGTTCTCGAGCACGAGGACTTTCTTGCCCGGACCGGCCTCGCTCACAAAAGTGAGCGCAGCGGCAAGCCCGCTGATGCCCCCACCCACGACCACGCAATCGTATGTTTCGCCCCTATCCAGACTCTCTGCGACCAATGGATCGAATACACCGTCGCGCATCCGGTGGCCGGCGAGGAGGACCTCGAGGGTGTTACCGTTGGAGCGCGCGTAGTCGCCGACGCCGCCGTAGCCGGTAAGCTCATCGAGTGAGCGGGCCTCTCGCCCACTCGATCCGATCATCTCGGCAGGGGTGCGCTCGGATGCAAGCGCCGCCCCCGAGGCCAGCAGGGTCGAATTGAGAAAATCCCGGCGCGTGATCGGGGTATTCATCCCCAGGGCACGGTCTCCCCGGCGCTGGCGACTACGAGGTTTCATATTGCCGCAGCCGCGTCAGACCAGCCGAACATCGACTCCTCGACGGCGCAACGCTTCTACTGCCTGTTCGGTCGCGGCATCGTCGGTGATGAGGATGTTGATCTGCTCTACTTTGGCGATCAACGAGACATTGCGCCGGATCAGCTTGGACGAATCGGCGACGACCACGACCTGCCGCGCAATCCGCATCATCTGCGCATTGAGCTCAGCCTCCTGCAAGTGCGGGGTCATGACCCCGAGCTCGGGATCCAGGCCATCTGCACCCAGGTACAGGCGGTCCGCCTGGAGGTTGGCGAGCGCCGCGGTGGCCATCGGACCTGACAGCGAGTTGGATTCCCGCCGCAGGACACCGCCCAGCATGATGAGGCGCACGGAAGGCACATCCATCAACAACGCCGCTACGTTCAGTGCGTTGGTAATGACGTTGATGGACTTGATGTCCGCCTTGCGCAGCGCCCTGGCAATCTCAGCAGTCGTGGTGCCCGAGTCCAGGATGATGGTCTCGCCGTCACGGATGAGCGCCACCGCGGCTTGCGCGATGCGCACTTTTTCCGCGTGATGCTGGAGTTGCTTGACGTCCAGCGGCTGGTCGATCGCCTCTTCGCGAGGTAGCGCTCCACCATGGGTGCGTGTCAACGCACCGGCCGACTCGAGGGCCGACAGGTCGGCCCGGATCGTCACCTGCGAGGTCCCGAAACGCGTCGCCAGCCCTTCGACCGTGACGCGGCCCTCCTCCAGGAGCAATTCGCAGATCCGCCGCCTGCGCTCCTCGATCAGCAACCCGGTTTCAACGGAGTTCAGCATTGTTATGACCGGTGCGCAGCGGAGGAAATTCCGCGAAGCGCCGGGGGCGCGACGCGGGAAACCGGTATCGCCTCGAGCACCATGAACGAGTTGAAAGTCACTTGCAGGGTACCCTGGCCGGAGACTTCCCCCAGGTCGCGATCGTTGTAGTAGTCGCGGACGCGATAGCGATCTGCGCGGGCGAGCCCGCGCAGCGGCACAGGACCGCTGAAGTCCTTGGCGTAAAAAGCGTAGTAGAAGCGACCATTCTTCTCGACCACGTGCGTTTCCGGTTTATCGAAGCCGATATCGTACAGCTCGCCGCGATACGTGCCTTGCGGAAGCTGGCGCTCATTATAGAGCGCGATCCATTTGCGCCATACCTGTTCCTTCGCCGGGGTCAGCAGAAAAGAGTCCTTGGGCTTGGGATCGCTCGGCCAGGTGAACTTGGTGGACACGATGCCACCGACCCCCACCGTGGAGGCGAAGTCATTCCCCCCGGTGCTCAACTCGACATGATCGCCCGCGAACGCAGCGTTCGGGCCCATCAGCGCCTTCAGGGTCTTGCCCTTGCTGCGCACCTGCCAGGAGGACTCGGGATCGGACGCCGGTGCCTGGTTGAACGAGCGGAAATTGAAAAACGAGTACGAAGTTCCGCAGGGACACAGCTCGACAACCGCCTGGGAATTGATCTCGAGCGCGGCCTGGTAGACGGCCTGGAAGAAGTCCTGCAACTTCTCGACGGACTCCTCCGGCCGGGCGTGCCGGTGAGCCGGGTTGTAGCAAGGGGCTACGGAGTTGAGGTGTTGGCCGTCGATCTTCAGGCCCGCGTAGCCCCAGTCGCCCAGGAATTTGCGCACGAGACCGACCATGTAGTCGACGGTCGGTTGGTAGGCGGGACAGAGGTAGAAGCTGTTCCACCACGAGACGTTCTGGACCGCGCCGTCCTTGTCGAGCAGCAACATGTCGGTGTGATCGTGGAGCACGTCTGAGCCCGGCGCCGCGGCAAGGGGTGCCCACCACAGGCGCGCCTCGAGATCGTGGGAGCGGATCGCCTGGACGAGACGCCGCATGTCAGCTTCGCCGTTCGGGTACTTCGCCGCGTTGACCTTCCAGTCACCGACATTCGACTGCCAGCCGTCATCGATGACGGCCCAACGCAGTCCCAACTCACGGACCTTGGGCAGCGTGCCCTCGATCAACTGCAACGTGCACGCACGCTCGTAACCCCAGGCGCACCAGACCGACTCGTAGGCAGCCTGCGGCGGCTGTGGTGACGCGATGCCCCGCACGGCCATGATGCGGCGATAGGTATCGAGGACGGCAAAGTAATCGCCGGCATGGGTCGCGAAAAACGCCTGCGGCAGAGTCAACTGCTCGCCTGGCGCGAGCGTGTGTTGGACCGGCCCGGTCATGGAGAGATCCACGCCGCGCTCGGTGCAACTCAGCGGCAGCGACACCAGCCGCGGAGTCGTCTCCAGGTGACCGATGGCAATGCCGCCGCTGCGACGCCAGACATCGACGATCGGCGTGCCGCCGCCGTAGTCGGAAGCTGACATGCCCATGAAGTTCTGTTGCTCGAATCCCGGGCGCATGGGCTGAACCCAGTCACGACGGTCCGCGTGCGTGCTGCCGCAGAAAGACCAGAAAGGCGGGTCGGAGGCTGGAGCCCGAGCGCCGGTGCTCTCCTGCGGGAGGTGCACGGCGCACTGGGTCCAACTGTCGATTGTGACGGGCTGGGTGCCGAGGTTGCGGTAGGACACCTGGTAGAGGGCGAAGCCCGGGTAGTCCGCAAAGAGCTCGACCTGGACGGTTTTCTCGATTTGCTGCTGGGGGGCCAGACCCGTGAGGTGCAGTTGGGTGCCGCGTCCGAGTGGGCCGGTGATGTCGTGTTTGGTGTGGTCGCGGAGCTCGAAGCGATCCAGGCGGGAGTCCTTGCCGAACATCAGCGCGTCTGAGGCCGACCAGCGGGTCAGCGGAAGGTTTTGGCTCGTCGTGGCCTCAGCGCCAGAGGCTGCCGGCGCCGTACCTAATGCGGACGCGGGCGATCCGACCGCGTGCGCATCTCCCGCACACGTATTCCAAATCCGGGTGCGCATCTGGGAATCGAACTCGATGCGGATCCTGTCATCCTCCAGGCCGACACCTCCGTCGGCGGTTTGCCTGGCGGCATTGTGAGCCGCCAACGCTCTCCCGCTCAGGCCAACAGTGCCGGTGGCAACCCCGGTAACGGCAGCCAGCTTGAGAAATCGGCGTCTGCTGGTACGCGGCTTCTTCACGCAACGAGTCCCCTAAAACGTCAAAACGAAAGCTCGGTGCTTTCTTTTTATTTCATTTTGGATGATATCGCAAGTCAGGGCGCCATAGTACCCTACGGGTGTGCCTTCCGAGACCGCCTCACCGCTAGCGCCCCTTTACCTCTTTGCTGACAGTCAGCTCCTGTTCTGGAGGCGCAACGGAAGGTTGCTACTCGAGACGGCGCTGAGCGGCCGTGAGGGTGAATCGCCACGGGCCGCCTATATCGGGGCCTCCAACGGCGATCGCCAGGAGTACTACGAGATCTTCGCGGGAGCGATGCAAGCCGCCGGGATCACCGAGCGCCGCAAGATCCACTCCTCTTTCAAAGCGCAGGACCGCGAATACCTGGAGTCCGCGCAGCTCATCGTCCTCTCCGGCGGCGAGGTCCATACCGGTTGGGAGGTCTTCAAGCGAACCGGGATGCATGACGTCATCCTGGCGCGCTATGCCCGGGGAGCGGTCCTGGTCGGCATTTCCGCGGGCGCCGTGCAACTGGGCCGCCAGGCTGTCATTGAGACGGCGGACTCGTTGCTCGACATGTTCAATCTCGTGCAGGCCATCGTGGATGTCCACGACGAGCGTAACGATTGGGCTAGACTCTCGAGCTTCATCCACCTGTTGGAAGGGACGGCTATCGGGCTCGGCATCCCGAGCGGCGGTGGTGTGATCGCTCACCCTGACGGAACGATCGAGCCCCTGCGCCGCCCCGCGCACGAGTTCCGCTTCGGTGGAGCTGGTGTCACCCACTCGCTGTTGTGTCCGCCAGAAGGCGAATGAAGGGAGTCTTTATGAACCTGGACGATTTCGACAGTGGACTTCCAACAGCCGTACACGGCAACGTCAGAAGGGTCGAAACGACAGCTCCCTTGATCGATCCCACAGCGCCTCGTCCCATACGGCTCAAGATGGGCCGCAAAATAGCAGAAAGGCCTGCACGGAGTCCGTTTCCGTGCAGGCCCGATCAGTGGACAAGAGCGGCGTTACCAGATCCAGTGATACCACGCCTTGTGGGTCATCTGCTGGTTTTGGTTCTTCTTGGTGTTCTCAGCCGCGTTGTTCGCCAGCGTTGACGAGGTCAGCTGCACCTTGCTGGCGTTGACCGGCTGAGGCCCAGGATGGACGTTGTTCTTGGCCAACTGCTGCCCTGTCACCGGACCTGGCTTCGCGGTGCGGAAGTCCTGGCCGCCCGCGCGCAGGTCGTGATGATCCGCGCGCAGGTCCTGCCGGTCCGCACGGATGTTGTTCGCGTCCGCGTGGATGGCGTTGTGGTCCTGCATTATATCCTTGCGGTCAGCCTGGATATTGCGCTGGTCCATACCGATGTTGCGCGCATCGGTACGAATGGCGCTACGGTCCTGACCGATGTCCTTGCGATCCGCCTGGATGTTGCGCTGGTCCGTGCGGATGTTGTTCACGTCCGTGTGGATGGCACTACGATCCAGCCCGATGTCCTTGCGGTCCGCCTGGATGTTGCGCTGGTCGGTACGGATGTTGTTCGCGTCCGTACGGATGTCGCTACGGTCCTGGGCGAGGTCCTTACGGTCGGCGCTGATGTTGGCGCGAGCCTGGTTGATCTGGCTCTGCTCATTCACGCCGGCCCGCTGCTCTGCGTAGTCATGTCGCAGAGTGCGCTCCTGCTCGTGCAGGTTGGCCTCGTCGCGGGCAACGTCAGCACGATCCGTGCGGATGTCCGCCCGGTTCTGTGCAATGTTTTTCTCATTGGCGCCGATGTTGGCCCGGTCCTGGGCTATGTCCGCACGGTCAGTACGGATGTCGGCCCGGTTCTGCTCGATGCTCTTCTCATTCGCGCTGAGGTTCGCCCGGTCCTGGGCTATGTCCGCACGGTCAGCACGGATGTCGGCCTGGTTCTCGGCGATGCTCTTCTCGTTCGCGCCGATGTTGGCGCGATCCTGACCAATATCCGCGCGGTCCTTCCGGATGTCAGCACGGTTCTGCGCAATGCTGCGCTCGTCCTCGCGGATGTCCTGCCGCACGCCGTTCGCGGGGGGCTGACCATGAAAGCCGCCATGTTCGCCCCGCTCGCCGCCACGATCGCCGCGATCGAAGCGGTCACGATCGAAGTCGTGATCCCGGTCGAAGTCACGGTGATCCTGCGCGACGTCACGGTGCACATCGCGCTCATCGGCCCGCAGGTCGCTCCGGTCCTTGGCGAGGTCCTGGCGGTCGGAGCGGATATCCGCCCGCTCCTTGTTGATGGCGTTCTGCTCGTTCACGCCGTCACGCTGGAGCTGGTAGTCCTTGTGCAGGGCCTGCTCGTCGGCACGCAGGTCCGCCCTGTCCCTGGCGATGTCCTTCCGGTCAGACCGAATGTCGGCCCGGTCACGTTGGATGTCGTTCTGCTCGTTATTGGTAGGACCCGAGGGACCCGGGCCCGCCTGACCCACCGCTGGCGGAGTTGTGGACGCGGCCGGGCCTGCCTGACCCACGGCCGGTGGAGTGTTGGGTGCAGTCGGGCCGGCCTGGCCAACGGCTGGCGCCGCAGTCTGCGGCACGGCCGGACCCGGTTGGCCCACGATCGGGGCGTTGGATGGGGTGGCGCTCGATTGCGCATATGCGCCCGGCAGCGCCGTTCCAATAATGGACCCGACTGCCATTGCGATAAGCGTAGTGCGCTTCATGGAACCTCCTTCGTCACCTGACAACTGGTTCTCGAGTTGGCTCGAACCGCCGTGGCGTCAGCCGTGGCAGGCGAGCCCCCTTTTGCGCGGCGGGCTGGGCTATTGCCGCGGCGGGGCTGAGTCGTCCGAAGCAGCTGCCCGTTGCGGCACATCACTGCTGAGGCGGGACGGGCGGTCCGCCGACCGGGTCTCGCCATCGCCACTCCCTCGTGTCGAGGCCTGCGAGACTCTTTCCTGGTCGACGTACTGCTGGACTAGTGTGAAGAACTGGCCATAGAACGTCGGCTCCTTGACGGTCTCACGGCGTACCGTACCCAACACCCGGGCCGAGCCCGAGGGCATGGTCAAGGTCGCCGGACCGACGCCCAGGCTGGTGGTCTGTTTCATCTTCTGCAGCGCGTTCTCCTCGCGCTCGGCGGTCACGAAAACGATACTGGTCCCGTTGCGATTGTCGGCACAGGTGGTCTGCAGCCGCGTGGTGATATTCAACTTGGGCTTGGGTTGCTCCTCCCGCGACCCCGTCAACACACCGGCGTCATTGGGACGGTCGAGCATGTAGCCCTGGCTCAATAGCGCGCGCTTCACGCTCCAGCAAACAGTGTCACCGGACCCGGTGAAAGTGCGGCTGAAGGGTGCGGACGCGGTGAACTGCGCGGGCGGAGGATGATGCGCGCAGCCTGCCAGGAGTGCCCCGGTGGCAACCGCGGCACATGCGAGCTTCGACCCTGTTGACTCATGGCGGCTCATAGTTGAGATCTCCACCTTGGACCTTACGGATACGGTGGCTGCCAGTATGACTGCGTTGCAACTGCTCAGTGTCGTCCCGCGTCCTAGGAGTCCGGGCAGGAATTCTCGTAATAGCCTGTCAGTCAACCTCCTACGTCTGTGGTTTCCGACATGGTTCCTTGCAGTCAGCTTTCACCAATCTGAATACAAACTGAACTCGTAAGGAGAATGACCGCTGTGCGAGCGTAGCGGGCTGCGGTTACGTCCGAGTCAGGAGGGTGGCGTTAGTGTTGGTGACCAGGGACTTGCCCTGGTCCGCAGCAGCCGTTGACGTTTATGCGACAACATGTAATGCTACTATCGGTAGCATATGGAAACCCTCCTCGAATCGATGCCGACCCATAGCATGGATAGACGCGCGTTGGGCCATGGCGCGACGCCAGCCGTCGCCGATCCAAGGCATGGTGGGCGCGCGTTGGGCCACGCCGCGACGGCAGTCGCACTCCTGGTGCTCCTGAGCGCCTGCGCCAGCTCCGGAGGACGCACCGCAGTCGCCCCGACCGAGGTCGATTGCCCCGACGACCTTCAGAGTCAGGTCAGACTCACGGCCTCCGCCGTTCCCCTCACCTTCCCGGCCGCGTTGACTATCAACGCCGGCTCGGCCAACCAACCCGGACTTGTAGCGCGCCGAGTGATTGTCGGCGTGGCACCGATGGGTGCTCGGGGCACGAGGATCCTCTCGAGCAGTTTGAGCCTGACGACGATCGGCGGCACGTTGGCGGGATGGGCATCGATCGGCCACGATCTGGCCGCCTCGCGTTCCATCGACATCCTACCCGGCCGCTTGCGCATACAGCCTTTTGCAGCAGGCTCGCGGCTCACCGCGCAAACAATGGCGCTGGACATCTTCGTGACGCCGGGGAGTGCCCCGATCGATGAGTCAGCCATCACCACCAGCGCCCTGTGGACCGTCGCGAGCAAACCCACCTCGCCCGCGAATCTGCAGATCACCTTGACTCCCTTGCGACATTTGACGGTGTTCGACTTTGTGCAAGGGACACTCACCCTGGAGTTGACCGGCGCCGCGAAGAAATCCGCCCGGGAGCACTGGCGCTGTTCCTTCACGACGCAGCTCGAGCTGATCGATCATGACTCGGTGCTCCCCGACTTATGGGTGCTGCGCAAGACCGGACAACGCGGTGTCGAGAGCCAGTGGCTCGCATTCAATGACCCGACGACGGGTCCGTTCCGTGCCGTCTTCTCCGATGTGCGGACGGCTCGCGGTTTCGCTAGCTGGCTACGCGAGACACACACGCAGAGTGTGGGTCCCTATCAGCTTGGACTATTCCGACCCAACGAGCCGAACTCCAACGCGCCACTGACGTCAGGGCTGTCCGTGACCGTACCGTTCCATGAAATATCCCCGGAGGACCTGCAAACCCTCGAGGTCAAGCGCCTCGGGGAGTGAGCTCAGGCGCGCGACTCCAACTCAACCTCCGCCTCCAGGCTGCGCAAGTCGCGGGAAATCGTTGCCACCGCCAGTGAAACTCCGTCGCGCGAGTATGTGACCGTACAGTTCTTATCCGTGAGCTTGCCGTCGATAGTTATATTGTCCCAGCTCTCTGCATGCCCGACGTACTTGATCGCCACGTCGTACTGCTGTGTCCAGAAAAACGGCACGGCCTCAAACGGCCGGCGCTGGCCCAGGATGTTCCAGGCCGCGGCCTGCCCCTGACGCTCAGCGACGACCCAATGCTCGATCCGAATCCGTTCGCCGGAGCGGACATCGGGAAATCGGGCGATGTCGCCCGCGGCAAAAATGCCGGGGACACTGGTTTCCAGGTATTCGTCGACCACGACACCCCGGTCCGTCTTCAGCCCCGCCTGCTCGGCGAGTGCCAGGGACGGCCTGACACCCACGCCCAGTAAGACGAAGTCCGTGTCCAATGTCGCGCCGCTCCGCAGTACGGCCTTGCGCCCTTCCATCCGAACTACCGTATCCTCCATGTGGAAGGTCACGCCGCGGGCTTCGTGCAAGCTACGCATGAATTGCCCCAACTCGGGGCCCAGGACGCGCTCGAACGGCTGCTTCTCCAACGAGACGACCTCGACCGCAACACCGCGCGTGCGCAATGCCGCGGCCGCCTCGAGACCGATGAAACTTCCACCGACGACGACAACCCGCTTCGCGGAGCTTGCCAGGGCCACCAGGGCGCGGCTGTCAGCGTAAGTTCGAAGATAGCGGACCGTGGATTCTGCGGCACCGGGAAGGGTCAAGCGGATCGGGTCGGCACCGGTCGCCAACAGCAAGCGATCGAACTCATACGAGTTGCCACCCGCCACTTCGACCCGCCGCTGGCCGGTATCGAGCTTCGTCACCCGCGCACGGAGCACGAGATCGATGGCGTGCTCCTTGTAGTAGTCCGGTGACCGCAGCGGAATCCAGTCGTCGCCCGCCTCGCCTGCGAGATAGTCCTTGGAAAGATTCGGGCGATCGTAGGGTGAGGAGTCATCGGCGCTGATGAGCGTCAGTGAGCCTTGATAGCCCTCACGACGCAGCGTATCTGCGGCAGCGAGACCAGCAGCCCCTCCTCCAACGATCACTACGGACGAAGGCGCGGATGTTGTTGCCCGACGCGCCGCAACAGGCGCGGGCAGTCTCTCCCGCACGAACACGCGATCGCCCACCCGCTCGACCCGCCAACAGGGAATCGCATCGAACGCAGGCGGGCGCAACCGCTCGCCAGTACGCAAGCTGAAGCAAGCGTGGTGCAGCGGGCAGCGAATTTCGTCGCCGACAATCAGCCCTTGCGCCAGAGGTCCGCTGTAGTGAGTACATCGCGCACCCACCGCGAAGTACTCGTCATCCTGGCGTACGAGGAGAATTTCATCATCGCCCAGCTTCCCGGCAATCTTGGCCTGGGCGGCAAACCGAGCGCTGGGAACACCCTGGGAAAGGTCCAATGGGGGCTGAGTATCCGGGGCTGCCATAGGTCCTCCAAAGTCTCGAGGCCAGGGATTGGCAGTATATCGGCAGCCAGTCGGCTATTGCGCCAGCAAGTGCGGCTTCTGCTTGTCGGCGCAGACATCCTCGTGCAGCTCGTAACCCCGACGCTTCGTGTATTCCGCTCTGAAACTCCAGGGTGCGGAGAATGTCTTGGAGTCCTCTATCGTGAAGCGCGCGTGGAGGTGTTTGCCGTCCTTGTCGAGTTGATAGCGCTCCGTGAGCTGCAGCGCGTCAGAATGAGGCAGCCCGGCGGCGTCCAGGACGGTCCCGTCCTCGAAGCCGTTCGACTCGATGACCAGGGCGTCCCCGTCCCAGTGCGCAACCGAATAGCCCAGGTAGTGCGGATCGGCGTCCGTCGGCAGCTTCTCATTCAGATAAGCGCGCCGCGGCAAGCGGTTCAGCTCGTGTACGAAGTAGATCGTGTTGGGTCTCTGCAGGATCTCGAACGGGCTACGAATCAACATCAGCCGGGGAAGTCCCGGAGGCAGGCAGCGCGTGGTCAGGTCGAACGAGCGGTCGCCTTTCGCGGCCATCGCCTGGTGCTTCTCGTAGACCGCCCTGGCTTCGGGGAGCAGGGGCGGCTGTTTGCCGTCTGCGGTTTTGAGGGCATCCTCGGGCTTGACGATCGACCAGACGCCCGTGAGATCCGGCGGGGCCGCGGCGGCAACCGGCACGGCGGCGGCCAGCAATGCGTACCCCACGAGGCCCGCCAGGGCGGCCGAGCGGCTAGGGAGGGAATCCCCAGCGGGGGCAACCCCAAGCCGCTTCATTTCGCCACCGTGACGCCATCGACCGGCGCGTTGCGATTGTTCTCTTCGCAGATGTATTCCTGGGGCCGTACGTCGGGACGCCAGTGATAGATGCGGTGATAGCTGTAGGAATGCTCCAACGTCACGGGGTCCTCGACCGTCAGGGTGAGCTCGAGTTTCGCGCCGCCTTCGCTCTTGCGGTAGCGCTCGGTCACGTGGAGTTGGGTCGAGTGGCTGCTGCCCTCGTCATCGATGAAAGTGCGATCGTTCAGGCCGATGGTGTCGACGACGAGCGTGTCGCCTTCCCAGTGTCCGACCGAATCCCCCAGGTACGACGGCGTCGGGTTCTTCGGGTGCGGGCGGTTCAGCCAGATCCGCCGGACGTTGTGCGCCACCTCGTGGAGAAAAGTGAGTCGCCCGGGCGTCTGCACAATCTCGATGGGGTACGGGCTCTCCATCAGGCGGGGCATGCCGTGCGGCAGGCACTGCGTCGAGGCATCGGCCTCGGGCGTTCCTCGATTCTTGGCGCGAATCCGCCGCTCGAGGACCTTCATGTACTCGGGCTTCAGGGGTGGGGCGACGCCCGATTCAGGCCCCAACATGTACTCATATCCTTGTAGCCACCACACACCCTCGAAGTTGCGCGGGTCGGGATTCGGCGGCGGGGAGCCCTTCGGCGCGGGTCCTGAGCCACGCAGTGGCGGCGTGAGCGCCAGGGTAGGATCACCGCTATCGTTCAGAGTCTTGGGCGTGGGCGCGGCGAAGCCCGTTGCAGTTGCCGCGAGCAGTACGGCGAGAAAAAACGCGCCGCCGCGCTGGGTTTTCGTTAGCACCGATCTAAGCCCTGGTCCTTTTGCTTCCAGCGCGGTTATGAACCCATGCCCAGGCAGTGTCAAGAAACGCGGCGCCTTCAGACCGTTTGAAGATAGACACAGTCTGCCTAACTTGCCGCGTCCGCCTTGCGGACGCAACTGCACTCCACAACCGGTTATCGGATCGTCACGCTCCGCAGCCTGTTGAGTTTCAAATCGTGGATGGTGTAAAGATAAACCGCGAGTCTCAGGACGACTTACAACAAAAAATTCAGGATGAAGACGGTCGGCGTTCGGACTAGTGGAAAGGGGGCCATATGTCTATCGCTCAACTCGGGCGCACGGCTGTTGCCGTCGCCCTCGCTGGAGTATTCGCGTTTGCGTCGTCAGTAACGCGCGCGCAAGTCAGCAACGCACCTGCCACCAAAGCTGAGAGCCAGACCGCGGGCACAGGTGACCAACTGCAGGAAGTCGTGGTCACGGCGCAGTTCAGGGCCGAGACCGCACAGGAAACACCTATCTCCATCACCGCGGTCACGGGCGAGCAACTCGCCCAGCAAGGCGCGCAGAACATCATCGACGTCGCCGAGCAGACACCCAATGTTACGATGCGCCAGGCATCGACGGGCTCAGGACGCTCGAATCAAGCCTTCATCCGCGGCATCGGGCAGGGCGACTTCCTGTTGGCCTACTCGCCGCGGGTTGCCTTCTATGTCGATGATGTGTATTTCTCGACAGTGTTCGGCTCGATCTTCGACCTCATGGATGTCGACCACGTGGAGGTCTTGCGCGGGCCGCAAGGCACGCTTTTCGGCCGTAACGCCGTGGGTGGCGCGATCCGGCTCTACTCGCAAAAGCCCAAGGGCGACGACAGCGGCTACCTGTCAGCCGGAGGGGGGAGCGATGAGTACTACGCGGTACGCGGCGCCATCGATCGGGCAATCATTCCCGATACGCTCATGTTCCGCATTTCCGCCGGCTGGCACAAACAGGACGGCTGGGTCCAGCGGATCAATTTCAAGTGTGCCTTCCCGGCGCTCGGCGGCGCCTTACCGAGCGACCACGGCCAAAGTGGCTGCGGTGACGGGACGCTCGGCGGTACGAATGTCTTCAGCACCCGCGGCGAGTTGCGCTGGAAGATCTCCGAGAAGCTCGACAACAACATCAATGTCGACTACATGCTCGACAACTCGCAAACTGCCCCTGACACCCTGACGGCCGCCCCCTGGTACACCAGTCAGAATCCTTCTACCCACGCCTTCAATGGCGCCCCGGTCGTGACCGGCAATGGCTTCGCCAACTGGTTCAACGCGGTCGGCGGCCCTAAATACGGCATGCCGTTGGGGGGTGGCACCATCCCGTGCACGCCAAACCCGTGCTCGTTGCCGAGTGCCGCCCTGCAGGCGGCGCTCTATCCCAACAATCCCTATGTGAGCTATGCCGATGCCGGCAACATCGGCCTCGGCCGCGCGCCCAACCCGGCGACGGGCGATCCCGGGGCACAGTTTGACGATCCCCCCACCAGCACGCTGCACCAGTTCGGCGTATCCAACACCCTCGACGGGCAGATCTGGGATGGGCTCAATCTCAAATCCGTCACGGCATATCGCGAGTATCGCGGCAAATTCGGCGCCAGCCAGGCGTCGATGCCGGTGCCGGTCCAGGAGGCGTTCCAGGGTGTCACCCATCACCAGTTCAGCGAGGAGATCACGCTTACCGGGTCTATCGGGAAGATCGTCGACTGGACCGTTGGCGGATTCCTGCTGGACACCCACGAGCGCAACTACGGCCGCGTCCAGTTCGAGGGTTTCGCGGTGGGTGGCGCGCCGTTCGTGCAAGACTTCCAGATCAACGACCCGGCCGGCGTGCACAACCGCTCCGAG
>Ga0268266_10001711_pt1 | contig 25121 bp, 24 predicted proteins | sample KBSS13metaG_FD_190356 | JGI IMG/M metagenome (GOLD analysis project Ga0268266, IMG submission 190356) | Switchgrass rhizosphere microbial communities from Kellogg Biological Station, Michigan, USA - KBS S1-3 metaG (SPAdes) (version 2) | ecosystem: Host-associated > Plants > Roots > Rhizosphere... | reverse complement strand
CCTCGGGCAGCGGTTCGATCGCGGCAATGCGCGCTTCGGCGGCTGCAGCATAGGTCCTGTCGCGCTCGAAGCCGATGTATTGGCGGCCGAGACGTTTTGCCACGGCGCCGGTGGTGCCGGTGCCGTTGAACGGATCGATCACGAGATCGCCGGGCTTTGACGACGACAGCAGCACGCGCGCCAGCAGCCCTTCGGGCTTTTGGGTCGGGTGAACCTTCTTGCCGTCGGCGCCCTTGAGGCGCTCGTCGCCGGTGCACAGCGGGATCAGCCAGTCGGAACGCGCCTGCACGTCCTCATTGGCGGCCTTCAAGGCTTCATAGTTGAACGTATAGCCCTTGGCCTTCTCGTCGCGCGCGGCCCAGATCATGGTCTCATGCGCGTTGGTGAAGCGACGGCCGCGGAAGTTCGGCATCGGATTGGTCTTGCGCCACACGATGTCGTTCAGCACCCAGAACCCGAGGTCCTGCATGATCGAACCGACGCGAAAAATATTGTGGTAGGAGCCGATCACCCACAGCGTCGCGGACGGCTTCATCAGCCGGCGCGCAGCGAGCAGCCAGGCGCGGGTGAAGTCGTCATACGCGGCAAACGACGAGAACTTGTCCCAGTCGTCGGTGACGGCATCGACATGCGACTCGTCAGGGCGCTTGAGTTCGCCCTTGAGCTGCAGATTGTACGGAGGATCTGCGAACACCAGGTCGACCGACCCGGCGGGGAGCTTCGACATCTCGGCGACGCAATCACCGATGATGATGCGGGCGCTGGACTCGGACTCGAATTTAGTGCGGGGCGCCCTTGCAGACGCCCCGCGACGCGACACTACCATGACTCAATTACTCTGACTCAGGCGACGCTGTCGGCGACGCGGGACTAAACAACCGACTGGCGGTACATTGACCCGGCAAAGTAAAAATCGACTTAATCGGTATTGTTGCTGAGAAGAGATTGCCCAGAGAAATTGCGGGGTTGTTGTTCGCACTAGGCAATATTTTCCGGGCAGGTTATTGATTAACGGAATGGAAATTTTACGTGACTGCTGCGTTGGGTTATTCGAGCCAACAGCCGGGGATGAGGAAACAGCGCCATGCGTTACGATGATTTCCGCCGCAGCGACGATATCGACGACCGTCGCGACGAAGGCGGCGGCGGAATGGGTGGTGGTGGCGGCGGATTTGGCCTGCCGATGGGCGGTGGCGGCCTCGGCATCGGCACCATCATTGTGCTCGGCCTGGTCGGCTATGCCTTCGGCATCGATCCGCGCATCCTGATCGGCGGCGCCGAAATCCTCACCGGTGGCAACCAGGCGCCGACCTACCAGACCGATCGCAGGTCGGGACCGGCCAAGACCGGCGCGCCAAAGGACGAAGTCGGCAGCATGATCGCCGGCATTCTCGGCGAGATCGACGATCGCTGGAGCGAGATCTTCCAGTCCAGCGGACAGAATTATACCGGGCCGCGCATCGTGTTGTTTCGCAACGCCACCAATGGCGGCCGCTGCGGCATGGCGCAGTCGGCGATGGGACCGTTCTACTGCCCGCCGGACAAACAGATCTTCCTCGACACCAGTTTCTTCCGCGAAGTCGAGACGCGCTTCCGCGGCTGCTCGGGCAGCGCGTGCAAGTTCACCACGGCCTACATCATCGCGCATGAAGCGGGCCATCACATTCAGAACCTGCTCGGTATCCTGCCGCGCGTGCAGCGGCTGCAGCAGCAGGCCGGCAGCAAGGCGGAAGCCAATGCATTGCAGGTCAAGGTCGAGCTGCAGGCGGATTGTCTCTCGGGCGTCTGGGTCAACCGCGAAGAGAAGAAGCGTCCGGGCTTCATCGAGCCCGGCGATATCGACGCGGCACTGAGGACGGCCACGGCGATCGGCGACGACACGCTGCAGCGACAGTCGACGGGCAGGGTGGTGCCCGACAGCTTCACCCACGGCTCCGCGGCGCAGCGCAAGCAATGGTTCATGACCGGCTACCAGCAGGGTACGGTGCAGGCCTGCAATACGTTTGCCCAAGGAGCGTTGTAGCCTGGAGATGCGGATGCCCTGCGCAAGGCCGGGCATGACGGGAAGAAGCGGTCATGTCTTCTATCGATGAAACTAAACAGTTCGTGCCGCTCAACATCGCGGTGCTGACGGTCTCCGATACCCGCTCGCTCGCCGATGACAAATCCGGCGCAACGTTGGCGGAGCGGCTAACGGCGGCTGGTCATCATCTCGCCGCGCGCGAGATCATCGTCGACGATGTCGATGCGATCCGCATCATCATCAAGCGATGGATCGCCGACGAGGGCGTCGATGCGATCATCACCACCGGCGGCACCGGTTTCACCGGCCGCGATGTGACGCCGGAGGCGATCGAGCCGCTGTTCGAGAAGCGGATGGACGGTTTTTCCATCGCCTTCCACATGCTGAGTCACGCCAAGATCGGCGCCTCGACGGTGCAGAGCCGCGCCACCGCCGGCGTTGCGGGGGCGACCTTTATCTTCTGCCTGCCGGGATCGCCTGGCGCCTGCCGCGACGGGTGGGACGGCATTCTCGCCGCGCAACTGGATTACCGCACGCGGCCCTGCAATTTCGTCGAGATCATGCCGCGGCTCGACGAGCACCTGCGGCGACCTAAAGCCAAAGGCGCTTCAGCCTGACCAGCCAGGCCGCTATCGCGCGCCCGATGTCGCGATAGCATTCTTCGCGCAACGCGTGGGCGCGCTTGATGTGAAAATCGAGGAGGTCCGGCGTGATGCGCCGCGAGGCATCGCGACGCTGCGGCTTCACAGCTCAAGTTCCCAGGTTTCGCCGATCAGGTCCTGGCCGAAGCTTCGATGCGGCTCGGTGGCGATCAGCTTGAATCCGGCGTCCTGATAGATCTTGCGGGCAGCAATCAGATTGCTCTGGGTCCACAGCGTGATCTTGCGATAGCCGCAGGCTTTTGCGAACGCGATGCATTCGCCGACCAGCCGATGGCCGAGCCTCTGGCCGCGCCCGGCCGGGTCGACCAGCAGCAGCCGCAGTTTGGCGACGTCGTCGCTGTGCCGCACCAGGAATATCGAGCCGACCTGCGCGCCATCGATCTCGGCAATCCAGCAGCGCTCGCGCGACGCATCGAACGAGGCGAGGAACTTGGCCGCGATCTCGGCGACGAGCCCCTCGAACGAGGAATCAAAACCGTATTCGCGGGCATAGAGCGCGCCATGGCTTTGCACGACCCACCCCATGTCGCCGGGACGCGGTTCGCGCAGCGTTGCGGATCGTGTCGCGGCATCGCCATCGCCGAGCAGCCGCTCGATGTCGGTCATCGCGCCGATCAGTCGCTCCCTGCCGGCCGGTGGCAGTTCCGCGAGCAATGCCGCGACGTCTTCCTTCGTGCTGCGTTCGAGTTTTGCAAACGCCTGCCGTCCCTTGGCGGTCAATGCGAGCCGGTACTGCCGACGGTCGGCCGGCAGCGGCTCGCGGCTGATCAAGCCGGCTTCATCGAAATTCTGCACGATCCGGCTGAGATAGCCGGCATCGAGGCCCAGTTCGGCGCCGATCTCCTTGGCCGAGAGATCCTGGCGGTGCGCGAGTTCGTACAGCACCCGCGCCTCGCTCAGCGAGAACGGGCTCTTCGAAAGCTGCTGGTCCAGTACACCTAGCTTGCGGGTGTAGAAGCGATTGAAGGCGCGGACCGCTGCGACCTCCTGTTCGGAATCCAGTTGGGGCATGGCACTCCCTCGATATTTGCCATTGTCAAATATATAGTTGCTTTTGGCAAGTATATTCTGGCAGCAAGCATCCGGCGAGGCCCGCCTGGGTCGGTCCTACTTTGCATGGGGTTGTTTTCGATATTTTGGTTTGGGCCGCCCTAGGCGACTACCATGATCCGGCTGCGCAGCTGGGTGCGCGCCGAGCGGCCGAGCTGGCGTAACAGCCGCGTCTCGGACCGGCGGGAATCCGGCCGGTAGCCGCCCAGCCGCTCATAATGATCGCGCGCGATCAAAAGCCCCTGTTCCGCCGACGGCCCGGTGATCATCCGGGCGACGAACTTGAAGCCGTCGCGCAGGCTCGCGTCGGCATAGGGCGAGCGGGCATAACGAAACACGCCGGCGCGCGGCCGGTCGCTGCTCGATACGTTCTGGATGAACTGCGTGGTCTCTTCGATCCAGCCGTTGTCGAGCACCGCGCCGGCGTGCAGGAACATCAGCCATGGCGAGCGCGCCGCCCGGGCGCCTGCGGCCAGCGCCGCGGCGCGCGTTCCTTCGAACGCGAGAAAGCGGCAGCCGGCGACGTCGGCCACCCGTTCGATCACGCCGTTGCCGGCCCGATCGACCAACAGCACCTCGCGGATGATGCCGGCTGCGGCGCCAGGCACCAGCGCCGCCAGCGTTGCGACGGCGGGCTGCTCTACCCCTTCGGTCGGAATGATGACGCTCAGCATGAATGAGGCTTCGATGGCTCAAACGGTGAAAAACGCTGCACTGTTATCACCTTGTCACAATCAAAACAGCCGTTGGCGTGCAGTTTTTTGCGGCAGATGGCGGCGGTGTCTCTTCGACTATTTGCGCATCACGTGAATTGCTGTCGATGATGTTCTTGATTTGTTCCTTCGACGTGTTATCTTTGCTCCATGAGCCGAGCATCCTCTCATGCCCTCAAGCACCCGCCGGTCCCGCCGCCCCCCGAGCCGGCGGGTGCGACACCTTTTCCTGAGCTTGCTGTCGCCATCGACCGCCAGCGGCGGCGTGGCCGCGGCGCGCAGTCGAACCAGAGCGGACGGTTCGAGGCCGAGGCGCGGGTAGCCTTCGACGATGGCTGGCAGAGCCTGGACGAATTGCCGCCATTCAAGACGACGGTATCGCTCGATACCTCGCGCAAGGTCATCACCCGCAACGACTCGCCCGACATCGGGTTCGACCGTTCGATCAATCCCTACCGCGGCTGTGAGCACGGCTGCGTCTATTGCTTCGCGCGGCCAACCCACGCCTTTCTCGGACTATCACCCGGGCTCGATTTCGAATCCAAGCTGCTGATCAAGCCGGACGCGCCGGAACTGCTGGAGAAGGAACTCGCGGCGCCCGGCTACGAGCCTCGCATGATCGCGATCGGCACCAACACCGATCCCTATCAACCGATCGAGCGCGAACACAAAATCATGCGCGGCATTCTCGAAGTGCTCGATAAAGCCGGCCATCCCGTCGGAATCGTCACCAAATCGGCGCTGGTGACGCGCGATATCGACATTCTGCAGCGGATGGCGAAACGCAATCTGGTCAAGGTCGCGATATCAGTGACCTCGCTCGATCCAAAACTTGCGCGCACCATGGAGCCGCGCGCCTCGACGCCGCCGAAGCGGCTGGAGGCGCTGCGGCAATTGTCGCAGGCCGGCATTCCCGCCACCGTCATGGTCGCACCTGTCATCCCCGCACTGAACGATTCCGAGATCGAACGCATTCTCGATGCCGCGGCCCATGCCGGCGTCAAGGAAGCCAGCTACGTGCTGCTGCGGCTGCCGCTGGAAGTGCGCGACCTGTTTCGCGAATGGCTGATGGCGAATTACCCCGACCGCTATCGCCACGTCTTCACCCTGATCCGCGACATGCGCGGCGGGCGCGACTACGATGCGAAGTGGGGAACGCGGATGAAGGGCACCGGACCGATGGCCTGGATGATCGGGCGGCGGTTTGAAGTCGCCTGCGAAAAGCTCGGCCTCAACAAGCGGCGTGCGAAACTGACGACGGATCATTTCGTCAAGCCGAATCGCAGCGGTCAGCAACTGAGTTTGTTCTAGGTCGTTGTCGTCATTGTGAACCCGTGGCTCGCAATGATGGGAGAGTGCGAATATGAGTGACAAGCCAAAGCCAACGCCGCGTTTCACCGTCATCACGCTCGGCGTCAGCGATATCAGCGCCAGTATCGCTTTTTACGAAGCGCTCGGCTTTGTCAGAAAGTTGCGCGCAACAGGGGAAGCCGTCGCGTTCTTCGACACCGGCGGAACCGTACTCGCGCTGTTCCCGTGGGATCAACTTGCCGCCGACGCCAAGCTGCCGGACCAGCCGCGGCCAAAGACATTTCGCGGCTCGACGCTCGCCTGGAATTGCGGCTCGGTCGAGGAGGTCGACGCCGTGCTGAAGTTCGCAGTCTCCTGTGGAGCATCGCTGCTGAAGCCCGCGCACAAGACCGATTACGGCGGTTACTCCGGCTATTTCAGCGATCCCGACGACCATCCCTGGGAAGTCGTGGTCGCGCCGGGCATCGAGGTCGGCGACGACCGGCGGGTTCACCTGCCGGATTAGATGCAAGGATTGAATAACGGGAATTGTGCCGGGTTCCCGGTTGCGCGCGCCAGCGAGCTTGCGCACGATCCCGGCCATGATTCGGGACAAGTCCGCCAGGAAAACTGACAAGAAAACTGAAAAGAAAGCCGGCAAGGAAAAGGCCGCGCTGCCCAAGGGCGTGATCGCGGTCGCGCCGCCGAGCTTTCGCCGCGAGCGAGCGCTGATCAAGCGTGGCGTCTGGCCCATTGCCGGCTGTGACGAGGCCGGGCGCGGTCCGCTGGCGGGTCCGGTAGTGGCGGCCGCCGTTATCCTCGATCCCAAGCGAATTCCGAAAGGCATCGACGATTCCAAGCGGCTGACGGCCGAGCGCCGCGAGGAGTTGTTCGAGGAGATCTGCGCGACATCGTCCTTTGCGGTCGCCTTTGCCTCGCCGGCAAGGATCGATCGCGACAATATTCTCCGAGCCTCGCTCTGGGCGTTGGCGCGCTCGGTGCGCGCATTGCCGGAAATGCCGAAGCACGTCTTTGTCGATGGCCGCGACAAGATCGATGCGCCCTGCGACTGCGATGCGGTGATCGGCGGCGACGGCATTGTCATGTCGATCGCCGCGGCCTCGATCATCGCCAAGGTGACGCGCGACCGCCTGATGTGCGCGTTGGCGCTGGATTGCCCTGGCTACGGCTTCGAAACCCACAAGGGCTACGCCGTGCCCGAACATCGCGAGGCGCTGGACCGGCTCGGCCCGAGCATCCACCACCGGCGGTTTTTCGCGCCGGTCATTGCCGCGCGACAGAAGCATTTTCCGGAGACCGTCGAAGTCGAACGCGATCTCTTCACAGTGGACGGGGAGATTCTTCCCGACTTCTCCGCCACGATCTAAGATCGGTTGCCTCTGCGGCTCCCGCGCTCTATCAAACGTTCTGGGGGACAGGGCCGTCAGGCCCGGGCATTCGGACGTTTCATGCGCTTCACCTCGCTCGTTGTCGAACTGATCCGCGCCCGGCCGCGGCTGGTGGTCCTGCTCGTGGTGCTGCTGCAGGCCGCACTCTGGCTGATGCTGCCGATGCTGCTCTACCGCAGCCCGCCCGGCGACGTCGCGACCGCGCTGGCGTTCGGCCGGGAATATCAGGTCGGGACCGCGCTCGGTCCGCCACTGGCGTTCTGGCTCGCCGACATCGCCTTCCGCGCTGCCGGTAACAGCATGTTCGGTGTCTATCTGCTGGCGCAGGCCTGCGCCGTCGCCACCTTCTGGATTTATTATCAACTGGCCCGCGCGATCGTCGGCGGGCAGCAGGCGGTGCTCGCGGTACTGCTTTCGCTAACGGTCGTGGCCTTCAGCTCGCCCGGTGTCGAGTTCGGACCATCGGTGCTGGCGCGTCCGCTATGGGCGCTGCTCCTGCTGCATTCCTGGCAATTGATCGGCCAGAACCGGCGCAATGCCTGGTTCGCCTGGTCGATCGAGGCCGGGCTCCTGCTGCTGACGACGGCGGCCGCGCCCTGGTTGTTGCTGCTGCTCGTCGGATTTGCCGTCGCCACCGAGCGGGGGCGGCGCGTGCTGATGTCGCTCGATCCGCTCTATGCGCTGCTCGTGATCGTCGTGCTGGTGTTGCCCTATCTGATCTGGTTGCTCCGCGCCGACGCATTTGCCATGCCGCCGTGGCCGGCGATCTCCGAACTCGGCGCGCGCGCCCTGCACTGGGGCTGGCTGCTTTTGAGCCTTGGCCTCGCAATGTCCGCCATCGTGCTGCTGGTGATCCTCAATTCCGGCTGGTTCGCCCGCAATGCCGGCGAAGCGCCGATCATCTACCGGCCGCCGGTCGATCCGCTGGCGCGTGACTTCGTCTATTTCTTCGCGATTGCGCCTGCGCTGCTCGGAAGTTTCCTGGCAGGGCTGTTCAATCTCGACCGCGTCGTGGGTGGAGCGGGCGTTGCCTTGCTGATGTCCGGTCTCGCCGTGATCGTGGCGACCGGCGATCTGCTTTTCCTGCGGCGGCAGCGCGTCCTGCGTTCGGTGTGGGCGGCGGCGATTGTCGCACCTGCCTTGGCGGCGATTGCGACGATCGCATTCTTGCCGTGGACCGGCACGAACGAGGTGTCGACCTCGCTGCCGGCCAAGGCAATCGCGCAATTCTTCGGAGAAAGTTACGAGCGGCGAACCAATCAGCGGCTCCGCGCCGTAGCAGGCGATCCGCAGCTGGCGAGTTTTGTCGCGATGAGCCGCGGCCGCCCGCATCTGCTGCTCGATGCGACGCCGGAACGAACGCCGTGGCAGTCGGTCGCGAAATTCAACCAGACCGGCGGCGTCGTGGTCTGGCGCGCCTCCGACACGTCAGGCGCGCCGCCTCCCGAGATCGCGCGACGCTTTCCAGGCCTGGTGCCGGAAGTGCCGCGCGCCTTTGAATGGCTGGTGAACGGCCGCCAGCCGCTGCTGCGGGTCGGTTGGGCGATCGTGCGGCCCAAGGCGCCGTAATCGTCTCCGTGCAAAGGAGCTACTTCGCTTGCTCCAGCGCCTTCGCGATCGAGCGAAGATCCTGCCACGACATCCGCTTGTAGGACGGCGAGCGCAACAGATAGGCCGGATGGAATGTCGCCATGGCGCGGATGGTGCGCGTGCCGGTGTCGTAGTCGAACCACTTGCCGCGGGTCCTCATGATGCCCTCGCGGGTCGACAGCAGCGTTTGCGTCGAGGGATTGCCGAGCGTCACCAGCACGTCCGGATTCACGAGCTCGATCTGCCGCTGGATGAACGGCAGGCAGATTTGCGTTTCCTGCGGCGTCGGCGTCCGGTTGCCGGGCGGCCGCCAGGGAATCACATTGGCGATGTAGGCCTTGCTGCGGTCGAGCCCGATCGCGGCGATCATCCGGTCCAGCAACTTGCCGGAGCGGCCGACGAAAGGAAGCCCCTCGATGTCTTCGTCGCGCCCGGGCGCTTCGCCGACGAACATGATGCGGGCTTGCGGATTGCCGTCGGCAAACACCAGTCGTGTCGCGGTGTTTTTCAGTGCGCAGCCATCGAATTTTTCCAGCAGCGCGCGCAGCGCTTCCAGCGTCGGCGCGGTACGCGCCGCGTCGCGCGCCATCGCAATGGCCGCTTCCGGCGCGGGCGCAATTTCGCTGCGCGAAACTGCCGGCGCCGCGGCGGGCGTTTCCTTGAGCAGGCGCGGTGGCGCGGTCTCGCGGACCGGCGCGGGGGCGATCGGGGCGTCGGGCTCGCTCAGCCGATCGATCGGCTCCTCCGCCAACGCGCAATCGACCCCGGCTTCCAGATAAAAAGCCAGCAATTGCCTGATATTAGGCGCGGGTTCGGGGATCAAATCCATTATGCCAATCTAATATGGATCCTGCCTTCGTGAAACGTCTGCGCGTTGCATTTCCATGGTTGTTATCAGCGCAAAAATCGGAAACAACGAGCCTTTAGAGCCGTTCTCAATTGGGCTGAGATCAGATCATGAGTGCAGAAGAGCTTCCTCCCCGCGAATCCATGGAATTCGACGTCGTGATCGTCGGCGCCGGGCCGTCGGGCCTTGCGGCTGCGATCCGGCTGAAGCAACTCAATGCCGATCTCAGCATCGTCGTGGTGGAGAAGGGTTCCGAGGTCGGCGCGCATATCCTGTCAGGCGCGGTGATCGATCCGGTGTCCCTCGACAAGTTGATCCCCGATTGGCGCGAGGATGCCGATTGCCCGTTGAAGACGCAGGTCAAGGACGACCGTTTCTACTGGACCACCGCGACCAGCGCGATCCGGCTGCCGAATTTCATGATGCCGCCGCTGATGGACAATCATCATTGCTTCATCGGCTCGCTCGGCGACGTCTGCCGCTGGCTCGGACCGAAGGCCGAGGCGCTCGGCGTCGAAATCTATCCGGGCTTTGCCGCAGCCGAAGTGCTCTACGACGATAGCGGCGCGGTGCGCGGCATCGCGACCGGCGACATGGGCATCGCCAGGGACGGCAGCCACAAGGACTCGTACACGCGCGGCATGGAACTGCTCGGTAAATACACGCTGTTCGCCGAAGGCGCGCGCGGCAGCCTGAGCAAGCAGCTGATCGCCAAATACGCGCTCGACGCCAAGAGCGAGCCGTCGAAGTTCGGCATCGGCCTGAAGGAAGTCTGGGAGATCGATCCCGCCAAACACCAGAAGGGTCTGATCCAGCATTCGTTCGGCTGGCCGCTCAACAATTCGACCGGTGGCGGCTCGTTCCTCTACCACTACGACGACAACAAGGTGGCGGTCGGATTCGTCGTGCATCTCAACTACGACGATCCGTATCTGTCGCCGTTCGACGAATTCCAGCGCTTCAAGACGCATCCGTCGATTCGCACCGTATTCGAAGGCGGCAAACGCATTTCCTACGGCGCGCGCGCCATCACCGAGGGCGGCTATCAGTCGGTGCCGCGTCTCAGTTTCCCGGGCGGCGCGCTGATCGGCTGCGCAGCCGGCTTCGTCAACGTGCCGCGCATCAAGGGCGTGCACAACGCGATGGGCAGCGGCATGCTTGCCGCCGAACATGTTGCCACCGCGCTTGGCGCCGGCCGCGCCAATGATGAATTGAGTGAATACGAAAACGCCTGGCGGGATTCCGCCGTGGGCAAGGATCTGCACAAGGTTCGCAACGTCAAGCCGCTATGGTCGAAGTTCGGCACCATCATCGGCGTGGCGCTCGGCGGCTTCGACATGTGGTGCAATACGCTGGGCTTCTCGCTGTTCGGAACCCAGTCGCACGCCAAGCCCGACCGCAAGACGCTGGACGCGGCAAAGGCGCACACCCGGATCGCCTATCCCAAGCCGGACGGCAAGCTGTCCTTCGACAAGCTGTCCTCGGTGTTCCTCTCCAACACTAACCATGAAGAGGACCAGCCGGTCCACCTCAAGGTCGCCGACATGAACCTGCAGAAGACGTCCGAGCACGATGTCTATGCCGGCCCGTCGAACCGCTATTGCCCGGCCGGCGTGTATGAGTGGGTCGAGGAGGCCGCGGGCCCGCGCTTCCAGATCAACGCCCAGAACTGCGTCCACTGCAAGACCTGCGACGTAAAGGACCCGAACGGCAATATCACCTGGGTTCCGCCCGAGGGCGGCGGCGGGCCGAACTACCAGGGTATGTAGAGAGGCGGCGTAGACCACGATTGCGTGAGGTGGAGGAGGGTGATACCGCCCCCCGTCACGATACCGCCATAGTAAAAGCGTTTCCGGGTTAGGCTGGCTAAATTGGAGCCCTAAGGGCCTAATCTGCCAATCGATTCGCCAACCCGTATCCTTGCGGTTAAGGGCCAAAAGCGGCATGCTTGACGCCCGAGATGCCGCCGCTTGGGTTTGCATTCGAGACCGATCGTAACGATCCCGCCATACATCCTGGAGCAAGGCGAACGTGATGCTTTCCACTCGTATGAATCGTTGGACCTTCGCCGCAGTTACATTCGCCACACTCGCCGCGCCGGGCGCGGTTCTGGCGCAGACGCCCGACCATACGGCCGACAGCGCCGCGCAATTCCCCAGTAAGTCCGATCTGAAATCGCTGACGACGGCGGGCAGCTATCTTGCCGCCCGGCATGCCAGCGTCGAGCGCGACGCCGCGTCCGCCGCGGCATTCTACCGTTCCGCGCTGCGTACCGATCCGAAGAACAACGAGCTGCTGGACCGCGCCTTCATCTCCTCGCTTGCCGATGGCGACATCGACGAAGCGGTCAAGCTGGCCGATCGTATCCTGACGATGGACAAGGCGAACCGCGTCGCCCGGCTGGTGGTCGGCGTGCGCGACCTCAAGCAGAAGAAATATGCGGCCGCGCAGGTCAACATCAACCAGTCGATCCGCGGGCCGATCACCGACCTGGTGGCGACGCTGCTGTCGGGCTGGGCGAGCTACGGCGCGGGGGATGCCAAGGCGGCGGTCGCCAATATTGACAAGCTGACCGGACCCGAATGGTATCCGATCTTCAAGGATCTCCACACCGGCATGGTCCTCGAGATCTCTGGCAAGGACAAGGACGCCGGCGCACGGTTCGAGCGCGCCTACAAGCTCGACGATTCGATGCTGCGCGTATCCGACGCCTATGCGCGCTGGCTGTCGCGCAACAAGGACAGCGCGGCGGCGACCGGCATCTACGAAGCGTTCGACAAGAAGCTGCCGCGGCATCCGCTGGTGCAGGAAGGGCTGCGCGACACCAGGGCCGGCAAGAAGCTGCCGCCGCTGGTCGATTCGGCGCAAGCCGGCGCGGCCGAGGCGCTGTACGGCATCGGCGCCACGCTGACCCGCCGCGGCGGTGAGGACCTGGCGCTGGTCTACCTGCAGCTCGCGCTCTACCTGCAGCCCAATCATCCGCTGGCGCTGCTGTCGCTCGCCGATCTCTATGAGTCGGTGAAGAAGCCCCAGATGGCAATCAAGGTCTACGAGCGCATGCCGTCCAGTTCGCCGCTCAAGCGTAACGCGCAGATCCAGCTTGCCACCAATCTGGACGCCGCCGACCGCAGCGACGAGGCGATCAAGATCCTGAAGGGCGTCACGTCAGAAGCGCCAAAGGACATCGAAGCCATCATGGCACTCGGCAACATCGAGCGCGGCCGGAAGAAATTCAGCGATTGCGCCGACACCTATACCCAGGCGATCGACGCCAACCCCGGGATGACGGACAAGAACACTTGGGTCACGTACTACTATCGCGGCATTTGCCTGGAGCGCTCCAAGCAGTGGAGCAAGGCCGAGGCCGACATGCGCAAGGCCCTGGAGCTGCAGCCCGAACAGCCGCATGTCCTGAACTATCTCGGTTATTCCTGGATCGACCAGGGCATCAACCTCGACGAAGGCATGAAGATGATCCGCCGCGCCGTCGATCAGCGTCCCGATGACGGCTACATCGTGGATTCGCTCGGCTGGGCATTTTACCGGATCGGCAATTTTGAAGACGCGGTAAAGAATCTCGAGCGTGCGATCGACCTCAAGCCCGAGGATCCGACCATCAACGACCACCTCGGCGATGCCTATTGGCGCGTCGGGCGGACGCTGGAGGCCAAATTCCAGTGGGCCCATGCGCGCGACCTAAAGCCCGAGGCGGAGGAATTGCCGAAGATCGAAGCCAAGATTGCCAACGGTCTGCCCGAAGACACCTCTTCTGCGGCGTCTGCCGACAAGAAGAAGGAAGACGGCAAGGGCGGTTGAGGCAAGGACGTTGGGGGCTGTTCGGCAATGCCGGTATTGAGTGATCAGGCTCGCGCCAAGGTCAACCTGACCTTGCGGGTGAACGGTCGTCGCGCGGACGGCTATCACGATCTCGAAAGCGTGGTGGCGTTCGCCGATTGCGCCGACCGCCTGACGTTGTCGCCGGGTCCGGATCTGGATTTGACGATGTCAGGGCCGCTGGCGCAAGCCTGCGGCGACACGTCGGATAACCTGGTGCTCAAGGCGGCGCGTCTCCTGGCTGAGCGCATACCAAATATGAAGGCCGGCAGCTTCTCGCTCGACAAGGCCTTGCCGGTCGCGGCCGGAATTGGCGGAGGTTCGGCCGATGCCGCGGCAGCGCTTCGGCTGCTTGCCCAGTTGAACGGGCTGGCAATCGACGATCCCCGCGTCATCGAAGTCGCGCAACTGACCGGTGCCGACGTGCCGGTCTGCATCAATTCGCTCGGCTGCGTCATGAGCGGGGTCGGCGAAACGCTGGAGCCGCTCAGCCTGCCGACAATGCCCTGCGTAATGGTCAATCCCGGCGTTCCCGTCGCGACCAAGGACGTCTTCAAGGCGCTGGGCCTGCGCAATGGCGAATTGCTGGTCGGCGCCACCGATGTGTTCCTGCAGGACCGCTGGCCCGACGCAAAGTCATCGCTTGAAGATTGGGTCGAAGCGCTCGCCGCCAGCTCCAACGATCTGGAAGCGCCCGCCATGCGGGTGCAGCCCGTGATCGGCCAGGTCATCGCGGCGCTCAATGCGACCAACGGCGCCTGGCTGGCGCGGATGTCCGGATCGGGCGCTACCTGCTTTGCGATCTACGAGAACACCGCCGAAGCCGGCCGCGCGGCGGAGAAACTCCGGCGCGATCACCCCGGATGGTGGGTGCATGCGGGAACGCTGAGCTAGGTCGTGGGCCGCCGCGCCAGCGCCAGCGAAATGCCGAGGCCTGTGATGAACAGCCCCGAGCCCTGCCGCAATCGTTGAAGCAAATTCGGATTGCGCGTCAGACCGGCGCGCGCCGTCGCGGCCATCGTGACCACGACGACGTCGGCGAGCGTGTTGAGCGCCACCGAGATCAGGCCGAGCGCGATGAACTGAAGTGCAGGATAGTTGGCGGCCGGGTCGATGAATTGCGGGATGAAGGCCAGAAAGAAAACCGCCGTCTTCGGATTCAGCGCTTCGACCAGCACGCCTTCCCGAAACACCCGCTGTGTGCCGACGACAGCAACGGCCTGTTGCGGCAGCAGATCGCGCGCCTCGCGAAACGTCTTTAGGCCAAGCCAGACCAGATAGAGCGCGCCGGCGAATTTGAGTGCGGTGAACAATTCGGCGCTGGCAAGGATGATCGCCGAGACCCCAAACCCGCCCGCGATCACATGCACGAGCCCGCCGAGCGCGGTCCCGAACGTCGACGCGATGCCGGCGCGCTTGCCGCCCGACAGCGTCCTCGCCGCGACGTAAAAGATTCCCGGACCGGGGACCGCGGCAATGACAAGTGCGGCCAGCAGAAACAATGTGAAATTGGTGCCGTTCAATGCGATCTCGCTTGCTTGTAGGATGGGTAGAGCGCAGCGAAACCCATCCCACGTGCTGTCATCAGCCGCCTTGCGGGCAATTGCGCACTAGAGCGGATGATCCAGTATTCCAGAGGCATCAGTGCTTCATTGAGAGGCTGCAGCGTGCTGGATACCCCGCCTTCGCGGGGTATGACAAAAGTGGAATCAATGCGACCGCGCCAGGCAGAACGCCACGACCTGCTCGAGCGCGGTCTTCATTGGCGAGGCCGGGAACAGTGCCAGTGCGTCGACGGCCATCGCGCCGTAATGCTGCGCGCGGCTGATCGTGTCTTCCAGCGCGCGGTGCTTGGTCATCAGACCGATGGCGTGATCGAGATCGCTGTCGCCGATCTCGCCGCGCTCCAGCGCCTTGATCCAGAACTTGCGCTCACTGTCATTGCCGCGGCGGAACGCCAGCACCACCGGCAGTGTGATCTTGCCCTCGCGGAAATCGTCACCGATGTTCTTGCCGAGTTTCGCGGCCTTGCCGCCGTAATCCAGCACGTCGTCGACGAGCTGGAAGGCGATGCCGAGATTCATGCCGACCGAGCGGCAGGCGGTCTGCTCGGCCTTCGGCCGGTTGGCGATCACGGGTCCGACCTCGCAGGCGGCGGCGAACAGTTCGGCCGTCTTGCCCCTGATGACGGCGAGGTATTCGTCCTCTGTGGTCGCGGTGTTCTTGGCTGCCGCCAGCTGCATCACTTCGCCTTCGGCGATGGTGGCTGCGGCGGAGGAAAGAATGTCGAGCGCGCGCAGCGAGCCGACCTCGACCATCATGCGGAAGGCCTGGCCGAGCAGGAAGTCGCCGACCAGCACGCTGGCCTCATTGCCCCACAGCATCCGTGCCGACAGCTTGCCACGGCGCAGCTCGCTTTCGTCGACCACGTCGTCATGCAGCAGCGTCGCGGTGTGCATGAATTCGACGGAGGCTGCGAGCTTGATATGGCCGTCGCCGGAATAGCCGGTGAGGTTTGCCATCGCCAGCGTCAGCATCGGGCGGAGCCGCTTGCCGCCGGATGAGATCAGGTGGTTGGCGACTTCCGGAATCATGGTGACTTCCGACCCCGTCCGCGACAGGATCGTGGCGTTGACCCGCTCCATGTCGGCGGCGACGAGCCCGACCAGCGCATCAATAGAAGCGTTCGACGGGCTTTCGAAGGGTACAATAACCGCCACGCAAGTCTCCAATTTTGGCTAATTCGCACTATCCTTACTACAATAGAAAGTGCGGGCTAAGGCGGCAAGGGCACGAAGTGGTTGACATGCCCGGTGTCGTCGCCGCACCCCGGGTGAAAAGGAGTGCATCCCTTGCGGGAATTGGTCAGGACCAACGATATCGTGCTGGTTTCCGCAGTTGGCGCGCTGCTCGATGGCGCCAATATCCATCATCTGGTGCTGGATCAGAACATGAGTGTGATCGAGGGATCGCTCGGCATCCTGCCGCGCCGCATTCTGGTTCACGAGGACGACAACCGCGCAGCCCGCCAATTACTGGCCGAGGCGGGGCTCGCTCACGAATTGCGCCCCGATGACTGACCCCGTGCTTGATCTCACCGAGGATGCGTTTCTCGGCGGGCAATTGCGCCTGAAGCAATTGAAATCCGGACACCGCGCCGGTCACGACGCGGTGCTGCTGGCGGCGGCGACGCCGGCCCGTTCGGGCGAGCGCGTGGCCGATCTCGGCGCCGGCATCGGGGTCGCGGGACTTTCGGTCGCCAGGCGCGTGGCCGGCATCGACCTGGTTCTGGTTGAGATCGACGCTGACCTGGCGATGCTTGCGCGTGCCAATGCGGAGGCGAATGCGATTCAAGCCGACGTGATCGTGCTCGATGTGGAGGCCGATGCCGCAGCCTTTGCCGCTGCTGGATTAGCACCTGACAGCGTCGATGCGGTCCTGATGAATCCGCCCTTCAATGATCCCGCGCGGCATCGCGTCTCGCCGGACACTGCGCGCGGGATCGCGCACATGGCGACCGCAACGACGCTCTCGAAATGGGTGCACGCCGCGCGGCGCATTCTCAAATCGAGGGGCGCGCTGGCGCTGATCTGGCGCGCCGATGGCATTGCCGAAGTGCTCGCGGCCCTCGATCACGGTTTCGGGAGCTTGCAGATCCTGCCGGTTCACGGCGACGCGCGGAACCCTGCCAACCGCATCCTGGTCCGCGCCATCAAGGGAGGGCGGGCGCCGACGCAAATCCATCCCGCCCTGATGCTCAATGATGAGTCAGGCGTGCCTAATAAAAGGGTACAGGAGGTTCTTGCCGGGAATGCCAGCTTGCCGCTCGCGCGCCCGTAGTGGCGGCGCGCGCGCTCAAATGCCTGGAAACAGGACGCTATTGTGGGAGCGTCTCTGACTGTTGTTTGGGCGCCGAGGTGAAATGGATCGCTGCCAGAAGGCTGCCGATGAGCATGATCAGCAGGTAGATTTTCATAATCAGTCTCCGCTGCGCCATTGCAGCTTTAACGTCTGCAATGCAAAAGGCGTTCCGGCCCTTTGCATGACAGTGACGCGATAAAAAATGGTTAATTAGAGGTAACGGCATGAGTGAACAATTAAGTGATCGCGCAGGATTGCCGAACCTCATTGACAGGGTGAAGCAACTCATTCCGGCAAAATTCCGACGCGACGCTGCCATCGTCCCGGTGGTGCGCCTGTCGGGGGTGATCGGCGCGGTGACGCCGTTGCGGCCGGGCCTGACACTGGCGGGCATCGCCAAGACGCTCGAACGCGCCTTTGCCACCAAGCACGCCAAGGCGGTGGCGCTGGTGATCAATTCGCCGGGCGGCTCGCCGGTCCAATCGCGGCAGATCTATTTGCGGATCAGGCAGCTTGCGGCGGAAAAGAAGCTGCCGGTGCTGGTGTTCGTTGAGGATGTTGCGGCGTCCGGCGGCTACATGATCGCCTGCGCCGGCGACGAGATCTTCTGCGATCCGTCCTCAATTCTCGGCTCGATCGGCGTGGTCGGCGGCGGTTTTGGTTTTCAGGACCTGATCAAGCGAATTGGCGTCGAACGGCGGCTTTATACGGCAGGCGAGTACAAGGCGACGCTCGATCCGTTCCTGCCCGAAAATCCCGATGACGTGGCGCGTCTGAAGGCGCTTCAGCGCGAGATCCACGCGATCTTCATCGGCCTGGTCAAGGAGAGTCGCGGTGCGCGGCTCAAGGGACGCGACGACCTCTTGTTCACCGGCGAGTACTGGGCGGGCGAGAAATCAGTGTCGCTGGGTCTTGCCGACAAGATCGGCGATCTTCGCTCGACGCTGCGCGAGCGCTTTGGCGAGAAGGTGCTGACGCCTGTCATTGCGCCCGCCAGCGGGATGCTGTCCGGGCTGTTTGGCCGGCGGTCACCGGGGGCGGGCGCGCTGGCCGCGTTGGACGGGATCGGAGGATTGCCGGACGAATTGATTTCGGCGCTGGAAACCCGTGCGATTTGGGCCAGGTTCGGGTTCTAGAAATCAACTTGAAGTCAACGGGCCGCGCCATTTAGCCCCAAAAGCGGAATTGCGGCGCAGGCCGGCTTGGGCGACAATGGCTGCATTGGGGGCCTGATACGTGAACGACAAGGATCGACCGATGCCGCCGCTGATTGCATTCGCGGGTGCCCTGGGAGGGCTCGCCGTGGTCCGCTGGGCCTACAAGACTGCCGTCCGCATCAACAGGGAACTGGAAGAGGCGCGCCTGGCACGGGTCGCCGAGGTCCAGACTGGCGAAATTCCGACGCTTCGCCGCGATCCCGTCACCGGAGCTTATCGGCCAGGTTAGGACAAGCCAGTTAGCAACCAGCCAGGCGGTGCCATACCACCGGCACCGCCTTGATTCCCTGCCTTCGCGTCGATACGGTCCCGCGCTCTTAAACCCCCTCGCGAGACCGATTCTGCCAATGGACGCTCTTCCAGCCCATATGCGCCCGGAACGTTCGTTCCAGGGCTTCATCCTCGCCCTGCAGCGGTTCTGGGCAGAGCAGGGCTGTGTGATCCTGCAGCCCTACGACATGGAAATGGGCGCCGGCACGTTCCATCCCGCGACCACCCTGCGTGCGCTCGGCCCGAAGCGATGGAATGCGGCCTATGTGCAGCCCTCGCGGCGACCGAAGGATGGCCGCTACGGCGAAAATCCCAACCGGCTTCAGCACTATTATCAGTTCCAGGTGATCATGAAGCCGTCGCCGCCTGACCTTCAGGAGTTGTACCTGAAGTCGCTGGCCGCCATCGGCATCGATTCCAGCGTTCATGACATCCGCTTTGTCGAGGACGATTGGGAAAGTCCGACGCTCGGCGCGTGGGGACTGGGCTGGGAGTGCTGGTGCGACGGCATGGAAGTCAGCCAGTTCACCTACTTCCAGCAGGTCGCGGGTGTCGAATGCGCGCCTGTCGCGGGCGAACTGACCTACGGGCTCGAGCGGCTGGCGATGTATGTGCAGGGCGTCGACCGGGTCTACGACCTCAACTTCAACGGCCGCGACGGTGCCGACAAGGTCACCTATGGCGATGTCTTCCTGCAGGCCGAGCAGGAATATTCCCGGCACAATTTCGAGTACGCGGACACCGCGATGCTGTTCGAGCAGTTCAGGATGGCGGAAGACGCCTGCCGGAAATATCTAGCAGCCGGCTGGAAAGAAGGCGGCAATCAGAGGGAGCATCTGATGGCGCTGCCGGCCTATGACCAGTGCATCAAGGCAAGCCACGTCTTCAACCTGCTCGACGCTCGCGGCGTGATTTCGGTGACCGAGCGGCAGAGCTACATCATGCGCGTGCGCGAACTGGCAAAAGCCTGCGGCGAAGCCTGGGTGCACACCGAAGCGGGCAGGGCGGTCTGATGCCTGATCTTCTGTTGGAGCTTTTTTCCGAGGAAATCCCCGCACGCATGCAGGCGAAGGCGGCGGACGATCTGCGCCGCATGGTCACCGACAAGCTTGTCGCTGAGGGATTGGTCTACGAAGGCGCGAAGGCGTTCGCCACGCCGCGGCGGCTGGCGCTTACCGTGCATGGCATTCCGACGCGGCAGCCCGATCTGAAGACCGAACGCCGCGGACCAAAAATGGGTGCACCTGATGCGGCCGTGCAGGGGTTCCTGAAAGCGACCGGCCTCAAATCGCTCGATGAAGCCAAGATCCAGAAAGACCCGAAGGGCGATTTCTATATCGCTTTGATCGAAAAGCCTGGCCGCGCCACGCTCGACGTGCTCGCCGAGATTCTGCCCGTCATCATCAGAACCTTCCCGTGGCCGAAATCGATGCGCTGGGGCGCACGCTCGGCCAAGTCCGGCTCGCTCTCCTGGGTGCGGCCGCTGCATTCGATCATCGCGACCTTCGGGCCCGAGACTGAAGAGCCCGATGTGGTGAAGTTTTCCGTCGACGGCATCGAGGCCGGGCAGACCACGCTCGGCCACCGCTTCATGGCGCCGTCCACTATCTCCGTGCGCCGCTTCGAGGATTACGAAGCCAAGCTGAAGGCCGCCAAGGTCGTGCTCGATCCGCAGGCGCGCAAGGACATCATTCTCGATGACGCCAAGGAACTGGCATTCGCGCAGGGCTTTGATCTGGTGGAAGACCAGGCGCTGGCGGATGAAGTGGCGGGCCTCGTGGAGTGGCCGGTCGCACTGATGGGCTCCTTCGACAAGGAATTCCTGTCGATTCCCGACGAAGTGATCCGCGCCACCATCAGAAACAACCAGAAATGTTTTGTCGTCAGCGATCCCAAGACCGGCAAGCTGACCAACAAGTTCATCCTGACCGCCAACATCGAGGCCACCGATGGCGGCAAGACCATCGTCGCCGGCAACGAGCGCGTGATCCGCGCGCGGCTGTCAGACGCAAAATTCTTCTACGACACTGACCTGAAGACGAAGCTCGAAGCGCGCCTGCCGAAATTCGATCAGATCGTGTTTCACGAGAAGCTCGGTACGCAGGCCGAACGCATCAAGCGGATCGAGCGACTGGCGGCGGAGATCGCACCGCTGGTTGGCGCCGATGTCGGAAAGGCCACGCGCGCCGCGCATCTGGCAAAGGCCGATCTGCTCACGGAAGTCGTCGGCGAATTCCCCGAATTGCAGGGCCTGATGGGGAAATACTACGCGCAGGCCCAAGGCGAGGATGCTTCCGTCGCCGCCGCGAGCGAAGATCATTACAAGCCGCAGGGGCCGGGGGATCGCGTGCCGACCGATCCGGTGAGCATAGCGGTCGCGCTGGCTGACAAGACCGACACGCTGGTCGGTTTCTGGGCGATCGACGAGAAGCCGACCGGAAGCAAGGACCCCTATGCGCTGCGGCGAGCCGCGCTCGGCGTCATCCGGCTGATCGTTGATAATGCGCTACGGCTGCCGATCCTCAACGTGGCGAAGTCGGCCATGGCGGGGCTGCCGCAAAAGGGCGACGCGCAGAAACTTCCGGGTGATCTACTTTCCTTCTTCGCCGACCGCCTGAAGGTTCAGCTTCGTGACCAGGGCGCACGTCACGATCTCGTGGATGCCGTGTTTTCACTTGGCGGCCAGGACGACCTGCTGATAGTAGTCCGCCGCGTCGAGGCGCTCGGCAAGTTCCTCGACACCGACGACGGCAAGAACCTGCTTGCGGGCACCAAGCGGGCGAGTAACATCCTCTCGATCGAGGAGAAGAAGGACACGCGCGCGTTCGAGGGTGCTCCCGATCCCCGGCTGTACAATCTGCCCGAGGAAAAAGCGCTCGCCAGCGCCATCGATCAGGTCAAGCGCGAGGCCGGAAACGCGGTGGCGAGGGAAGATTTCGCCACTGCGATGAGTGCGATGGCAAAGCTTCGTCCGGCGGTCGATGCGTTCTTCGACAAGGTCAAGGTCAATGACGATGAACCCAAAGTGCGCGAGAACCGACTAAAGCTTCTGAACGAGATCCGTGCGGCGACCCGCGCGGTCGCGGATTTTTCGAAGATCGAAGGCTAGATCATGGATCATCAGACGCTTGCCGCTTACGACCAGGAGGCGGCAGCGTTCGCGAAGGACTGGCTCGGTCAGCCGTCGCCCGTCGACCTGCAGGAAATCGTGGAACGGTTTTTTGTGCGCGGCGGCAATTCGGCCGATATCGGCTGCGGCTGCGGCCGCGAGGTCGCCTGGCTGCATGCGAACGGCTTTTCGGCTGTCGGCTTCGACGCCTCGGACGGCCTGCTCAACGAAGCGCGGCGGCGATACCCCTCGTTCAAATTCGCGCATGCCGAACTGCCCGAACTGCGCGGCATCGGCACCTTTGACAACGTGCTGTGCGAAACCGTGATCATGCATCTCGATCGCAAGCAGATCGCGCCGTCGGTTCGCCGGCTGTTCGATATCGTTAAGCCCAGCGGCATTCTCTATCTGAGCTGGCGCGTCACCGAGGGGGCCGATCAGCGTGATCCGCAGGGACGGCTGTACGCGGCGTTCGATCCGGCGGTGGTGCTGACAGAGTTGAAGGACGCGACGGTGCTGCTCGACGAAGAGGCCGTCAGCACCTCATCGGGCAAGAAGATCCACCGCCTCGTGGTGAAGAAGCCGGGACTCGAAATCCGGGAATAAAGAAAACCCCGCCCGGAGGGGACACCGGGCGGGGCTTCGTGTCCGGTCGTATCTCGCGCACATCCGCTTGCGCGGCGCCCGGACCAACCGTTCAGGCTACTGAGGTCAATCGACCGCTAAGATCAATCGACCACCTGAACGATTCGACGTGAGCGCGGTTCGACCAGTACCGTCTGGCCGTTCACCACGGTGTAGCGATAGGGCGTCATGCCGAACGACTGCGGCACGTCGTAATAGGTCACGCCGGTTTCCGGCAGCACGCCGCCGACGATCACGCGCTCGGAAATCGTGTAATTCGGCACGCGTTCACGCACGATGTATTCGCGGAAGGCCGGCCGCTGATCGGCGACGATGCCTTCATGTTCGCCGATGACCACCGTGTTTCCGCCGGCGACGCCGGTGGTGATCGAGGTCTGTGCCTGCGCCGCGAGCGGGGCAGCCATCGCGCCGGCGATCACTGCAATGGCAAGTATCCTGTTCTGCATGGTCAACTCCTTCGCGAGAAGAAAGGCGCCGGCTTCCACCAGCGCGCACATGCGGAGAAAATTCATCGCGCGTCGCATTGTTCCGGAAAAGCGCGGCCTTATACGCGGCGATTCCGGGGAATTGTTGCGGAGCCTGGAACCCATTGAAGTGTTGGGCGTCTTGCTATTCCCGAGCCACGCCAGCGGTTAAGTTGCGGCCCTCGATTCGATTCCCACCCATGAGCCGGAGATTCCAATGACCATCACCGCTGCGCACATTTCCCCGATCATCGCCTTGATCGCGGGAGTCCTGATTCTGATCATGCCGCGGTTCCTGAATTTCATCGTTGCCATCTACCTGATTGTGATCGGCCTTGCCGGCCTCGGCGTGTTCAAGATGTTCCGGTTCTAGCGCGGGAAAGCGGGGTTTCGCGGCTTGCGCGGAACCCCTCAAAATGGTGTAAGGCGCGCATCTTTCTCCCCTTTTTCGGATAGTTGGAATCCATGGCCAAAGCCGTCGCGAAGTCCAAGAAGGCTGCAGTGAAATCCGCAGCGAAATCAAAATCTTCGGTCCGAAAGGCCGCTGCCGCTCCGGCTGCCCGAAAGGCATTGAAGAAGGCGCCGGCAAAGCCGGTCGCCAAGCCCGCCAAGAAGGTCGCGGCCGGCAAGCCGGGGGCGGAAGCCGTAAAATCCGGCAAGTGGGTCTACACTTTCGGCGACGGCAAGGCCGAGGGCAAAGCGGGCCTGCGCGATCTCCTGGGCGGCAAGGGCGCCAACCTCGCCGAGATGGCCAATCTCGGCCTGCCGGTGCCTCCCGGCTTCACCATTCCGACCTCGGTCTGCACCTATTTCTATGCGCACGACAAATCCTATCCGCCCGCACTGAAGGCGCAGGTCGAGAAGGCGCTCGAACATGTCGGCAAGCTGGCCGGCAAGGCGTTCGGCGATTCGACGAATCCGCTTCTGGTGTCGGTCCGCTCCGGCGGTCGCGCCTCGATGCCGGGCATGATGGACACCGTGCTCAATCTCGGCCTCAACGACAAGACGGTCGAAGCGCTCGCCGAACTCTCGGGCGATCGCCGCTTCGCCTATGACAGCTATCGCCGCTTCATCACGATGTATTCGGATGTGGTGCTCGGCTTCGAGCATCATCACTTCGAGGACATCCTCGACACCTTCAAGGATGGCCAGGGCTATACGCTCGACACCGATCTGACCGGCGACGACTGGGTCGAGCTGGTCGGCAAGTACAAGGAAGCCGTGGCGCGCGAGACGGGTAAGGATTTCCCGCAGGACCCGCACGAGCAATTGTGGGGCGCGATCGGCGCGGTGTTCTCATCCTGGATGAACGCACGTGCGGTCACCTACCGCCGCCTGCACGACATTCCGGAATCCTGGGGCACGGCCGTCAACGTGCAGGCGATGGTGTTCGGCAATATGGGTGAAACGTCCGCGACGGGTGTTGCGTTCACGCGCAATCCCTCCACCGGCGAAAGCAAGCTCTACGGCGAATTCCTGATCAATGCGCAGGGTGAGGACGTGGTCGCGGGCATCCGCACGCCACAGGACATCACCGAGGAAGCGCGGAAGGAATCCGGTTCCGACAAGCCGTCGATGGAAACGGCGATGCCGGATGCGTTCAACGAACTGACGCGCATCTACACGATGCTCGAAAAGCACTACCGCGACATGCAGGACATGGAGTTCACGGTCGAGCAGGGCAAATTGTGGATGCTGCAGACCCGCGGCGGCAAGCGCACCGCGAAAGCTGCGCTGCGCATTGCGGTCGAACTCGCCAATGAAGGCCTGATCTCGAAAAAGGACGCGGTGATGCGGATCGATCCGGCTTCGCTGGATCAATTGCTGCATCCGACTATCGATCCCCAGGCCAAGCGCGACGTGATCGCCACCGGTCTGCCGGCTTCGCCCGGCGCGGCATCGGGCGAGATCGTGTTCTCGTCCGACGAAGCCGCCAAGCTGCAGGCCGACGGCCGCAACGTCATCCTGGTGCGGGTGGAAACCAGCCCTGAAGACATTCACGGCATGCACGCCGCCGAAGGCATTTTGACCACCCGCGGCGGCATGACTTCGCACGCCGCCGTGGTGGCGCGCGGCATGGGCAAGCCCTGCGTCTCCGGCTGCGGCGCCATCCGCGTCGACTACGGCCGCGGCACCA
>Ga0268266_10001709_pt1 | contig 25151 bp, 29 predicted proteins | sample KBSS13metaG_FD_190356 | JGI IMG/M metagenome (GOLD analysis project Ga0268266, IMG submission 190356) | Switchgrass rhizosphere microbial communities from Kellogg Biological Station, Michigan, USA - KBS S1-3 metaG (SPAdes) (version 2) | ecosystem: Host-associated > Plants > Roots > Rhizosphere... | reverse complement strand
TGGCGTCGCCGCAGGAGGCCGTCTCCCTCGCGACCTGGGCCCGTGGACGTGCGCTCGCCGCCGACGTCGTGCCGGGAGCCGAGAGCGTGCTGCTCGACGGCGTGACCGATCGCGACCGGCTCGCCAGCGTCCTGGATTCTTGGCGACCGACCACCGACCAGCCGGGCCCTCGGGTCGAGCTTGCAGTGACCTACGACGGACCGGATCTCGAGGACGTCGCGGAGTACTGGGGCTGTGCCGTGGAGCAGGTGGCGGCGCGGCACCAGGCTGTCGAGCTGGTGTCGGCGTTCTGCGGGTTCGCGCCCGGCTTCGCCTACCTGTCCGGACTCGAGGGCGAGGTGCCGCGGCTGGCCACGCCGCGCGCGCGGGTGCCGGCGGGGTCGGTCGCCCTGGCCGGCCCGTGGTGCGGCGTGTATCCGACGGCGTCCCCGGGCGGGTGGCGGATCATCGGGCGGACCGACGCCGTCCTGTGGGACCAGGCTCGCCCGCGGCCGGCGCTGCTCGCTCCGGGGACCCGAGTCAGGTTCCGGGCGGCCCCATGACCCTCGAGGTGCGCCACGTCGGTGCCTCGACGTTGGTCCAGGACCGGGGTCGACCGGGGTGGGCCCACCTCGGGGTCCCTCGCTCGGGCGCGCTCGACGCCCCGGCCGCCGCACTCGCGAACCGGTTGGTGGGCAACGACCCGGACGATGCCTGTCTCGAGGTCGTGCTCGGCGGTCTCGTGCTGGCCTCCGACCACGCGCGCTGGGTCGCGGTGACCGGTGCGCCCTGCCCGGTCGACGTCGACGGACGCGCCGCCGACTTCGGTGCGGCCATCCGGCTGGCGGCCGGCGGCGTGCTGAGGCTCGGACGGCCCGAGGCCGGACTGAGGACGTACGTCGCCGTCAGTGGCGGCGTCGTCGTCGAGGCGGTGCTGGGCTCGCGCTCGAGCGACACACTGGGAGGTGTCGGGCCACCCCCGGTCAACGTCGGCGACCGGCTACCGGTCGGCCGCTCGAGCGGTGCCCCGAGGCCGATCGACACGCCGCGACCGCCGGTCCCGGGTCCACTGCGGGTCGGTCCGGGACCGCGCGCCGACCGCGTTCCGGGTGACGTGCTCGACCTCCTGAGCCGCACGACGTACGTCGTGTCGCCGGACTCCGACCGGATCGGCCTGCGGCTGCTCGGTGATCCGCTGCCGCTCGCACGGACCGACGAGCTGCCCAGCGAGGGGATGGTGCTCGGCGCCGTCCAGGTGCCACCCGACGGCCGGCCGGTGGTGTTCCTCGCCGACCACCCGACGACAGGTGGCTACCCGGTGGTCGCGGTCGTCGAGCCGGCGGACCTGTGGCAGTGCGCGCAGCTGAGACCGGGGGAGCGGGTGAGGTTCAGGAGGGCCGCCAGGCGCTGAGCGCCGGGTCGTCGCCCGGGAGAGAGCGCACCGGTCCGGGAGGCGTCTCGGCCGTCTCGAACCGCACCGTGACGATGCCTCGCCCCGCACCCCAGACCCAGCCCCGGCCGAGCTCCTCGTGGACGACGTCCATGCCGGGAGCCCAGGTGCGCAGGTCGGGAAGGTCGGGCAGTGCCTCCACCGGCTCCTCGTCGTCGGCCGGCTCCTCCTCGCCGAAGAGGTCGTCCTGGATCCAGTCGGCAAGGCCGGAGACGCCGACCCCGAGCAGGCGCACGCCACCGGTGACGTCGAGCTCTCCCAGCAGACCTCGGGCCAGCCGCGCGATCGCCGGGCCGGCGTCCGTGGGTGCCTGGAGGGTGGTCGAGCGGGAGAGTGTCGTGAAGTCGTGGAGCCGGACCTTGAGGGTGATCGTGCGTCCCGAGAGTCCGCTCTTGCGGAGGCGCTCGGCGACGTTGAGGGCCTGCCGGCTCACCAGCCCCTCCATCAGGCGGCGGTCGGTGACGTCGGTGTCGTAGGTGCCCTCGACGCTGACCGACTTCGTCTCCCGCTCGGGCACCACGGGGCGGTCGTCCTGGGCGCGTGCGAAGAGGAACAACCCGTGCCCGTGCGCCTTGCCCAGGAGACGCACCAGCTCGTCCTCGCTGACGCTCTCGAGGTCGGCGACGGTGGAGATGCCGGCGCGACGCAGTCGCTCGGCCGTCGCCGGACCGACCCCCGGGATCACCGTGACGTGCATGGGGCGCAGCAGCTCCTGCTCGGTGCCGGCGCTGACCAGGACGAGGCCGTCGGGCTTGTCGAGCTCGCTGGCGACCTTGGCGATGAACTTCGAGGTGCCGATGCCGACCGAGGCGGTCAGGCCCCCGGTCACCTCGGTGACCCGGGCGCGGATCTCCTCGGCGAGCGCCCGGACGCTGTCGTCGTCGTACGCCGGGAGCTCCGCGGCGGCCAGGTCGACGAACGCCTCGTCCAGCGACAGCGGTTCGACGAGCGGTGACACGTCCCGGAGCACCTCCATCACCCTCACGCTGGTGTCGCGATAGGCGTGGAAGCGTGGGTTGAGGAAGGCGGCGTGCGGACACCGCGACCGCGCCTCGCGGGTCGACATGGCCGAGCGCACGCCGTACTTGCGGGCCTCGTACGACGCGGTGCTGACGACGCCGCGACCCCCGACGCCGCCCACGACGACCGGCTTGCCGCGCAACGACGGCTTGTCGCGCTGCTCGACGGAGGCGAAGAAGGCGTCGAGGTCGAGGTGCATCACCGACGCCTCCGGACGCATGTGCGCAACCTATCTTCGAACGCCGACGGGCCGGTCGCCTGGCGCGCCGGCCCGCTTGGCGTCCACGGTCACGCCTCCGGCACATGCGTTCCCCAGGTCGCCGCACGACGCGGGGTCACGGTCGGTGCGCGCGGGGACCGTCGTCGGATGACCACCACACTCAAGGCCCACGGGCCCGACGACCTCCTCGCGGCCGTGCCCGTCGTGCTCGGGTTCCATCCGGAGGAGTCCCTCGTGATGCTGACCTTCGGTGCCGCGCGCTGCTTCCATGCACGCCTGGACCTGCCGACGGGTCCTGACGACGCGGCGATCCGGGATGTCGTCGAGGTGCTCCTCGCGCCGTGCCTGACCCACGGGATCGGCAGCGTGGCGTTCGTCGTCTACTCCGCCGACGCCGGTCTCGCCGCGGCGCTCGCGGCCGCGCTCGTGCCTGCCTTCGTCGCCGACGGGATCGGCGTCGTCGATGTGTTACGCGCCCACGACGGCGGCTGGTGCAGCGTGCCGATCCGCGCCGACGCGGCCGAGCCGCCGCTGGTGCCCTACGACGACACGCACCACCCGTTCTCCGCGCAGGCGGTGTTCGAGGGGCGGGTCACCCATGGCAGTCGGGAGGCGCTCCGGGCCACCGTCGCGCCGGAGGCAGCTCTCGGGTCGCGGTGGGGTGACGCAATGGCGTCGTTGCCGGATCCCGGGCCGGAGGAGGTCCGGTGGGTGAGCCGGCTCGTCGCCGGGTGGGTCGCCTCGGGTGTCGACCCGGACGCCGACGACGCCGCTCGCGTCTTGCGTGCGGTGACGCGCATCGACGTCCGCGACTCTGCTCTCTACGCCGTCACCCGCGAGACGGCACGGGACCACCTCCGGGTCTGGGTCGCCCTGCTGCGCGGCGCACCCGACCCGGCCGTGCCGGACGCCGCCGCGGTGACGGCGTTCTGTGCCTGGTTGGCCGGCGACGGTGCGCTCGCCTGGTGTGCGCTCGACAGGTGCTTCGAGGTCGACCCCGACCACCGTCTCGGCGCGTGCCTGGCCGAGTGCCTGGTGCGGGCCGTCCCGCCCACGGAGTGGACGGAGGTGGTCGACGTCGAGGACCGGCGCAGCGACAGCGCCTGACCCACCCTTTGCGGCGCTTCCCAGGGCTGCGGCCCGCCCCTACTGTGACCGCATGGGTGAGGACGTCGACGCGCAAGAGTTCTCACGCGCCGATCGCACGCGCTACCGCGAGAAGGTCCACCGCTGCCTCGACGTGTTCGAGCGGATGCTCAGTGAGAACGCCTTCCACACCGACGACCCGATGACGGGGCTCGAGGTCGAGCTCAACCTGGTCGACGAGAAGGGCGACCCGGCCCTGAAGAACACCGAGGCGTTGGCCGCGATCGCCGATCCGGCGTTCCAGACCGAGCTCGGCCAGTTCAACATCGAGATCAACGTGCCTCCCGCGTTGTTGCGCGAGTCGGGGCTGAAGACGTTCGAGGCCAACCTGCGCCGGTCGCTGAACGACGCCGAGGCCCGGTCGTCGGAGATCGGCGCCCACCAGGTGATGATCGGCATCCTGCCGACGCTCGCGCCGGGTCACCTGAGCCCGTCGCACATGAGCGCCAACCCGCGGTACCGACTGCTCAGCGAGCAGATCCTGCACGCGCGCGGCGAGGACATCCGGATCGACGTCACCGGACCGGAGCGGTTGATCACTACGGCTGAGTCGATCCTGCCCGAGGCCGCCTGCACCAGCACGCAGTTCCACGTGCAGACCTCACCGGAGCAGTTCGCGGCGTACTGGAACGCCTCGCAGGCGATCTCGTCCGTGCAGCTCGCGGTGGGCGCCAACTCGCCGTACTGCCTGGGCAAGGAGCTGTGGCACGAGACCCGCATCCCGTTGTTCGAGCAGGCGGCGGACACCCGGAGCGAAGAGCTCAAGGCACAAGGGGTGCGACCGCGCGTCTGGTTCGGCGAGCGCTGGATCAACTCGGTGTTCGACCTGTTCGAGGAGAACGTCAGGTACTTCCCGGCGCTGCTCCCGATCACCTCCGACGAGGATCCGCTCGCGGTGCTCGAGGAGGGCGGCACCCCTACGCTCGGCGAGCTGCGGCTCCACAACGGCACGATCTACCGCTGGAACAGACCGGTCTACGACATCAACGACGGCACCCCGCACCTGCGCGTCGAGAACCGCGTCCTCCCGGCCGGTCCCACGGTTGCCGACCTGATCGCCAACGCGGCGTTCTACTTCGGCCTGGTCCGTCACCTCGCCGAGAGCGACCGGCCGTTGTGGTCGCAGATGTCCTTCCAGGCCGCGGAGGAGAACTTCCAGACCGCAGCCCAGGACGGCATCGATGCCACGATCTACTGGCCGGGGCTGGGGGAGATCAAGGCGACCGAGCTGGTGCTGAGACGGCTGCTCCCGATGGCCCATGCCGGACTCGAGTCGTGGGGGGTGGCGGCCGACGAGCGCGATCGACTGCTCGGCATCATCGAGCAGCGCTGCCTGCTCGGCGTGAACGGCGCGACCTGGTTCGTCGACCGGATGCACCGGCGGTCGGGTGACGACCGCTTCGACGCGCTGCGGGCCACCTTGCTGGAGTACTGCGAGCGCATGCACAGCAACGAGCCGGTGCACACCTGGGACTGATCTGCCCTCGCTCAGCGCCGGCGGATCCGTCGCCACTCCTGCGACAGCCCCGACCGTGGATCTGTCCAGCCGTGCCGGGTCACGACGACGTACGTCACGTCCACCTCACGCTCGCTCGCAGCCGCGATCGCCGGGCCGAGCCAGGCCGCGTCGACATCCTGGAGGGTCAACGGCCCCGAGCGGGTGACCCAGATCCACGCCGGATCGTGACCCCCGCGGAGCACGGCTCCGACGATCTCGGTGCGGAGCCCGTGGTCCCAGCCGGGGTCGTCGGCGACGGTGGTGGTCGGGCCGCCGGGAACGCCGACATGGAGGCACGGCGGGACATGCCGACGGTGGTCGGACGTCGCCAGCTCGAGCACGGCGGTGCGGAGGAGTCGCCGGTGGGCGAGCGGGACGGGTTCGCTCAGCACCGGCATCCCGCCAGCCTGCCCGAGGTCGCGTCGGGGCAGCCCGCGTCGTCCACAGAGACGACGGATCACGCGACGGCACAGGTGGGATAGGTTGCGCGGGGAGAGGTCCCGAAGAACGTTCGGTGGACGCGGAGGAGGACCCATGGGAGCAGTGGTCGTGGGCTACGTGCCCAAGCCGGAGGGTGAGGCGGCGGTCGACCAGGGCATCGCCGAGGCGAAGCTCCGGGGTGCCTCGTTGATCGTGGTGAACTCCCATCGCGGCGGTCGCGAGTACGACGGCGACGCGTCGGCCAAGTCCGAGAGCGACCTGGCCGCCCTCGAGGCGAAGCTGACGGCCTCGGGCGTGGAGTACGACGTCCGCCAGCTGGTGCGCGGCTTCGAGCCCGCCGAGGACCTGATCGGGATCGCCGAGGACAGCGGCGCCGACCTGATCGTGATCGGCCTGCGTCGTCGTACGCCGGTCGGCAAGCTGATCCTCGGCAGCAACGCCCAGCGCATCCTGCTCGACGCCCCGTGCCCGGTGCTGGCGGTCAAGGTCGGCTGATCGACCGATCCCGGTTGGGGCAGGATGAACGCATGACCATCCACATCACCGGCGACGCGCACGCCGACGAGGTCCTCACCGACAGCCCCTTCGCCCTGCTGGTCGGGATGATGCTGGACCAGCAGTACCCGATGGAGCATGCCTTCCGGGGGCCGGCGAAGGTGTTGGATCGGTTCGGCAGCATCGAGCCGGCGGCGATCGCGGCAGCCGACCCCGAGGAGTTCAAGGCGCTCTGCTCGACGCCTCCGGCGATCCACCGGTTCCCGGGGTCGATGGCCGAGCGGCTGCAGACGCTCGCGGCGATCGTGGAGGACAAGTACGCCGGTCACACCGAGCGACTGTGGACCGAGGCGACGTCGGGGGCCGACCTGCTCAAGCGGGTGATGGAGCTGCCGGGGTTCGGCAAGCAGAAGGCGCAGATCTTCACCGCGCTCCTGGCCAAGCAGCTCGACGTACGACCGGAGGGCTGGGAGACGGCGGTCGGCGACTACAGCCTCGAGGGCTACCGGTCCGTCGCGGACGTGACCGACCCGGCGTCCCTGCAGAAGGTGCGCGACTACAAGCAGCAGAAGAAGGCCGCCGCGAAGGCGGCCGGTGCCTGAGTCGCGGGACCTGCGTCACCCACGTTCCGACGGACCGTCCCGGAGGTGGCTCCCGCTTCGTGGAAGCGACCAGGGCCATGGCAGAATGACAGTGCGGCTCTTGACCACACCGGGTCTTGCCGCGCCCACACAGTCTTGACGAGAGGTGTTCGTGTCCTCGACCGCGCGCAAGAAGACGACGACGAGCCAGACGAAGACGGCGACCAAGTCGCCGGCCAAGAAGGCACCGGCGGCGCCGAAGACCAGTCCCGCCAAGAAGGCTCCAGCCGCCAAGCAGACCGCGGCGAAGAAGGCGGCTCCGGCGAAGAAGGCGGCGGCGACCGCCGACGGCGCGGTGACCCTCGACGACGTCAAGGTGGGTCCCGACGGCAAGAAGGTCCTGCCTGACCTGCCCGACGAGCAGTTCGAGAAGGACGTCGCGGCCGACCCCACGATCGTCGAGGACGAGAAGGAGGCGACCTTCGTCGTCTCCGACGCCGACGACACCGGTGAGCCCGAGCAGCAGGTGATGGTCGCGGGTGCGACAGCGGATCCCGTCAAGGACTACCTCAAGCAGATCGGCAAGGTCCCGCTGCTGAACGCGGAGATGGAGGTCGAGCTCGCCAAGCGGATCGAGGCCGGCCTCTTCTCGGAGGAGAAGCTGGGCAAGGGCGGCAAGATCTCGGCGAAGCTCGACGAGGAGCTCCAGTGGATCGCCGAGGACGGCCGCCGCGCGAAGAACCACCTGCTGGAGGCCAACCTCCGACTGGTCGTCAGCCTGGCCAAGCGCTACACCGGCCGCGGCATGCTGTTCCTCGACCTGATCCAGGAGGGCAACCTCGGCCTGATCCGGGCCGTGGAGAAGTTCGACTACACCAAGGGCTACAAGTTCTCGACGTACGCCACCTGGTGGATCCGGCAGGCGATCACCCGCGCGATGGCCGACCAGGCCCGCACCATCCGCATCCCGGTGCACATGGTCGAGGTCATCAACAAGCTCGCCCGCGTCCAGCGGCAGATGCTCCAGGACCTCGGGCGCGAGCCCACCCCGGAGGAGCTCGCCAAGGAGCTCGACATGACGCCGGAGAAGGTCGTCGAGGTCCAGAAGTACGGCCGCGAGCCCATCTCCCTGCACACCCCGCTCGGTGAGGACGGCGACAGCGAGTTCGGCGACCTGATCGAGGACTCCGAGGCGATCGTCCCGGCCGACGCGGTCAGCTTCACGCTGCTGCAGGAGCAGCTGCACGCCGTGCTCGACACGCTCTCGGAGCGTGAGGCGGGCGTCGTCAGCATGCGGTTCGGGCTCACCGACGGCCAGCCGAAGACGCTGGACGAGATCGGCAAGGTGTACGGCGTGACCCGCGAGCGGATCCGCCAGATCGAGAGCAAGACGATGTCGAAGCTCCGCCACCCGAGCCGCTCTCAGGTGCTGCGCGACTACCTCGACTGACCATCTGGACCTGCGAGGTTCATCACCGCAGGTCAGAGGCGTGTTTGGGGCAATATCGGCAGCGCGGAGCGCGTGGAATGTGCGGCATATCCACGCCGCGGGCGCCCGGAACCTCCGACCGCGCAGCTTCAAGGCGCCGACCACCGGGGCAACGCCGCTACCGGCCCGGGCCGTCAGAGGCCGCTGCGGAAGTCGCTGAGGGTGCAGCCCTGCCGGAGCAGGTGAGCATGGTCGGGGCACAAGGGCAGTCCGAAGGTCACGGTCCGGAAGTCGGCGGGGGCTTCCATGCCGGGGTCGAGGCTCACGGTGGCCGAGGCCATCACCTGGGCGCTCTCCAGACACTCCGCGACGCTGCAGGCGCTGTCGGCGAGGTCGGGGCTTACCGGGGTCGTCAGGGTCACGACGGGTCTCCTCACGGGTTGGCGCCGGGCACGCTCCGCCTGCCGGACATGCGTGATGCCGGTCGGGCTGCGGAGCGTGCCTCGGCTGTTGACGTGCGCGCGATCAGGCCTGGATCGCCGTGGGCTGGGTAGTTCCTGACTGGACCTCGATGCGCCGTGGCTTGGCCCGCTCGGCCACCGGGATGCTCAGACGCAGGACACCCCCGTCGTAGTGCGCCTCGATCCGCTCCAGGTCGAGGTTGTCGCCGAGGACCAGCTGCCGGCTGAACACGCCGCGGGGCCGCTCGGAGGCCAGCATCTCCCAGTCCCCGTTGCGGGCGACCCGCTCTGCCCGCACCGTGAGGACGTTGCGCTCGACGTCCAGGTCAATGGACTCAGAGGCGACGCCGGGAAGGTCGAACTCGAGCTGGAACACGTCGCCCTCGCGCCAGGCGTCCATGGGCATCACGGCCGGGCGGTTGGTGGTGCCGAACACCTGACTGGCCAGGCGGTCGAAGTCGCGGAACGGGTCCGTGGTGCGCAGCAACATGGGAAGAACTCCTCTCGAATATGTAGTGACGCTTACAGGTTTTATATAGCGCGCGCGTCACGTATGGTCAACCCCGAGAGGAGGGTTCCATGGCATCCGCAGACACCCGAGGAGTGTTCGCCATCTCCGTGGCGGCGGATCGGGCCGACCTCCCGATCCAGAATCTTCGGGTCTACGAGCGTCGGGGCCTGCTCGAGCCGGCCCGCACCTCGGGCGGGACGCGCCTCTACAGCGAAGCCGACATCGTTGTCCTGCGGCGGATCGCCGAGCTCCTGGCCGATGGGCTGAACCTCGCGGGCATCCGGCGAGTCCTGGAGCTGGAGGCCGAGGTCGCCCGGCTCCGAGCACGTCTGGCCTGACGTCGGACGCGGACGAACGGATCGCTGTTCCGTGCTCCTGGAATCGGCAGCGCGACCAAGATGCCGGGCGCCCCCCCGTGTGTCGTCAACGAGGGGCGTGCAACCACCGAGTCCAGCAGTTGGCTTCACGATGACTGCCGGAACGCGCGGCTCGCCAGTGTCGTAGGACCGGTGCGTAGTTCCGGACCTGCGTGGCATGACGATGCCCCGGCGTCCCACGGGTTCGCCGGGGAGTCCGCCACCCGGGCAGGCCAGAGGCGGCTGGCTTGACGGGCGCGGAACCTCGTCGGCTGTTGCGAGAGCGCCCCACGGCTTGTCGAGAACCGCGGGGCGCTCCTGCTCCGGGTCCGGGCCGGAACGGTCGGCTGGCTTACTGGCCGCCGTCCGGGTCTTCACCACCCGGGTTCGTGTCGGGGTCGTTGCCGGGGTCGTTGCTCGGGTCGCCGCTGGGGACGACGTCGGGGTTGTCTCCGGGCTCTTGCGGTGTGGTGGTCATCGTGAACCTGCCTTCGGTTGAGGCGATCTCCTGATGGGTGATGGGTAGGTGGTGCCCCGTCGCTCGAGATCCGAACGACGAGGCACCGACTCAGAGGCTTCCCTCAAAGCCACCGACGCGGAGTGTTTGGCCGCACCCGGCCGACTTCATCAGGGTGCACTCCACCCCATCGGTCGTCTTCACCCGAGCAGGTGGAACGTCCGACGAGCAGGTCAACCGTCGGCCGCGGAGCCGGGACACGGTCCGCGGCTCCCACCGGCGGCGTCGTGTCGTGGGTGGCGATTCGACGGAAACCACCCAGGCGGGTGTGCATCGACCAGTCGAGGGCGGCTTAGCGTGTCCTTCTCCTCCGATTCTCCCGAGATCGAAGGAGTGTGCCCCAGACCCTGGCGCGGTCCCGAGGGGCTTGCCCTGCGGGGCCGGCGGGGGGAGGGCCCCGCAGGGCGCTATCGATGCTTCCTCGCGGGCCTCCGGTGCGCCTCACGTGAACCCCCGCACCGTGGGGCGCACTCCGCTCTCGCCTGCGTTCGTGGGCCGAACACGGGACAACGCCCGCACGCTCCTCAGTGGTACCAGTGAATCGTCACGGGGCCAGGCGGGTAGCCCCGCTTGACCAGGGCCTTGGCCACAGCCTCGTCACAGTCGTCCAGCGACCTGACCCACACTCGAAGAGGTCGTCGGCAGGTGACCGAGACCAACCATCCGTCGCTCACGCGTTGGGCGGAGGCGTCGTACTCGGATACGCCATCTCTGGTTGCCGGCTGAGCACTCATGGCCGTCGTCTCCCAGGCACCCTGACCTCCTCCCGTCCGCGAGACGAGTACGGTTGGAGGTCTCCTGCGACGCTGGTACCAGCTCCACGTGAGTAGCTGACGAAGAGAGTCAAGAGGCGGCGTGACGGCGTCGTTCTGACACCCCGGCAGCCCCCAGTGCAAGCCCTCACCCTGTGCCCATCTCACTTGTTCAGCGACGGCGCTCTCCAAAATGTCACTCGGCTGGGGAGGGATGCGTGTTCGTGGCCCAAACAGCGACCCGGACCTTGACACGCCGGGCGGCCTGATTTTGCCTCTACCCGGGAAAAATCAAGAGAACCCCAAGCCACTACCCGTTTGTGGTCCAACCTTGACTTCCACGGGGAAAAAGGGGGAACCAGAGATGCTCACCATCCTGGCCATTGCAGTCGGCTTCTCGCTCGCCAGTCTGACGATGCTCGGCAGCGACCGCATCCGAGCCCGTCGTCTCACGCAGACCAGCTGGATGCCGATGGTTTCGGCCACTGGCTCCTTGCCCGTGCCGAACACCTCGCTGGGTGCGCGGCCGCAGCTCGTCGGGGCACAGGCCGGACGGGCCACCGACCAGGGGTCGCACTGCGCCCTCTGGGAGCTCTAGCCCGCGCTTCGACCTCACGTGTGGCAAGGCCGGGGTCGAGGTTCCGCCTCGTCGGGCCGGCGTGACGACGCCCGCCGGCTCTCCATGTCACCGGCGGGCGTCGAGACCGGCTCTCACACCAGTCACAGCCGCCTTGCCGAGGCATGGGGTCTTCGGCAGTGCGGCGAGTCCGACACTATCGGCCGGGCCCGCGAACGTCTTCGCCTGTATTAGGGGTGAGCGTCCGGCCGGTCGCAGGGTCTAGGGTCGACGGGTCTTCAACTCTCGGGAGGACTCGTGTCATCACGTCCTAGGACGCGCACCTTCGCAGCAGTCTGCGCAGCGGGCGCCCTCGTCACCGGCATCCTGGCCGGAACCGTCTCACCGGCTCCGGCCGGCCATCCCACCCCGGGCGCCGGCTGGCGGTCCTGCCTGGCCGGGCCGGCCGATCGCCAGGCCGTCTTCACCCGCGCGGCCCAGGTCAGCGGCGTCCCGCGTCCGATCCTGCTCGGCGTCTCCTACATGGAGTCACGGTGGGACGCCCACGGCGCCTCGCCGAGCACCTCCGGCGGGTACGGCCCGATGCACCTCACCCACGTCGTCGCGACGCGGCCGCCCGGTCCGCCAGACCGCCTCGGCAAGGGCGACGGCAGCAGCGAGCCGCGCGTGCCGGCGTACGCCGACTCCATACCGCTGGCAACCGCACAGGCGCACACCCTCGACCGGGCCGCCCACCTGACCGGCGTCGCCCGCTCGCGGCTGGAGCACGACGCGGTCGCCAACATCTGCGGTGGTGCGGCACTGCTCGCCGGCTACCGGCACGGCTCGGCAGCGGGCCTCGACGGCTGGAGCGCCGCCGTAGCGACGTACAGCACGGCCCGTGACGAGCCGACCGCCCTGCGCTTCGCGCGCCAGGTGTACGCCGTGATCCGGCACGGAGCCGCGCGGACGACCAACGACGGGCAACGGGTCCGGCTGGCCCCGCACCCCGGCATCCACGTGGCGGTCGCGCAGGTGCGGGCCCTCCCACTCACCTCGCCGCGGCAGAGCCGAGCCGCCCGGGTCGACTGCCCGCCGTCCCTGGGGTGCGAGTCGGTCCCCGCGCCGTACGAGCAGTACGGGCCGGCCGCCACCGACTACGGCAACCACGACCTGGCCGACCGGCCCCGGGACATGAGGATCGACGACATCGTCATCCACGACACCGAGGCCTACTGGGACTCCACCCTGCAGCTGGTCCAGGACCCGACGTACCTCGGCTGGCACTACACGGTGCGCTCCGCCGACGGCCACATCGCGGCCCACATGGACCCGCGTGACGTGGGCTGGCACGCCGGGAACTGGTACGTGAACATGCACTCGATCGGGATCGAGCACGAGGGCTTCGCCGCCCAGGGCGCGACCTGGTACACCGAGTCGCTCTACGAGAGCTCGGCCGCGCTGGTGCGCCATCTGGCCCACGAGTACGGCGTCCCGCTCGACCGGGCGCACATCATCGGGCACGACCAGGTGCCGGGCACGGTCCCCGGCACCGTCGCCGGCATGCACTGGGACCCGGGTCCGTACTGGGACTGGGAGCACTACATGGCTCTGCTCGGCCACCCGATCTCCGGCGACCGGCACGCCGGCGGCGACGTCGTGACGGTCAAGCCCGGGTTCGCGAGCAACGAGCAGCCGGTGACCGGGTGCGACGCCGACGGCACCTGCCCGCCCCAGGGCACGAACTTCGTCTACCTCCACCAGAGCCCCTCGGCGGAGTCGCCGCTGGTGACAGACGTCGGGCTCCACCCCGACGGCTCACCCTCGACCACGGGCGTCTCCGACATCGGCGCCAGGGTCGCGGCCGGTCAGCAGCTGGTCGTCGCCGAGCGCTCCGGTGACTGGCTGGGTGTCTGGTGGCTCGGTGCCGAGGGCTGGCTCTACGACCCGCCCGCCCACCCGAGCGTGGTGCCGGCCCACGGCCGGGTCGTCGTGGCGCGGGGGACGGCTGCCGTTCCCGTCTACGGCCGCGCCTACCCCGAGCAGGCGGCGTACCCCGCCCAGATCCCCTACCAGCCGGTGACCCCGCTGCAGTACTCGATCGAGCCCGGGCAGGCCTACGTGCTGGCTGACTCCCACCTGCAGACCGATTTCTACTACGCCAAGACCTTCCGCTGCGCCGGGGTGGCGATGGACTGTACCGACGTGGTCGGCCACGACCGGTACGACCAGATCTGGTTCGGCCACCGGATCGCCTACGTCCGGGCGTCCGACATCCGGGTCGCACACACTGAGGGCACAGAGAAGCCCGCCGGCGTCTCGGGTCACCGGCGGGCTTCGCCCACAGCATAGGCAGGTCGGCCGGGGGTCGAAAAGGCCTCAGCGGCGAGTCGGGCCGTTCGGACGGGCAACCGGGACGAAGGTCCCGAGAGCGCTTACGTCGGCCGGACCTCCCCCGCGAGCCCCCGGGCGAAAGGGGGTCTCGCGAGGGATGGACGTCTGGGCGTCCCGGTCCCAGGACCACTCCGCACGTTCGCGCCGCCCGGAATGGTCCTCTCGTGACTGGTCCGACGGTCTTGTCCTGCGGGCGCCCCATGCGCGGCCGCAGGACAGGACCGTCGTCAGTCGGTGGCTTCCTCGTACGTCGCCAGCAGCGTCAGCGCGAGCGCTTCGGCGCCGGCGAGGGTCAGGCCACCGTTGGTGGTGACGTAGACCTTCGGCTCGATCTCGATCGGGTGACCGTCGACGTCGCTGGCCGACGTGTGCCGGATCTCCCAGCCCTCGCCGGTCCGGGCGTCGCTCCAGTGCAGGGCACGGCCTTCCCAGCGCAGCTCGCGCAGGTGCGTGCTCTGGGAGACGCTGCACCACGCCGGGCAGGTGACGGCGGTGAGTGGAGTGGTGCCCATGGCGCTCATGAGTCGCTCCGCCGGGTCTCGGCCGGTGCGGCGACGCACGGACGACCAGCGTGACCATGCCGGGGGGATGAACTCATGGTTGGTGCCTCCTCTTGTGGGAGAGACGGGGCTCACACGCATGCGTGACGGCAAAATCCGGACTGATTTCGAAACTTTTTGCCGGGGCTCCCAAGCTCCGTGACCGTCCCGGACACCGGGCCGAGGTCGAGACCGGCCTCGATGCAACTCGGGGGTTGCATCATGAGGCATGATCTGCAATGCTGGAGTTGCATCCATCGACGAAGGGAACCCATGTGGACAACGCCGCCACCGACCTCGACCCGCTGGACCGGATCGACCGCAGCATCGAGATCGACGCCTCGGCCGATCGGGTCTGGGACCTCGTCACCCGCCCCGGCTGGTGGATCAACGAGGGCACCGTCGACCCCGAGCCCGACATCCGCGTGGAGGGGGAGACCGCGGTCGTGTCACACCCGACGTACGGCGAGTTCCGGCTCGTGACGGTGGAGTCGAGGCCGACGACGTACGTCTCCTACCGCTGGCTCGACCAGGAGTCCGACGACGGCACGCTGGTCGAGTTCCGGATCGAGCCGCGCGACGGGGGTGTCACCCTGTCGGTGGCCGAGAGCGGCTTCTCCCAGCTCGGCAAGCCGCGGGAGGCCTGGCTCGCGCAGCGCGAGGGCAACGTCGCCGGCTGGGCGAGCGAGCTCGGAGCCGCGAAGACCTTCGTCGAGGGCGCGTGAGCGCGGCAGCCGGCGCCCCGACCGCGGTCTTCGCCGCCTTGGCGGACGACACGCGGTGGCGCATCCTCACCCGCCTCGGGGAGGCACCGGCGTCGGCCTCGGCTCTGGCCCGTGAGCTCCCCGTGTCCCGGCAGGCGATCGTCAAGCACCTCGAGGTGCTGCGGGCCGCCGGCCTCGTCGAGGCGCACACGCAGGGCCGGGAGCTCGTGCACCGCGCCCTCGGCGGTCGGCTCAGCGACCTGGCCCGCGACCTCGACCGGATCGCCGAGACCTGGGACCGCCGGCTCGCCGACATCAAACGGCTCGCCGAGGGTGGCCAGTGAGCCGAGGTGCCTCAGGCGCGGGTCCGGATCATCGTCCAGTGGTTGACGCTGTCGGTGCGCTCGTACTCGAGGTCGTCGAGCACCGCCGTCGCCAGGGCGAGCCCGCGACCGTCCTCCTGCAGGGGATCGGTGGGCATCTCGAGCCCCCAGGTCCCCCCGGGGTACTCCTCGCCGCTGTCGGACAGCCGCGCCTCGAGCCGCTCGGGCAGCACCCGCAGCTGGAAGGTCCACGACACGGCGCCCTGCGGGCGGCCGTGCTCGACGACGTTCCCGGCGACCTCGATCACCGCGGTCTCGAAGAGCATCAGGTCGCCGCCGTCGATGTCCGGGTGCTCGTGCCCGACCCGCTCCAGCAGGTCGTGGAGCAAGTTGAGGGTCTCGGGGACCGCGAGGCCCTCGAGCAGGTAGTCACCAGTCATGGGACGCGTCCAGCACCGTGGCGTGGGCGGGCAGCACGCGGTCCAGGTTGGTCAGGCGGAGCACGGTCATCACCTGTTCGGGGACGACAGCGATCCGCAGGTCGCCGCCGGCCTGCCGGGTGGCCTTGAGGCCGGAGATGAGCGCGCCCAGGCCGGAGGAGTCGATGAACGTGACCAGGGCCAGGTCGACCACGATCCGGGTCTGACCGGACGCCACGGTCTCCTCGACGAGGTTCTTGAACGCCGGCGCCGCCACCATGTTGAGCCGTCCCGTCGGCTGGAGGACGGCGGTGCGCGAGTCGGTCATCAGGGCTGCTCCTGCGTGGTCGTCGTACGCCCGTTCGTACGTCGTGCCGGGTGGGTGCTGGATGTCTGGTAGCCGGAAGAGGCCCGGGCGCCCGTCACCTCGGTGACGACCGTACTGCTCACTGGGCACCAACGTCGCACCACTCCTCGTCCGGACGACCGTCGGTCTGACGGTCGCGGGTCTGCCGTGCCGGCGGGGTCGTGCGGCACGGTCTGGCTCCGGCTGAGCGCGGCCGGTTCATGCGTGTTCGCGTCGTACGACGACGGCGGTGAGGTCGTCGGCGAGCGGCGCGCTCGCCGCGGCTGCCAGGATCCGGTCGGCCATCTCGTCGGCGGTGGCGGCGCTCGCGACCAGCCGTTCGGCGGCCCGGACCGCCTCCACCGGGTCGGTGAACGCGTCGAGCAGGCCGTCGCTGACCGCGATCAGGGTGTCGCCGGGCTCCAGCCGGGCCTCGTAGCTGGTCCAGAGGCTGCCGGGCTGGACACCGAGAGGAAGGTCGCGGGAGGACAGCTGACGGGTGGGGGAGCCGGGGCTGACCAGAACGGCGAGGCCGTGGCCGGCGTCGACGTACTCCAGGTGCCCCTGCTGCGGCCGCAGCCGGGCGGTGAACATCGTCGCGAACGTGCCGGAGTCGTTGAAGTCGTCCTGCAGGCCCTCGGCCGTGCGGCGGACCGACTCCATCAGGGTGTGCGACCGCGAGGCGACGCGCATCGAGGTGCGCAGGCCCGCGGCGATGACTCCGGCGGCCAGGCCCTTGCCCATCACGTCGGCGACCGTGACCTGGAGCATCGTGTCGTCGAGCAGGTGCCAGTCGTAGTAGTCGCCGCCCACGTGGAACGCCGGCTGGCAGCGCCCGGCGACGTCGTAGCCGAGCACGTCGGGGGCCTTGCGGGGAAGCAGCCGGCGCTGGATCTCCTCCGCCTGCAAGGCATCGGCGTCGGCCGCGAGCTCGGTCTCGATCCAGCCCCCGAGATCGTCGAGAAGTGCCCGGTCGGCGGGACTCATGTCACGCGGCTGCTGGTCGATCATGCAGAGGGCGCCGACGATCTCGCCGTTCGGACCCGCCAGGGGGGTGCCGGCGTAGAAGCGGATGCTCGGGTCGCCGGTCACCAACGGGTGGTCGGCCCACGCGGCGTCCTCCCGCGCGTCGGCCACCACCAGGGCGGCCTGGGTGTCGACCGTGCGCGGGCAGAAGGCGACGTCGCGTGGCACGCTCTGCCCGGCTTCGAAGCCGACGGCGGACTTCACGTAGAGGCGGTCCGCGTCGATCAGGTTGACCGCGACGGTGGACACCTCGAAGAGTCTCCGGGCCAGCCGGACGACGCGGTCGAAGCGCTCCTCGGGAGGTGTGTCGAGCAGGCCGAGGTCGCGGACCGCGTCGACGCGCGTCTGCTCGGCTGTGTCCACCTTGTTGCCTTCCCGTGACTGGTCCTTTACCCACGAGAAGGGTAGGTGCCGGGTCAGGTCGTCGGGACCGAAACGCGCGGACTGGTGACTCGCCGATGGAGGAAAGGCCGAAAGTCCTAGCCCAGGGCCACCAGGACGACGGCGGCGCCGCACAGGGCGAGCCCCCAGGCCTGGAGCCGGTGGATGCGCTCGTGGAGCAGGAGGGCGGCCAGCACGATCGTGAAGGCGGGGTAGAGGGAGACCAGCACCGCCGACACGCTGAGCAGCCCGTGGTGGGTGGCGACGACGAACGCCGTCGTCGCCACGCCGCCGAGCGTCCCGGCCAGGGCGCCGGCCCAGGCTGCTCCGCGTGGCACCCACGGAACGCCGAGCCTGGTGGCGACCAGCGCGATCACCACGATCGCGACCGCCTGGTTGAGCAGGAGCGGGCCGAACCCGGCGGCGCCCGGGACCTGGCCGAGGCAGGCGAACAGGGCGCCGAACCCGAGACCGGCGAGGAGGCCGTCCCGGGCGCCGGACGCCGACGGGGCGGCCTCGGCGGCGGCGGGCTGCCGGGCGACCAGCCAGATGGCCGGCACCGCGGACAGGATCCCGAGCCAGACCAGGGGGCCCGGCCGCTCACCCGTGACCACCGCGACCACGACGGGGATGACGACGGCCAGGACGCCGCTCACCGGGGCGACCACGCCCATCCGTCCCGACGAGAGGCCGCGGTAGAGGAACGCCGTACCGCTGCCGTTGCCGATGCCGGCCAGGGCGCCCCACGCCAGGTCAGTGGCCACCGGGTCTCCGGGGTGGACCAGCGTCATCACCAGCGAGACGCACCCGCCGCCGAGGGCCCCGGCGGCTGCGACGGACCATGCGCTGAACCGCTTTCCGACGATGCCGCCGATGAAGTCGGAGACGCCGTACGACACCGCGCCGAGCAGCGCGAGGAGGACCGCGATCACGTCAGCGCGACCCCCGCGACCCACACGCCGGTGGCCAGCACGGCTGCGGCCAGCTCGATCAGGATGCTGGCCCCGACCGCCTTCAGGGCCGCCCGGGTGGACGGCCAGGCACCGTCGGCGCCGACGCGGACCCGCTCAGCGACGTAGATCCCGACCGGGAACCCGACGAGCACGCCGACGACCGGAATCACGAAGAAGCCGACCACGGCGCCCAGGCCGCCCACCAGCAGGGTGCGGGTCGGGACGGCGGCCTTCAGCCGGCGGCCCGGGACGGCGTACTTGACCACGGCTCCCACGACCAGGCAGGCGACGGCCACCGCGAAGGTGGTCCAGGCCCCGGTCGAGCCGTCCTCGGAGGCCCAGATGCCGATGCCGAGCGCGACCAGGACCGTGCCGGGCAGGATCGGGACGACGATGCCGAAGAGGCCCACCAGGATCAGCAGGCCGCAGACGAGCACGGTCCCGGACATGACCGAAGCCTGGCACACGCCGGGGACGGGCCGATGACGCGAGGGGAGACGACGGAGGCCCCGGACCATCGCGGTCCGGGGCCTCCGTCGGGGCTTCCGCCGACTGGCGGGAGCCCGAGGTCTGGTGGTCGCCTCAGTGCTCGTCGGTGCCGGCGCTGGCGGGCGTGTCGTGCAGCTTGTTCGTCTCGTCGGTGACGTTCGCGGCGATCTCGCGCAGCTTGTCACCGTGCTCGCGTGCGTGGTGGGCGCAGAACAGCAGCTCTCCGCCCGACTGGAGCTCGACCCTGAGGTAGGCCTGGGCTCCACAACGGTCGCAGCGGTCCGCGGCGCTCAGCGCGGAGCTCGGGGCAACAGCGGTAGTCACATCGGCCTCATTTCTCAATCGTTCGTTGCCGGTTCCAACGTAGCCGGGGTGACGAAAGATTCCCTCGACCCCCCGGTCGCGACGTGTCGTCCGACACGCTGATCCCATCACGCCCTTCGTTCCCCGGTGTGGGTTTTCCACGCCTCGGAAGGTCCGGTCGCGACCTCGAATCTGTCTTGTTGAGTGTGACGGTTCCTGTGCTCGTGCGGTTCGGATTCTCTGAATCAGTCGCGGAATCTTGTCCCGTTCGTGATGTCGCCACGGTAGAGCAGGACGTCGTTCCACACCGGCAGCGTGCCTACGCGGACGCTCGGCGTGTCGCGGGTAGGGTCGAGGTCTCGACTCGACCGGACCGACGCCCGACCAGAACCCGAAGTGCCGCAGGAGCCCCACGATCGCCGACAACACCTACAACGCAGCACACCTCCTCGTCCTCGAGGGGCTGGAGGCGGTCCGCAAGCGGCCGGGGATGTACATCGGGTCGACCGACACCCGCGGCCTCATGCAGTGCCTGTGGGAGATCATCGACAACGGCGTCGACGAGGCGTTGGCCGGCGCCTGCGACCTGATCGAGATCACCTTGCACCGTGACGGGTCGGCGGAGGTGCACGACCACGGTCGCGGCATCCCTGTCGACAAGGAGCCCAAGACCGGTCTGCCCGGTGTCGAGGTGGTCTTCACCAAGCTCCACGCCGGCGGCAAGTTCGGCGGGTCGTCGTACGTCGCGACCGGTGGCCTGCACGGTGTCGGGGCTTCCGTGGTCAACGCGCTCTCCGAGCGACTCGACGTCGACGTCGACCGCACACCGTCGCAGCAGGGCATGAGCTTCCGGCGCGGTCAGCCGGGGGTCTTCGCGGGCGACGGCCCCGACGCCCCCTTCACCGCGAAGTCGGGGCTGAGCCGCAAGGGCAGCCGCGTCTCGAAGACGAAGACCGGCACCCACATCCGCTTCTGGCCCGACCGGCAGATCTTCACCCAGGACGCGCACTACGAGTGGGACGGCCTGATCGGCCGGGCCCGGCACACGTCGTTCATCGTGCCCGGCCTCGAGCTGGTGATCCGTGACCTGCGCGGCGACCAGCCGGTCGAGGAGAAGTTCCGGCACGACGGCGGCATCGCGGAGTTCACCGAGTTCCTGGCCCGCGACGAGAAGGTCACCGACATCCTCCGGCTCCAGGGGACCGACACCTTCACCGAGACCGTCCCGATGCTCGACGAGCTGGGCCACATGACGCCGCAGGAGGTCGAGCGTCAGCTCGGCGTCGACATCGCGCTGCGTTGGGGCACCGGCTACGACACCGAGCTGCGGTCGTACGTCAACGTGATCGCGACCTCCAAGGGCGGCACCCACGTCGCGGGCTTCGAGTCCGCGCTCACCAAGACCTTCAACGAGGTGATGCGGTCCACCAAGGCGCTCCGCGTCAACGACGACAACGTGATCAAGGACGACGTGATGGAGGGCATGACCGCCGTCGTCACGGTACGGCTGGCCGAGCCCCAGTTCGAGGGCCAGACCAAGGAGATCCTGGGGACGCCGGCGGTGCGTGGTGCGGTCACCAAGGTCGTGTCGTCGGAGCTCAAGAAGTTCCTGACCTCGACCAAGCGCGACCAGAAGGCCCAAGCCAGGCTGGTCATGGAGAAGGTCGTCGCCGCGTCGAAGACCCGGCTCGCCGCGCGGCAGCAGCGCGAAACCCAGCGCCGCAAGAACGCCTTGGAGTCCTCCGCGCTGCCGGCCAAGCTGGCCGACTGCCGGGCCACCGACAACGACCGCACCGAGCTGTTCATCGTCGAGGGTGACTCGGCGCTCGGCACTGCCAAGCTCGCGCGCAACTCCGAGTTCCAGGCGCTGCTGCCGATCCGCGGCAAGATCCTCAACGTCCAGAAGGCCTCGATCGGCGACATGCTCAAGAACACCGAGTGCGCCTCGATCATCCAGGTGGTCGGGGCCGGGTCGGGCCGCACCTTCGACCTCGAGGCCCGGCGCTACGGCCGGATCATCTTCATGGCCGACGCCGACTCCGACGGCGCCCACATCCGCTGCCTGCTGGCCACGCTCTTCTACAAGTACATGCCCGAGCTGATCACGTCCGGTCGCGTGTTCACCGCGGTCCCGCCCCTGCACCGCATCGAGCTGACCAACCCGAAGAAGGGCCAGGAGAAGTACGTCTACACCTACTCCGACGCCGAGCTCCAGCGGAAGCTCGCCGAGCTCGCCAAGAAGGGCCTGCGCTGGAAGGATCCCGTCCAGCGCTACAAGGGCCTCGGCGAGATGGACGCCAAGCAGCTGGCCGAGACCACGATGGATCCGCGGCACCGCACGCTGCGCCGGATCACCGTCGACTCGGCCGAGTCCGCGACCTCGGTGTTCGAGCTGCTGATGGGCTCCGACGTCGCGCCCCGCAAGGAGTTCCTGGTCCAAGGTGCCTACGACGTGGACGTCGATGCGCTCGACGCCTGAGACTCGGGCCCGAGACACGGGCTCGACACAGGACCACGGACGGAGCGAAGTGGCATGAAGCTGGCGGAGAAGCTGGGCTGGTCGCTGCTGACCAGCGGACTGCTGATGATCGTCGCAGCCGTAGCGAGCAACCGAACCGGCATCCACGCGCAGAGCACGGCCGGCGAGATCAACACCCACGCGCCGGCGACCTGGGTTCTGGGCACGCTCGGCATCGTCCTCGTGATCAACGCACTGGCGTTGTTCTCCTGGGTCCGCGAGCAGAAGGCGGTACCGGCGACGACCGACGACGTCCCGTGACGGCGTACGACCTGGTGACGTCGGTGACCGATGCCGACGGCCGTGCCGTCTTCGAGGTGTACGACGCGGTCTTCGGCGACCAGCCCGACGAGGCGGCCTGGCGCATCGGCGTCTGGGACCGGCACGTCGTTCGCGACGGGTTCCGGCTGGCGCGGGCGTACGACGGTGATCGACTGGTGGGCTTCGGCTACGGCTACACCGGTGAGCGCGGCCAGTGGTGGACCGACCAGGCGGAGCGGGTGCTGGAGCCCGCGATCGCCGAGGAGTGGCTGGGCGGTCACTTCGAGGTGGTCAGCATCGGCGTGCTCGAGGAGGCGCGCCGGCGTGGCATCGGGCACGGCCTGATGGCTCGGCTGTGCGACGGACTGGACCAGGAGCACTGGCTGCTGATGACGACCGCCGACGCCGACGACCCGGCCCGGCACCTCTACGCCCACGGTGGCTGGGAGGTGCTCGGGCCGGGTCTGCGAGACGGTCAGGTCGTCATGGGCAGGCATCGAGCCTGACCGTCGCCCCCCGGACGGATCGATCTGGGTCAGATCCCGGCGGGACAGTTCACCCGCGGGTTGAACATCGCGAACCTCCCGGCCGGGTTGTCGTACCAGAGCCAGGCGTGCAGCGAGTAGAACGCCGGCAGCCCGAACCGGTTGCCGTCCGGAGTGAAGTTGAAGCGGTGCCCGAACAGGCTGGGACGTCCGGTCGGGTGGTTCGCCCGCCAGGCGTCGCGCGTCACGAGGTACTCCAGGGCGGCCATCTTGAGGTGGCCGTTGGTGGTGAACCGGTACACGATCGCCTCGGGGTGCCGCAGCTGGATCTTGCCGTCGACGAGCGCGCCGTTGGCGTAGTGCACGCCCATGCCGCCCATCCCCTTCATGTCGATGCAGGCGATGCCGGCGGCATCCTTGAGCAGTCCGTAGCCGGCCTTCTTCGCGCCCGCGGGATGCGTGAAGTCGGCGGTGGCCGCCTTGGCCACCTTCACCTGGTGGGCCGTGCCGGCGGTGGCAGGGGCGGTCAGGGGTGCGAGCAGGGCGGCGACCGCCAGGGCGATGGCTCCCAGGGTGCGTGGCGTGCGCATCACGAGCCCTCCTTGACCTCGTGGACCTCGTCGGCCACCAGACCGTGGGCCTCGCGGTGCACGGTGGTGGCGGCGTCCGCGGAGGGCGCCTCGACGAGGCAGAAGATCGTGTTGGTGGACTCGTCCACCCAGTAGCGCTGGTAGTTCACGTCGTACTTGTCCTGCACCTGCAGGTCGGCCATGTGGGCCTGGGCGACGTCGTCGGCGGTGACCGGCCCGTCGAGCCGGTGCACGTCCATGTAGAGCGGCATGAGAGGACTCCTTCGATGAGTGTTCTGGTCTCATCGAGGACGCTAGGAGCGAAGGGCGCCCCGGCTCATCGGGTGAACTACCCAGGTTCGCCCGCGCGACCTGCCTAGGTAGCGGCAGGTACCAGGCCCAGCCGCCGCGCCTGCGCGGCGGCGGCGCCACGCGAGGTCACGCCGAGCTTCGCCAGGACCGCCGAGACGTGGTGGTCGACCGTCCGCGTCGAGACGACCAGGCGCTCGGCCACCTCCTCGTTGGTGAGCCCGTCGCAGATCAGGGCCAGCACCTCGTCCTCGCGCCGGGTCAACCCGAGCGGGTGCTCGCGGGTGCTCGCCCGGGCCCCCGTCGGGACGGCACGGTGGCCGAGCTCGCGCATCCGCTGCCGGGTACGGCGTGCGGCGGCCTCGGCGCCGAGCGCCTCGAACCGGGTGATCGCCTGGCGCAGGTCCTCGTCCTCGCTGGAGTCGTGGAGTGCCAGGCCGGCGTAGTAGTCGCAGCGCAGCCTCTGCCAATGCACCGCGGCGGCCGCGTGCTCGCCGGCCAGCGACGTCGCCCACGGGCCGGGCGCTGACGTGATCGGTGCCGCATGGCCGAGCAGCCGTTGCTCCCAGACGCTCAGCTGGGCGTCGAGGAGGTAGTCCATCGGGGTGAGAACCCGGCGTACCTCCGCCAGGTCGGTGACGGCCGCGGTGTCGTCGCCCGCGAGCCAGTGGACCTCGGCCCGGGCCAGCCGGGTCACGGCGATCCACTCGGGCTCACGCAGGTTGTCGGCCTCGGCGACGCCGGGATCGAGCACCTCGAGGGCGCCGGCCAACCCGCGCCGGGCTCGGACGAGGGCCAGCGTCACCTGGGAGGTCAGCAGGTTGACCGGGCTGGCCTCGGTGTCGAGCACCCGCTCGGCGATCGCCGCCGCCTCGTCCCACCGGCCGAGGTCCAGCAGGGCCATCGCGCGGTGACCGCGCAGGCAGGTCGAGAACGTCGCGATGTCGCGCTCGTCGCAGTAGGCGATGCCGTCGCGCCAGAAGCGCTCACCCTCGGCGAAGCGGTAGTGCGCGATGAACCAGGTGTAGGCGTTGGCATAGGCACGCCCGGCTTGGGCCTCCGCGCCGGCGTCGAGCGCCAGCCGGAGGCTCTCGCGGATGGTCGGTACCCAGTCGCCACGGTCGATGAACGCGCCGAAGGCCGCATTGTTGAGGACGTCGCTGCGCACGGACGCCTCGCCGAGCTCGTTGGCCATGTCGACCGCCCGCTGCAGCGTCGCGCGGCCGGCCTCGGGGTCGCGAATCCAGACGTCGAAGGCGTGCGTCGACAGCGAGCGCGCCAGCTCGGGGTCGGGTCCGTCGGGCTCCAGCAGCTCCAGCGCGCGCTCGGTCGCGCGCACGGACTCGGGGCCACGGCACAGGCGCCAGTAGACCGACGAGATCCGCCGCTGGGCGTAACCCTCGCGGCGGGAGTCGCCGAGCCGGTTCCACAGCGCGATGGCCTGCTCGCGTGCCTCGGCGGCTCGGGGCCAGCTGTCGACCATGGCGAGCTGGTCGGCGTAGCCGTCGTACAGCTCGGCGAGGAGACGGGGGTCGTCGGGCGGGAAACGGAGCGCTCGCGCGTACTGCGCCGCAGACTCTCGGAAGGCGCCGAGCTCGGCCGCACGCCGTGCCGCGCGCGGGGCGTAACGGGTCACCATGGCGGCGTCGCCGACGCTCTCGGCGTGGTAGGCCAGGCGCGCCTCGTCGTCGCACTCGGTCTCCACGAGGGCGTCGAGCAG
>Ga0268266_10001707_pt1 | contig 25155 bp, 26 predicted proteins | sample KBSS13metaG_FD_190356 | JGI IMG/M metagenome (GOLD analysis project Ga0268266, IMG submission 190356) | Switchgrass rhizosphere microbial communities from Kellogg Biological Station, Michigan, USA - KBS S1-3 metaG (SPAdes) (version 2) | ecosystem: Host-associated > Plants > Roots > Rhizosphere... | reverse complement strand
GTCGAAGGAGCTATGACTATGGCCTCGCCGATTTCCAAGGAAGCCGGCGGTCCGGCTTCACGTTTCTCCACCAATCAGCAAAGCCGGAAGGGCGCAAACGTGGCTTTCCGTAATGCCGGCCTCGCGGCTCTACTGATGTCCGTCTCTGCCCTCGGCGGCTGCGCGCACAATTTCATTCCGCCCGACATCAATTACGACAGCGCGGCGCCAGCAAAGCTCACCGTCGATCCGCCAGCGCCTATCAAGATCGTGGAGTTGCCCAAGCCGCTGCCGCTGCCCGGGCAACTAAAGCCGATCGACGGTGGAAAGCCGACACCTGAAGCCGCTGACCCGACCGTGCGCGTCAACCAGGCCAATGCCGCGGCGCGGATCCAGCCGGTGCGCAACGGATTCATCAACGCCGTCCAGGTCTATCCCTTCTCCGGCGGCGCGCTCTACCAAGTCTATACGGCGCCCGGCGAGATCACCGACATCGCGCTGCAAGATGGCGAGCAGCTCGTCGGCTCCGGCCCCGTCGCCGCCGGCGACACCGTGCGCTGGATCATCGGCGACACCGAGAGCGGCGCGGGCGCCACCAAGAAGGTCCACATCCTGGTCAAGCCGACGAGGCCGGAGTTGCTCACCAATCTGGTCATCAACACGGATCGGCGGACCTATCTCCTTGAGCTGCGCTCGACGGAGAAGACCTACATGGCCTCCGTCTCATGGCAGTATCCGGAAGACCAGCTCATCGCGCTTCGCCGGCAGAACCAGGAGGCCGACGCCGCGGCGCCGATCGCGACCGGCGTCGATCTCGCGTCAATCAACTTTCGCTATGCGATCCAGGGCGACAATCCCGCTTGGCGGCCGCTGCGCGCCTTCGATGATGGGAAGAAGGTCTATATCGAGTTCCCGAGCGGCATCGCCCAGGGCGAGATGCCGCCGCTGTTCGTCATCGGTCCGGCGGGCGGCTCCGAGCTGGTGAACTACCGGGTCAACCGCAACTACTACATCGTTGACCGCCTGTTCGCCGCCGCCGAATTGCGTCTCGGCGACAAGGATAGCGAGCGGCGCGTGCGCATCATCCGCACCGATGGAAGGCCGCGGTCATGACGGCGGAAGGTCCTGAAGAACAACCGCCGTTGCCGACGCCCGTCGTACCGCCCGATCTGCGGCTTCGGGGCGAACGGCCGCGCGTCACGCGCTTGTCGCGCAGGGTGCTCGTTGGCCTGGGCGCCGTTTCGGCGCTCGCCGTCGCGGGCGCGCTCGGCTACGCGCTACAGACTCGCAACGCGGCGCAGAGCGGCCAGGAGCTGCTCTCGACGCAGAGCCGTCCCTCGGCCGAGGGCTTGGCAGGACTCCCAAAAGACTATACCGGCCTGCCGCGCCAGGCGCCGGCGCTTGGGCCGCCACTGCCCGGCGATCTCGGCAAGCCAATCCTCAACGCCGGAGCCGCCCCGAACACCGTGGCTCCGGCGACGACGCCAGATACGGAAGCGCAGCGCCGGGCCCAAGAGATCGAGGCGGCGCGGCTTAGTCGTCTCTTCGCCCAGACCAACCAGCAGCCCCAGCCGGTCGGGCTTGCCGCGCCGGCTGCGACGGGGACTACGGCGGGCCCGACGCCCACACCGCCGGTCGATGCCGGCGCCGCGCAGAACATGCAGGACCGCAAGACGGCATTCCTCAATGCCTCGACGGACAAGCGCACGGTCAGTCCGGACCGGCTCGACGCCAAGGCCTCGCCCTATGTCGTGCAGGCCGGCACTGTGATTCCCGCCGCGCTCATCACGGGCATTCGTTCCGATCTGCCCGGCCAGATTACCGCTCAGGTTACAGAGGCGGTCTATGACAGCCCGACTGGAAAATATCTTCTGATTCCGCAAGGCGCGAAGCTGATCGGCCAATACGACAGCTCCGTCGCCTTCGGGCAGTCCCGCGTTCTGCTCGTCTGGACCCGTATCATCATGCCGGATGGCGGCTCGATCGTGCTGGAGCGTCAGCCGGGCGCCGACACGGAAGGCTATGCCGGACTTGAAGACGAGGTCGACAATCATTGGGGTATGCTGTTCAAGGCCGCCGTTCTCTCGACTCTTCTGAGCGTGGGCGCGGAGGCCGGCACGAGCCAGGACGAGAACAATCTTGTTCAGGCGATCCGCAGCGGCGCGTCCAACAGCATCAGTCAGACCGGCCAGCAGATCGTCCAACGCCAGCTCAACATCCAGCCGACTCTGACGATCCGGCCGGGTTTCCCGGTGCGCGTGATCGTCACTCGCGACTTGGTGCTCGCGCCGTATGGAAAGGCTGGTTCGCCATGACGAAGCTGAAGCTCGGCCCTTTGGCCGACGACAAACCCGTCAAAATCATGGTCGAGCTGCCGGCGCGGGTGCATCGAGACCTCGTCGCGTATGCGAAGGTGCTTGGGCAGGAGAGCGACCAGGCCGTTGCAGAACCGGCGAAGCTCATAGCGCCAATGATCGAGCGGTTTATGGCGACAGATCGCGGATTTGCAAAGGCGAGGCGAGATCCAGCGGAGAATGGGCTCTCGAAGGAGCAAGCACCTGCTCAATCGGGCCGTCGGGCTGAGGAAAGGTCAGGATAACGCTGTTGTAGCAGCGCGAGAAAAGGCGCCAGAGTGGGATTGTCATTCGACTGACGCCAATAGGCTGCGAAGTCCAGCCGCGTGGGTCCATCGCCATCTTGCACCTCACGCAAGGTCACGTTGTCGTAGCGCAGGCCGGTCGCGCCTTCCAACATCAGCAACACCCCGTAGTTGACGGCCACCAGGCTCAGCAATCGATCCAGGCCTGATTCATGATAGAGAAGACGTTGAGGGCCACAGTTTCCGAGTCTGGCGTTGAGCAAGCGCTCCAACTCCGGGCCTGGGCCGTTTTTTGTGACCAGCAAGGGTTCGCCCGCAAGATCGTGCCAGCGGATGGTCTCCATGTTAGCAAGCGGGTGCCTCAAATGGAGCGCGGCAATCACGCGCTCATTCCAGAGGGGAAGCACGCGGTCGTCCCACCCGTAGCAACTGCTAGTCATGATTGCGATGTCGATCGTGTTGTTGGTGAGACCGTACATAAGCGCATCATGTCCGCCGTCGACCGTCCGCACTTCAACCTCGGGATACGCGCGGTGGTGGTCCAATAGCGTCGAGAACATATTACCTGTCGACAGCGACGCGTAGATGCCGATCACGAGCTGCCCGTTCTCGCCGCGGCTCCTGGTCTGGACTTTGCGCAGCGCCGCGTCGGTTTCGGCCAGAATATGCCGAGCGCTCGCCAGGAATCCCCGCCCGGCGACTGTCGGACGGGTGCCGCCATTGGTCCGCTCGAACAATTGCGCGCCAACCCTATGCTCCATGTCGCGCAGGCGCCTGCTGAGCGTTGATTGACGGACGTTCAAGGCCTCGGCCGCCTTCCGCAGGCTACGATGCTGTGAGGCGACAACCGCCCACCTCAGATCGCGCAGATCTACTGACATACGACCGCTCGATCACGCGCTGCAGCAGTGCTGTAAGCCGGGGTGGCCAATCGACCGCTCCCTCACGTCGGCCTATTCCAGTGCATCCGCATGTCTCTCAATAAGCCCCCGAGTTCCTTGGCCGTAATCAGGTCGGGCAGATTCTCGGGAGTAAGGCACCGCCTGCTCAGCAAGGAAGTGAGGTCCGGAAATCTCGCCCAGCTCTGAAGACGAAGCGGCGGTGGCCGAGCCGCGCGGCGGTTGGGTGGATCAAAAAGACCCTTGCAAACTCGGCTCATATTTCTATGATTAGCTAATTACCGAATATCGGTCAAGTCAGAGGATTAGCATGGCGTTTTGCCTTGCTCACGGCCGGCGTCCTTCAAGCCCACCTCGTGAAATTCGATTGCGGTAGCAAGCGGTCGGCACGAACGAACCGGCCGGCCAGCGCTTGCATCGGGCCCATTAGGGCGCCTTTACCGACGCGAAGGCCCGAACGTTAGGTCGGGCAATCGGGAGAGTTCAGCATGGATTACACATCGGAAATCGCCGAGTTGCTCTTACGTCACGGGTTCCGCCGCTTCCCGATGTCTCGGAGCGGAGTTGGACATCTGTTGCTGGCCGGGCACCTCGACGATCGGCCAATCGGCATCGTGCTCGACACCGGGGCGGGCAAGACCTTTGTTGAGCTGGGCTACTGCCGATCCGAAGGAATTGCTGTGAGCGACACCGGGGACCCTGGGGCTCCCCCGGCTGGGGCGGGACCGAGCACCGCATCCAACATTCATACGCTGGGCGACGTTCGGCTGGCTCTCGACGGGCTGCCAGTCCGGAGCGATGGCATATTCGCGATCGATATGACCCACACCAACCAAAAGCTGGCGATGAGGGGAGTCGACCCCATCCGCGCGGTGATCGGGCAGGATGTCCTGCGCTACCATCAGGCGGTGATCGACTATGCAACATTGACCCTTTTCCTCAAAGAGGAACCGGCCACCTAGAGCGGATCTCCAACCGCAAAGCCATTATCGCAGTTGACAATCATTTGATCGTTAGCTAATGACAAAACTTATGAACCTTGTCTTTAAGGCCCTGTCTGATCCGACGCGACGACGGATCCTGCAGCTCTTGCGGGAGCGCCCGATGACGGCTGGGCAGATCGCCGAGTACTTCGATTGTGCCAAACCTACGCTGTCAGCTCACTTCGCTGTCCTGCGAGAGGCGGACTTGGTGGACTCGGAAAAGGCCGGAACAACCATCACCTACAGCCTCAAGGTTTCGGTGCTCGAGGACGCGCTGTTGAGTTTCGCCGAGACCGTCGGCATCGGAGCACCTTCTGGCGTGAAGCCGAGGCTGGCGACCAGGAGGATCAAATGGTCGACCGAAAGATAGCTCTGCTATGCACGACCCTCGTCGTCCTCATGTTTGGTCTGACATTTTGGCGGATCATCACGCCCGAGCAATTGCGCTTTGCCGGCCAGAATGGCGCGACTGCACCGCCCCTCCTCCTTCTGTTCTTTCCTGCGTCTAGCGCGCTTTTTGTCGGCGCCCTGTACTGGAGCAACCTCCGGCCGAGAGCAGATGTCGCGAAACTCGAACCTTGGCGCAAATGGGGAGCGTTCCTCTCGATAAGCTATTGCGGGGGTCTGTTATTGATTCAGGTGATACTCATCACCAGAAGCCTTAACGTCGATCTGCCTGTAGATCTTCCGGCGATTGTACGAACGCTGGCCGTCATGCTGCCAGTTATATGCCTTCTAGCGATCAACCAAGCACCGAAGCTCCCACACTTCGAGCGTAAATGGGCCTTGGGGCCGATCTATGGGCCACGGTACATACGGGCGGTATCCAGAAGTCTGGCCGCATTCATGATCGCGGCGATCGCCTATCTCATAATGACACCGGTCGGAGGCCGTTCAACGTCGATCCTTTTCTCCCTCGCGGCCGCATTTCTCATGGCCTGGAGCATTGCTTGGCGGCTTCATTTAGCCCGCAAATGGAAACGTCAGCAGTCGTTGAGCGCCAACTGATATGAGGCTTCAGGCCGTCTCCTGGTTGGGTAATTCGCGAGTCCGCTTGCGGCCGTCAGCGTCGACCGCGGCATTGACCAACAGAGCTCGTATCGAAGGTGGCCGACCAAGGTGATCCGCGCCGGGCGCAGACAGAATCTTTTGTGTTTGGAGTTTTCATATGAGCTTCACTGCTATGGCCGGCGTTGCAATCGCCATCGCCGTGAGTGTCGGCGTTGCCATTTGGGTGGCCTTCAAGAAGAACAGGCGCTAGAGGCGAGAAGCGCCGCGCCAATCGAAGGGGCCGTCGTGTGGGTCAGATCGCGACGAAAGCAATCGAGAACGCCGGTGCCACTGGCCTATGCTGAACTCGGGTAAGCTTCGAGCGCCTTGTTAATTTTGGCATCGAGCGCGAGGTCGCCACGAGGAAATAGCGAAAGGGCCATGCCTCCTTCAAGGTCAAAGAGGGCGATCGCACCATGTTTCCATTGGTTGCCGATGATCTTGCCGGTCAGTCCAAGTCCCTCGCGATAGAACGGCCAACGAAGCTTCGAGATCATCAACCCCCAACGTGAGGATACCAAAGCGGGCCCTCACAGCCTTACCGTTCTCTTTCCACCACCGCGGCCGATGGGGAATGCATCGCTATTGCGAACAATGGGGGGCGAAGCAGCCGCGCGGGCTAAATGACGGATTTCAGACACGGCGCTTCCTCAGGCGCGCTACCGCCTAACTGATAGTTGGCGCAGCAGTTGCTTTTGCGGCGCCTCTCTCTCACAGAATTTGAGGGGATGGCGCGCCCGACACGATTCGAACTTGTGGCCTCAGAGCAGTCGCGCGTAGCCGGACGCGCTTAGCTCGCCAAGGCCAGATGTTGGGTTCCCGTATTTGCTCCAATGCGACCGCGCGGCACGAATTGCACCACGGTGGAGGGCGGCGCTTCGCCCCTCATCAGCATCTCGATGTGCTCGGCCACGCGGTTGGCTGCGTCGATTAAAAGCACATCAACCCGCTTGAGGATGTAGCCGCCCGTGACGCCACCAACGCGATGACCGAGCAGCGCTGCGATCGTCGGAATTGTCGCTCCGAGTTGCTCGGCGACACCGGCGAAGCTGTGCCGCAGGCTGTGCAACGTGACGCCGTCGAGCGGTCCAGCGGCTGGCGCCGGTTCCCCGCGCTCAAGCGCGGCGGCCTCAGCGGCAAGGCGGGCCGTTTTCTGCACAGTGCGCCACAGGCCCGGCAGACCCTGATAGCCTTCGGCGTCAGGTCCGGCAGGAAAGACATAGTCGGCGATCGCATCCTGGGCGTCGATGACTGCGAAGGCGGCGCGGCTGAGCGGTCGCAGCGAAGGCCCGGTCTTCGTTTCCCCGAGGGCCAGGCAGGTGCCGTTGGCATCGACCTCGTCCCACTTGAGGCTTGTGCATTCGCCACGCCGAACCCCCGTCAGGGCGATGAAGCGAATGGCCGCCAGGCCAACCAAGCTGTGCATCGGTTGGTCATTGCGATCTCGCCTGCCAGCCAGTTCGTCGAGGGTCTGCGCCAGCGCACCATATTGCTCGCCGGACAGCATCGCCTTCTTCTGCGCGTCGGCGAACCGTTTGACGCCCCGGACCGGGTTTTGTTCGACGTAGCCGTTATCCTGACCCCATGCGAACACGGCCCCGAGCAGCCCCAAAGTTCGGGTGAGCGCACCCTTGCCGCCTCGCACGATCGATCGACGACGCGGCCCCAGCTTCTCATCCCGCGCCGTCTTTCCGGTCACAACGCCGGTCTTGAAGCCCTCGATATCCGTTCGCGTCACTTCGCTGGCTTTGAGCTGGCCCAACAGCGGCTTCACATGGGCGTCGATCCGGGAGCGATCGGTGGAAAGCGTGCGCGGCTTCTTCGGCGTGCCTTTCCGGCCCAGGACCAAGCCTGCCTCGGCGGCCGTCATGTACAGGTCGCAAAGCTGGGCGACGGTCACTGCCGCACGAAGCTGATCCCGCGCGTCCGCCGGATCTTCGCCGTCGACCACGCGAGCCAGCTCCAGCTTGGCCTTTTCACGCGCCTTCTCAGCCGTGAGAGCGCCGAACGCCCCGATCTTGAGCCAGCGCTGCCGACCACCGCGGGTTCGGAACTTGACGACGAACGTCTTCACGCCCGTCGGGAACACGCGCACGCCGAAGCCTTTAAGCTCGCTGTCCCAGAACAGCCTTCCGTGCTTCGAACCGTCGGACTGCAACCCCTCGATCACGCGCTTGGTCAATTTCGTCATGAAAATCTGCCTTTTCCCGGCCTCCTTGGTGCAACCACATTGCAACCACGCGGGAGCAAATCGGAGGCGCTTTCAGCGGAAATCAGCGTAGCTGAAATGGGGTCATAAGGCAAGTAATATGTTGATTTATAGAGCTTTATCGCGCTCCAGCGTAAATGCACGAAGACGGGAAAAGAGTGAACTATTGCCCTCCGAAGGCAGAGGTCGTGAGTTCGAATCTCGCCGGGTGCGCCAATTTTAATAGGCAGGTCAATAGCTTGCAGTAGCTACGACCAATGAAGAAGCGCAGCGTTACGCTCGGGGTGACACCGGGGTAACACGGATCGTCCAACTTCGACTGCCGATAGGATAGCGGTTCGATCGAGCCGGCACGTAGGTGCTCTTGGTCATCTCTCCGCCGGTAGCGTTCGGCCGGTTCAGTGGTCGTCCTACTTCCTTGCCATTGTCTTCGACGGTGGCTGACGTAGCCGGTCCTCGGAAATTCTGTATGACCCTCAACCTTCTTGCCGCGGTCGGTTTGTTCGCGTCCGACTAGTCTTGATCCACTCATTCATTGCGATGCAAAATCTCCAGATCGGGCAGTCCCCAGCACTGTATCCCCATATCGGCAGCCATTGCGCCGAGGCCTTCGGTTTCAACCTCGCCGCTTCCCCAAACGGGATGCCTAGAGCGAATGTGAGGGGCGTGACCGTAGCGGAAAGGCGGGAAAATCAAGCCGTCTCGGTGCAAGTCGGCTCTGACCAGCAGCATGGTTCCCCCGACCCCTTCGAGACGCATCGGTCCCGCATTCCGTCTATCGGAGAGGGTGACGGTGCCACCTCCTGCCCAGTTGTTGAGATCGAAGGTTGGACCGCCCCGCTGCCTGACGCAATTCGGGACCACGATATCGAAACCGGTCGCGAGGAGTTGGCGCAGGACGTCAGGGGGATAGTCAACGATGTCTACGTCTATCCAAAGCACCCAGTCTTCATCGTTGAGAGCGCGGAAAAGCAAATGATTGCGCGCTCTCGCCAAAGTGGTGCGGCGGAGCAATTGGTAAGCCGGCGCCCATCGCGGAACGCCCGGTGGCAGGCGAAAACCGAAATCATGATGAAACAGCTCGGCACGGGCCGCGCGATGCTCCAGCCTGGGCAGGTGCTTCTCGGCGACTGTGCGAGTAGCATCTCGACTGTCGCCTTCGAGCAGGGCAACGGATAGCCGCTCGCGTGGCCAATCGAGACTTTCGACAAGCTCAACGTAGCGCGAAAGATGTTCGACGGCATCCTTGACCGGCGTCAGGATCAGAACGGATGGCAGGTTACCGATTACGCCGTCTTGCATTTCCAGCTCTCCGTTCGATCGGCATGAATGACACAATAAAAGCCGGCCGTCCCTTCGCCAGCAGGCCTTTCAACACCTCCCCCGGCCAAGATAGTGTTCCAGCATGGACCAGACTGCCGAAATGGAACGCGCCGAACGGTTGAGGGCGCTCGCGGGCGACCTGCGGGCGGAGCCGACGATATATCCGAGCCGCAGTTTTAACGGGCGGGGCATTGTCATTGTCGCCGGCGGCGCGCTGCTGTTCACGAATGCCTATGTGCTGATCAGTGTTCTGCGCTCGACCCTGGGTTCAGCGCTGCCGATTGAAGTCTGGTATTTCGGCATGGAGGAAATCTCCCCGGCAATGGCTGCCTTGCTTGTGCCGCTCGGTGTGGTGCTCGTCGATGCGCTGCCACTGATCGCGGCAAAAGGCGCACGTATCCGCGATGGCTGGCAGCTCAAATCCTTTGCCATAGCGTGGTGCAAGTTCGATGAGGTTTTGCTGCTGGACGCCGACCAGGTGCCGATCGTCGATCCCGTCTCGATTTTCGATTGGCCGGAGTATGAGCGCGACGGCGCAGTATTCTGGCCTGATGTGGTCGACATTCGAGCAGAAAATCCCGTCTGGAAGGCGATGGGGCTTTACGCCCGGCGAACGGTATCTTTCGAAAGCGGGCAGGTGCTTGTCGACAAGCGCCGCCACTGGCACTCCCTGTCGGTAGCAGTTCGTCTCAACGAGGCGGCCGACGATCTCTACCAGCTCATTTACGGCGATAAGGACGCCTTTCTCCTCGCCTGGATGATCTCAGGCGCGCCATTTGCGCTGGTTCCGCACAGGCCGTTCGTGGACGACTTTTTTCTGGTGCAGAGGGATTTTGACGGCGACCGCCTTTTCCAGCACCTGACCAATGCGAAATGGCGGTACGCGGGCACGCAACAGCCGCTTACCGGCTTTCAGCACGGTGCGGCGTGCCAGGCAGCTCTGGATCATCTGAGAGAAGTTTGGAGCGGTCGCGTTTTCAACCCGCCCGACCGTAGCGCCAGCGCCCGCGCGACTGAGGGTGATCTGGTCGCCATTGGTCGGTTTGAAATGGCCATTGCTGGCGAAACGCTGGTGCAGCTCGACCTTCGACCGTTCGCGGAAGTCGGACATGGGCGCGATTACGACCGACGACATTGGTGGGTAGAAGATGGTCCGGCGGGACAGGTGCTCGTCATGTCGGATGGTCAGCGAGCATGCTATCGATTGACCCGGCAAAGCGCCGGAAATTGGCGGGGCCATCGCCTTAGAACGCCTGAGTGCGAAGTCGATCTGTTCGCTGTTCCCGAGGTGCCACCTCTTTCAGAAACGGTGGGCGACCGGCCCGGACTATTGGACGATCTGCTGCGCGCGGACGGCTATCTCCGAGCGGATACGGTCATCTCCCCCGCGTTGACTGAGGCCCTGTGTCTCCTGTCGAAAGTCGTTCCGGGGATGCCGAGCCGCCTGGCGCGGCTCGCGGAAAACGCGCCGGACGAAGAGACGCGGCGCCGCCTGCTGGACCTTCGATCCAGCATTTCGGAGCAGAGTTCACCGGTTCATGAGGACGTCGTCAAAGACATTTCCATTCTGGCTCGAGGCTACGAGCGGCCGGGCGGAACGATTGCCGACTAGGACGGCGCTGTTCATCGCCCCGACGATGCCGGCATCGAGTGGGAACGGCCTCGCTATGCGACTCGGTCTGTTTCTCGAAGCGCTGGCGAAGGTCTGTGCGACGGACCTGGTCGTCATCCCCGTCGCCGGCCCGGATTTGCCCGCCCCCGACCTGCTGCAACGGCTCGGGATTTCCGCGAACGTCCTGGCCGTCGAAGGCAGGAGAGATACGCCATTCGAGTTGCTGATGAGGCTCAAGGCCCCTGCCGCCCGGCTAGCTGCATTTCAGAAGTATGGGCGCAGCAGCCTTGCGGCGGGTGTCTCGATTCCGGTTCGCGACGCGCTCAGGGAGCATCTCGGAGCGTCGCGATATGACCTGTGTCATATCGGCCGGGCCTATCTCGCCGAGGCGCTATCGGTAGTCCCCCGTCACCGGGTCGCCACTATGGACCTCGATGAGGATGAAAGCCGGTCGCAGTTCGAGATCGCTGCGGGTTTGCGGCAAAATCGGCGTGCCTTCGATGCCGACTGGGCCCTGGCCGAGGCAGAGGCACAACGGCGACTTATAGGCCTTAGCGCGAGGCGGTTCGACCGGCTCTTCATTTCCAGCGCCGCGGATGCAGCATCGATTCGTGCGACGCACCCAAGTCTCGATGCTGAAGTCGTGGAAAATGCCGTGGCAATTCCAGCCAACCCACGGCGGCACGACGACGGCGCCACGCTGCTGTTTGTCGGGTCGTTCGGGTATTCCCCCAATGCCGAAGCGATGACGTGGTTCATAAGGGATATCTGGCCGGGTGTTCGAGCGACCGTTACCGATGCGAGACTTTTGATCGTCGGCCGGGATGCGGACCCGGCACTTGCCGCGTTCAACAGCCGGGACGGGATTGAGGTACGCGGCTCGGTAGTGGATATCAGCGAGGCCTATGCGGAGGCCACCATCGCGATCGCTCCGCTTCGATCTGGTGCGGGGACGAGAATCAAGGTGCTCGAAGCGGCGGCGCACGGCGTCGCGATGATCGCGACAACGCTTGGCGTCAGGGGATTGTCTCTATCGGCTCCCGATATGCTTTGGCTGGCCGATGATGCCACCGGCTTTGCCACGGCGATCGTCGAAGCCCTCGGCGACCCTGCGGAGCGCGGGGCACGTGCTGCCCGAGCCTTCGAATTTGTATCCCGGCGCCACGATCGGGGGTGGATTGTTGATGAGCTTGCGGGGCGGTTTGACTTGATGCTTTCTTACCCGCCGGGCAGAACCGCCTGAGGGAATTGCAGGAGACGAGCTTGGCCGACGACATACTGCCCGGGACGGTGTTTCGCCAAGCTGATGGGCTCGAGCTCAATCGCGTTCCAGACGGCGCGATGATCTACCAGGCGGCACAGGAGCGCGTGCACTACCTCAATCCGACCGCCGTCGTCGTTTTCGAGCTGTGCTCCATGGACAAATCGGCCGAGGGCATCGAGCAGTTTGTCGGCGACGCGTTCGGTTTGGATGAGAGCACAGCCGAGACTGTGCGGAGCTGTCTCAAATCGCTGCTTGAAGAAGGACTGATCGTCGCTTGCCCCCCATCATCAGCCGCACTCTAAAGACCGAGTTCCGGATATTTGCCGAGAACTCGGCGACCTACGAGCGCCTGCGGTTCATGGAAGCTGCCCCGACATTAGTGGGCAGCGCGCTCGTTCCGGTCGATCTCGAGGTGCACGACGTCGAGGGATTTTGCAGGTTGCGGCTGCCGAATGGTTTCCTCGTTGAGGGGTCGCCGACGCAGGTTCTTTCCGCTCTCCACGGGCTCGTGCTTCGCGATCTTTGGGAAGGTGAACCCGGTGCTCCACTCGTCCACGGCGCTTCGGTGATTGCCGGTGATCGGCGCCTTTTGCTCGTCGGGCACAAAGGATGCGGCAAGACCACGCTGTCACTCCATCTGGTTGCTCGCGGCTATGCAGTGGAGGGCGATGAGCAGGTGGTCTTGCGCGAACTCGAGGTCATCGCTCGGCCCCGCACACTTCGGGTCAAGCCAGGGACGCTTTCGCTCGTGAAGGACGTTCCGGCGTCTGCCTGGGAAGCGCCGTCGATCGAGGCCTGGGACGGGACGCCCATTCGCGCGATAAGTCCGGCAATAGCCGGTCGTGTATGGCGAATTGCGCCTGGGCCGCTCGACGCCATCGTTTTTTTGGTTGCGAACCATGGCGCTCGGTCGGTTGCCCGACTGCTAACCACCAAGGAGGCATTCACCCGGCTGATGGGCGAAACGCTGCTGCCGCCGACCGGGATCGCGGCAGCCGCCGCCCGACTGCGTCGGCTCGTGCTTGGGACACCCTGCTTTGAAATGATGCTGGGCGACCTCATTACGGCAGAATGGCACATCAACAATATTGCGCAGCTATTGACGTCGCCGCCGGCTCAGGCGCACGATGGTGCCTAGGTATTTCACGCATGTTGGGGGTTACATTGTCGGATAATCGCGATGCTGGTGACAGCGAGCGCTTGGAGCGTGCTCTCGAAACAATCGATCAGAGCAAGCGAGACTCGATGCGCAAAATGATTGCGGGCGCCGCTTTTGCCGCTCCGATCGTTATCTCTTTCGCGATCGACGGGCTGACCGTCGGACCGGCGATGGCTATTGGGCTCAACGGTACCCATTCCTGACGGTTGTATAGCGGCACCCAGATCCGGATCACCGCCTGCCTTATCGTCAAGAACGAGCAGGCATTTCTGGATGGGTGCCTCGCATCGCTAGATGAGCGAGTTGATGAGATTGTTGTTGTCGACACCGGCTCGACCGATGACAGTCTTGGGATTGCTACTCGCCATGGCGCATGGCTGATCGAGACGCCCTGGCGCAACGACTTCGCGGCCGCCCGGAATATTGGCGTTGACGCCGCTTCGAGCGAGTGGATTCTCTACATCGATGCCGACGAACGGCTGGAGGTACCTTCGCGCGAGGTCATGCGCGAGGGGCTCTGGGAAGCCGACGTCTTCGCAGCGCGCGTATTCTTCAGAACTCATCTCCACAGCACCCTTGGTCGCGAGTACCGGCTATTTCGCAACGATCCCCGGCTGCGCTTCAAGGGCTCGATGCACGAGACGATCCGGCCGGACCTCGATGTCCTGCAGCAGGACATCGGCGCACGGGTGGTGGACAATCCATCGAGGCTGATCCACCTCGGCTACGAAGGCGACCTGACGCATAAACACCTGCGCAACCTGCCTCTCTTGCGGCGCGCCTTGGAACAGAATCCCGACAGGCTCTACTATTGGAATGACCTGGCGAAAACGCTCTACGAGCTCGGCCAGGTTGAGGAGGCCATCGACGTATCCGCTCGTGGTCTCGAGCGAGGGAAAGGGCGTGATGACGAGGGATCGCGCGAAATGCTCGCCCTGCTTGCGTTTACAAATGCCGGCATCAGGCTTGGGCGAAACGAGGATGTGCTGCCGCTGATCGATTGGGGGCTGTCGCTTCGGCCGGGAAACTGGTCGCTGCAGTTCCTGAGAGCAAAGGCCCTGGTCGGTCTAGAAAATTACCAGGAGGCTCTGGCAAGCCTCGATTTGCTGACAGCGCAGGATGCGGCGGCGATATGTGATCCAATGATGGCGCATGACATCAGAATCTTTGGTTCCTATGCCCACGACCTCGCCGGGGTGATCCTTTTGCGCATGGGGCGGCGGCAGGATGCGGCGGAAGCCTTCTCTCGCGCCGCGGCCGCCGAGCCTACCAACCCGTCATACCGCGTGAAGGCGTTAGCGCTGGGCGGGCAGGGCTGACGTCAAAACCAGGCTGGCAAAAGCGCTGGCCTCTGCACAAATGATAAGGCGATCGCCGCGCGCCAGGCAAGTCTTGCAAGCGCGTTCTTTCCATAGGGAGCACGCCTCAGACGGCCGAAAGCGGAGGCTGCGGCAAGCTCCTCCGCACGAGCCGTTCGGTTGCTTGCGGCCGGCCGATCACTATCCGTCCGGTGTCTGACGGCTTGCCACCACGCTGCGGCGTCCTCGCTGACACTCAAGGGAGCGCGTACCGTCAGGCCGAAGATATCTGCGGCGCCGGCGGTCCAGAGGTCCATTATCGCCAATAGCCGGGGATGGCGTGCCGCGCGCTCGGCCAGGGCACAAAGCTGCTTCGCGTCGAGCGCCGCGACACCCGCCGCGAATTCGTAGAGACCTTTGAGGTCTATCTCGCCGCGCTTGCCGGCATCATGGCCGACGTGATGATGAACCATTCCATGAAGAACGTGGAGATGCGGCGGCAGAAGGCGCACGCGTCCGTCCGGTGACGGCACTTCGCGACCAGCGGCGACGAGTTCGCCGGTGCTGATGAACTGCTCAGCCCTAGGCACGCCACCGCGGTTGTGAATCTCGATCCAGCCGGGAAGGTCGGGGCGGTAAAGGTTGGGTCGATGGTGCCAGGTGCCGAAGCGCTCTGGTCCGCCCTCGGGGACAAATCCCGCTGCAATGGCTATCGCCTGCGCCTTTTCGGCATCGCGCCCAGGCACGAGAAGATCGAGGTCGCGGAGAGATCGCCATTCCGGGCGCCCCAGCCAGATCGACCGGCTTCCTTTGATGAGAACTGGTACGATGTCGTGCGCGTTGAGGGCGCCGACGAGTTCCTTTAGGCGCAGTCCCAGCGCGCGGTTGCGCTCCCGGTGCGTTGCAAGGCGGCGCTCAAGGGCTGCAGTGATCGTCATCCGGCCGTCGGGCAATGTGACCGCCGGGATCGCAGGTGCAAGATTCTTGGCAAGCACGTTGTGGACCAGGGCCGAGTCGAGCCGCCACTGGTCAGCATTGGCAAAGACCGCCTCCCATCCATCCAAGGCGCCGGCGCTGACTTGCTCGGCAGGGCGATATTCCCCAACCGCAAGGTAATTGCACAGGGGGATGCTTATCCCTGAACGCCGGGGCTCCGCAGCAATTCTGTGAGACTTCACCATCGATCCTCACAACGCAATTGAAGGCGGCGCCTCATAAGGATGTGACAGTGCCATCCGCCCGAAGCCGACAGTGCGCTGAACCCCATCCAATGATTTCCATAGCCCTTTCTTGACCTTGATCTGCGCCAGCCATCTAATCTTAGGCATGCCGGGTACGGGCCTACCCGCTTTCTATACACCGGCTGCAGTGCGGCACTGCAACTTGGCTCGCAAGTCATCCAAAACTGTCGCTGCAAACCGATCTCGAGCGCAGATACGTCTGACTACCCGCCGGTGCTATTCGCAAGTCGTCCGAGGTCCGCTTTGGCCAAAAGCAGCGTCTGACGATGTCCGCTTTGCGCCAGAAGCTGACTCTCGCAAGTGAGCCGTTTCCAACGTCGAGTCGAAAGACACCTCTCCTCAGGCAGTTTCGGGAACTGAAACTTCGGTCGGCTTGTTCGCGTTGCTGACGCACCTATGGAGCCTGGAAGTGATTTTCAAAAGTTTGGCGCGTGCGCTCTCTCCGGTCGCCATAATAAACGGGATGGCGCACGTCGAGCGTGTGCGGCTAATTCCAGCCGTTTCGTTCGCCGGTGACCGGCAACTTGACCTCTATTTGCCGCGCCGACTCGATGGCCCGCCGCCGCCCGCGGTGATCTTCTACTATGGCGGCGGCTGGGACAGCGGGCAGCGCCAGATGTATCGCTTTGTTGGCGCGGCGCTGGCTGCCAAAGGCTTGATTGCGGTCATTCCGGATTATCGCGTCTACCCGGAGGTTGGCTTTCCCGAATTCCTGCGCGACGCCGCCCGCGCGGTACGCTGGGCCCATGACGAACTCGGCAAGTTCGGCGGCGATCCTCGGCGCATGGTGGTTGTCGGCCATTCTGCAGGGGCGCACATCGCCGCAATGCTGGCGTTCGACCGGCAATGGCTCGGCGAGGTTGGCCTCGACCCGGACGCGGACCTTCGCGGCGTCGTTGGGCTCTCCGGGCCCTATGACTTCCTGCCGCTGTACTCGCCGACGCTCAAGATCATTTTTGGGCCCGAAGCCGGCCTTGCGGCGACGCAGCCGATCAATTTCGTCGACCGGCCGGTCCTGCCTACTTTCCTCGGCATGGGGACGAGCGATCGGGTTGTCGACCCGGCGAACTCCATACAGCTCGCCGCACGCATCCGCAGCCGTGGCGGCGATGTTCGGCTAAAGCCCTATCCGCGGATCGGCCACGAATTGGTCATCGGCGCCTTCGGCCTGCCGCTGCGGCCGCTGCTACCCGTGCTGCGCGACACCGTATCGTTTGTGAAAGAAGTCGCCGGCGAGCCGGTCACCAGCCCTCGCCTCGCCGGGATAACCGAGGAGCAAATGGCATGAGCGCATTACAGCTGATTGTCCTCCTTGCCGTTGGGCTGGCCATCCTGCTGGCGGTTGCCTGGGCCGTGGTGGTGCGGACCGGCCAATCCGGCTGGGTCGATGTGTTCTGGGCGGGCGGTATCGGCGTGGCGGCGATCGCTGGTGCCCTGCTGCCCATCGAGCAGAGCCCGGAAATCACTATCCGGGCGATCCTGGTTTCCGTGCTCGTGGCGATCTGGGCCCTGCGGCTCGGCCTCTACATCCTCGGCCGCACGCTCGGCGGCGCCGTCGACACGCGCTATTCGCAGTTGCGCGAGGATTGGGGACAGCAATTCAACGCCAAGCTGTTCGGCTTCTTCGAAATCCAGGCCCTGGCGGGCTGGGTGCTTGGCCTCAGCGCCATAGCGGCGGCTCGCAATCCGGCGCCCCTCGGCTTGGGCGACGCTCTCGGCGTCATCATTTTCGTGGTTGCGGTCGGCGGCGAGGCCCTGAGCGATGCGCAGATGCGGGCCTTCAAGGCGGACCCCGCGCACAAGGGCAAGGTCTGCGACACGGGCCTATGGGGCCTGTCGCGCCATCCGAACTATTTCTTCGAATGGCTTGGCTGGGTCGCTTACGTCCTGATCGGGCTGAGCCTCGGCTACCCGTGGGGCTGGCTCACGCTGATGGCCCCGGTGATGATGTATTGGCTGCTGGTCAAAGTGTCGGGCATCCCGCCGCTCGAGGCGCAGATGCGCAAGTCGCGGCCCGAAGCCTTCCGCAGCTACGAGGCGCGCGTCCGTGCCTTCTGGCCGATCCCGAAATCCGGAGGAAACCGATGAGCCTGGTATATCTTGGGATCGGCGCGGCCGAACGGTTGCCGCTGCCCGACCCGCTGACGAAGGCCGGCATCGACCTCCTCGTCGGCCGCACGCGGCGCCGGCTGGCCGACGAGCAGGACCACAGCGTCGCTGAGTTTGCACGAGATATGGCGCTGCATCCCATCGCCGAAAATACCGATGCGGCAAACCGCCAGCACTATGAATTGCCACCGGAATTCTTCGCCCTCATTCTCGGTCCGCAGCGCAAATATTCGAGCTGCTACTACGACGGCACGGCGACTACCCTTGCCGAGGCGGAAACCTCGGCCCTCGACCGCACCATCGCCAATGCCGGTCTTGCAGATGGGCAGCGTATCCTCGAGCTTGGCTGCGGCTGGGGCTCGCTGAGCCTCGCCATGGCGGCGCGCTTTTCAAACGCGACGATCATCGCGGTGTCGAATTCAGCCTCGCAGCGCGGTTACATCACCAGCGCGGCCGCGCGCCGAGGCCTGACCAATCTCGAGGTCGTCACGGCCGACATGAACGATTTTTCGCCGGCCGGCAATTTCGACCGCGTCGTCTCAGTCGAGATGTTCGAGCACATGTCGAACTGGACCGCTCTGCTGGCGCGGGCGCGCGCCTGGCTCAAGCCCGACGGAAGGCTGTTCGTCCACATTTTCACCCACCGCGCCGTGCCCTACCGTTTCGATCACCGCAACGATGCCGACTGGATCGCCAAGTACTTCTTTACCGGCGGCATCATGCCAAGCCGGGATCTCATCGGCCATTTCGAGGGGAGTTTTGCCATCGAACAGCAATGGCAGTGGAGCGGCACGCATTACGAGCGGACGGCTCTCGACTGGCTGGCCAACTTCGACGCCAATGTTGAGGCGATCGATGCCATCCTTGCCGGCGTCTATGGGGCGGACATGGCCCTCTGGCGCCGCCGCTGGCGTCTGTTCTTTCTTGCCACCGCGGGCCTGTTCGGCCACGCCAGCGGCAGTGAATGGGGCGTCAGCCACTACCGGCTCCGACCGTCATGAAGGCAATCACGCGTTTTTGACGAATGGGCGAAACCATCCGCGCGCCGGTCACGTTGCTACCACCGCCTTAGGCGACGGATGCAGCGTAGATGTCGGAAGAAATTGCAGTTATCGGATCGGGCATCGCCGGGCTTTCGGCGGCCTGGCTGCTGTCAAAAAGGGCCCGCGTGGTGCTGTTCGAAAAGGTCGGGCGGCTCGGCGGCCATACCAATACGATCGAAGCGTCCACGCCGGATGGCCCAGTCGCGGTAGATACCGGTTTCATCGTTTATAACGAGCGCAACTATCCTAATCTCACCGCCCTGTTCGAGCATCTAAGCGTCGAGACGGCGCCGTCGGAGATGACCTTCGCCGTGTCTGCGGGGCGCGGCGAAATGGAATATTGCGGGCGCCATCTCAATGGCCTTTTCGGGCAACGCCGAAACGTTGTCCGGATGCGGCACTGGCAGATGGTCGCCGATATCCTGCGCTTTTTCCGCTGGGCGGAAACCCAGGCCGTTGGGATCGATGAAGATATCGGCATCGGGGAATTCCTCGAAAAATTCGGTTATTCGGAAGCCTTTATCGAAGACCATATCCTGCCGATGTCGGCAGCGATCTGGTCAACCCCGGCCCGCGCCATGCTGGATTTTCCCGCCAAGAGTTTTATCCGCTTCTTTGCCAACCATGGGCTGCTGCAGATCAACAACCGGCCGAACTGGCGGACGGTGGTGGGCGGTGCGCGCTGCTATGTCGAACGACTGGTCTACGATGGCAATTTCCGCACGGTGACCGGGGCGCAGATCGTGTCTGTCCACCGGCACACCGGTGGTGTCGAGATTGTTTTCGCCGATGGCCATCGCAAGCACTTCGGCCAAGTCATTTTCGCCTGCCATCCGGATACCGCCCTGTCGCTGTTGGCGGATGCCACGGCGGCGGAACGCGGTATCCTTTCGGCGTTCCGGTTCACCCCCAACCACGCCGTACTGCATACCGATCGGCGGTTCATGCCCCGCCGCCGCAAGCTATGGTCGGCGTGGAATTACCTGCGCACGGGTACCGGCCCGGATGCCGAATTGAGCCTCACCTACTGGATGAATCGGCTGCAGCCGCTGGCGACGAGAACCGATCTTTTCGTCACCCTCAATCCGATGCACGACTTCGCGCCGGGGACAGTGCAGGCGGTGATCGATTATGCCCACCCGCTCTTCGACCGCGACGTGCTCAATGCCCAGCAGGACATCTGGCAGATTCAGGGCGTTGACCGTACCTGGTTTGCAGGCGCCTGGCTGGGTCATGGTTTTCATGAGGATGGGCTGCAATCCGGCCTCGAGATTGCCGAGCGCCTTGGGCCGGTCAGCCGTCCCTGGCAGGTCGACGGCGCGCGCCAGCGGGTGGCGCACAACTGGGCCGGCGCCGAACCCGCCGCACTGGCAGCGGAATGACACCTTCTCGGGATGGCGCGCTATATGTCGGCCACGTCGTGCACAAGCGCGCCCGGCCGAAGCGGCATAGTCTGCGCTATGACGTCTTCTCGCTGCTGGTCGATCTTGATCGACTCGATAAGCTCAACAAACGGCTGCGGTTGTTTTCGCTCAACCGGTTCAACCTGTTCTCGCTCGCCGAGAGGGATTTTGGGCCGCACGACGGCTCGTCCATTGCGGCGTTTATCCGTGGGAAGGCCGCTGCCGAAGGCATAGGGCAGGTCGCCCGGATCGGGATGCTTTGCTATCCGCGCCTGCTCGGGTTCGCCTTCAATCCGATCACCGTCTATTACCTCTATGACGAGGGCGATGAACTCCGGGGCCTGGTCTACGAGGTGCGCAACACATTTGGGCAGCAGCACTTTTATCAAACGAAGGTCGGCGGTGCGGCGGACATGGTGAGCCATGCGCTGCCAAAGGCGTTTTACGTCTCCCCGTTCAACGGTATCGAGGGCACCTATCGTTTCGCCATGCGGCCGCCTGCGGAGAGCGTCTTCACCGGCGTGACCCTCTGCGATACCGAAGGAGCGCTGGTGACGGCGTTCTTCGAGGGCCAGCGCAAGGACCTGACCGACCGCGCTTTGCTCAAGCTCGCCATCGCCTACCCGCTGATGACCCTGAAGGTCGTGTTCGGCATTCACTGGGAAGCGCTGCGGCTTTGGCTGAAGGGCGTGCCCCTCACCCTCTCCACCCGTCCGAGATAACATTTGGGGCGATGTCTGCTGTTGTCAGAAGCGGGCATTCATTGCGCAAGCGTTCTCCGCGTCTCCCCCCGAGGCATCGCTCCACGTCGTGACTGACCGCGGTCGCTTAGGGCTGGTCTATCCGCCGGCAGGAGGTGCCCAGCACGAATTTGGGCGTCAGGATAAAATCCTGGGGCGGCTCGGTGTCGTTGTTGGCGGCTAAGATGCGCTGGAGGATCTGGCGGGCGACGATGCCGCCCATTTTCAGGGTGTCCTGAACGACCGTCGTGAGCTTTGGGGTGATGACGCTGCTCCAGGCGATGTCGTCGACCATCGCCAGGGAGACATCGTCAGGGCAGCGGAAGCCGAGCTCCTGGATCGCCTGAAGCGTTGCGAGCGCCATGATGTTGTTGGAGCCAATGATGGCTGTCGGACGGTCCGAGCGGGTCAGCAGCCGCATCGCCTGCGCATAGGCCGGGCCGCCGGTAAAATTGCCATCGACCACAAGGCTCGCGTCGACCTCGACGCCAGCACCGGCCATCGTTTCCATAAACCCGGCGAGGCGGCCCCGCGCGCTGTAAAGGCCTTCGGGACCGGCAATGAAGGCAATGCGGCGATGGCCGAGCTGCAGCAGGTGCTCGGTCAGCATCGCGCCGGCGAGGCGATTGTCCGAGCCGATGAAATCGCGCGCGATGCCCTCGACCTTCTGGTCGAAACAGACGATGGGAATTTTGAAGCTCTGGATGAAGTCGGCATAGTCCTTGCCGCGGCCGTTCGGCGCCATCACCACGCCGGCGACTTTCAGGCCCATCAGATGTTCAAGCAGGTCGCGCTCGCGCGTCGGTTTGCCGGATGAATCGGAAATGAGCACGAAGTGGTCGTGCTCGATGGCATAGTTCTCGAGCTCGCGCCGGATGTCGCCGAAGAACGGATTGCCGACATTGGGCGTGATCAGCCCAATCAGGCGGCTGCGGCCACGAGCGAGGCTCTGCGCCAGCGGGTCCGCAACATAGCCGAGTTCCTCGGCAGCCCGGCGGATGCGGGCAAGGGTTTTGGCGCTGACCCGTTTGGGATCGTTGAACGCCAGGGAGACCGTCGAGGTCGAGACGCCGGCGCTTTGGGCGACGTCACGGATGGTGGTCATGAAAATCGAACCGCTTCTACGATTTGGTCAGGCTACAGCAATCAGCGGTGAAGGCTAGTCGATCCGGCCGAACTCTGCAAATGCATGTTCGACTGTCGCTTTTTTGGCTTATTGCCGAATCGGGCGAGATATCTCGTGCTCCTGGTGGCTTGACACCGGCGCTTACCATATCGCTATATGTGTCTATCGAAGCGGTTCGATAATGTTCGCGATTGCAGCCTCGAAGCTGTGATATGATCGACGGACAACGAACAGAGGAGGGACCGGCAGCAATGTTTGCGGGCGCCGAAACAGCGGAGGCAGGTCTGTTTGCGCAGATGACTCCGGCCCTGCTGGCGCTCGCCGACACGGGCCGCGTCGCCGTGTCGCTCGGCGGCTCGCGTGCCAAGAGCTTCGCCGATACCAAATCCGATTACGATTTTCGCGTCTATGCTGACCAGTTCAAAGGTCCGGAACTTGCTGAGACGCCGGCCTGGGCGGAATTCGAGGCTGTCTGGCGCTCTTGGGAGCGCAAAGGCCTGCGCATCGACGGCGCGTGGTGCCGGAGCATCGCCAGTATCGACCGCGACCTTGCGGCCTGGCTCGATGGCCATGGCGCGGTCAAGGAATATGAGTGGACCATCTGGGGCTACCACCTCCCCACCGATATCGCCCATCAGCAGATCGTTGCCGATCCCGATGGCGTGCTCGGCGCGTGGAAGGATCGCCTCAAAACCTATCCCGAGACGCTGCGGCGGGCGGTGCTCGACAAGCACATGTCGATCCTCCGCTACTGGCGCGCCGACTACCATTACCTCAGCAAGGTCGAACGCGGCGACGTGGTGTTTCTCGCCGGCCTATCGGCCAAGCTGCTGCATTCCATCATGCAGGTCATCTTCGCGCTGAACCGGACCTATTTCGTCGGCGACGGCTGGAATCTCCGGGGCACGGCGAACTTTGCCATCGTGCCGGAGGATCTGGCGAACCGGGTGGTGCGGGTCGTCGATCCAGGTCCAGGCCGCTGGGCGGCGCAGCGCGAACGCCTCATCGCCCTCGTCAACGATGTGGAGGGGCTCGTCGCCCGCCACGCTGCCTAACCTGCCGGGGCCTTAACGCGCCGGTTTCGCATTCGTGCCGCCCTTGCGGCGCCAACTAGGGATAGACTGGTTATGAATGAGCATATCTCCCCCGACCTGTTTCTTGCTCCCGAGAAGAAGCAGTGGTTCGTGCATGACCGCTTCGGGATGTTCGTCCACTGGGGACTCTATTCGCTCGGCGCGCGCCACGAATGGCTGAAGAACCGCGAAGAGATCGACGACCAGGGCTACCAGAAGTATTTCGAGAATTTTGACCCGGACCTTTACGACCCGAAGGAATGGGCCCGCCGCGCCAAAGCCGCCGGCATGAAATATGTGGTGCTGACCACCAAGCATCATGAAGGCTTCTGCCTCTGGGACAGCAAGGCGACCGACTACAAGGTCACCAACACGCCCTATGGCAAGGATCTGCTGGGACCGTTCGTCGAGGCGTTCCGCGCTGAAGGCCTGAAAATCGGCTTTTATTATTCGCTGCTCGACTGGCATCACCCCGATTTCCCGATCGACGTCCACCACCCGTTGCGCAATCGCGACAATGCCGCCGACCTCAATGTCGGCCGCGATGTGAGCCGCTACGCCGCCTATATGCGCGACCAGGTCACCGAACTGCTGACCGGGTTCGGCAAGATCGACATCATCTGGTTCGATTTCAGCTACCCGAAGCGGACTTATCGCAACCTGCCCGGCAAAGGTCGCAATGACTGGCAGAGCGAAGAGCTGCTGACGCTGGTCAGGAAGCTTCAGCCCGAGATCATCGTCAACAACCGGCTCGACCTGATCGACGTCACGGATTCGATGCCCGACGTGACGACGCCAGAGCAGTACACGCCGCGCACCGCGCCCGTGATCAAGGGCAAGGAGCCGACCTGGGAGGTCTGCCATACCTTTAGCGGCTCCTGGGGCTATCACCGCGACGAGACGACGTGGAAGAGCCCCGAACAGCTCATCCAGATTCTCATCGACAGCGTGTCGCTCGGCGGCAACCTCTTGATGAATGTCGGGCCGACCGCCCGCGGCACCTTCGACAAGCGCGCCATCGACGCGCTCGACGTCTACGGCGAATGGCTCAAGCTCCATGCCCGCGCCATTTACGGAGCGACGCGATCGAGCTTCACGGCGCCGCGCGATTGCCGGCTGACGCAGCGCGGCAACCGGCTCTACCTCCACATCTTCAACTGGCCGTTCCGGCACATCCATTTCGACGGGCTCGGCGGCAAGATCAAATATGCGCAGCTCCTGCACGACGGCAGCGAGGTGCACTGGATCGACCCGAGGGGTGAGGTCGACAGCAATATCGGCTTCAAGGTCGGCGAGGAAACGCTGACGCTCGAACTACCGGTCCGCAAACCCGACGTCGTGGTCCCGGTCGTCGAACTCATACTCAAGGACTGACGAAGAACGCGCGCCGGCGCCGAGGACCAGCGGCGCCGGACGTAACAACAAACCCATCACGAGGAGGAACGACTAATGAAAACACTGGCAGGCCTTGCCGCAGGCTTGATGCTCGGCACGACCATGACGTTTTCGGCCGCCATGGCGGCCGACGCCGTGGCCCTGAACTGGCAGATGTGGACCGGCAGCGCCGAGGATACCGCTGCGTGGCAGCACCTCGCCGACATGGTGCACGAAAAATATCCGAACATCACCGTGACGCTGCAGACCTCGTCGTGGAACGACTACTGGACCAAGCTGCCGGTTTTGGCGGCCTCGGGCCAGCTCGCCGACGTCGTCTCGATGCAGTCGCTCCGGACGCCCAATTTCTACCAGCTCCTCGAGCCGCTCGACCCCTATGTGGAGAAGGACAAGTTCGACAAGGGCGCCTTCGTGCCGTCGATCATGGACGGCATGTCGACTGGCGGCAAACTCTATGGCTTGCCCTATGACGTCGGCCCGTGGGTGATTTTCTACAACAAGCAGGCCTTCGATGCTGCCGGCCTCAAGGCGCCGGCGTCCGACTGGACGATGGCCGACTTCCTCGCCGACGCAAAGGCGTTGTCGAAGAACGGCAGCTTCGGCTTCGGCGCGACGCCCGGCCTCTTCCCGCAGTGGGTCACGGCCAATGG
>Ga0268266_10001705_pt1 | contig 25184 bp, 26 predicted proteins | sample KBSS13metaG_FD_190356 | JGI IMG/M metagenome (GOLD analysis project Ga0268266, IMG submission 190356) | Switchgrass rhizosphere microbial communities from Kellogg Biological Station, Michigan, USA - KBS S1-3 metaG (SPAdes) (version 2) | ecosystem: Host-associated > Plants > Roots > Rhizosphere... | reverse complement strand
AACGCGATCGCAGCCTCGACCGTGACTGACGTTAATGGCGAGTACTCGTTCGTCAACCTTGCGCCGGGCACGTACACCGTGAGCGAAGTGAATCAACCTGGCTGGACGCAAACGGCCGGCGGCATGTCATTCGATCTCACCAGCGGCCAGGAAACCATGGTCTATACCGGCGAGGGCGGCGTGCTGCTCCCTGGCCAGACCGAAGTGCTCCGCATCCCGTTGGCCTTCGGAAATTACCTGCGGACCTCGATTCATGGTTACAAGTTCAACGACCTGAACGGCAACGGTCAGAACAACGGCAACCTGGATCCACGACTGGCAAACTGGACGATCAACTTGATCGGCGTCGATGGGCTGGGCAACGCGATCGCAGCCTCGACCGTGACTGACGTTAATGGCGAGTACTCGTTCGTCAACCTTGCGCCGGGCTCGTACACCGTGAGCGAAGTGAATCAACCTGGCTGGACGCAAACGGCCGGCGGCATGTCATTCGATCTCACCAGCGGCCAGGAAACCATGGTCTATGCCGGCGAGGGCGGCGTGCTGCTCCCTGGCCAGACCGAAGTGCTCCGCATCCCGTTGGCCTTCGGAAACATTCAGGGACCAATCATTGTCGTCGCGATGGCCAAGAGCCCGCTAACGCCACAGTTTATAGATATTGTCGATCCGAATACCGGAGTTATCTTCTCGCAATTCGCACCCTTTGGAAACACGTTCCAGGGGGGCGTTCGTATCGCAACAGGTGACCTCAACGGTGACGGAGTCTTCGAGATTGTAGCCGCGCCGGGATGGAACATCCCTGGTCAGGTGCGAGTCTACACGCAGGCCGGAGTCTTGTTGACATCGTTCCTGCCGTATGGCGCGGCATTCTCTGGCGGCGTACAGGTCGCTGTCGCTGATGTCGACGGCGATGGATTGAACGACGTCATTACGGTTCCCAGCACCGGGCCTGCCGAAGTCAAAGTGTTCCGCAACGTGCTGGTCGGTGGTGTCCCCACATTCAACGCCGCGAACCCCTACCGTGACTTTCTCGCCTTCCCTGCATCATTCACCGGCGGGGCCGTGGTCAGCGCGGCTGACATGGGGAGCGCGACCAGTAGCAGCGCACCCTTCACCAATGTGCTCGATAACAAAGCGGAGATCGTCATCGGCAGCGGCGCAGGCATGATTACGACAGTCAAGGTCTTCGATGTAAGCGCACTGACGGCCAGAGCCGTGGCGGCTTTCAATCCGTTTGGCGCCAACGTGACTGGCAATCAGGGCGGAGTTTCCCTTAGTGTGGCAAGAATCACTGGCGACCTGGTCCCGGATATTATTGTGGGCGCCGGCGTCGACGGTGGCTCACGCGTGGACGTCTGGGCCTGGAATAACGCCGTGCCGGCCACGCTGCACAGCCAATCTGCAAATGGCGTTGGCTTTATCGCGTTCACTGGGCCGAGTCAAACAGCGCCGGTCAACATATCCGCGTTCGACAGCAACGGAGATGGCATCGCGGATCAGATCTTTGCCGCGCAAGGGCCGGGCGGAACCACCAACCAGATCCGCAAGTTCACGATCACCAATCCATTGCCGCTGCAGGTATCGCTGGGCGTGCTGCCGGGAACTTTCCTGGGCCCCTATTACATCGCGTAAACGCTGCACGCCTGGTAGCCGCGTCACCAGCGCGCCTCAAGGCCGATGTTGATTCCGTGCAGCACCAGGCCGGTGTTGTTGTGCAACTGGCTTCCGCCTTGCGCATTCGCAAAGTTGAAATCAAGTTGATCCGGCGAGAGGGCCAGGCCTTGCAGCCACAGAACGCTGTAGCCAGCGCGGATATTCCAGACGTCGTCAAGCAAGTAGAGCGCCGAAAGGTTGCCCCCTCCGACGAACGCCGCGCCACCTCGACTGCTTGAGACAGCCGGCCTCAAGGCGAAATTGGGAAAGTCCGTCACCATTTGCGATTGCTGCGCGGCGTTGCCGAACAGACCGGACCAGCCAGTCCCTTCCCAGCCGAACCGACCACGCGTGCGGCGCACCCTGGCGCCAAGCTGGCCACCGAACAGCCGGTTCGCTGTGCGAATATTGTACGAACCGTTCTCGACGGCGCCGGCGACATCTCTCTGCGCCGCAATGTTCAGCCGATCGGTGAGATTGAGGAAGCGAAAGCCTCCGAACCATGTGACAGATTGGCAGCGAGTCTGACTGCAGCCACACTCGTCGCAGTAGTCTTCGCAACACCCGCAGCAGCAGGGAAAGTTGATCGCGAAACTTTGCAGCGAAGAGGCATAGTTCGCCTGCACCCTGCTCATGTCGACGAATACGTTGCCACTTAAGTTGCCCGGAAAGATCAGGAACGAACCGGGATCGGACGAAGTGGCAACCGCGGACGTGCTCCCCTCGAACAGTTGAAAATAGTCGAACTCGATCGGTATGCGTCCGAACAGACGCATGCCGAAGACCGCGCGGAGGCCCGGGTTAAAATTGGGATTGAACGCCGACGTCGACATGAACGTCGTGTTCGTATTCGGATCGACAACGATTGGCTGACGTCGGAAGCCGGCGTTCCGCATAAACAGTAACGCTTCGACATAGCCATACATGCAAGGACATGCTGGTTGGGGGCAGAACCGACGACAGCACTCATCGTAATTCGGATTCGGAAAGTTCGACGCCGCTGGCGCGGCAGCAAAGTCATCGCTTTCCGCGGGCTGGCCAGGATCGCCGACAGGTCCGGGTGTAGCTGGAGCGGGATTCAAAGCGCTATCCGGCGATGAATTCTCCGCTCTTGCAGCAGGCGCAGGTCCAGACCATGGGTTTCGCGGCGACAGTTCACTTCGATAGACAGTGCCCAGCGCGTACTGGTTGATGTCTTGTGCTGCCGCGCCCCCTATTTCGCCAGCGCCGAGGACCGCAAGAACACCGATGGCAATGTGCATGACGTTCATAGTTACCTCAGCGTGTGCGAACACGAAACGACTGGCACGAGAGACGTCAGGCCGACTGCAAAGTCCGGGTTCTGGCTCATTGTTCGGCGAGGAGATGCACTATCCCCAAACAGCCGGCCAAAAATGTGTGCCTGACCACTGTCTTCAGAACTTCGCAATCCTCCTGCACGAGAAGGACACGATGACAAGCGACGGTTACCGGATGATTCCGGTAGTGAAACACGTGAGTGAACAACTGCGTTGCCAGGGACTCGCCGTTAGGACATCGACATCGATGATCCTGGTGGCATGCGGACCGTACACTTCACGTGATTACAACAATGCTTCGGACCGTCACGACCAGATACATCATTCGCTTGCGACTCTTCCGAACAAGTGACGTAGCTGACGTAAATGCTCTCGCCTTCGGAATCGGCCAGCCCTGCGTATTTGCCGACTCATTTATTTACGATGTACGGTGAATGATTACACTGTCGTAGGAGAATTCCGCACGACAATTCGAACGTCCGCTCGCCGGTCGGGCAACTCGTGACACTCGTGAAGGGCTCGATGTCTGAGATCTGTGCGATCACTTCCTGACCGCCGAGCAGAGCTAGTCGATCGTGGGGCGCTGCCGCAGTGCACATTCCAGGATCACCGCAGCGAAGTGCGACGCGCGCGAGGTTGTTTGAGAAGTTCCCGATACGGAACGTGTTCCTAGCGCCGCAGCATGTTGATCGACTGGCATGATCGTTTACTCAGCCGGACGTTCGGCGCCGTGCGCCTGTGCCGCCTTACACTGCTCTAGCAGTTCGACCATGGCCGGGCGCATCACGGCGTCATCGCCGAGTGCATTCAGGCAAGCCGTGAGCACGTTTTTCGCGTCCGCGAACTTTTGTTGGTCCATCAGCGCGATCGCCAGAGATTCAGATGCTTCTGCCAGCGCCGGCGCACGCGTGATGGCCTCCTGAAACTGCGGAATCGCCTCGTTAACCCGCTTCGCCTTGTAAAGTTCCAGTCCCAAGTTGTAGGGAATCTGCGTGGATTTCTCGTCAAGCCGCAAGGCATGGTCGAACTCGACGATCGCTTCATCGGATCGTCCGATGATGGATAATGCCACCCCCAGGTTGTTGTGCGCTGTGGCTGATTGCGGGCGAATTGCCAGCGCTGCCTGGTAATATCGCATGGATTCCGCGGGAGCCGACGTTCTCAGGGCGTTCGCCAACGCCAGGTTCGCGAGAAAGCTATCAGGATGCTCGACCTGCACCTGGTTGCAGAACGCCGTTGCATCGAAGCCTGCCGAAGTCATTCGATCGCCCAAAACCCGCAGCAACTGCACCGAAGGGTCCTGCTCGTGGGCCTTGCCGATCAACTCCTTCAATGCCTCGTGTTGATTCCAAGCATCGGGGTCGCGAATTCGATTGCGCCAGCCCGACAGATCCGGGTCGGCTTGTCGCGCCACCGCAAGGACCCAATTGCGAGCGTCGTCGCTGGGCTCGCACAGCGCCCAGTCATCCAGCGAGGCGACCAAGGGGCCGCGAATATCGGAATTGCGGATTCGCTGCGCAACATCTTCGGACGAATCCTGCACGCGTCCCAACTGGCTCCGAGCAAAGATGGCCGCGTACGCCTTGGCGGCCTCGGCGTTGAAGTTCGGCTGACTGCGAGCGGAATTCAACACCATCGAGCGCTTAATGCCGACGGCGTCGAGTTCTTCGACCAATCCTAGTTCGCTGACCGCGCGATCGATTCGCTGGCGCAAATCTGCAAAGCCGCCATCGCCAAGTTTTTCGAGGATGGCGCGTGCCTCGGCATAGCGGCCGTCTTGCACTAACTGCACGCCTGAGTCGAACCTCGCCATGAGTCGCGCCTTTTCGGCGCGCCGGCCCGTTGCCAATCTGGTTTCTTGCAAGGCGTCGCCAACGATAACACCAATCAGCAAGATTCCCGTGACTGCCAGCGCCGCCAGCAGCGGATTGCGGCGAACCCAGCGGGTCGCCCGCTCCAGCGGCGCAACGGGACGGGCGCGAATCGGTTCATGCTGCAGAAACCGGTCCAGATCTGCGGCCAGGTCTCCGGCCGAGGAATAGCGATTATGCGGTTCTTTTTCGAGGCATTTGAGGCAGATCGTCTCCAGGTCTCGGGGGACTTTGGCGTTGATGCGCGATGGGGGCGCCGGGTCTTCGGTCGCCAACTTTCGCTCTGTGTCCGATAGAGTCTCCCCGCGAAACGGCGGCCGGCCGGTCAACATTTCATAGATGATCGCGCCCAGTGCAAATACGTCGATGCCCGGCCCCATCAACGACGCATTGCCCGCCATTTGCTCGGGCGCCATGTAGCTTGGCGTGCCGACTCGGGCGCCTGTGTGAGTGAGGCCGCTCTCGCGATCCAATCGACGGGCTAATCCAAAGTCGGCGATTTTCGGCGCGCCATCTTCGGCCAGCAGGATATTCGCCGGCTTTAAATCGCGATGCAGTATCCCCGACTCATGCGCGACCTGAACGGCTCGCGCTAGCAAACTGGCAAGTTGGGCTGACTCTCGCGCGGGTTGAATCTTGCCGGCCAGCTTTTCTGCAAGGCTCCCGCCGTCGATGTACTCCATCGTGTAGAACGGATGGCCGTCGACATCGCCGAATTCGTAAATCTGCACGATGTTCGGGTGCCGCAGCGCCGCGACTGATTCGGCTTCGCGCACAAACCGATGGTGCTCCTGCGGGCTTGCGTAGGCCCCGGTTAACAACATCTTGAGCGCTACGTTCCGACTTAGCTTAAGGTGCCGCGCCTTGTAGACGACTCCCATGCCGCCGCGTCCCAACAGCAACTGCACTTCATAGTCGGGAATCGACGGCAGCGCAACCTCGACGCCGGCCGACACTTGGTCGATCGTTTTCGCGCCGAACTCCGCCGGAGGAAATAACGAATCGACTTGAGCGGAAATCGCCCTCAGCCTGCGCAGCTGCGCTTTAACCTCTCCCAGTAGTTCGGGATGTTGGGCACAAACTTCGTCGGGCGTCCGTTTCGTTTCGAGGACTTCTTCGACTAGTTCGTAAATGCGTTCGTCGTGCGCCATGAAAGTATTGTCAAGCGGCCTCAACCAAGATCATTCGACGGATGCGGAGTGGGGTCCAAGTCGCCCAAACGATCTGCCAACCACAGTAGAGCGCGGTTCAACCGGCGCTGCACAGTTTTTGTCGAAGTCCCCAGCACCTCGGCAACTTCGGTTTGTGTCATCGCCTGAATACGCACAAGGCTGAACACCTCGCGTTCCTCTTCGGGAAGCGAGTCAATCGCTTCGAGCATGCGGAGTGCATTGGGAGTGAGCTGCGAAACGCTAGTCTCCGGGGCAGGGACGATTCCCTCCTGAAGCTCCATCGCCGGCGCATGCCCATCTAATTTTCGGGCGAGATCATTGAGTTCCCAGCGCATATGCTGATTGGCCAGGCCAAAGAACTGTCGCACCGTCGTGGGCCGAACCTCTTGCATCGCTCTGAGGAGCCGGTCGACAACGGCGCTCAGCATCTCCTCTGACTGCAAATTAAAGGGGGGCCGAGCCAGCCGAAGATAGCTCCGCACCAGCAGCGTTCGGCACAGGAGATGCAATCGAGAAACGGAGCTATCGATCAGGGCTCGAATGATGGGGTCAGCAGGCGCGCTCCCCTCCAGCCGGGCCAACTGCCCCAAGTAGCGCTGTACGGCGATCGTAGTGTGGCCTTCGTCCATCAAGCAATTTCCTAACCGCCTATACCCTAATGATTTTGGTTCAGCCCATCCCCTTCGGGAAGTGCCCAATTCAAGAAAAATCGCCCGTGGTGTCCAGGCCCTACGCTCAGTAAGGGCAGAGGAGAAGTTACTGCGGGGTGGTTGAGTAGTCAGTAACCCCTAACCGAGAAGGAGTTTGCCATGCAAGCCATAGATCCAGCCGTCGACGTCGCCATTGACCATCACGTCCGCGCCTTCCTAAAGAAGCTGAACGCCGCCGGTGGAAAGCCACTAGAAGAACTCTCGCCGCAGGATGCCCGACAGGCGCTAGTGAGTCTTCAATCCTCAGTCGAAATCGACCTGCCGCCGGCCAAGGTCTCGACCAAGACAATCACCCAGGACGACTTGCAGGTCGATCTGACGATCGTCCATCCGGCCGGCGCCGATAAGGTCGTCCCCGCATTTATGTTCTTCCATGGCGGCGGCTGGATACTGGGCGATTTTCCGACCCACGAGCGCCTTGTCCGCGACCTGGTGGCGTACTCCGGAATGGCAGCCGTATTCGTGAATTATACGCCCTCGCCGGAAGCGCAATACCCGGTGGCGATCCACCAGGCCTATGCCGCAACCAAGTGGGTCTCAGAACATGGCGCCGAGATTAGCGTCGACGGCAGCCGCCTGGCCGTAGTCGGTAATAGTGTGGGCGGCAACATGGCCGCGGTCGTCTCGCTGATGGCCAAAGACCGCGGCGGTCCGAACATCCGGTTCCAAGTGCTGATGTGGCCCGTCACGGACGCCAACTTCGATACCTCGTCCTACCACGAGTTTGCCGAAGGCCGTTTTCTGACCCGCAACATGATGAAGTGGATGTGGGACAACTACACCACCGACCCGAACGACCGAGCGGAGATCTACGCCTCACCCTTGCGAGCCATGACCGAGGAGCTGCGCGGACTTCCACCGGCCTTGGTGCAAACGGCCGGCAACGATGTGCTACGCGATGAGGCCGAAGAGTACGCTCGTAAACTCGACGCGGCTGACGTCGATGTGATTGCGACACGCTACAGCGGCTTGATCCACGATTGGGGTCTGCTGAATCCAATCAGTCAGGTCCCGGCCGTGCGGGCCTCGCTGTTGCAAGTGGCGGAGGAACTCAAGCGGCGGCTTCGCTAGTGCAGGGCTCGTTTGCGAAATGAAATCTTAACTGATCTCTCCTGAATCGAATTGGAATGAAAGGACAAGTCATGTCTACTGTACAAGCGCCTCCGAAGAACATTCATGTCAATTCCGCCCTGGCCACGCCGACCGATCTGAAGGCTGCTGGCGTTGCAGCGGTATCATCAGAGCTGCGTGGGCTGCTGGCGGACGTTTTTGCACTCTACGTAAAGACCAAGAACTTCCACTGGCACATGAGCGGGTCACACTTCCGCGATTACCACTTGATGCTGGATGAGCAGTCGACGCAGATTTTTGCCATGACGGACGACATCGCCGAGCGAGCCCGCAAGATTGGTGGCACGAGTCTGCGGTCGATCGGAGACATCGCAAGGCATCAGCGACTGCAAGACAACAATGATGGGTTCGTCGCCCCGCAGGACATGCTGATCGAATTGACAGCGGATAACCAACACCTGACGCGTTTGTTTCGCAGTGCTCACGCCGTTTGCGACGAATACAATGACGTGGCTACGGCGAGTATGATCGAGAACTGGATCGATGAAACCGAGCGACGGACCTGGTTTCTGTTTGAAGCGTCTGCGACACGATAAGCAAGTGATCAGAGTCCTACACGCGGGCTTGGGAAATCACTTCTCAGGCCCGCTTGCCTATCGGAGGTAACAGCCATGTCTTCCGAATTACCACTGGCGGATGTTACGGTGCTCGACTTGTCACGGGTTCTGGCTGGGCCTTACGCGACCTTGATCCTCGCGCAACTTGGCGCCCGGGTAATCAAGGTCGAGATGCCGGGATCTGGCGACGATTCCCGCGGCTTCGGACCATTCGTTAACGGCAAGTCGCTCTACTTCGCAGCCCTCAATTACGACAAGCAGAGCATTGCTCTCAATCTCAAGCAGGCCGCCGACCGCGAAGTCTTCGAGAAGTTGGTGGCGACCGCGGACGTGCTCGTCGAAAATTTTCGCCCGGGGACGATGGAAAAACTAGGGTACGGCTGGGAAACCTTGCACGCCAAATATCCAGGCCTGATCTACGCCGCTGCGTCGGGATTCGGCGATACAGGCCCGTATTCGCGCCGCGCGGCCTACGACATGGTTATCCAAGGGATGGGCGGCGTTATGAGCATGACAGGGCAGCCGAATTCGCCTCCTACTCGAGTCGGCGTTTCGATCGGCGACCTGGGGGCGGGACTCTATCTGACGATCGGAATCCTGGGGGCGCTGCACAAACGATCGCAGGGAGGCGGCGCAGTCAAGGTCGACGTTGCCATGCTCGACTGTCAGGTGGCGATGCTGGAGGATGCGCTGGCAGCCTACCTTTCGACGGGCGAGATCGCGCAGCCGCATGGTTCCCGGCACCCGCAAATCGCCCCGTTCCAGGTCTATACTACTCACGACAGTTACCTAGTGATTGCGGCCGGCAATGACAAGCTGTTTGACTTGCTTACCAGGGCCTTGAACAGGCCCGACTTGCTGGAGAACCCAGACTATAAGTCAAACGCCTTACGGATGGCGCATGTCGATCAACTCGAAGCCGATTTGGAGCGGACCTTGCGCACGCGGACCACGCTTGAATGGCTCGACGTGCTCAACGCCGCGGGAGTGCCATGTGGTCCGGTGAATTCCGTCGCTGAAGTCGCCAAAGATCCGCAGGTCGCGGCTCGAAACATGATTTTGTCGATTACCGATCCGGTCATTGGCACCCTGAAGGTGGCCGGCAACCCGATCAAAATGTCCGGCGTGCCTGACCGCGCGGCGCACAGCCCGCCGCCAGCGGTCGATGGAGATCGAGCGTCAATTCTTGCTGCGATCAAGCAAACCTGAGGCTCGCGGTCAGTTAAGTTGTAGCGTTGACGCGATAACGGACACCCGTGAGAGCATATCGATGTTCGTAACGACAACTCTGACCGATGGCATTGGGGTCGTCACGTTAGATCAACCCTCCAAGCGGAACGCGCTGAGCAGCGCCTTGGTCGAAGAACTTATTGCCGCCCTGGCCAAGTTTCAAAAAGATGCTGCGCGAGTGGTGATTCTCCGCGCGGCGGCCGACGCCAAGGTCTGGTCCGCCGGGCACGACATCTCGGAATTGCCTCAAGGGCAAGACCCGCTGCTCTACTCCGACTCGCTGGAGCGACTGTTGCGCGCGGTAAAAGTTCTTCCTGCGCCCGTCATTGCGATGATTCATGGTTCGGTGTGGGGCGGCGCGACCGACCTCGTCCTGAGCTGCGACCTGATCGTCGGCGATGAAACCTGCTCCTTTGCAATCACTCCGGCCAATCTCGGCCTCGCTTACAACACGGCGGGACTACTGCAGTTCATGCGGCGACTCCCGCTAAATCTGGTCAAGGAGATGTTCTTCACGGCCACGCCCGTCAAGGCCGAGGACGCGGCCAAGTGGGGCATTCTGAACCACCTGGCGCCGGCGGCGGAGCTTGAGGGTTTCACCCTGAACTTGGCCAAATCAATTGCGATGAAGGCGCCCCTGGTCGTCGCGGCGGTCAAGGAGCAGCTCCGCATCCTGGCCGAGGCCGCGCCGATTACGCCCGAGATCTTCGAGCGAATCCAGGAATTGCGCCAGCGGGTTTATCAAAGCGCGGACTACCAGGAAGGGATCCGCGCCTTCCACGAGAAGCGCAAACCTGTCTTCCGCGGCGAGTAACGGCAACTCGACCGGTGGCGGCGCCAACGGCCAAAGGCCGGCTATGGGCCGCCTGTCCAGGCTCCACGCTTAGTAATGTCGGCAGGGGAAGTAAGTGTCTCGTCGAGGCGCTGCTTCTGCCGGAGTCCGACAAATGACCACGTGGGGGCCGACGCCCCCGGGAGATTCCAATGTCGCAAACAACCATTCAGTACGTGTTGTCCCGGTTACGCCAGCTTGGGGTGACTGACTATTTTGGCGTCCCCGGCGACTTTGCGTTTCCGATTAACGACGCGATCTGCGAAGACAAGAGCTTGCGATTCATCGGCTCTTGCAATGAACTGAACGCGGCTTATGCGGCCGATGGTTATGCCCGCGTCAAAGGACTCGCAGCGATCAACACCACCTACGGCGTAGGTGAACTAGGAGCGCTGCCTGGCATTGCCGGAGCGTACGCAGAACACCTGCCCATCTTCCACCTGACAGGCCAACCGTCGCGCGCTACGCAGCGGGCTCGCGCCGTCGTCCATCACACCCTGGGTAATGGAGAATTCGATCTATTCTACGAGATGACCGCGCCGGCTGTTTGTGCACGCACAATCATCTCGGCCGAGAATTGCATCGCGGAAACCGAGCGACTGATTGCCACGGCGCTCTATCATCGCCGACCGGTCTACATGGCGTTCCCCAGTGACGTTGCCGATCAGCCGGTCGTTGGCGCCGGAGAACCATTGGCAGAGCCACAAAGTGACCCGGCATCACTGGAATCCGCCGTGAGCGCGATTGTCGAAGTGGTAACCAAGGCGAAGTCGGCTTGCATCTTGCCCGGCATCTTCATCGCCCGGCTGGGACTACAGCAAGAGGCAAAGGCCGTCGTCGAGGCGTCTGGTCTGCCATTCGCCACGATGATCATGGACAAGACCGTGCTCGACGAAACGCATCCGAACTACATTGGCATGTACGAAGGCGCTTGGTCAGACGAAAGCGTCCGCGCATTCGTCGAGGAGGCGGATTGCGTGCTCGCTCTGGCCCCGCTGCGCAGCGACTTCAACACAGGCGCCTTCACCGCCAGACTCGATCGGTCGAAGATCATCTGCGTGACCCACCATCGGACGCGCGTCGGTAACGCCTGGTACGAAAACGTCGAAATGAAAGACGTTCTCAGGGCCTTGGCCAAGCGGCTGCCGAAGCGGAGCGACATCCAGGGACCGAAGCCGTCACAACTAGGGGCTCCGCAAGGTCACGGCGATGACCCCATCACGGCCGATGCGCTGTACCCACGCTGGGCGCGCTTTATTCGATCCGATGACACAGTGATCGCTGAGTCGGGCACATGCTCGTTGGGATTAGGGGCGGTTCGCATGCCGAAGGGGGCGACGATGCACAACCAAACATTGTGGGGCGCCATTGGTTGGGCCACTCCGGCGGCCTTTGGAGCGGCGCTGGCCGCGCCCGACCGCCGCACGATCCTGATTACCGGCGAAGGCTCGCACCAGCTCACAGCCCAGGAGATCAGCCAGTTTCATCGATGTGGGTTGAAGCCGATCATTTTCGTGCTGAATAATAACGGCTATTTGATCGAACGTTTATTGTGCAAGAATCCGGACATCTACTACAACGACCTGGCGCAATGGCACTATCACCTGCTGCCTCAAGCGTTGGGGTGCGACGGCTGGTACACGGCACGCGTCACCAACTGCGGCGAGTTGGACGTGGCCTTGGCGAAAGCCCAGTCGGGAGACACAGGGGCGTACATTGAAGTGGTCACAGATAAATATGTTGCCCCGGAGCTGGCAGAAAAGATGCACGAGTCGACCAAGTCGTTGTACATGACCTGAGTAGCTGCGAGTTGGCCTTCCATCAACATGCTGTGGTCAGTAGTTGATGCCTCACTTGTGTTCAATATCGCGTTACATAGCCCGGCTGCCGACGGTGCGGCTAGTCGTCGTCATCGGTGCAATGATACGTGGCGGGGTCTGCTCCTACGAGTTTCTCGCGAAGTCTATACACGCTTGATTGGTCGGCCCCGGTCGATTTGCCGATTACGCGGAAGGCGCGAGGGTCGGCCCCCGGGAGGGGGGCCCCGTCGTAATAGACTCGCCGCGCGTCCTTGGAATAAACGTCGTCAATGAGTTCAAACGTAGCGGGGTCAGCACCCTTGATGAGCGTGTCTTGGGCCCACACGTACTGATGATCCCGAGCGCGTCCCTTGCCCAACACCTGAAACGTGTCGCGATCCGCTTTTCGCAAGATCTTTGGCGAACCCGACATCCGATACGCGAAATAGACATGGAACTTATCTCGCGCGTAACCGCAAGCGCCTTCGTATTCTCCGGCGCGGGGTCGGACACGATCGGGCATCGCTTCAAAACTCTCGGGGTCTACCACCGCCTTCGCAACTCCCATTACGTAGTAGACGCATTCCGAATCTTTGGCAAATAGATGACTGAGCACTTGAACCGTGGAAGCATCTTTGACTCGGACGCGAGTGTTTCCCTTGAAAAGTCCCTTACTGTCGGTAGCCCACTGCGTGTTGTGTGCCTTTGAACGTCGATAAGTCCGCTCCCTTGCATTCATAGGCACACCAAAACCAAGTCCCTTTTAGGTAGTTGTATTCGTACATGATGGTGGCTCTAGGACCGAGACATTTGTCCGCGAAACGATCCGTGCTGTCTTCGCCTGAGGCAATGGGGTTCTCTGCACGCCGCCTGATCATTGGCCGCCGAGACTAGCCTGGTCCGCGATAGAGCTGCTGATGCAGTTGGTTTTGCCGCGACGTGAGCGGCCCCGCCGTGCGGTCATCGCGGAGCGCCACGAACATCATGTTGTGTGCAGCGTACGCCATTGTCTACCGGCGTCGTTTCTCTCGTGATTCATTCCACTGGCGTTCGCCACAATCCGCCGTTGTAAGCCGGTTTGGCTACATTCTGGCTACACACGCCCCGCCATCGAGCGGGGCTTTTTCATGCGCCACGACAAAATCCGTTGACGTCACTCATCGGTAGTTCGTCCGCCAGTTGAACTTACTGTGCGCCGCCTCCACGGTTCGCCGTGTGACAACCGCTGGCTCGGCGCACTATCCTGCAAAAGTCAGGTTCGGATAGTCGAGCGCGCAACATTTTCGACACCACGTGTCCACCTCGCGCGCGTCCTTTTTTCGAGATGGTGATTCGGAGCGAGAGTGTAATCAAAGGAGTCCTAGTCATAGTCACTGCTGGGGGATGAGTGGTCTCAATCCGCCCCCCACCGACAATTTCAGGGTGCAAACACCCCACCGATGGCTGTTGCAAGTTTTGCGTTCCGTCCACATCCGTCCACAAGTTTTGACAAGTTACACGTTCACACACATGACGCCCCAGATTGCCAAACGTGTTGACACATGTGAACAAAATCGCCGCCGCTGATTGACCGCGTGAACTGGCCAGTGATGGTTTGGGAAACGGAGCCGAACGAACGACGCAATCGAACGACGAGTGATCTTCCTAGATGGATATAGAGTCAATTTGCGGGTGCCGATTAGAGCTGCTACCTATGACAACCATGACACTCATGGGTGACTTGGACAGCAGCGGTCGTAGTCTCCGATACTACCGGGACCTACGCGACAGGCGGCGACGACATCCGGTATGACGACTTGCAGAGGCGAATGGTCGAGTTCGATGAAGTGGCCGAAAAGCTTGTCTCGCCCTTAAACCAGATCGGATTTAGAGTTTGCTGAGTCAGCCGGTTCGCCGGCATTTTTTTGAGTCCCGAAGCGTTGATAACCCACAGGAGAGAAACCGATGACGGTGTATTCGGTTGGTGAAGCAGCACGAGAAGTTGGCTGTCGTGCGCGCGACGTCAGCGATGCGTTTTACGATGGCGCCCTGGATGACAGCCAGATCATCTTCGCCGGCAACCGGCGACTTATCCCGGAAGCCTACATGGCCACGGTCAGGGACGTGCTGGCCAAGCGTGGACGTATTCGCCAGGTGCAGAACGCATGAACGCACTGAAAGTCACGTCGAGATACTTTGTCCGCACGGAATGTGTTGCCACGTCGGCAGCACGGTGGGCAAAGAAAAATGCGAAGCAGTTGGTTCAGCTTGCCGGCCTGCCAACTACTCCGCACGTGTTTGGAAACCCGAAAGGTCCCAAGGATGAAGGTTGTACAGACCCCGCCCGAAAATGACAAACCCACTGCGCCAAAATCGCAGCCCATCTACACCGTTCCCGAGGCGTCCGACTACGTGCGATTGAGCCGTAGTGCATTGTACGGCCTTATGGCGAGCGGGAAACTCCGCTATCACCAGATTGGCCGAGCCCGCCGGATCAGCCACGAGGCGCTGGTCGAGCTGCTGGCGAGCTGTGAGCAAGGCGGCTGGGCCGCAGGTGGTGACGCATGAGCACCACCACCAAACCCAATCCAACGCCCGCTCTACTCAAGCACCATCCCGGCGCCGACATCTTCCCGATGATGGACGAGGCGTCCTACGCCGCATTGCGTGAAGACATTCGAGAACACGGACAGCGAATCGGAATCGACGTTATCGACGACCTGATTGTCGACGGCCGTAATCGCTACAAGGCTTGCATCGAGTTGGGTATTGAGCCCTACATCCGCCTATTCGAGGGCGACGATCCATTGGCGTACATCCTCTCGATGAATCTACATCGGAGGCAATTGTCGACCTCCCAACGTGCAACGTGTGCTGCTCGGCTCCACTGGATGACGGTTAAGCCGAGGCGGGGAAAGGCAAAGTGTAATTCTACACTCACGGTCGAGCAAATTGCTGCACAGTTCGGCGTCTCGCGAAAGCTGATATTCGACGCAGCGGAAGTGCTGCGTGATGGCTGTGACTTGCTGATCGAAGCCGTTGACCGTGGCGACATCAGGGTATCGCTGGCGAAGGACTTCGTCCGCATTGAAAGGAACAAATCGCAGCAAGCGCTATTCGTCGATGTTGGACATGTCGCAAAACTTGTCGCCGCCACCAAGTCGGACGAGCAACGCCAGAGCAAAACCAACCAGCCAGCAGAACTGACGGACACGATCGACCAGCAGGCAATCGAAAGCGTGTCGGAGCCGATGCGTGGAGAAGCAGCCCGACTCCTCGCCGAAGACGCCGACGTTCGCCACGAGGTGTATTACGGTGACCGGACTCTTGAGCAAATCGTCGAACAGCGACAGGCGGCCGAGCAGGATGCAATGGTTGATGAGTGTCCACGTGGCGGTTCGCACCGATGGGGCGATGACGACTGTGAGCTGTGCCACGAGCCGAGACCAGAAGTCATCCCCATGGCTGACCAGAATGACGTTGTGGTTCCGGAAGAACCTGGCGAATCGGCCGGTCCTGGGGGCGACGTGGAGGTTCCGCCCACTGCAAAAGCGGCGACTGGAGCCGATGGCATCCTATCGCTCGAAGAGATTCAAGATATTGCGGAAGGGACCATCCTTCACATCAAGCTGCTAGCCAAGCACATGGATGCGGTCAGCGACGTAAAGGGCTGCAAGGCGAAAGCCGCCGGCACGGCGAAGGCACTGCGAGAGATGCCTCGGTTCATTAGGGACGCCGAGATCGTGGCGCAGACGGCGCACGAGAAACTTGCCAAAGCCGATGGCCAATCTCCACAGCCGCAGGGAAGTGGCGGTGGACGCCCATGACCAAGAATCGAGATCGCACCACGGGGACTGAGCCGTCATCACCGTTTGATTCGTTCCTCGCGGCAGCAGCCGAATACATCGAGTTCGTCGCTGCCCTGCGGTGGCCAAGCCAACCGGACAAGCTCCAGGCAGAGCGTGAGCTGCTTGAACAGTTACGTGACGAATCGACCAACAATCTCGCCGCCGACCTCGGGGCCAGATGCTTCGAGTTCGTGCGTCAGCTCGTCTACGTCGAGTCGGAGCAGCAAGTTGCCGAACTCTGCCGGCTCCGGAACGAACAGCTTCGCGAGGAGCGGACCTACGCTCTGTCCCGAGACGGATGGACAAAGTCCCAGCGACGTGAAGCGTTCCTAGTGATGTACGACTCGCTGCCTGACATCAAAGTCGAACGCCGCGTCATCCTCGCAATCACACGGCTGAAAGAGAAACTGAACTTGGATGTGAGCCGCGCTGCTGGTTTCGGGTACTTGCGGAACCGTCGTGCTGACCAATCACAACATATAAGCGAGCACTAGTCTAACTAGTAGCTGGAGTGGTTGGTCTGGAACGGGTTTCCAGGAACTGTACGCTGCAAGCATGGCATCATCACGCAGGCAATTGCAGTGGCTCGATGGTGCGATTACCCCGGCTCAACATATGAGGCAAATCATGGTTACTGCCCCCGAACAGTCTCTCCTCCTGACCAGGGCTGAAGCGTCGCAGATGCTGAAAATCTCGGAACGGTTGCTGTGGGGCATGACCATGCCACGAGGAGAAATCCCATGCCGACGCATCGGCGCGAAGCTCGTGCGCTACGAGCGAGCGGCGTTGGAAAAGTGGATCGCTGAGCAAGCGTGCGAAGGAGATGCTCAATAAAAAAACACTGGTCAACAGGTGCGGTGCCCGATGACCAGTGTTTTCAACTCAAGCGCGTTGCCGCCGACCAAAGCACAACGCAGGACCGACCTAATGCCTACTTCAAAGTCTAGCGATTTCCTGTCGCCTATTCAAGCGAATCTCGCTTCTACGCCATCGTCTTCTGCGGTGAGCGTACTCTGCAAAAAGTGCAATGGCGCCGGCGTAATTCGACGTCGTGGTGTGCCGGGCGCATTTCAAAGCCGGCCGTGTCCGTGCCAGTGGGCGAACGGCAAGATCACTAGTGACGGCGATCAGTAATCCCCAGCGAATGGAGTTTTCAAGAATGGTGCGCGCAGGGATGGAACTACCAGATCAAGAACAGACAAGCCAATTTGTCCGCTCAGTGATCGCTGACGCCGAGTGGATGCGGTTGGAATCAGACTATTCGTTAGTTCGCTCACACGGTGCGGTAGCGCTGCGAAGTCTGCGAGCCCTAGTTGCTCGGATTGCTGCGGACGCGATTGAACGGAACGAAGTTGGCGACCCTCGACAACTGGCTGCTGCATGGAAACTCGCCTCCAAGCTTCCACCCAAAAACAAACTCCCGACTGACGCAACCTTGATCGTCGAGGGGGCGTTGATTCGCCGGGCAATCGCCACACTCGCCCAGACCTTGCGGAAAGGGGCGACGGGGTTCGATCGTGCGACGGGTGATTAGATCAGTCGCCCACGAACTCCGTGAGGGCCACGAATAATGCATTCACACAATCGCCATAGATAGGCGACCGAATCTTGGATCAGGCGACGTTCGTAGGCGGCGGCGAATAAACGAGTGATGTGTTTTGAATGGAGTATCGAGCCGGGGATCGGCTAGTCAGGGATGCGATATGAGCACGGCAGAATCAATTCCGGTAAAACGCCGCAAAGAGAAACCAGCTCCAATGCCAGTGTTGGCGGAAAACCTTCCGCAGTCGCTTCGAGCTAGCCTTACCTGGGTTTGCTGGTCGTGGAAGTGGAAGCCAACAAAACACGGCGGCGAAGGTGGATGGGACAAACCACCGAAACAGCCTGACAAGTCGCCAGCGTCGTCGAACAACCCGGACACATGGTGTTCTTTTCAAGAAGCTTTCGATGCCCATTGCAATGGCGACTTTGACGGCGTAGGTATCTGCCTGGACGACGACGATGGCCTGGTTGGCATCGACCTGGATGATTGCCGTTGTCACGAGACAGGTGTCATCGACCTGCAGGCTCAAGGGATCATCAACAAGTTGGCAAGCTACTCCGAGGTCTCGCCGTCAGGAACCGGGGTTAGGATTGTCGTCCGTGCCAGTCTTTCAGACGGTTCCAAAGTCGACCACGATGCTGGCATCGAAATCTACGCTGGCCGTGGACGGTATTTGACGCTCACTGGTCACCGCATTGACGGTACGCCAGCGACTATCGAAGAGCGCAGCGAAGAGCTGGAAGGAGTAATCGCTGACAACTTCTCTCCACCGACGCCCAGGGAGTTGCCGGCTCCACAGCAGCTGTCGAACTTCTCCCCGACGACATTGGAGCAGATTGCGAGCGCGCTGGCTGCGTGCCCCCAACATCTTTGCGACGAAACCGAATCGTGGTCCGGAATCGGCCACGCTATCCATCGGTTCGACTCGTCAGCCGCTGCTCTTGCTATCTGGGATTCTTGGTCTGGCCGCTCGCCCAATTACATGCCTGGCGAATGCGAGCGACGCTGGCGACGGATGGGTAGTTCCAGGTCCGGCTCCGGTGGCGAAATGACGATCAACACGATTTTCAAGCATGCGCGGGACGCTGGTTGGAGACCAAAGCGGCAAGACGCCTTTGCCGCAAAAAACAAGAACGATCTCCCGCAGGCCGAGAACCTACTGCCAGAAGTTATCCTGCCTGGAAATGTGCAACCAATTATCGATGCCGCCAGACAGCTTGGTCAGCTGCTCGACAAAACTGGCCAATTCTTCTGCCGAGGCGGTGTCCCATTCCGCGCCTCGATAGACGACAAGGGGGATCTGTCTCTAAAGCCTCTTCGACCGGCAGCGGCTTGTTCCGACTTTGAAAGTGTTGCGGTTTTGAAAAGAGCCAAGGAAACCAAAGACGGTATTGCCTATGACCGTGCAACTTGTTCGGAATCAACGGCAAAGCTCATTATTGAGTCGATGGCATTTCTTGACAGCCTGCCACCGATCAATGTGCTGTCGCCTGCTCCTGTGCTTATTGAACGCAATGGCGAGCTTGTGCAGGTCTGCGGCTACGACAGGGAGAGTGGTATTTACGCCATGGGATCGCCGGCGCCTGACATTCCACTGCGCGAAGCGATCACGATCATTTGCGACTCGATGCTTGAGTTTCGTTTTGCGACGGATGGCGACCGGTCTCGCGCGATTGCCGCAATGATCACACCTGCTTTGGTATTTGGAGGGCTATTAGATGCGCGGGCTCCGATTGACTTTGGCGAAGCCGACAATAGTCAAGCCGGCAAAGGTTACCGAAACAAGTTGACCACAGCCATCTACGCGACCGCTCAACAGATAGTGACGCAGCGCAACGGTGGCGTCGGCAGCACGCAAGAAACCTTTGATCGGGCTGTCGTTTCAGGTGCCCAGTTTATTTGCTTCGATAACTGTCGCGGCAAACTCGACCTTCCTGGCGTTGAGTCGTTTGTAACTGAGGACCGATACCTTGCTCGCGTGCCGTATGCCGGTTCTGTCGAGATAGATCCTCGGAAGACGGTCATCGCGGTCACCAGCAATAAAGCGGAGACAACAATCGACTTCGCCAATCGATCGTCCATCGTTCGGATAATGAAACAACCTGCCGATCACGTGTTTACGTCGTATGCCGAAGGCGACCTACTGGACCACGTGCGAGCCAATCAATCCCGGTATCTTGGCGCCGTGTTCTCAGTGATTCGCGAGTGGCACCGCCTTGGCAAACCTACGGTGGTCGCCGTTGGCCACGACTTCCGCCGCTGGGCTGGTGTTTTGGGCTACATCGTCGAGAACATTATGGGCGCGGGTCAGCTATTGATCGGCCATCGTGCTGTTCAAGAACGATCCGCATCACCATCACAGACTTGGTTGCGAGAGGTGGCGTTGGCTGTCATCTCAACCGGTCACGAAGGTCAGTGGCTGCGACCATCGAAGCTGCTCAACATCGTTGTGGATCGCGGCATCGAGACGCCTGGGCTTCGGGATGATGCTGATTACTCCGATGAGGCCACATTCGTCAGCGCGACTCGCGCGCTGGGCAAAAAGCTAGCCACGCCGTTTGCTGGGGATTCGCTCACGATCGACAACATCGTCATCGATCGCCAACAAGCATACGACCAGAACTATCGCACGAGACCTGAATACAAATTTACGCAGACAGCCTAAATGCCGCTGGCTTCGTCCCCGAAATCATCTTAACCCCCGAACAAATCCCCGAACAGAAACCCCTTACCCCGAGCACCCCGAACACCTTCTATACATTTCACGCACGCACGCACGCGCGTGGAAAAGTTACTGACCGCCTTAGGGGCTTAGGGGGCATCGGGGTCGCAGAATGCACAAGATGGGCAGTTCGGTTTTTGCAAGTGCTTGTCGCTGCCGAATCCAGGATGCACTGGGCTAGCGGGAGTCGCTGTCTGCAAGAATTGCAAGCCCGACTTCGGACAACTTAACTCCTCTGCGTGAAGCGACTAATGCCCCTAGCTGCCGTATCTTGTCCCAATGTTGTTCCCAGGATGCACCAGGATGGTCGAGCAGCTAGCCCTTAACTTCGATTCGCCGACTACAGTCGTGGCGATCGGTGCTCCACCACCACGGGCGTCGGCCGCACTATCCCCGCCACTACCGCTGAATGCTCATGTGGATCGTCCAGCGGTTCGACTTAGCGCACCGCCAGCCAAGTCGCCGAGCAGCGCCGATAGGACATCGCAGGGCGCGCCTCCGGCGACGAAAGCTACGGCGAAGCCAAAGGCAGCCAAGAGGGCTCGCAAGACGCCAGCGAGGCGTATGAGCCGCAAGGGTGACGACCCTTTAAGTGAGGTCGGGCAGATAATCAAAGGCTGCCACATCCCGTATGACAGGCTGGGTAATGTGGTGTTCCAACTCTTGGAGTCGGAAGAGCGATGGGCAAATAGCGTCACGCTCGACCAGGCGTTGAAGGGGCAGCTTCCGGCGTCTTAGTCGCCTGACTTAGACCTCGGCTTCCGTGCCACGACCTCGACGCCGATGACTGGCAGCAGCAACTCGATGTTGGCAAGGGATAAATCCCTTTGCCCACGCACGAAGCGGCTGATTGAGGCTTGCTCCACGCCGGTCAACTCTGCCAGCTCGGTTTGGTTCAACCCGCAATTCAAGATTGCTTCTCGCAGGATCTCGGTCGCCGTTGCCTTCCGTGGTTTGCTCTTTGCCATGACTATGCCTTTCTTTCCAGGATGCGTTTGACGGCGGTATGCTTCCAGCCCCCTCGCCCATTCTTGGTTGGAATCTGCCGTCTGTTCAGATCGTCTGCAATCTCTCGCAGGGACGCCCCGAGGGCGCGGTCTTCGATAATGCCTCGGATCACAGCTTGCTCGGCTTCGTTCGGGATCAACTTGGACCCGCTGTCGTCCAAGTCATAGCCGTAGCGGATACCCCCGGCGCGTTCGCCCTTTGTGATTTTGTGCTGCAAGGCCGCAGCCGTTCGTTCGCCGATTGCTTCGCGCTCCCATTGTGAACAGGCCAGCAAAATGTTCAGCACCATCCGACCGGCAGCGGTGCGAGTGTCGATGCTATCCTGGACGCTGAACAATTGCTTGCCAGCGCGGTCGCCGAAGTATCCGTCAATCAGTTCCTGCCAGTCAGCAACACTCCGGGTGAGCCGGTCGAGTTTCAGGACCACTAGCCCGTCAGCCTCACCACGCCGGAGCATGCCGAGCGCCTGTTGCAGTCCCGGTCGGTTGAGCGTCTTGGCGCTCTCGCCTGCGTCCGTGATTGTGGCCACAACTACTAGGTCATAAAGAGCAGCGTACGCCCCCAGCTTCGCCTGCTGGGAATCCAGGCTGACGCCGTGGTTCGCCTGATCCGTTGTCGACACTCTTAGGTACAGAATTGCACGCATCATCGTGGACCCCTATTTTTGGTTTGTTGCCTGCCTGTTGTTCGTCAGTTTGAACGCCACGTCTTAGGCCACGTCACGCTAGTCCGCCAACTCGCCAGCATCAATGCATTGCAACATTTGCCGCAGATTGTTTTTGCATCGTTGCGCCAACCGCACGTAGACGTCGAGCGGCTTGCCGTCGAGACCTTCGGCTTGTGCGATCATGCGAGCGCGTTCGGCGAATGGCTTCGCCAGGTCTCTGCGAGACAACGCCAACTCTGTGCAGCGACTCAGCAACGGGGCTGTGTCGTCGCAATCGGCGAACAAGCTTTGCTGCCCCTCGATCGTGGTCGTGAAGATGATTGCCACGTGCGATGGCAAGCGCTCCAAGAAATCCAGCAGCACGACGATAGCCTCATTCCGTAAGCCGTGTGCCTCATTGATAAGAATCGCGTGACCGTGCTTGACCCCTAGTCCGAACGTGCGCACGCTGCGCTCCAGCTTGTCGACGCCACTGGGGGTGAGCGCCGTGGCATTGATCTCGACCATATTGAACGGGTCCGCGACTTCGGCCGCTATCAGTTTGCCGATCGTCGTCTTACCAGTGCCACTAGCGCCAGAAATCCAATACGCCCTGCCACCCAAGCCACGTTGGCGTAGCTGGTCGATGCGCGCCACGGCCTTGCTTTGCCCGACTACGTGGTCCCAAGATGTCGGCCGGTATTGTTCGTGTAGTTGCATCTTCGTTTCCCTTGTGTGAGTGTCCAACGTGCCCCGCTAGCGCGCTGCCGCTTGTGACGACAGCGCGTTGAGCGGATCACGTTAGGCAGCGCACTCTTCGGCCTCACTGTCGACCGAAACCGCGTGACTTAGTACACCCGATAGTTCGTCAGCCGTCTTAAGAATCTCGGCAACAGCACAGCACGTGCGCCGCAGCATTTGTAGGCAGGCAGTTAACATCAAGCCCAGCGGCAGTGGCGTAGGCTTCGATGTACGCATAGGTTTTGCCCAGGTCGGCTTCGAGAGTGTAGCCAAGGCAAAGCATCAAAACGCTCGCCCCCATTTGGGCAACTACTTCGCTCGACCATTTCTGCCCCTTCTCGACAAGATTGCCGAGACGATGGTCACTGGCGTGGCACAGCTCGTGCAAGAAAACCAGTTCACTAGCAACGCCCAAGGCGATCGTCTTGCCGTTGGCGCCGTATCGGTAGAACCCCAGATACCGGGCGTTTTCTCCGCTGAACACGTCAACGTTGATACCCCAATCGCGAGCGACATTCCGCAATGGCAATGCATCAAGAAATTGGGCAGTGTGTTCATCGATTACTGGCGGCAGGTCGGCGCCCGTCGTCTGCCCAATGTCAAAAACGCACTGTGCCTTATAGCCATAGAGATGCGAGCGCTCGGTGCCATCTTCGCGCGTCTCTTTCCGAACCATCGGCACAAGGATGCTACAGCGTGACTTCTCCCCCTTCGCTACATGACGACCAACGGCTTCCCATTGGCGGAAACCACGTGCGTCACTGCAATTGGCGAGCAGTGCCAAGAGCTGATTCGACCACGACCATTTAGACGATGGGCGTTCGTCGTTTCGCTTGATGAAGATGGTCGATAGCGCCTGCGGAAGATTACCAGCCTTGAACGCTGAAAGAATCTGGTTTGCAACCTCTTCGGCTTTCCCATAGTATCGCATTACTAGCACTCACTTTCCTTAACCGGGGAACACGTGTTAGTCAGAGGGCCGGCGTGTTATCAGCACGTGCGGCCCTCACTTGTTTGGATAGTACAGACATCGGCAGTAATGTCAAGTGTCATTATGACAAAAAACATTTGGCAGCGCGCATTGGCATAGCGAGTGTCGCCAGTTTGCAGTCAGCGTTGTACACAGCCGGTCAGTTGTGTACAGAATCCTCGCTAATTCCCGGCAAAGAACCGCATCACGTCAACGCACTGTCACAACAGCCTGCCGGTTGAATGGCGAGTGACGTACGCAAATGCTGCCGATGCGCATCGGCGTTGTCATGCTGCGACGGCACAACGCACCACGTCTGCACGATGGCAGAATCAGCGCAGCAACTACGCCAGAAGAGACGTCGAACAAGGGTAGAAGAGGGAACGAACAGCCCCCAGCAACGCGCACCCACTACGGTCACCACGTCACGAACAACAGAGGCGACGGACCGCCGGCTGCCAGGCGTCAGCGGTGCAACGCAAGATGGGCGTGCTATGGCAGCAAGACCCGCCCCGGGTAGGCCCCCAATCGGACCTCGAACATAGATTTATATTCGGCTCGCGGAATTTTTACGCCCAAAAATTCTCGGGCAGATGTCACGTTCGGTACTCGCTGCCCACAGCATTGAACCCCGCGCACCTCGAAGTAGTTTCGTCGATTCGCAAGGAGGTGATAACGCGTATCACTTCAATGCCTCACACGGCCTACGGAGAACCAACGCTGATAAGCGGCGTGCGGTGGGCTTAATTCTTGTTGAGAAAGAATGGACGGACCGTTCTGACCGATGGATTGCCGAGCAGTGCGGCGTAAGCCATACATTTGTCGGAATCGTGAGGTGTGAGGTGGCAACGGTTGCCACCTCAACCGCTCACACTGGCATGGACGACCATCAAGGAAAACCGGTAACAGCGTGTTACCAGTTTCTACATACGCCGACGTTGGAGATGAACAGAGGTCTCGCGGTCCGTCATCCAGCAAATCCTCGCCCAACTCTTCATCGAGGACATCACGGACGTTCTCTTGCATCACCCGCTGTAGGTCCTCATCGGAGAGCAACACATGGTCGTTTGGCGGCTTGGCAGTTTCCGCCGCAACGCTTTCGATTCGAGCAGCGGCGCTCAATCCAATCATGCATCAGCAACGGCCGGCTGTTTCTCGGGATAGAGCGTGCCGAACTCGGCGTCTGTGGCGGATGTCAGGCCGAGATTGACCTTGAATAATCGATGATGCTGCAGGTGGTGCTGCGAGATGGCCCAGCGGGCGCCGGTATCGTGCGACGGGAGGTGTCCGGCAAACGCCAAGATGACTTCGACCAAGGTGAAGTACCAGTTTGGCACCAGGGCGACGGTCGGAATCGCCATCTCGGTGATCCAGAACTCAGCCGGCGAAATCGTCCCGGAGTCTAACGACGTGGGAAGGACGCCGAGATGGTGGATGCTATGAATGCTCGAATAGAGCGGTGGGTTGTTGTGGA
>Ga0268266_10001703_pt1 | contig 25197 bp, 22 predicted proteins | sample KBSS13metaG_FD_190356 | JGI IMG/M metagenome (GOLD analysis project Ga0268266, IMG submission 190356) | Switchgrass rhizosphere microbial communities from Kellogg Biological Station, Michigan, USA - KBS S1-3 metaG (SPAdes) (version 2) | ecosystem: Host-associated > Plants > Roots > Rhizosphere... | reverse complement strand
CCGCCGGATACCATTTGGGGTTGCGGTCCTTGTCGACAAGCTGGGCGCGCACGCCCTCATAGAAATCGTGGCCGCCCAGCACCGACTGGCTCAGCCGGTAATCCATCCTGAAACAGTCGTCCAGGTCGAGCGTCTTGCCTTTGCGGATCAGCTTCAAAGTCAGCTTCAGGCTGGTCGGCGACATGGTGCGCAGCGTTGCTGCGGCCTCCGCCGCGAAGGCGCCGCCATCGGCCTCCAGCGCCGCCATGATGTCCTCCATCCGGTCATGCGCAAAGCAGCGGTCGATCGTCGCCCGGTTGGCCGCCAGCTCGCCTTCGCCGGCATCGATTGCATAGCTTTCGATCACCTTGCCGATATCCGCGCCCGGCGCGGTCAGTTCGGCGACCAGATCGTCGATACGTTCATGATCGACCAGGTGGGTGGCGATCCCCAGCAGCTTGCAGTCGACGCCGTTCAGCCGCGCGCCGTTCAGCGCCAGCCAAGTCCCGGTCTCACCGGGCAGGCGCGGCAGGATGTAGGAGGTGCCGACATCGGGAAACAGGCCGATCTGGGTTTCCGGCATCGCCAGCACGGTGCGGGGCGTCGCCAGCCGATAGGTCCCGTGGGCAGAGATACCAACGCCGCCGCCCATGGTGATGCCGTCGATCAGCGCGATACAGGGTTTGGGGAAGGTCGCGATCCGCCGGTCCATGCGGTATTCGTCGCGGAAGAACTCGCGCACGATCCGCCCGTCGCTCTGGCCCTTTTTCCAGGCGATCCCGTCCTCACGCGCCAGCCGCACGTCGCCGCCGGCGCAGAAGGCGCGGTCGCCGGCGCCGCGCATGATCACGGCGGTAATGCCATCGTCCTTCGCCCAGACCTTCAGCGTCGCATCGATGGCCAGGCACATCTCCTGGTCCAGCGCGTTCAGCGCCTTCGGCCGGTTCAGCGTGATCAGTCCCACCGAGCCCGCGACGGCAAACTTCACCGTCTCGATCGACGGCAGCTCAATCTTTCCCATCACTTTCCTTCAATATCTTGCCGTCATTGCGAAGAGCGCAGCGACGAAGCAATCCAGGGCCGTTAGCCCGACACCGATCGATAAGGCTCTGGATTGCTTCGCTGCGCTCGCAATGACTGTTAGGTCAGCGCGGACGCAGCATCCGCACCAGCTGCCGCCCGATCTCGGACGGGGTCTTGCCGCCCGGCCGGTACCAGAACTTGGTGCCGTTCAGCGCCGAGAGCACATGCAGGCGGAAGACATGTCGGTCGATATCGTCGGCCAAGCCCAGATCGTCGATCAGCGCCATGAACATCTTCTCGTAACCGTCGCGCTGCCCCGCCAGCGCGTTGCGCAGCTCGCCCACCGTCACCGGGAAGATCGGGGTGATCACGCCGACAAAGGCATTGTCGCCGTTCAGCGCCTCGCAATGCGCCGCCGCGGCGACCTCCAAGCGATCCCACGGACCCTCGACACCCTCCAGTGCCGCGCGCACGGCATTGGTCATCATCTCCACCGCCGCGCCGTGCACGGCGACGAACAGCGTGTCCTTGGATTCAAAATGATAATAGATCGAGCCGACCATGAAGCCGACATCGGCGGCGATGTCGCGCATGCTGGTGGCGTGGAAGCCGCCGTCGCTGAAGCGCCGCGCCGCCGCCTCAAGGATTTGCTGCCGCCGGCCCCGCGCGGGCGTGTCTTCGCCGGGCGCTGCTGCGCCCGTCTCCGCTGCCTTGGCAAGCCGTGCTTTCATGGTCCAACTTTCGGTCGAATCCGGGCCGGTCACTTGTACCGGCGCTCTTGATTGAATATAGTTAGACGAACGTTTGTTCAATAACCCTTGGCGTGGATCGGCTGCGACCGTTTCGACCTGATGTCGGCGGCGGCCGGCGTGCCTTTACGCGTGGTTCAGCAACGATGACCGACTATGTCGCCCCGCTCGCCGATATCCGTTTCACCGCCACCAGGCTGGCCGGCTTCGATGAAGTCGCGGCGCTGCCCGGCGCAGAGGATTTGACGATCGAGCTGGCCGATTCGATCTTCGAGGAGGCCGGCAAGTTCGCCGGTGAGGTGCTGGGCCCGCTCAACGTGATCGGTGACAGGCAGGGCTCGCGGTTGGAGAACGGCGTCGTGCGCACGCCCGATGGCTGGGCTGACGCCTACAAGTCTTTCGTCCAGGGCGGCTGGAACTCGGTGCCGTTCTCGCCCGATTTCGGCGGCCAAGGCCTGCCCTGGATCGTGTCGATCGCGCTCCAGGAAATGTGGACCTCGGCCAACATGGCCTTCTCGCTGTGCCCGATGCTGACCCAGGGCGCGGTCGAGGCGATCACCCATCACGGCTCGGACAAACAGAAGGCAACCTATCTGCCCAAGCTGATTTCCGGCGAATGGACCGGCACGATGAACCTGACCGAGCCGCAGGCCGGCTCCGACGTCGGCGCGGTCCGCACCAAGGCGGTCAAAAACGGCGACCATTACCTCATCACCGGCCAAAAGATCTTCATCACCTATGGCGACCATGAGATGACGGAGAACATCGTCCATCTCGTGCTGGCCCGCCTGCCCGATGCCCCCGCCGGGGTGAAAGGCATCTCACTGTTCATCGTGCCGAAATACATGGTGGGTGCGGATGGCTCGGTCGGGCAGCGCAACGACCTGCGCTGCGCCTCGCTGGAGCACAAGATGGGCATCCATGCCAGCCCGACCGCGGTCATGGCCTATGGCGATAATGGCGGCGCCATCGGCTATCTGGTGGGTGAGGAGAACAAGGGTCTCCAATATATGTTCACGATGATGAACAATGCCCGCCTGGCCGTCGGCTTGGAGGGCGTGGCGATCGCGGAACGTGCCACTCAGCGGGCGGCCAACTTCGCCCGCGAGCGGGTGCAGAGCCGCGACATCGCCGGCACCGACGCCAAGCCGGTCACCATCATCCACCACCCGGACGTGCGCCGGATGCTGCTGACCATGAAGGGGCTGACCGAGGCCACGCGCGCGCTCGCCTATCTCGCCGCCGCCTCGATCGATCTCGCCAAGCGCCATCCCGACCCGGAGACCCGCCAGCGCCGCCAGGCCCTGGTCGACCTGCTGATCCCGGTCGTGAAGGGCTGGAGCACCGAGGTGGGATCCGAGGTCGCCGCCATCGGCGTCCAGGTCCATGGCGGCATGGGCTTCATCGAGGAGACCGGGGCCGCCCAGTATATGCGCGACGCCAAGATCGCCGAGATCTATGAGGGCACCAACGGCATCCAGGCCAACGACCTGATCGGCCGCAAACTGACCCGCGACGGCGGCGCCACCGCCAAGGCCTTCATCGGCCGGATGAAGGGCATAGATGGCAGGCTGGCCGAGGCGGGCCCTGAGTTCGCCACGCTGCGCGCCGCCCTGGCCGAGGGTGTTTCGGCGCTCGACAGCGCCACCGACTGGATCCTGAATGCGCAGAAGGGCGATCCGCGCGATGCGGCGGCGGGCGCGATGCCATTCATGCGGCTGTGGGGCACGGTCGCCGGCGGCTGGATGCTGGCCGAGGGCGCGCTCGCGGCCAAGTCCGAGCTCGGCACCGGCGGCGACGACGATTTCCTGAAGGCGAAGATCGTCACCGCCCGCTTCTATGGCGAGCACATCCTGCCGCGCGCCTCGTCGCTGAAGGCGGCGGCCACCGCTGGCGGTGCGACCGTCATGGAAATGGCCGAGGCGGCATTCTGAGCCGCCACGCACACAATTCGAATACGTAGGAGACAGCCCGTGCCGGATAGCGCAACCCCAGTCGAGTTCGCCAAGCCGAAGACCTATCAGGCCCGCCACAAGGTGCGCTTCGTCACCGCGACCAGCCTGTTCGACGGGCATGACGCCGCGATCAACATCATGCGGCGCATCATCCAGTCGACCGGGGCCGAGGTCATCCATCTGGGCCACAACCGCTCGGTCGACGAGGTCGTCACCGCCGCGATCCAGGAGGATGTGCAGGGCATCGCCATCTCGTCCTATCAGGGCGGGCATGTCGAATATTTCAAATACACCATCGACCTGCTGCGCGAGCGCGGCGCCGGCCATATCAAGGTGTTCGGCGGCGGCGGCGGCGTGATCTCGAAGGATGAGATCGCCGAGCTCCATGCCTATGGCGTCGAGCGGATCTATGCCCCGGGCGACGGCCAGGTCATGGGCCTCCAGGGCATGATCAATGACATGATCGAGCGGGCCGATTTCGACCCGGCGACCCGGGGCGGCGCGTCCCTCGAGGACCTGGGCACGCCCGGCTGGCGTCATCTGGCGCGCATGATCACCCTGCTTGAGCAGGGGACGACCGAGCACGGCGTCGTCGCCACGCTGATGAGCGGCACCAAGCGCCCGATGCCGATCCTGGGCGTCACCGGCACCGGCGGCTCGGGCAAGTCGTCGCTGACCGACGAGCTGATCCGCCGCTTCCGGTTGGACAGCGACGATTTCAAGATCGCCATCCTCGCCATAGACCCGTCGAAGCGGAAGAGCGGCGGCGCGCTGCTGGGCGACCGCATCCGCATGAACGCGATCAACGGCGCCAATATCTATATGCGCTCGATCGCCACCCGCGATTCCGACAGCGAGGTTCCGGATTTCGTGCCCCAGGCGGTCGAGGCCTGCCGCGCCGCCGGCTTCGACCTGGTGATCGTCGAGACGCCCGGCATCGGCCAGGGCGACGCCGCCATCGCTGAGCTGGGCGACCTGTCGCTCTATGTCATGACGCCGGAATTCGGCGCCGCCAGCCAGCTCGAGAAGATCGACATGCTCGACTTCGCCGACCTGGTGGCGATCAACAAGTTCGACCGCAAGGGCGCCGAGGATGCGCTGCGCGACGTGCGCAAGCAGGTCCAGCGCAACCGCGAAGCCTTCATGCAGGCGCCCGACACGATGCCGGTCTATGGCACGATCGCCTCGCGCTTCCAGGATGACGGCGTCACCGGTCTCTATCTCGGCCTGCGCCGGCAGCTGGAGGACAAGAACTACAATCTGCCGCCGACCCGCTTCGGCGCCGTCTCGGGCTACACCCCGTCGCCGCGCCAGCCGATCGTGCCGCCGGCCCGCCAGCGCTATCTGGCGGAAATCTCCGACACGGTGCGCGGCTATCACAAGCATTCCGCCGCCCAGGTGACGGTGGCGCGCGAGCTGCAGCAGCTGCGCGGCACGCAGCGCATGCTGGCGGCCTCTGGCGGCAACGGCGCCACGCTCGACACGCTGATTTCCGACCGCGCCGACAAGCAGGACGCGGCCGCGCGCAAGCTGATCGACACCTGGCCCCAGGTGAAGGAAGCCTATTCCGGCGACGATTATGTGGTGAAGGTGCGTGACAAGGAAATCCGCACCAAGCAGGTGACGGTCAGCCTGTCGGGCTCGCGCATCCGCAAGGTGGCGCTGCCGCGCTATGAGGACCATGGTGAGCTGCTGCGCTGGCTGATGGCCGAGAATGTGCCGGGTGAGTTCCCCTATACTGCCGGCGTCTTCCCGTTCAAGCGCGAGGGCGAGGACCCGACCCGCATGTTCGCGGGCGAGGGCGACGCCTTCCGCACCAATGCCCGCTTCAAGTTCCTGTCGAAGGATTCCGACGCCAAGCGCCTGTCAACCGCCTTCGACTCGGTGACCCTTTACGGCGCCGATCCTGACGAGCGGCCCGACATCTACGGCAAGGTCGGCAATTCCGGCGTGTCGATCGCGACGCTCGACGACATGAAGGTGCTTTACGGGGGCTTCGACCTCTGCGCCCCGGCGACCTCGGTCTCGATGACGATCAACGGTCCTGCGCCGATGCTGCTGGCGATGTTCTTCAACACCGCGATCGATCAGCAGATCGACAAGTTCAAGGCAGAGAAGGGGCGTGAGCCGACGGCGGCGGAGGCGGCGGACATCCGCGCCTATGCGCTGCAGACCGTGCGCGGCACCGTCCAGGCCGATATTCTGAAGGAAGACCAGGGCCAGAACACCTGCATCTTCTCGACCGAATTCGCGCTCAAGATGATGGGCGATATCCAGGAATATTTCGTCCAGAACAAGGTGCGCAATTTCTACTCGGTCTCGATCTCCGGCTATCACATCGCCGAGGCCGGGGCGAACCCGATCTCCCAGCTCGCCTTCACGCTCGCCAACGGCTTCACCTTTGTGGAGTCCTACTTGGCGCGAGGCATGAACGTGGATGATTTCGCGCCCAACCTGTCGTTCTTCTTCTCGAACGGCATGGACCCGGAATACACGGTCATCGGCCGCGTCGCCCGCCGCATCTGGGCGGTGGCGATGCGCAACAAATACGGCGCCAACGACCGTTCGCAGAAGCTGAAATACCATGTCCAGACGTCGGGCCGGTCGCTGCACGCGCAGGAGATGGATTTCAACGACATCCGCACCACCTTGCAGGCGCTGATCGCGATCTACGACAACTGCAACAGCCTGCACACCAACGCCTTCGACGAGGCCTACACGACCCCGACGGAGAATTCGGTCCGCCGCGCCATGGCGATCCAGATGATCATCAACCGCGAATGGGGCCTGGCCAAGAACGAGAATCCCAGCCAAGGCTCCTTCATCATAGAGGAGCTGACCGACCTGGTCGAAGAGGCGGTGCTCAGCGAGTTCGACCGCATCACCGACCGCGGCGGCGTGCTGGGCGCGATGGAGACCGGGTACCAGCGCGGCAAGATCCAGGAAGAAAGCCTGTTCTACGAGCACAAGAAGCATGACGGCAGCCTGCCGATCATCGGCGTGAACACCTTTATCAACCCGCACCAGGAGGCAGCTCTGCCGCCGCCGCTGCAGCGCTCCTCGACCGAGGAAAAGGACAACCAGATCGCGCGCCTGCGCGACTATCAGCAGCGCCACCACGAAGAGGGCCAGAAGGTGCTGGAGCGCCTGCGCAAGGCCGCCATCGCCAACGAGAACATGTTCGCGGTGCTGATGGACGCGGTGCGCTACTGCTCGCTCGGCAAGATCAGCGACACGCTGTTCGAGGTCGGCGGCCAGTATCGCCGCAACATGTGAGACCAGGGTGCGGCTTCGATGGACCTTGCGACCATACGAAGCCGCCTCGCCGAGCATGGGCTGAGTTACCGGGGGGCTTTTCACCCCGACGCCAGGGAGGCGCTGGGGAAGACACTCGTCCTCGTCGGCTTCATCGGCTCCGAAAACTGGCCGACCTTCGCGGCATCTCCTGAAGCTGCCGACGGCAAACCCGACCCGCTCGACCGCTGGTCCGCGCGCGTCATCACTGCTGTTGCCCAAACCCTCGGCGCTATCCCGCTCTTCCCGTTCGGCGGCCCGCCGTTCCTGCCGTTCCAGCGCTGGGCGCAAAGGGCCGAACCGGTCCATCCCTCGCCGCTCGGCATCCTGATCCATCCCGACTGGGGCCTGTGGCACGCCTATCGCGGTGCGTTGGCTTTCGCCGAGCGCATCGACCTGCCGCCGCCGGACCTGAGGCCGAGCCCGTGCGACAGCTGTGCCGACAAGCCGTGTCTGAGCGCCTGCCCGGTGAATGCCTTCACCCCAGCCGGCTATGATGTGCCGGCCTGCGTGTCCCATATCGCCACGCCCGCCGGAGCCGACTGCGTCACCACCAGCTGCCGCGCCCGTCGGGCCTGCCCCGTCGGGCCGCAATACCGGCATGCGCCGGCGCAGGCCGCGTTCCACCAGCTGGCATTCCTGGCGGCGCAGAAATCGTAGGATGGGTAGAGCGTAGCGAAACCCATCGTCACGCGCGTTGAATGATGGGTTTCGCTACGCTCTACCCATCCTACAAAATCACTCCGCCGGCTTGATCCGGTCGCCGTAAACCAGCGGCTTGCCGTCTTCCCATGGGTGGTAATCGTTCGCGAACATGATCCGGTCGCCCAGCGAGGGATGGTTCTGGCGGAAGGTGCGTTCCAGCCAGCCGGGATAGGGAACGCCCAGCGCCTCGCTCTGGTGCTTGATGAACATCGAGGCGGCGGCGCGGTTGTCGTGCGTCATTTCCAGGCCGAATCGATCCGCTTCGTGTTCCATGTGGCGGGTGGCGGCGTTGACCAAAGGCGTCACGATCAGGATGACGATTTCCAAACTCACCCAAAGCAGGGGCAAGGCGGCGGGCTCGCCGATATTCGAGAATCCAAGCCGATGCCCCCAACGCCGGGTCGCCAGTCTGGCCAGCCGGTCGGTCGCGAAAAATCCGATGAATGCCAGGCCGATATAGATGCCGGTCAGTTTCCAGAGATCGTGCATCAGGTAATGCTTCATTTCATGCCCGATCAGAAACAGGATTTCGGGCTCGGTCAGTGTGGTCAGCGTCGTATCAAAAATCACGATCCGCGCGGTTCCGCCAAGCCCCGCGACGTAGGCGTCGAATGTCTTGGAATCGCTGCTCCTGTCCATCAGAAGGATTGTCGGCTTGGTGAGCGACACACGCGCCGCCTCGGCCTCGATGGCGGTCCGAAGTGGGGAGGGCGGCAGCGGTGTGAACGTCGTGAATTGCGGCAATACCCAAACGGGAAAGATCACCGCACCCAGTATGAGGATCGGGGCGACGGCGCCGGCACCCCATAACCACCAGCTTTTCGGCCGGCGGCGGATCAGCCAGAAGGGCACCCAGATGGTCAGCGCGGCGAATACCAAGTCATTCGCCAAAGAGATGATTTCATTGCGCGTCCACCTGCCGAATGACTGGTTCGACTGATCGTAGGCATGGGCGAAGACGAAATCGCGCGCATACGATAAAGGAAAGTTCACCACGAAGGTGATCAGCAGATATAGAAGACCGTAGAGCAGGAGTGCCCGATACCATCGGCCGTGCGTCGCACGACTTGCCCAGCCGGCCAGCCGCGCCGACCAGCCGGTCGCCAGAATCACGATCGGCAGCAGCAACGATAGCGCCTGATCGGCCAGCCAGAACAGGTTCTGCCCGCGATGATAAGCGAGCGCCTCGGGCGCAGGCATTGGAACGGGCAGCGGCTCGGCGGCTAACGCGATGGATGCCACGCAGGAAATCGTCAGGGCGGCGAAGATCAGCCTGTTTCTTATTATGGCCTCACTCCGCCGGCTTGATCCGGTCGCCATAGACCAGCGGTTTGTCGTCGGCCCAGGGGTGGTAGTCGTTGCCGAAGGTGATGCGGTCGCCCAGCGAAGGGTGGTCCAGGCGGAAGGTGCGCTCCAGCCAGCCGGGATAGGGGACGCCCATCGCCTCGTTGCTGCGCTTGATGAAGGTCGAGGCAGCGGCGTGGTTGTCGCGGGTCAGCTCCAGGCCGAACCGGTCGGCCTCATGCTCGATATGGCGGCTCGTCGCGTTGAGGATCGGGGTCGCCACCAGCGAGACCAGGCCGAAGATGAAGAGCAGCAGCGGTAGGGCGGCGGGGTCGGAGAGCTCGGTGAAGCCGAAGGGGCCGTACCAGCTGCGGATCACGGCCCGGGCCAGCCGGTCAACGGCGAAAAAGCCGACCAGCATCACTACCACGGTCGCGCCGACGATCTTCCAGACATCGTCCAACAGGTAATGTTTCGTCTCATGGCCGACGACGAACAGGATTTCCCGTTCGTCCAGGCTGGTCAGCGCCGTATCGAAAATGACGATCCGCGCCGTGCTGCCCAGGCCGGTGACATAGGCGCCGAAGGTCTTGGAATCGGTGCTCTGGTCCATCTTGAGGATCGTGGGATGATCGAGGCCGGCGCGCGCGACCTCGGCCTCGATCTTGGTCTTCAGCTCGCCGTCGGGCAGTGGCGTGAACGTGTTGAACAGCGGCGAGATGAAGATCGGCGTCAGCACGATGCCTATGATCACCACCGGCGTCAGCGCGGCCGTGCTCCACAGCCACCAGCGCTTCGGGCTGCGCCGGATCAGCAGGAACGGGATCCAGATCACCAGCGCGATGATGATCACCTGGACGACAAGGCCCAGGCCCTGGTCGTGCAGAAATTTGCCCATGGTCTGGTTCGACTGGTCATAGGCGTGGGCGAAGACATAGTCTCGATAGTAGCCGAGTGGCAGCTCGACGATGGCGGAGATGACGACATAGATCGCGGCGAACAGCGCCAGGGTCGGATACCAGCGCCCGCCGGTCACCCGGCCGGCCCAGCTCCTGATCCCCGCGCCCCAGCCGGTAAACAGGATCACCGCCGGCAGGATGAAGCCCAGCGCCTGGTCGGCCAGCCAGAACAGGTCTTGGCCCCGATGATAGGCCAGCGCCTCCGGGGTCGGCTGCGGGACGGGCAGGGGCCCTTCTGCGAGTGTCGGGGCGGCGAGGGCGGGCGCAGCAATCGCGAGGGCAAGAAGAAGCAGCGGGGCGATTTTGCGCATTCTTATGCTCCCTCGATGATCCTTTGCATCGCTTTGAGACCGTCGGTCAGCGCGGCCGGTCCGGGTTGCAGGATAATCGAGGATTTGATTTCGTACAGGCGATTATTGACCACCGCCGGAACGGCGTCGAAGCCGGGGCGGGCCCGTACCTTGGCCGGCTGGAATTTTTTGCCGCACCACGAGCCGATGATGATGTCCGGTTGCCTGGCGACCACGTCCTCCGGGCTGACGATCCGGTCTTTTCCGGCGGCCTGCCGGGCGCGTTCGGGGAAGATGTCGTCGCCGCCGGCGGCCTGGACCAGCTCCGACACCCAGCCGATGCCGGAAATCAGCGGCTCGTCCCACTCCTCGAAGAACACTTTCGGCCGGCGGGGAAGGCTGGCGGCGCGGTGCCGCGCCTCGTCCAGCGCCTTCTGATAGCCGCGTGCCAGGGCGTCGGCCCGCTCGGCGGCGCCGACGATGGCGCCGACCATGCGGATCATGTCCAGTATGCCGCCGATCGTCCGGTGGTTCAGGGCATGGACCTCGACGCCGTTGCGGATCAGGTCGGCGACGATCTCGGCCTGAAGGTCGGAGAAGGTGAAGACCAGGTCCGGCTTCAGCGCCAGGATCTTGCCCGTGTCGGCGGAGGTGAAGGCGCTGACCCTGGGTTTGTCGCGCCGCGCCTCGGGCGGCCGCACGACATAGCCTGAGACGCCGACGATGCGGTCCTGCTCGCCCAGCAGATAGAGCGTCTCGACCGTCTCCTCGGTCAGGCAGATGATGCGTTCGGGCGGAAACATGATCCTCTAGAACACGTCCTTCGGGGTGCAGCCTGCCGGCCAGAATAGGATTATCACCGGCGGGTCCACCAGCCTGCCGTGCAGCAGCCCGGTGGCGCCGTTGCGCAGGCGCAGGCCATAGAGCGCCGCACGGTCGAACCGGTCGAAGCGCTGGCCGGCATAATCGACCTGCAAGGTCCCGCCCTCGACCGCCTGGACCGCCGGCATGATGCCGGGGCTCAATATCTCGTCGAAATCGAACAGCAGCGTTTCGACCGGCGCCAGGCAATCCGCGACCGAGAAGGCAAAGCCGGGCGTGTCCCACAGCGCCTTGCGCGGCTTGGCGATTGTATGGCCCTCGGCACGCAGGCGGGCGATCAGGGCCCCGGCCGGGTCTGGCGCCGCAGCCTCGCGATGGAAGATGCCGAGCAGGACGAACAGCGCCAGCGCGGTGGCGGTGGCAAGACCGAAGCGCGGGATCATGCCCCGGCCTCCCTGGATAGCTTCCTTCGACCGGGGGGCCGCTTCGGGTGGGTGGCGATCATCCAGACCCCCATCGTCACGACCAGTCCGGCGACGCTGACGATCGATGCGCCGGTCCCCTCATGCCAGGATTGGTAGGCGGCATGGCTGCCCAGCATCAGATAGAGGCGCCCGATATTGATCGCTACCGCAACGGCGAGGGTCAGCGCGACCCATCCATAATCCGCGCGTGTGAGCCGCTCCCGGCTGACCAGCAGCAGGATCAGGAGGCCCAGCCCCATCGGCAGCATCAGGTTGCTGCTGGCGCAGCCGGCCAGGATGACCAGCCCGTCGGGCATGCCCTGCGACAGGACCAGGTTGCCGATCCACGTCACCGGCTGGCCGATCAGGCCCATGACGCTGGTCAGCACCCGCGTGTCGACCCAGCTGACCAGCGCATGCAGCGGCGTCATCCCTTGGCCGCGCTGAAGGGCGATCAGCAGCAGGACCAGCCCGACGCGCCTGAGATCGGGCAAGCGCAGCCACAGCAGGAACAGGGCGAAGCTTTCGAACAGGAAGGCAAAACGCTGATGATTGATCAGTGTGAAGGCCACGACGACCAGCGCCAGCGACCCATAGGCCAGCGTGACTGGGATCGTTCGGTGGGGCAGACGGCGGATGAAGCCGAACAGCATGAACCACTCGATCACCGGCAATATGCTGATCTGGGTCAGCGTCCGCTCAAGCGTGTCCAGGTTGGGCGAACGCACGACCAGTGCGACCGTGCCTGCCCAGTATTGAACGGCCAGCAGGGCGAGCAGATAGAGGCAGAACTGGGGGAGGGGAACGCGTTCGCGCATTCCGCTCAATATATCGGTCTCAGTTGCTGCTGTCGTTGGTCAGCGTGACCTTCAGCCCATCCAGGTCGGGGGTCATGATCAGCTGGCAGGAGAGGCGGGAGTTGGGCTCGACCTCGAAGCCGCCGTCCAAGGTGCCGCGCTCCTCGTCTTCCATCGGCGGCAGCTTGTTCAGCCACTCCTGGGCGACATAGACGTGGCAGGTGGCGCAGGCGCAGGAGCCGCCGCATTCCGCCCGCATCGGCTGATCGCCGTCACGGATGATCTCCATGACGGTCCAGTTCGGCATCGCCTCGATTTCGTGCTGCTCGCCCTCCAGGTCGGTCACGAACAGCTTCATTCGGCCGCGACCCCCAGCTTGGTCTGCAGGTCGCTCGACGAGGTCGTGTACTGGAACCGCAGCTTGCGGTTCGGGTGCACATAATGGAAGGCCTGCTGCGCCATCAGCGCCGCCTCATGGAAGCCGGACAGGATCAGCTTCAGCTTGCCCGGATAGCTGTTGATGTCGCCGATGGCGAAGATCGTCGGGACGTCGGACTCGAACTTCTCGGTGTCGACCGGGATCAGGTTCTGATGCAGGTTGATGCCGAAATTGGCGACCGGGCCCAGCTTCATGGTCAGGCCGTAGAAGGGCAGCAGCGAATCGCACGCAATGTTTTCGTTGTGGCCGCTTTCCGGCTTCAGCGTCACCGATTCGATCTGGCCGCCGGCGCCGTTCAGGTGGACGATCTGGCCGATCTTGAGGTCGATTTTCCCCTCCGCGACCAGCTCGCGCATCTTGTTGACCGAGTCCGGCGCGGCGCGGAATTCGTCGCGGCGATGGATCAGGGTCAGCTTCGCTGCCAGCGGCTGCAGGTTCAGCGTCCAGTCCAGTGCCGAATCGCCACCGCCGGCGATCACGATATGGCGGTCGCGGAAGGTCTCCATCCGGCGGACCGAATAGAACACCGACTTGGCCTCGTACTCTTCGATGCCCTTGATCGGCGGTTTCTTGGGCACGAAGCTGCCGCCGCCGGCCGCGATCACCAGAACCGTCGCCTCAATGACCGTGCCGGCGTCGGTGACCACGCGCCACTTGCCGTCTTCCGTCTTGGTCAGCGATTCCGCCATCTGGTTGAAGTGGAAGACCGGGTTGAACGGCTCGATCTGCTTCATCAGCGCTTCGGTCAGCCCGTGCCCGGTGACGATCGGCAGGGCCGGAATGTCATAGATCGGCTTTTCCGGATACAGCTCGGCGCATTGGCCGCCGGGCTTGTCCAGGATGTCGATCAGGTGGCACTTCATGTCGTTGAGGCCGAGCTCGAACACGGCGAAAAGCCCGACGGGGCCAGCGCCGATGATCACGACGTCGGTGGAAATCGCATCTGTCGTCATGGAAGTCTCAAAATCCTAAATAGCAGCAGGTCCGGCCGAATCTCTTACTTCGGCGCCAGGCGGATCGCACCGTCAGCGCGGATGACCTCGCCGTTGATGAGGATGTTCTCGGCGATGTGCTGGATCAGGTGCGCCAGCTCCTCCGGCTTGCCGAGGCGGTGCGGGAACAGGGTGGTCGCGTTCAGGGATTCGACCGCATCGGGGCTCAGATTGGCGAACAGCGGCGTCCAGATCAGGCCCGGCGCCATGGTGACGACGCGGATGCCGAACTTGGACAGTTCGCGCGCCGCCGGCAGGGTCAGTGCGGCGATGCCGCCCTTGGAGGCGGAATAGGCCGCCTGGCCGATCTGGCCCTCATAGGCCGCGACCGAGGCGGTGTTGACGATGCAGCCCCGCTCGCCCTCTTCCATCTCGTCCAGCTTCGACATCTCGTCGGCGGCGAGGCGCAGCACGTTGAAGCTGCCGATCAGGTTGATGTTGATGACGCGCTTGAACAGCTCCAGGTCATGCGGGCCGTCGCGGGTCAGGATGCGGCTGGCGGTGGCGATGCCGGCGCAGTTGACGACGAGGCGGGCGGTACCATGCTTCGCGGTTGCGGCGGCCAGCGCGGCCTGTACCGAACCAGCGTCGGTCACGTCGCAGACCTGGGCCAAACCGTCGATCTCCTTGGCGACCGCCTCGGCGTTGTCCTTATTGACGTCCAGTACGGTCACCTTGGCGCCCAGCGAGGCGAGGTGGCGCGCCGTCGCGGCGCCGATGCCCGATCCGCCGCCGGTGACGACCGCTGCAATTCCGGAGATCTTCATGGTTTTCCCAATCCTATCATTTTAAGCGGGCCTGTTTGATTAGGCGGCTCTCGAACCACGAAAGCGAGCCGGGGTCAATATCGGTGGGTGAGGGTTGTTCTATGCAATTGGCCCCCTAGGCGCAACTTGGGGCACGCAATGTCGCGGGGTTTTGCTAGGGCCAGTTGGTGATTGCGCGATGTCCGGCTGCTCCCCATATTCCAGCCGTGAGTGACTCACCCTTCAGAAGGACAATGTGATGACTCCCCAGGAACGCGATCTGCTTACCAATCTCGTCAGCCGTTTGCGTCAAGCCCCAGCGCAGGACATCGACCGCGAAGCCGAGGCGATGATCAACGATCTCGTCAGCGACAAGCCGGACACGCCCTACGTTCTCGCCCAGACCGTGCTGATCCAGGACTATGCGCTGCATCAGGCGCAGGACCGGATCGCCGACCTGGAGCAGCAGCTGCAGGGCCAGGAGCCGAAGAAGAGCGGCGGATTCCTCAGCGCCATCTTCGGCGGCGGCGATCCACCGCCCCAGCGCCAGTCTCAATCCCAGCAGCAGAACTACCAGCAGGGCTATCAGGCGCAGCCTCAGCCCGCCTATCAGCCGCAGCCGGGCTATGCGCCGCCGCCGTCAGGGCCATGGGGCGCGCCGGCCCAGCCCTCGTTCCTGCGCAGCGCAGCGACTACCGCCGCCGGCGTCGCCGGCGGCGCGCTGCTGTTCCAGGGCATCCAATCGCTGTTCGGCGGCCATGGCGGCCTCGGCGGGGGCTTCGGCCCGGCCGGCTTCGGCGGCGTGCAGCAGCCCGGCATCACCGAGACGGTGGTCAACAACTACTATGACACCCCCAATCCGGGCGGTGACACCAACTTCGTGGATAGCACCGGCTTCGACAGCAGCCCGGACGTCACCAATGTCGGCTTCGACGACAGCGGCAGCGACTTCGGCGGCGGTAACGACGACGACTTCGTCTAGCCCGCCTAGACCCTGAGGCCTCAGCCGGCCGTCAGCAATTGCTCATAGAACCCGCCGAACTGGCGGGTTCTATCGACCAGGTGGATCTCCAGGATCCAGTGGCGTTTCTGCCCCGACGGGTAGGGATCGTTCAGCCGCGCGGTGTTCTCAGGCCGGATATGCGAGGCGAGCTTCCCGCCCGGCGCGCGCTCGTGCGGGAATTCGCCGACCAGATGGCCGGCGATGGCGCCGCCGAACTCCCACCCAGCCTCCTCCGCCAGCTTGCAGGCGACGGCATAGAGCTCCGCGCCGGTGATGTCCGGATGGGCTTCGAAATGCGCCTTGGTCTTGCCGAAGACGATGGCCAGGTCGTCACGCAGGCGCAATTTGTCGGGGTCGTTGCCCAGAACGTAGGTGCGGCCGAAATCCGCCTCCCACGCTTCGAAGACCGGGCCCAGATCCAGGAAGAGAATGTCGTCCTCCTGGATCGTGAGGTCGGGCGGGCTCTTGTCGTATTCCATCAGCGTGTTGGCGCCGGCCCGCACCACCCGCTTGTGCCAGTGGGCCTTGACCCCGAACATGTCGGCCGCCAGCGCATGGATTTCCCGGCTCAGCGCCCGCTCGGTGACCCCGGGGCGGATCAGGCCGCGCTCGCACTCTTCGAACAAAGCGAGCGCGCTGTTCTGGGCGGCCAGCAGGCCGGCCGCCCGTGCTGCTTCATCGAAAACGATCGTATCGGGCATGGTGTCCACCGAACGTGAAGGTCCGGTGGACTATACGGAATCGACCCCGCCTATGGCTACTTGCGGTGGGGCTACTTGCGCGGCGGAGGCATGTCGAGCGCCTTACCGGTTTCCAGCAGGCTCTTCAGGCTGGCGATGACCGCGGGCCAGCCTCCGGATACGGCGGCCAGCATCTTGCCGCCCGGCATCATCTCATCATGCACCATGGTCAGCTTCACCTGGTCGCCGGCCTGCTCCAGCGTGAAGGTGACGCGCGATTCCGTTTCGCCTTCGAAGCCTTTCTGCAGCGGCTTCCAGCCATAGGAGAGGGTAGAGGGCGGGTCACAGACCAGCACCTTATCATCATGAACCAGCTGGCCCTCGGGGTTATAGAAACGTAAGGGGCCGCCGACCTTCCAGTCGGATTCGATGCGATAGCCGAACCAATAGGCCCGTGTGGCATCGCCGTTGGTCAGCGCCTGAAACACCTTCTCCCGCGTCGAGCGGATATAGGTCACGTAAACGAAACTGGGCCGGTCTGTCGTTGTCTTCTCAGGCATCATTCTCCTCCTCAAGTCGTGACTTCAGCGCCACCAGGGCATCCAAAGGGGCGCGTTGATACTTGCCGATCCAGCGGTCGGCGATTTCATGGATGGGCACCGCGTTCAGGTAGTGCAGCTTCTCCCGGCCGCGCTTGATCGCCGCTACCAGGTTCGCCTCCTCCAGGATCGCCAGATGCTTCGAAACGGCCTGGCGGCTCATCTCCAGCCCCTGGCACAGCTCCCCCAGCGTCTGTCCCGGCCGTTCGAACATCCGGTCCAGCAGCAGGCGCCGGCTGGCATCGGCGAGCGCTTTGAACACGTCATCCATGACGACGATATATGCAACCGTTTAGTTGCATGTCAAGAGTCGCCTGAAAACTGATCCATTGTCGATCAAAAGTGGGAACTTTTCCTGAGGCCGCGGCGTTGGCCGACGATTCCCGGATTCAAGGGAACAATTTCAAGGAGGGTGCTTCTATGGGGTCATGCATTCGCCGGCCGCTTGCTCTTGCGTCCGGTATAGCCGTTACGACTCTGGCCGCTGGGGCGGCGCTCACCGATGGCGGGCAGGCTGCCGCCGCCGGCTGGACAAACACTACCACGGCGGCCATTCCGCTGGTCCAGGCGACCGATCTCGGGGTGCTCGCGACCAATACGCCGCTGCGGATTTCCGTTGCGCTGAAGCTGCCGAACGCGGCGGCGGTGCAGAGCCTGCTCAAGGCGCAGAACACGCCGGGCTCGCCGCAGTATCACACGGTGCTGACACCGGCGCAGTTCAAGGCTCAGTTCGCGCCGACCGCGGCGTCGGTCAGCGTTGTCACCCAGTATCTGGCAACGCGCGGCTTCACCAACATCCAGGTCGCGCCGAACAATCTCTTCGTCACGGCCGAAGCGCCGGCGGCGCTGGTCCAATCCGCCTTCAACACCAAGCTCGAGCGTTTCTCCCAGCGTGGGCATACGGTTTTCGTCAACACCAAGCCGGCCCAGGTTCCGGCCACGCTGAACGGGATCGTGTTGTCGGTCCTGGGCCTCAACAATGTCGCGCCCGAGATGCATCCCAAGGCGGTGACGCCGTGCGATATCGCGACGCCGACATGCCTCCGCCTCACCTACGATTCGGCGACCTATTGGCAGACCTATAATGTCGGCAGCGTCCCGGCGGCGACCCAGACCGCCATCGCGGTGATGGCGGAGGGCGATGTCTCCAGCGTCATCGGCGATCTGCGCCAGTTCGAGACCGCCAACGGCCTGCCGGCGGTGCCGGTCTCCATCGTTCCGGTCGGCACGCCCAGCACCGACACGTCCGGCGCCGACGAATGGGACCTGGATACCCAGTACACGACCGGCATGGCCGGTAACGTGAAGCAGCTCTACATCTACGCCGTAGGCTCGCTGACCGACGAGGACACGACGCTGGAGTTCAACGCCTGGGTCACCGACGATGTCGCCCCGGTCGCCAATGCCTCGTTCGGCGGCTGCGAGTTCTCCTCCTATCTCGACGGGTCGATGGCCGCGAGCGACCAGGTCTTCCTCCAGGGCGCGGTCCAGGGGCAGACGATGTTCGCCTCCAGCGGCGACACCGGCTCCTTCTGCTCGGTCGGCACGCCGAACGGCGTTCCGGTCGGGGCGCCCTTCGTCCCCTATCCGGCGTCGTCGCCCTATGTCGTCGCTGTCGGCGGAACGACCCTGCTCAGCAATGCGGACGGGTCCTATTCGGGTGAGATCGCCTGGTATGCCGGGGGCGGCGGCTTGAGCGTGTTCGAAACCTCGTCCGATTGGCAGAAGAACATCGTGCCCACCAGCCTGCTGGGCCTGCGGGCGCTGCCCGACGTCTCAATGGATGCCGATCCCAATACCGGCGCGATCGTCTATGTGAACGGCGCGACCGAGGTGATCGGCGGCACCAGCCTGTCCTCGCCGCTCGCTGCCGGCGTCTGGGCGCGGCTGCAAAGCGCCCACGGGAACCAGCTCGGCCATGCCTCGGCGAAGCTCTATGCCGGCTATCCGGTCTTCCTCGGCGTGCCGAGCGGCGTTCCTTCCGGCGTCACAAGGCCGGTCGACGGCTTCCATGACGTGCTGACCGGGGTGAACGGCCTCTATACCGCCCTGCCGAACTACGACCTCACCACCGGTCTCGGCTCGTTCGACGTCACGGCGAAGAACGCGCTGCTGGCGCCTTAAGGGGTGATGCCGCCAAGCCGTACGGGTTCGAACGGGCCTGTGCGGCCGGCGGTGAGCGTGAGGCCCAGGATCAGTGCGTTGCGCAGGTCGCGCGGGTCGATGATGTCGTCGAAGCCCATCTTGTCGGCGATGTGATAGGCGCCGCCGGCCTGCTCGGCTTCGGCCCTTGCGCGGGCTGCCGCATCCAGCTTGGCCGCCGCCGCGCCGCTCGCCGCCGGCATCGCACCCAGGCTGATGGCGGGGAAGGCGAGCGAGACCGTCTGGTTGTCGAACGGGTTCATCGCCATGATCGACGAGCCGAAGCCGAACGCCTTGCGCAGGGTGACATGCAGCTTCGGCACCTTCAGCCGATGCTGGGCGACGAACATGCGCGCGGCATGGCGCAGCACGCCGGATTTCTCCGCCGCCGTGCCGGCCATCACGCCCGGCGTGTCGGCCAGGAACACCACCGGCAGATGAAAGGCGCCGGCGACGTCGAGGAAATGGGCGGCCTTGTCGGCGGCATCGGAATCGACCGCGCCGGCGCGCACTGATGGATCGTTGGCGACGATGGCGACGCTGTGCCCGCCGATCCGCCCCAGCGCGGCGATCAGCGAAGCGCCGAACTGCGGCTGCACCTCGAACAAGCTGCCGGCATCGACCAGCAACTCCAGCACCTGGCGCATGGCGAAGGGCACGCGCGGATCGGGGTCGATGATCGAGAGGATATCGTTCAGCGGACACGGCTCGGTGTCCGGTCCCTCCAGCCGGGCCGGCGCGGCCCAAGCATTCAGCGGAAAATAGGAGAGATACCGCCGCGCCATGGCGATAGCGGGGGCATCGTCGGCGGCAAGGTTATGCGCGACGCCTGACAGGGCGACATGCACCTGCGGCCCGCCAAGCTGTTCCTTGGTCACCGTCTCGCCGATCGCAGCCTTGACCAGCGGCGGCCCGGCGGTGAACAGCGACGCTGCCTCGGTCATCACAACGAAATCCGACAGCGGCGCAGTCAGCGCGCCATGTCCGGCGGAGGGGCCCATCACCAAGCAGACCATCGGCACCTTGCCAGAAAGGTCGGCCAGCCCCTGCAGGTCGTTCGGGCCGCGCCCGGCATGTGTATTGGTCAGCCGATGGCCTGCCCCCTCCAGCATGAAGACCAGGGGCACGCGCTCCTGCGCCGCCAGCTCGGTCAGGCGATAGCGCTTGGCCGCACCGGCATCGCCGATCGACCCGGCCAGCACGGTGAAATCCTCCGCCCCCGCCAGGGCAGGCCGTCCGTCGATGACCCCGAAACCGGCCACCAGCCCGTCGGCCGGGGCTGGGGTGTCGCCGTACTCGCTCAGCCCGGCGGCGAAGGCGCCGATCTCGGTGAATGTGCCGGGGTCGAATAGCAGTGCGATGCGCTGTCGCGCATCTAGCTTGCCGGAGGCATGGTGCTTGGCGACGCGCTCACCACCCATCGAATGGGCGGTGTCGCGCCGCCGCGCCAGCTCGTCGAGAATGTTCCGCCAGCGGCCGGTGTCTGAACTCATGTCCGGCGGGTTCCTACGGCCAGGATGGATATGAACGGTTGCACCCGCCCGTCATCGGGCGTCGACCCAGGCGAATTTCGGTTTCCAGTTCTGCGCCTGCAAAGTCGCCGTGCGGATGTCGTCGGGGGTCAGCCCGGCCTTAAAACTGTCGCCGTCGCGGGTGATCTCCGGACAGCTTTTCCGCATCAGCATGTCGCAATAGCGGCTCGCGATCACATACCATTTGTAGGCCTCGATCCTGTCCGGGGCGACGCCCTGCCCGTTCAGATAGATCTCGGCGAGATGGATCATCGCCTGCGCGTTGGCGCGATCCGCGGCTTCGCCGAACCATTTGCGCGCCTCAGCGAAGTCCTGCTGCACGCCGTCGCCACGCATATAGAGAAGGGCCAGATTGTTCTGGGCTTGAGCATCCTCCTGCGCAGCGGATTTCCTATACCAGCTGGCCGCTTCGTGGATATCCTGGGGGACGCCGCGTCCAGTCTCGTACATGATACCGAGATCGTACTGCGCTTCCGCCTCTCCTCGCTCGGCAGCCAACCGAAACCACTTGGCTGCCTCGGCGTCGTCTTTGGTCACGGTACGGCTGTTCTTATAGAAAATCCCGACCTGGGCGAGCCTCGAGCCTCCGTTGGCGGCGCGTCGGTACCATTTGAACGCCTCGCTGTCGCTGCGCGTCACGCCCCAGCCGCTCGACGACATCGTTGCCAGCGTGAACTGAGCGGTCGTGTCGCCGCCTTCGGCGTAGGGCGTCAGAAGCTCGAGCGCCTCTTTATATTTATGCCGGTACAATGCCCCTATGCCGCGCTGGACCGCGAGCGGCGGCATCGGCGGTCCGGTCGTCGCGACCACCAGGGCAAGGATCACCGCGCTGATGCTGAACCACAGCACGGGGCTTCTAAGGGCGGCGTTGAAAGATACGCGTTTCACGGCCCGGCCCTCCGGTCACGGCATATAGACGCCGCCCGAGACGCTGATCAGCTGGCCGGTGATGTAGCTGGAGACGTCGGAGGCCAGGAACAGGGCCAGATAGGCGATGTCCTCGGGCCGGCCCAGGCGGCGGATCGGCAGGTTGGCCATGTTCTGGAGATGGCCGGCGTCCAGCGCTTCCTGCATCTGCTCGGGCTTGCCGCGATTGTCGACGACCAGACGGTTCCAGAAGCTGCCGGGACCGACATCCTCGTTCTTGTAGGGCACGATCCAGCCGGGGGCGATGTTGTTCACCCGCACACCCTTCGGCCCCCACTCATAGGCCAGGGCCTTGCTGAAGCTGTTCACAAAGCCCTTGGTGGCGCCGTAATGCACCACCTGCTGCGCCGCCTCGCCCAAGAGGCTCGAATTGGAGCCGACATTGACGATGCTGCCCTTGGCGCGGGACAGCATATCCTCCGCCACCGCCTGGCAGCAGTTGACGACGCCGTCGACATTCAGCGCCAGCTCCCATTTGCGGGTCTCTTCCGACAGCTGCTCGAAGGGCGACTGGGCGGCGACGCCGCCGGCATTGTTGACCAGCACATCGACCAGGCCGAAGCGCTCATGCGTGGCCGCCACCAGGGCGTCGACGTTCTTGCGGTCGGTGATGTCGGTCTTGATCGAGACGATCGTGCCGGCAAGGCCCTGCGCCTTGGCGTCGGCCTCGATCTCAGCGCCGATCTTCATATCGCGGGAGGCGTTGACGACGTTGCAGCCCTCGCGGGCGAATTCCATCAGCAGCCCACGGCCGATGCCGCCCGAGCCGCCGGTGACGATGACGGTTTTGCCTTTGAGGCCCAGATCCATGATGCGCTTCCCCTATACCTGTCGTTGCGGGAAGCGTAGCGGCGAAGCAATCCAGGGCCAAGAGCCAAGGATTGTGGCAAATGGCTCCGGATTGCTGCGCAATGACGAAAACTACTTGCCCAGCACCTTCTTCGCCCGGGCCAGCGCTTCCTTGAAGTGGCGCGGCTGGACGTCGTGCGGCAGGATCGCCTGGGCGTGCATCAGGAAATAGCCGAAATGGTGGCGCAGCATCTCCGCCTCTTCCAATTCGTGCGACACGGAGAGCATGAAATCGTGCAGTTCAGGGTCCTTGTACTTGTCGGCGTACTGTTGGGCCTTCTCGTGCAGTTCCGCGATCTTGTCGCTCATTTCCCGATCCTCTTAGGTTAAAACGTCATCCTCTTAACGTCGCACCGGTCTCCTTGGTTGCCGCCGCGACAATGCGCGCGGCCACCGCCTCGATCTCGGCATCGGTCAGGGTGCGCTCGGCCGGCTGCAAGGTCACCTCGACCGCCAGGGATTTCATCCCCGGCGCAATGCCCGTTCCGGTATAGACGTCGAACAGACGAGCGTCGACGATCATCGCCTTGTCGGCCCCGCGGACGGCCCGGAGAAGCTTATCGGCGGTCACCGTCTCGGCGACGATGAAGGCGAAGTCGCGCTTCAATGGCTGGAACGGCGACAGTACGAGCTGCGGCCGCTCGGTGCCCTTGCGGCGCGGCAGCGGCACGGCGCCCAGATCGACGGTGAAACCGACGCACGCATCCTCGAAGCCGATCGCATCCAGGATATCGGGATGGATCGTGCCGAAGGTGGCGAGCACGGTCGGCCCCAGCTTCAGCACACCGGCCTGGCCGGGATGGAACCAATCCGGCGGGTTGGTGTCGGTCACCAGCTTGGCGGTATCGAGGCCAAGCGACTCCAGCAGGGCCAGCGCATCGGCCTTGGCGTCGAACGCATCGACCGTCTTGGCCTTGCCGGTCCAGTGCCGCCCGCGCGACTGGCCGGTGCGGATGCCGGTGGCGATTGTGGACTGGCCGGCTTCCGCGAAGACCGGGCCGACCTCGAACAAAGCGGCGTCGGGATAGCCGCGCGCGGCATTCCGGCTGGCTGCCGCGATCAGGTTGGGCAGGATCGACGGGCGCATGACCGACAGGTCGGCGCTGATCGGATTGACCAGCTCCAGGCTCTCGGCCGCGCCGAACAGCGTGGCGATTTTCTTGTCCATGAAGGACCAGGTGACCGCCTCCTCCAGCCCGCGGCTGGCGAGCAGGCGCTTGGCCCAAAAGACGCGGCGCTGCGCGACGTCGACCGCCGGCTTGGCGATGGCGGAAAGGCGGGGCAGGGGCGTCTCGGGAATCTTGTCGTAGCCTTCGATGCGCAGCACCTCTTCGACCAGATCGGCCTCGCCCTCGATGTCGGCGCGCCAGGAGGGGATTGGGATGGAGAAGGACTCTGCATAGTCAGCCATATCCTTCGACGGCGAGAGTTCTCCGTCCACGATGAAGCTATCCGTTGCTTCCTCGGAAAGATCGTAGGCGATCCCGACGCAGCCGAGCGCGGTCAAAATCTCAACTTGCCGACGCCCCGAAACCTCGACGCCGCCAAGGGATGCAACACGGCTTGACCGAAGCTTGATCAGGCGCTGCCATGGCGGCACCGCGCCGGCGATCACGACCTCGCTGGCCTCGCCGCCGCACAGCTCGATCACCATCCGTGTGGCTGCTTCCATGCCATCCATCACCGCGGCAGGGTCCAGTCCGCGTTCGAAGCGATAGCGGGCGTCGGAATTGATCTGCAGGGTCCGGCCGGTGGCGGCGGTGCGCTTGGGGTCGAACAAGGCGCACTCGATATAGACGTCGTGCGTGTCCGCCTCGCAGCCGCTCGCCATGCCGCCCATAATGCCGCCCAGGCTCTCGACCCCCTCGGCATCTGCGATCACCGTCATGCCGGGCTGGAGCGTGTAGTCCTTGCCGTTCAGCGCCGAAATCGTCTCGCCGTCACGCGCCGAACGCACGGTCAGCGTATGCCCATTCACCTTGGCGACGTCGAACACATGCAGCGGCCGGTTGCGGTCGAAGGTGAAGTAGTTGGTGATGTCGACCAGCGCCGAAATGGGCCTGAGGCCGATGGCGGTCAGCCGGTCCTGCAGCCATTTCGGGCTCGGTCCGTTCTTCACGCCGCGCACGGTGCGGCCGAGGAACAGCGGGCAGGCGGTCTGATCTTCGATCACCACCTCAAGCTGGCCGTCGAAGGCAGCCGACACCGGTTCGACGGTCAGCGGCTTCAGCGTGCCCAGCCCGGCTGCCGCCAAGTCGCGGGCGACGCCGCGGACGCCGGCGCAGTCGGCGCGGTTGGGCGTCAGGTTGATCTCGATGACAGGATCGTCCAGCCCCAGCAGCGGGCCGATCGGCGCGCCGGGCACGGCATCGGCGGGCAGTTCCATGATGCCGTCATGGTCCTCGCCCAGCTTGAGCTCGCGGGTCGAGCACAGCATGCCGTTCGAGGTGACGCCGCGGATCGCGCCGACCTTCAGCACGTCCCCGGTCGCCGGTATGACGCTGCCCGGCGCGGCAAAGGCGGTCTTCAGCCCCACCCGCGCATTGGGCGCGCCGCAGACCACCTCGACCAGCTGGTCTTTGCCGATATTGACCTGGCAGACGCGCAGCCGGTCGGCGTTCGGGTGTTGCACCGCCTCGACAACCTCGCCGACGACAAAGGGGGCCAGCGCCTCGGCCGGGTTCTCGATGCCTTCGACCTCCAGCCCGATGCGGGTCAGGGTCGTGGCGATCTCGTCCAGCGAGGCCGTGGTGTCGAGATGGTCTTTCAGCCAGTTAAGCGTGAATTTCATGTCCGCGTCACCGCGTCAGGCCGAGCCCGAGGCTCGGCTGGTCGAGGAAGGAGAAGCCGTAGTGGCGGAGCCACCGAAGGTCGGCATCGAAGAAGGTGCGCAGGTCCGGGATGCCGTATTTCAGCATCGCCATGCGCTCGATCCCCATGCCGAAGGCGAAGCCCTGATAGCGGGTC